>Ga0307373_10010280_pt1 | contig 13809 bp, 16 predicted proteins | sample OX2MG_FD_202534 | JGI IMG/M metagenome (GOLD analysis project Ga0307373, IMG submission 202534) | Soil microbial communities from Risofladan, Vaasa, Finland - OX-2 | ecosystem: Environmental > Terrestrial > Soil > Coastal area > Acid sulfate soil | place: Finland: Risofladan, Vaasa | collected... | reverse complement strand
CTGGAGAAGCGGCGCGCCGAAGTGATGCGCTGGCTCTCCCGTAAGCGCTACGACGGCATCGCCTAGCGCGCGGCCCGCCTAACGCGCGCCGCTAGCGCGTTGCCGCCGGCTTGGCCAGCACGCGCTGCATCGCCTGGTCGAGGATCTCGACGGCGGTGTCGATCTCCTCCTCGCTGACCGAGAGCGGCGGCGCCATCCGAAAGCAGTTCGCCCCGAGGGTGTCGGCTCCGGAGCGCACGATGTTCATCGAGAGTCCGCAGCGCAGGCACTCCTCCATCACGGCATGCCCCAGCTCGCCGGCGGGCTCCTTGGTCTCGCGGTCCTTCACCAGCTCCATGCCCACCAGCAGCCCGCGCCCGCGCACGTCGCCGATCTGCTCGTAGCGCCCTTGCAGCTCGCTCAGCCGGCGCATCAGGTACTCGCCGCGCAGCCGGGCGCGCGTGGCCAGGTCCTCTTCCACCACCACGTCGATCACGGCCAGCGCCGCGGCCGCCGGCAGCGGATCGCTCTCGTGCGAGGTGATCTGCAAGAAGCCCTTGTCGTAGCAGTCCCGCTCGATCGCCGCCGTCGTCACCACGGCCGCGATGGGAATGCCGCCGCCCAGCGTCTTGGAGACCGTGACCACGTCCGGCACGATGCCGTCGCCCTCGAAGCCGAACATCGTGCCCAAGCGTCCAAAGCCGGTCTGGCACTCGTCGACGATCAGCAGCGCGCCTCGCTCGCGGCATTTCTCCTGCAGGTGTGCCAGGTAGCCCGGCGGCGGAACGATGATGCCGCCCGCGGAGAGCACGGGCTCGGCGATCACGGCGGCCAGCTCCCCGGTGGATTGCTGGTCGAGGAGTTCGAAGCCCACGTCCAGGCACGTCTTGTCGCAGCTCCCCGAGCAGTGACGGATCGGGCAGCGGTATTGGTGCGGGGCCGGCAGCATCAGCGTCCCCGGCATCATCGGGCCAACGCCGTGCCGCCCGGCGGCGTAGTTGACCGAGAGCGCGGCGCTGCTCATGCCGTGCCACGCCCGCGCCAGCCCCGCGATCTCGAAGCGCTCGGTGTGCATCTTGGCGATCTTGAAAGCGGCTTCGTTGGCCTCGCCCCCCGTCGTCAGGAACAGCGAGCGCCGCAGCGGCGCCGGAAAGATCTCCGCGAAGCGCCGGGCCAGCGCCAGCACCGGCTCCGAGAGCATCCACGAGTTCAGATGGATCACGCTCTCCAGCGAGCGCGCGATCGCCTCGACGATGCGCGGATGATTGTGGCCGAGCGTCGAGCAGATCTGTCCCGAGGTGAAGTCCAGCACCTTGCGGCCATCCGTCGTCCAGAGCCACGAGCCCTGAGCGCGTTCCACCACGAAGGGCGCAAAGTCCCGCGAGTAGCGGAAGAGGTACTCCTGGCCATCCATCGATGCTCATCCTCCGTCGGTGGCCGGTGCTTCTGCGCACGCGCGCCTTCTCCCGTCGCGCGACCGCGGCTACCTGCCGTCATGCCCCCACGCGCGATCGTCGCGGTGATCGCGACCCGAGTCGCGCCGCCCCCCGCGATACCGGTTGCCGTAGTCCTTTTGCTGCCAGCTCACGTGCCAGCCTTGATTCCGGACGGCGTAGCGGCCTTGATGCCGATTCCCGTGGCCGCCTCGATCCTCGCCGACGCTGCGGCCGGGCCGGGCGTCGCCCTCCCACTGGTGCTGATAGCCGCCCTGGTTCTGCCACTGGCGTTGGGGCTGATCGGCCAGCGTCGGCGTCAGCGCCGCGAGCACCGCCACGAGCGAGAAGGCGGCGGCTGCGCTCAGCGCGCCGAGCTTGGAGTTCAGGTGAGCGATTCGATCCATGGTGCACCTCCTATGCCGATGACAACGGGAGTTCGGCGCCGGAAGTGCTGAGAGAATCCTGAGTGTTCACCGCGTCTCGCGAGCTGGCTCAGCGCCCCAGTTGGCGGCGCGCCTCCTGGCTCATGCGATCCGGCGTCCAGGGCGGCTCGAACGTGACCTCCACGGCCACGCTGCGCACCCACGAGACGGCGCGCACGGCTTGCTCGACGTCGCCGCGGATCGTTGCGTGCATGGGGCATCCGGGCACCGTGAGGGTCATCACCACGCCAACCCCGTCGCCTTCGACGCCGATCTTGTAGACGAGCCCCAGTTCCGTGATCGCGATTCCGAGCTCGGGATCGATGACCCGGCCCAGCGCCTCGTAGATGTCGTGATGGCGCGGCGTCGTCGCGCCGACGAGTTCATGCATGGCCGTAGCGTAGAGCCGGCGCCGCTACCGGTCAGCGACCCCGGTTGCAGTTTGGCCGTGGCTCTCCGGAAGCGACAGGGTTCACGCCCCGCCAAGGCTCCGCGCCACCTCGACCAGCTGCAGCACGGCCGGAGAGCGCTCGCCCGTCCGCCACGCGACGGCCAGCTCCGCCCCCATGGCATCGCCTGCGATCGTGCGGAAGGCGACGCCGTCCATCTGCACGCATCGAATGGATGCGGGAACGATGGCCACGCCCAGGCCCGCGGCCACCAACGCCACGATGGTCGGAAAGAGATTGGCGTGCTGCTCGATGCGCGGCCGGAATCCCGCCGCGCGGCACAGGCCCACGATGCGATCGTAGAACACCGGCGAGACCATGCGCTCGAAGAGGACGAACGGCTCTTCGCGCACCTCCCGGAGATCGATCGGCTCGCCCCCCTGCGCCTCCCGTAGAGCCAGCGGATGCGCGCTCGGCAGGGCCAGCAGGAAGGGCTCGCGTTGGATCACGAGCGACGTCAACGTCTCGTCGGGGACCGGCGGACGGAGCAGCGCCACGTCGATGGTGCCGGCGCGCAGCGCGTCGGCCTGCCGAGGCGTGGTCAGCTCGGTCACTCCGAGGTGCACCTCGGGAAACGCCTCCCGAAACGTCCGCAAGATGCGCGGCACGGTGAGGAACGCCGCGGATCCCACGGTCCCGACTTCGAGCCGCCCTCCCGCGGTGCGTCCCTCGCGCCGCGCCGACTCGATCGCGTACTCCGTCTGCTCGATGACCGGACGGATCTCGTTGAGCAGGGCGCGACCCGCGCGCGTCACGATGATCGGGCGCGAACTGCGGTCGAAGAGCGCGACCCCCAGCTCTTGCTCCAGGCGCTTGATGGCCTGGCTCAGCGGCGGTTGCGCCATATGTAGGCGGGCGGCCGCGCGCCCGAAGTGCTGCTCCTCGGCCACGGCCAAAAAGTACCTCAAGCTCCGCAGCTCCATGGTCAGCCTCCCGGCGTGCGGCGCAGCGCAGCCGGCCTGCGGAATCTCGCATCCCGGCGGCCCGAGCAGCAGGGCCTCCCTGCCGCCTTCGCCAATCCACTCTTGAACTAGTATATCAAATAAGTATCGGTCAGCCGAGGCTTCTTTATATTCCGGCGCTACGGTATGTCGGAAGTACCCGACGAGGGGGAGGGCACGGAATGCTCGAGACGGGCGGCGCCATGCGCCGAAAGCCAGGCGGTGCCATCCGTCCGGGCCGCGTCGCCCTGCTCGCCGCTGCCGCTCTCGTCTACCTCTTCATCTTCCTGCCGCTGATCTTCGTCACCATGATCAGCTTCTTCACCAACGAGATCATCTCGTTTCCGGCGCACGGCTACACGCTTCGCTGGTACCTCAACATCCTCCAACAGATCCAGTTCGTCCAGGGCTTCGCCATGAGCTTCCAAGTCGCGATCTTCGCGATGGTCGCCGGCGTGGTCTTGGGCACGCTCGCGGCGATCGCCCTCACGCGCTACCGCTTCCCCGGCCGCGACTTCTTCAACACGCTCTTGCTCTCGCCGCTGCTCGTGCCTGGCATCGTCGCCGGCACCGCGCTCTACGTTTTCTTCGTCCAAATCGAGAAGAGCGTTGGCCTGGCGCTCATGGCCACCTTGCCGGGCCTCGTGCTGGCGCACGTCACACTCACCATTCCGTGGACGGTGCGGCTCATCTCCGCCAGCCTCCTGGGCATCGACCGCTCCGTCGAAGAGGCCGCGATGAACCTCGGCGCCAGCCGCTGGGTCACCTTCCTGCGCATCACGCTGCCGCTCATCCGCCCCGGCATCGTGGCCGGCGCCCTTTTCAGCTTCATCGTCTCGTTCGGCAATCTCGAGATGTCGCTCTTCCTGGTCGGCCCCGGCCGCACCACGCTGCCCATCGCGATCCTGCAATATCTCTCGTTCAACCTCGATCCCACGATCGCCGCCGTCTCGGTCGTGGAGATCTGCATCGTCGGAGCGGCCATGCTCGTCACCAACCGCTTCGTACGCATCACCGCCATCGTCTGAGGAAAGCACCGTGTCGGCAGTCAGCCTCCGCAGTCTCGTCAAGCGCTATGGCGCCGTTACCGCCGTGAGCGACCTCTCGCTCGAGGTCGCCGACGGCGAGCTCCTGGGCTTGCTCGGTCCCAGCGGCTGCGGCAAGACCACCACGCTGCGGATGGTGGCCGGCTTCATCGACGCCACCGCCGGCCGGATCCTCATCGGCGACCGCGACGTCACGCACCTTCCGCCCAACCATCGCAACACCGGCATGGTCTTTCAGGGCTATGCCCTCTTCCCGCACATGAGCGTCTTCGACAACGTCGCCTTCGGCTTGCGGATGCGCAAGCTCCCGCGTGCGCGGGTGCAGGCGAAGGTGGGCGAGGCGCTCCAGCTCGTCCGCCTGGAGCAATTCGCGCAGCGCATGCCCGCCCAGCTCTCCGGCGGCCAGCAGCAGCGCGTCGCGCTGGCCCGCGCGCTCGTCGTCGAGCCCGACGTCCTGCTGCTCGACGAGCCGCTCTCCAACCTCGACGCCAAGCTCCGCAACGAGGTGCGCCTGGAGATCCGTCAGCTCCAGCAGCGCCTGCGCCTCACCACCATCTTCGTCACGCACGATCAAGAGGAGGCGCTGACCATGGCCGACCGGCTGGCCGTCATGGACCACGGCGTGATCCAGCAGGTTGGCACGCCGCTCGAGGTCTACAGCAGACCGCTCACGCGCTTCGTCGCCGATTTCATCGGTAAGTCCAACTTCTTCTCCGGACGCCTCGTCGCGCCGGGGCGCTTCCAGACGGGCGGCGGACTCGAGATCCGCGTCGGTGTCCAGCACGCCGCGCCCGAAGACGAGGTCTCCCTGGCGATCCGTCCCGAGGAGCTCCACTTCGGCGACGCCGCGCCCGCCGACCGCGACGATCTCAACGCCTTGCCGGCGCGCATCGAGGCCGTCACGTTCCTCGGCTCGCGCATCGAGCTCGTCGTCTCCTGCGAGAGCGGCGACCGGCTCGTCGTCCACGCCCAAGCGCCCCGCTCCCGCAATGGCACCCCCTACGCCCAGGGCGATCGCGGCTACGTCTCCTGGCCTGCCGACGGAGGAATGATCGTCACCTCATAACGCCAGACTCTCACTGTGACCATCCGAGGGAGGACCGACATGTTCGATGACCACGCGAACCCCGCGGCTCGTGAGCCGCATCGCCTCTCCGCCTTCTCGCGCCGTGGCTTTCTCGGCGGCGCGGCGGGGCTCGCCGCGAGCGGCCTGCTCCTGGGCGGATCGCGCGCCGCTCGAGCCGCCTCGAACCAGGTGATCGTCTCCACCTGGGGCGGCGACTACGAGCGCTTCCTCCACGAGTTCGTCGAGGCGCCCCTGCGGGCCAAAGGCATCCAGGTGCTTCCCGACATCGGTCAGCCGCCCGCGCGCATGACCAAGCTCCTCGCGGAGAAGAGTCTCAAGACCGGACAAATGGACGTCGTCCACCTCAGCGACACGGACATGTTCCAGATGCGTCAAGACGGCGTGCTCGCGCGCATCGACTACGCCCAGGTCCCGCGCGGCAAGCACATCATCAAGCAGTTCTACGACGACTACTCCATCCCGCACATCTACAGCGCGCAAGTCCTCATCTACAATCCTCAGCACGTCATGCCCGTGCCGGATGCGTTCGCGGCCATGTGGGACGCCAAGTACAAAGGCCGGGTCGGCATCCAGCGCACGGCGTGGGTCATCTGGCTGCAGATCGCCACGATCGTCGCGGGCGGCTCCCCCACCAACTACGAGCCCGGCAAGAAGCTCCTGATGGAGCTCAAGAAGAACCAGCCGCGCATCTACCCCTCGCAGGAGTCGCTGGCCGACGGCATCGCCAGCGCCGACGTCTGGCTCACGCCGGACTGGAAGGCGCGCGGCTACCTCTGGGCCAAGCGCGGCCTGCCCGTCAAGACGGCCGTGCCCAAGGAGGGCGCCATCCCCGTCACCTACCGAGCCGCCTACGCCAAGAATGCCCCCGACCCCGCCCCCAGCCTCGAGTATCTCAACGCCATGCTCGAGCCCAAGGCGCAGATGGACTTCGGCGAGCAGATGGGCTACGTCCCGACCGTCACCGACGTCAAGCTGCCCGCCGACCTCGATTCCGTCATCGGCTTCACCGAGGAGCAGCGCTCCAAGTTCTTCCACGTCGACTTCGCCTACGTCGCCGCCAACAACAACGCGTGGCTCCAGTGGTGGAACGAAGAGTTCCTGGCGTAGCCTCTCGCAGAGCGTCGCGGCCGCCCCTCACGGCCGCGGCGCTCCTCGCCCCCGCCACGGTCTTCGTGGTGGCCTTCCTCGTGCTGCCGATGCTCATCATGCTCCGGTACAGCTTCAACGTGTACGTGCCGGGCGGCCTCATGAAGGTCACGCTGAGCCTCGTCAACTACCGTCAATTCTTCTCCGATCCGTACTTCCAGCACGTCCTGGGCACGACGGTCTGGGTGGCGGCGCTGTGCACCATCGTCAGCCTCGTGCTCGCGTTTCCCGTCGCCTACGTCATCGCCCGGGCCGACCAGCGCTACAAGGCCGCGCTCCTCATTCTCGTGGTCTTCCCCCTGCTGGTGGGCAACGTGGTGCGTGCGGCCGGCTGGATGGCGCTCTTCGGCACGACGGGCGCCCTCAACGCCGTGCTCCTGTGGCTCCACCTCCTGCGCGCGCCGCTGCATGTCATGTACACCACCACCGCGGTGATCGTCGGCATCATCGCCGTCGTCACCCCGTACATGATCATCGCGCTGCAGAGCGTCCTCGAAGGCATCGACGTCAAGCTCGAGGAGGCGGCGCTCAACCTCGGCGCTTCGGGCTGGTCCACGTTTTGGCGCGTCACCTTGCCGCTCGCCATGCCCGGCGTGGTCGCCGGCACGTCGCTCGTCTTCATCCTCTGCATGAACGCGTACGCCACGCCCTTCCTGCTCGGAGGTCCCAGCTTCAAGATGATGGCGCAGGCCATCTACGATCAGATCCAGAGTTCGCAGAACTGGCCCTTCGGCGCGGCGCTCGCCTTCATCTTGATGGTGGCCACCGTCATCCTCACGGTCGCCTCGCAAGCCGTCCTCTCGCGCCGCTCGAAAGCCGCGCACTCCGCCTAACAGGAGGTCGTCATGCCGTTTCTCCCGCGCTCCGTCTACGACTACCGCCGCCGCCGGATGGACGCCCTCATGGACGCCGAACGCCTCGACGCCCTGGCCTTCGTCTCCGACGAGTTCGTCCAGTTCGCCACCAATTTCCATGTCGACGTCCGCACGTGGGAGCGCCCGATCCTCGTGGTGGTGCCGCGTAACGGCGCGCCGTTCGGCGTGATGCACGAGCTCTCCACCAACCACCTCCGCTTTCACCGCGATCGCGGCGCCCTCTGGCTCGACGAGGTCCAGCTCTACTCGGAGCACCCGCGCGTGGGCAGCCGTCTTCCGCTGCTGCCGCAGTGGCCCGCGCTCGCGGCTGATCTGCTGCACGCTCACGGCCTCTCGCGCGGGCGCGTCGGGGTGGAGAACGCGGGCGGCCTGCTGGCGCGCGTCTCCGCCGTCTTGCCTGAGCTGCGCCTCGTCAACGCGCTCGCGGGCATGCGCGCCCTGCGCTGGGTCAAGTGCCCCGAGGAGCTCCAGCTTCACCGGACCGCGGCCTCGCTCACCGATTTCGGCCAAGCCTGCTACCGCGAGCACATTCGTCCAGGGCGCCTGGTTCAAGAGCTCGACTACGCCGTCTCCGGCATGATCGCCGAGGAGGCCGCACGCCGGCTTCCCGACGAGCACCTGGAGCCGCGCTGCATGACGCTCACCGGCCCCGACGCCGCCTCGCCGCACGGCAACGGCGCCACCACCGGCTCCCGCTTCCAAGAGGGTCACGTGGTCGTCGTGATCTGCAACGTGCGGCTCAACGGGATGCTCACGGAGAACGAGCGCACGTACTTCGTCGGCCGCCCCAGCGATCAGCAGCGCGAGCTCTACGAGACGGCACGAGCCGCCAACGAGGCCGCTCGCGACGCCGCCGTCGTCGGCAACCCCGTCTTCGCCATCGACGCCGCGGCGCAGGCGGTGATCGAGCGCCGCGGCCACGGCGACTACGTCCTCCACCGCACGGGTCACGGCATGGGAACGCAGGGTCACGAGTACCCGGAGGACATGGCCTTCAACAGCCGCCCCCTCCAGGCCGGCGAGGTCTACTCCATCGAGCCGGGCCTCTACGTCTGGGGACTCGGCGGATTCCGCCTCGACGACACCGTCGTCGTCGGCACGCCCCCCGAGGTGCTCACCGCCGCCCCGCGGGATATCGACTCGGCCGCGCTCGGCGCGGCACCCGTGTAGATGGCCGCAGAACGCGTCATCGGACGCCGCGGCGCGGCGGCCTCGGTCCATCCGCTCGTCACGCAGACGGCACTCGACGTGCTCAAGCGCGGCGGCAACGCCGTCGACGCGGCCGTTGCCGCAGCCGCCGTGCTGTTGCTGGTCGAGCCGCGCAACGGTCACCTCGGCGGCGACGCCTTCCTGTTGATCCAGCAGCCGTCGGGCGAGGTCATTGCGCTCAACGGCAGCGGTGCGGCGCCGCTGGCCGCCACACGCGAGCGCTACGCCGCCCTGGGCGGCATTCCCGAGCGCGGTCTGCTGGCCTCCACCGTCCCGGGCGCCGTGGACTGCTGGTCCCACGCCGTCCAGCGCTTCGGCACCAAGCCCCTCGGCGAGCTGCTGCAGACGGCCATCGGCTACGCCGAAGAGGGCGTTCCCGTCACGCCGCGCATGCGCTACTTCCTCGCGCAGGATGCCCCCATCTATCGCGAGTGCCCCGCTGCTGCGGCCGTCTTCTTGAGGGACGGCGAGGCGCCCCCCGTCGGCGCGCTCCTGCGCCAGGCCGGGGCTGCGCGGACGTTGCGCGCCATCGCCCGCGACGGTCGCGACGCCTTCTACCGGGGGCCCGTCGCGCGAGCGATGGTGACCGCGAGCCACGCTCTCGGCGGACTGTTCACGGAGGAAGACTTCGCCGCCCACCGCACGCAAGAACGGGAGCCCCTGCGCATCGACTACCGCGGCTACACGGTTCTCGAGCAGCCGCCCGTCTCGCAAGGCATCATCGTACTCCTGGCGCTGCGCATTCTCGAGCACGTCGATCTCGCCTCGTTCGGGGCGCACTCGGCGCCCGCCATCCACTACGTGGTCGAAGCGATCCAACTCGCGTACGAAGACGCGTTGCGCGATCTCGGCGATCCCGCATTCGCGCGCGTCGACCTCGCCCGGCTCCTCTCGTCCGAGCACGCGCGCGAGCAGGCCCAGCGCATCGACCCTCGCCGCGCCACCGCGCGCTGCGCCCCCCAGGTGATCCAGCCGGATACCACCTTCATGGCCGTCGCCGACGGCCAGGGGACGATGGTCTCGTACATTCACAGCCTCTACAATGGTTCGGGCATCGTGCTTGGAGAAACCGGCGTCCTGATGAACAGCCGCCTGCGCGGCTTCACGCTGGAGCCGGGGCACCCCAACTGCCTGGAGCCCGGCAAGCGTCCGCTGCACACGCTCAACCAATACGGCGTCCAGCGCGACGGCCGGCCGATCCTTGCCGGCGGCACCCCCGGCGCTCAGTGGCAGGTGCAGACGAACGTTCAGATGCTCACCAACGTGCTCGACTTCGGCATGGACGTGGAGCAAGCGATCCACGCGCCGCGCTTCGTCATCGGGAGCCCCTTCAGCGCCGACGACCTCACCGTGCGCATCGAGGACCGCGTCGCGCCGGGGGTGATCGAGGAGCTGCGAGCCATGGGGCATGAGGTCGAGACGATGGGGCCGTGGGCACAGACCGGCGGAGTGCAGCTCGTCGCCCGCGACCCCGAGAGCGGGACGCTCACCGCCGTGGCGGAGCCCCGCCGCCCTGGCGCCTGCGCGCTGGCCTACTAGCGGGGCGCGGAAGAACCCCTGCTAGAGCGTGCTCTTCACGAAGCGGCCGCGTTGGACGATCGCCGCGAGGCGCTCGCCCTGGCCGTCCAGCACGGAGATGTCCCGCAACGGATTCCCATCCACCACCAGCAGATCGGCGTACGCCCCCGGCGCAATCACGCCCAGCCGTCCCTCCATGCGCAGGATCTCCGCGCCCACGGTCGTCGCGCTCTCGATGATCTCGACCGGCGGAAGCACCTCCGATCGCACCACGAACTCGTGCGCCTGGAGCCGGTGCAGCTCCCCCAGGAGGTCACTGCCGTAGCCCATCTTCACGCCGGCGCGCTTGAAGATCTCCAGCGACCTCAGTCCAGCCAGCCGCACCCGATCGATCTTGGCCACGCTCTCCTGCGGCAGACCCAGGCGCGCTCCTTCGTTCGCCAAGCCGTCGTACGTGATCAGCGTCGGCACGGCGTAAGCGCCCAACTCGCGCATGCGTGCGGCCGTCTCGTCGTCGACCAAGTTGCCGTGCTCGATGGTGCGCACCCCGCAGTCCACCGCGCGCCGGATCGCCCGCGCCGTGTACGCGTGCGCAAGCACGTAGGTGTTCTGCGCCTCGGCCTCAGCCACGATCGCCCGCATCTCGTCCGGGGAGTACTGCGTGCTGTCGATGCGGTCGGTAGGCGACGCCACGCCGCCGGAGGCCATCAGCTTGATCTGCGTGGCCCCTTTTTGCAGCTCCTCGCGCGTCGCTTTGCGCGCCTCCTCCACGCCGTCGGCCACGCGGGCCAGGAGCCCGACACGCCCGGGGTCGCCGCACGCGCAGAGTCCATCGCCGCGCGGACGCGGATCGCCGTGGCCGCCCGTCTGGCTCAGCGCCTTGCCCGATGGAAAGATCCGCGGACCCTCCACGTCGCCTTCTTCAACCGCGCGCGCGATGAAGGCGTCGGCACCCCCGGCGTCACGCACCGTGGTAAAGCCGCGCAGCAACATGCCCTTCAGGATCGGAATCGAGCGGTACGCCACGGTGGCGTTGGGCAGCGCGGCGTTCGCCGCCAGGTTCAACATCGTCGCGACCACGTGCACGTGGCAGTCGATCAGACCCGGCATCAGCGTCTTGCCGCCCACGTCCACGACGCTCGCCTGGCCGGCGGCGATTGGCCTCTCCGAGACCTCGCGGATCGTCTCGCCCTCGATGAGAACGTCGATACCCTCGTGCAGATCCGGATCGCCCGGCACGAGCAACGAGCAATTGCGAAACAGCGTCTGGCTCACGGCGTACTCCACCACTCATTCCACCAGGTCGAGCAGCTCGAGCGTCCGGCTCTCGGCGAGCGTCTGCACGCCATTCACGCCGTGCTCCATGAAATGAGGCGCCGCCCGGTGCCGGTCGAGCGCCGGCTGGTCCGCCCACTGCTCGTAGAGCACGAACCGCCGGGGATCCTCTGCGGAGCGATGCACGTAGTAGCCCATGCTGCCGGGCTCTTTGCGCGTCTCTTGGATCAGCACGCGAAAATGCTCGAGCGCTTCACGCTCCCGTCCCGCTTGGATGACGGAGGTCACGGTGAACACGATCATAGGGACGCTACTTGGACGCGGGCCTCCCCGTTGCCTACGTCGCCCGCCCGGCGCCGCCAGGGTCACGGATCCCGGTTGCAGGCTGCCTCGTGCTTCGGTGTCGTTTAGCGCAGGAGCGCCACGGGCATATCCTTTCACTGAAGGTAACGGAGGCAGGACATCATGGGAATCCTCGCATGGATCGTTTTTGGACTCATCGCCGGCGTGATCGCGAAGTTCGTCGTTCCCGGTGAAATGCCGGGCGGCATTCTCGGCGATATCATCGTCGGCATCGTCGGTGCGGTGATAGGCGGTTGGGTCTATGGGCTCTTCGGACACGCCGGTGTTACGGGATTCAACGTCGGGAGCATGATCTGCGCCGTGATCGGTGCGATCATCCTGCTCATCGTCATACACACGTTCACGCGACGCACGGCATGAAGAGGCGGCTCGCATGTTCCGGATACGGAAGGGACGTTCCATGGGCATGAAGGACGATGTCAAGAAGGTCATTGACGATGTCAAGGATACGGTGAAGGAGGCGGCGCATCGCTCGACGGCGGAAGCTGAAAAGTCTCGTCGCGCCGTCGATGGCGAGAACATGACCGCGGGCGAGAAAGCCGGGTCCGCCATCAATGAGGCAAAGAATCGGATCGAGGCGGGCATAGACGCGGCGAAGCGTAAGATTCGCGACAAGACTTGAATGAGAAGGCGGGGATGTCGAATACCGTGCGGGGCGTCAGGGTAGAGCCACGTAGGCACCCTGGACAATCGCCGCCTGTCGACTCAGCCATCTGGAATCCTCCGATATTCATCCGATATTCAAATGGCTGTCGACCGGTTTGCGCGTCGCCGAGCGTCTGGTCTTCAGCCTCGTTGGCATCTTGCTCTTCTTGGCCGGACTGATCCTCGCGTTCCGGTCGGTGGAGGTGCTGTTCCGACTGGCCGTCGGCCCGGCAAGTTCCACGATCCCCTCGACGGCGACCTTTCTCGACCTGGTCCTCCTCATCCTGATGATCGCGGCGCTTGCCTACACGGCCCTGCTCTCACTGCGAGGCTCGGTGTTGAGCCCGGAGCCGTTCCTGATCGTCGGGCTGATCGCGGTGATCCGGCGCATTCTCGTGATCACGGTGCAGGAGGTCCAAGGAAAGCCAGTCACCGCGGGGCTCCCGTGGCTTCCTGCGAGCACGGTGGAACTCGCGACCCTGACGGTCGTCGTCATCGCCTTCGTCTTCGCGATCCACCTCTTCCACCGTCGCGATACCTCGCTCGTGGATTGAGCGAAGCGACTATGTCGCCGGAGGCGTTATCGAAATCGGCGCGTCGTACCGCGAGTAGCGTATCGTCACGAAGGTGTCGGGCTTCCTGGGGTCGACCACCACTTTCGCGGGCAGGTGATCGGGGCGGACCCACATCGTCCCCGTCACGCCGGGCTGGTCGCGCTTGGTGAATCCGTAGACGTGCATGAGCGTTCCGTCGACGAGTTGAGTGCCTTTGCTTTTCACGACGTAGGCCTTGCGCACGTCGACGCCGGGAAGGGCGTGTTGCAGCGCGTTTGCGATCGTCTTGCCGGGGAAGGCGTTGGGCAGGTGGATCCAACGGCCGCTCTCGTGCAGGTAGAGGTCGTTGCCGATCATGATCTCGGTGATCCCGGGCGCGGGCTTGAAGCGCCAGCGGTCAGGGCGCACGTAGTCCACCGTGACCCTCTGGCCGTGCGGTCCATCCTCGACCATGTGCATCGACGAGATGGCGGAAAAGGCGCTGACGATCTGCGAGACGTCCGCATAGGGCCCGGCGAGCGCCTCTACCGGAGGGACCGCCGCGGCCGCCGTCACCGCCAGGAACGCCAGCGTGCGCCAAGCGCGCGTCATCCGAACCTCCTCCGTGGTGCGATGCCGTTCGCGATATCGTACGCCACACTCCTCCCGCCCTCCCACGCGCGCCGACCGGTGGATGGATTGCTTCTCCAAACCTTCCCGGAACCGTCAACCCGCCCCGGTATACTGCGGCAAAGGCCGGAGGGTAGCACCAACATGACCGAGCAGTCGATCTCCATGGTTCTCCTGGCCGCGCGCCCCGCATGAGCGCACGCATGGTCCGCGTCTCGAAAGTCGCGCGCTGTCCGTTCCCCGACGCCGCGTACT
>Ga0307373_10010279_pt1 | contig 13809 bp, 12 predicted proteins | sample OX2MG_FD_202534 | JGI IMG/M metagenome (GOLD analysis project Ga0307373, IMG submission 202534) | Soil microbial communities from Risofladan, Vaasa, Finland - OX-2 | ecosystem: Environmental > Terrestrial > Soil > Coastal area > Acid sulfate soil | place: Finland: Risofladan, Vaasa | collected... | reverse complement strand
ATCTTTTACGCCGGGGTGTATCAATACGATAGCGCGCTGGCGCTCATCAGCCTCAAGGACGCCCAGACGCTTTATGCCATGGGCAGTGCCGTCAGTGGAGTACGACTCAAGTTGGACGATAACCTGCAGGCGCAGGATATTGCGCGTCGCTTGGTGACTGTATTCGGTGGCGATTATTACGTCAGCGACTGGACCCAGCAGAACGCGAATCTTTGGTCCGCCATCGCCATTGAGAAGAATGTGATGTTTGTAATCCTCTCACTCATCGATCTGGTGGCGGCCATTAGCATAATCATCGTCCTGGTCATGGCTGTTACCGATAAACAGTCAGACATTGCCATCCTGCGGACTTTGGGCATGACGCCCAACAACATCATGGGTGTGTTCATTGTGCAGGGGACATTGATCGGTTTTCTGGGAACCTTGCTAGGCCTGGTGCTCGGCATTTTACTGGCACACAACGTCAATAATATTCTTGAATTTGTCCGCCATGTTTTCCATGTACAGATATTCCCCGCCAGCGTGTATTACATCAGCAATCTGCCTTCAGATATCTATCTCAGTGATGTACTCAAGGTCACACTCTCGACATTCGTACTGACGATCCTGGCGACTCTTTATCCTGCCTGGCGTGCTGCCCATACCCAGCCGGCGGAGGCTCTGAGATATGAATAGCGCTAAGCACGCTATCGAAAACGTCGCGTCAAATGACTCGGTGATTTATTGCCAGGGTCTGGTCAAACATTTCACTGAGACTGGCAATGTGGTGGAAGTACTAAACGGTGTGGATCTCTCGGTAGCGGCGGGGGAACGGGTCGCCATCGTTGGTGCTTCCGGTTCAGGCAAAAGCACCTTGCTGCATTTACTCGGGGGGCTGGATCTGCCGACACGTGGCGAAGTGCAGGTGGCCGGTGAACCCATCAACCGCCTGGACGATGCCGCCCGCGGATTATTGCGCAATCGCGCCGTGGGTTTCGTCTATCAATTCCATCATCTGTTGCCGGAATTCACTGCAGTGGAAAACGTGGCTATGCCATTGCTGATAGGCGGCGTGGAAGTAGCGGAAGCCCGGCAGCGGGCGACCAGTCTGCTGGAACGTGTCGGCTTGGATAAACGCTTGCATCACAAGCCCGGGCAATTATCCGGCGGTGAGCGCCAGCGAGCTGCCGTAGCGCGCGCTTTGATACATAGACCGGCAGCCGTGCTCGCGGACGAGCCTACCGGCAACCTGGATGCGCGTACCGGGGAGCAGGTTTACGAACTCATGCTGGAACTGAACCGCGATCTGAATACCAGTCTGGTGCTGGTGACCCATGATTTGCGCCTGGCGGAACGTATGGAGCGAGTGCTGCATCTAGAAGATGGGCTATTGCACGCCTAAACATGCTTCCCAAACCGGGATTAATTATTATTATTTTTTTGGACACGTGCTTGCCTGCGTTGGGACCAGCGCAGACGGATGGATAGCTGCCAGGCTATGCTGAGCAACACATAGCCGATGATCGCCAGTAAGCTGCCCACGATGATGCAGCCCAGCCACAGCGGCTCCCAGATGCGAGAAAATTCGTTGATCAGCCAGCTCAGGGATAAGCCATCCGGTAAGTGATGCGGCTTGAGATGTAGCAGTTTAGCGCCAAGCCGATAGCTGAAATAGTAAATAGGGCCAAAGCTGAATGGGTTGTTGAACCACACGATGATTGCAGCCAGCGGCAGGTTGAACCGCCAGTAGAGCGCCCCCAGCATGGCCAATGGTGTATGCCCGGGGATTGGCAGGCAGCAGATGAACAGGCCCATGGACACCGCACCACAACTGCCGCGACGGTTGATGTGCCAGAGCGCAGGATCATGGAGCAACTGACGGAAAGGACGCCCATACCATTTATTGCTGAGCTTCAGGGTCAGTTTCTGACGGTTCGGTATGAGAAATTTGAGGAATTTGCGTGGCATGGGGCTGGATATGCTCCTGGATGACCTTAAACAGTTGGCTGAGCCGTTGCTTGAATTGCAAGCCTATCAGAAGAGGCTTATAAATTTACTGATCTAATGGACATCCGGTCGGTTGCCTGACTGACCCGTTCATGCCCATTATCCACTGTCCATGGACTGGGACGAAATCATGGGAATCGCAGGGCTCGCGATGCTGGTAGGGGTATTGGTGGTTTTGGGACTGCCGGCCTTACCGTCAGGCCAATTGCTTTTGCTCATCGCACTTCCTTTGGTCGTGCTTACCTGCCTATGGCGTCGAACCCGCACCCTTATATTCCTGATCATAGGTGCCGGCTGGTGTTGGTGGTGTGCTCAAGGCCTGATGGCCATGCGTCTCACACCGGCACAGGAAGGCCGAATCCTGCGGGTTACCGGCTGGGTGGCTTCCATTCCCCAGGTCCATCCGGATTACACCAGCTTTGAATTAACCGTGCAGCAGCTGGATGGTCGCGTTCCAGGTCACGGGGTTCCCAAACGTATCCGCCTCACTTGGTCAAAGAGCTCGCGCGTTCCGGCACCCGGTGAGCATTGGCGCTTTGATGTGCGCTTGAAACAGCCGCGCGGTTACATGAATCCCGGTGGTTTCGATTATGAAGGCTGGCTGTTCCGCCACGGCATCAGCTACGGGCTACGTTTTGCATGATCAGGCGAAACGTCTGGATGATGCGCCCCGCTATCCATTATTACGCGCAAGTAGTGGGCTGTTTTCCGCCATACAGCAAGCTTTGCCGGATTACGCGTTTGCCGGTGTGACCGCGGCACTGGCGGTCGGAGAACGCGGCGCTATCGATACGCAACAGTGGCGTACATTCCAGAATACCGGCACCGCCCATCTACTGAGTATTTCCGGATTGCATATCGGTCTGGTTGCCGGACTGGTGTTCCTGCTGGTGCGCTTGTGCTGGCGGCGAAGTGCCTGGCTGTGTGCACGTTTACCGACACCACTGGCTGGGGCACTCGCAGCCTTGCTGGCGGCAACGCTGTATGCCGCCATGGCCGGGTTCTCGGTGCCGACGTTACGGGCCTTGATCATGTTGGCGGCGATCGCTGGTGCAACCCTGCTGCGTCGCCATAGCCGACCGTGGGATATGCTGGGCTTGGCATTGATGGTTGTGCTTATTTTGAACCCCTTGTCAGCCGGTGAAATCGGATTCTGGTTGTCGTTCGGGGCGGTGGCGGCAATTTTTTATGTATTCAGTGGACGTCTGCATGCAGAGCAAGGAAAAGTCATGCAGTTGGTGCGCATTCAATGGGCGGTGGGTATAGGTTTGCTGCCATTGCTGGTATTTTTCTTTCATCGCGCCACGCTGGTGGCGCCATTGGCGAATATCGTGTTGGTGCCGGTGTACAGCCTGGTAGTCGTACCGTTGGTGTTGTTGGGCGTGATGTTGCTCGGTATGTGGCACTGGGCCGGTGCGCTCATGCTTAAGGTCGCCACTGGCGTCATGTCCCTGAGCTGGCCGTTGCTTGAATATCTGGCAGACATGCCGCTCGCGCATGTAACCACGCCGGAGCCCTCACCCGTTTTCGTGGTAATGGCGACCATCGGCGTACTGTGGTTGATGCTACCTAATAAAATTCCATCACGCTGGCTCGGTGTCATTCTGCTGTTCCCCCTGTTTCTGCACACGCCTTCTGGAATTCCCGTGGGCGGTTTTAATCTGGCTCTACTGGATGTAGGGCAGGAGTTATCCGCTGTGGTGCGCACCACTCGGCATACCCTGGTGTACGACACCGGTCCGGGTTTCTCCGATACTTCCGATACCGGCGAGATGGTTGTTATCCCATGGCTCCAGAGTCGTGGAGTCAAAGTGCCGGACTTTGTGATCGTGAGTCACGCCGACAACGATCATGCGGGCGGACTGCACAGTTTGCGTGCTGCGTATGCGGATGTGCCGGTGTTCTCGGGAGAACCCGTGCGTATAAAAACAGGCAACGCCTGCCTGCGTGGACAATCCTGGGAATGGGATGGGGTGCGTTTCGAGATACTTTCGCCGGAAGTAGATCAGAAGGTGTCCGGCAATGATGCATCCTGCGTGTTGCATATTACGGGTCGTAGCGGCAGTGTATTGCTGGTGGGTGATCTCATGCGCCGCGGTGAACAACGTCTATTAAGGCTTGAAGGCGATGCACTCGCCAGTGAAGTGCTGGTAGTGCCTCATCATGGCAGCCTGACTTCATCGAGTTCCGAATTTATCCAGGCTGTGGCCCCGAAGTTCGCGTTATTCCCGGTGGGTTATCGCAACCGCTGGGGTTTTCCCAAGCCCCGGGTGATGGCGGCTTATCACGATGCTGGTGCCGAGCTGCTGGATACCGCCACCGCTGGCGCCATAGAGATCCGCCTTTGGCCGGGACGGGAGCCTGAACTCGTTAGCCGCTGGCGGATCGATGCGGCGCATTTCTGGACCTCGCACTGAGTGGCTCTGTGCGTTCGCCCGACAGGCAAAATCCAGTATGATGCCCGGGAATCGTCACCGGATGCGCGTCCAGCATGTTTGAAATCATCAAGTCTGGCGGCTGGCTCATGGCCCCACTCATCCTCTGTTCCATCGTTGTGGTCGCTATCGTTGCGGAACGTCTCTGGACCCTGCAGACCAAGCGCGTGGCGCCCGAGCATCTGGCTGCCCAGGTATGGAACTGGCTAAAGAACGGCGAGCTGGACGAGGTTCGCCTGGAAACCCTGCGAGCGGGTTCACCTCTAGGACGTATCTTGGCCGCCGGTCTCGAGCATCGGCATGCGAAACGCGAGGTCATGAATGAGGCGATCGAGGATACCGGCCGGCACGTGGTGCACGAACTGGATCGCTATCTGATCACTCTGGGCACTATCGCTACCATCTCACCGCTGCTGGGATTGTTGGGCACGGTGGTCGGTATCATGCGGGTGTTCGCTGCCATCTCCACCACCGGTTTAGGCAATCCCCAGGCTCTGGCAGGCGGCATCTCGCAGGCACTGATCACCACCGTGGCGGGCCTGACAGTCGCCATACCTGCCTATATCCTGCATCGCTATCTGCGCGGCAAGGTGGATGAGCTGGTGGTGCGCATGGAGCGCGAAACCATGCGCCTCATGAATGCAGTACGCGGTGTGGACAGCGCCCAGGAACTGGAACGTCCGGCCAAACCAAAAGCAGCCAGGGGGGCGCGCGCGTGAAGCTCCGTTCCCGCCAATGGGAGGATCCCGAGTTCAATCTCATCTCACTTGTGGATGTGGTGCTCATGCTGCTGGTGTTCTTCATGATGACCACGCATTTTATCCAGAACACCAGTCTGACAGTGGAGCTGCCCACAGCCAGCATCGGTCCGTCGCCTGAGCGGCTGTCCGGGGTCGAAGTGACCGTGGACTCGCAGAATCATTATTACATCAACCAGAAAGCCGTGTCCGGAACAAGTCCGGATGCGGTGCGTGCCGCGATCCTGTCAGCGGCCGGTGAGCGCCGTGACTTGCCCATCATCCTGCGTGCCGATGCACGTTCCACGCATCAGGCAGTGGTCACGGTGATGGATGTGGCCGGTGAACTGGGATTCACGCAGTTACAGATTCTCACCACCAATCCCCCCACCCAAGAATGACATGAACGCGCAGCGGCGTGATAAAAGCGTGCTACGTGTCTATAGCCGGTTGTTGGCTTACGTGCTGCCGTTCTGGAAAATCTTTTCGCTGGCGATATTCGGCATGGTCGTGTATGCGGTGACCCAACCGGCGTTCGCCGCACTCATCAAACCGCTGCTGGACAATAGTTTCGTTAAACATGATCCGCGCACTATCCGGCTGATACCATTGCTGGTAATCGGATTGTTTTTATTGCGCGGTCTGGCTGGGTTCTTCTCGACGTATTTCATAAGCTGGGTTGGCCGCAGTGTCATCAAGACCTTACGCGCCCAGGCCTTCGGGAAACTTTTACGCTTGCCGGCGCGCTATTACGATGCCAGCTCCGCGGGCATGCTGATCTCCAAACTAACCTACAACATCGAGCAGGTGGCGGAAGCCACCACCAATGCCATCACTGTGCTGATCCGCGATGGCCTGACTATCGTGGGCCTCATCGGCCTGATGTTCTACTTGAACTGGAAACTATCCATCTTTGTGCTGGTACTGGGGCCGTTGATCGCGCTGCTGGTGCGTTATATAAGCGCACGCTTCCGGCGCTACAGTACGCGCATCCAGGATTCCATGGGGGATGTAACGCGGGTGGCCGAGGAGGTCATCAACGGCCATCGGGTAGTGAAGCTGTTTGGCGGCGAACAGCAGGAGACTGAGCATTTTGAGAAGGTCAATGAGCACAACCGTTACCTGAACATGAAATTGATGCTGGTGAATGCCGGCTCAAGTCCCATCATCCAGCTGCTTGCGGGTTGCGGTATGGCCCTGGTCATCTATTTCGCCACGTTGCCCTCCATGTTGACGGTGGTGTCGGTGGGTACCTTCGGTGCTTTCATGAGCGCCATGCTGCTGGTGACCGCGCCGCTCAAGCACGTGACCGATATCAATGCGCCTTTGCAGAAAGGCATCGCCGCCGGCCAGAGCATCTTCGAGCTCCTGGACGAGGAGATGGAGAGCCGGGGCGGGACAAAGACATTGACCCGCGCACGCGGTGAACTCGAGTACCGCAATCTGACCTTCGCCTACACGGCGGCCAAGGGCGAGGTTCTAAAGGAAGTCTCATTCCAGGTACAACCGGGCGAGACCGTGGCGCTGGTGGGGCGCTCCGGCAGCGGCAAATCCACGCTGGTGGGGCTTCTGCCGCGTTTCTATGACCCAATTGAGGGCGCCATCCTGCTGGATGGTTATGATATCCGGGATTATGGATTGCACAGCCTGCGCGATCAGATCGGCATGGTGAGTCAGGATGTGCAGCTGTTCAATGACACCATCCGCAATAACATCGCCTATGGAACCCTGGTGCAACGTTCCGAAGCCGATATCGTGGCCGCGGCGGAAGCTGCTTATGCCATGGAGTTCGTCCAGCAGTTACCTCAGGGTTTGGAGACCAGGGTCGGGGACCGCGGCGTGCTGCTCTCCGGAGGACAGCGGCAGCGCATCGCCATCGCGCGCGCCTTGCTGAAAGACGCGCCGCTGCTGATACTCGATGAAGCCACCTCCGCTCTGGACAGCGAATCGGAACGCCACATCCAGGCGGCGCTCGAGAGGCTCATGAGCACCCGCACCACGCTGGTGATCGCGCACCGTCTCTCGACGGTGGAGCGTGCCGACCGCATCGTCGTGCTGGATAAGGGACGCATCATCGAGAGCGGTCGACACAGTGAATTGCTGGCACACAACGGCCACTACGCCATGCTCTATCACATGCAGTTCCGTGAAGCGGCTGTGGCCTGATCCTCGTTTAACACGATGGCACGCAGAAAAATTCACGCCTGGCTATTACGGCGGTGGTATGGCGACAGACCCATCGGCTGGTTCATCCCGCTGGCCGGCCTATTTGCCGCGATCACCGCAGTGCGCCGCTGGTGCTACCAGCTTGGAATTTTGCCAGTGGTGGAATTGGCGGCGCCGGTCATCGTCGTTGGCAACATCACCGTGGGCGGCACTGGCAAAACTCCGTTCGTCATATGGCTCACGAAGGCGCTGCAAAGACAAGGTTATCGCCCCGGCATCATCACCCGTGGTTATGGCGGAAGATCCGCACACTGGCCATTACTGGTCACACCCCAGACCGATCCGTTAATGGCTGGCGATGAAGCCGTATTGGTGGCAACCCAAATACAAGTTCCGGTGTGCGCAGGACCAGATCGAGTCCAGGCAGCGCAACATCTGTTGCGACAGACCAAAGTCAATGTGATCCTGAGTGACGACGGGCTGCAACATTACCGCTTGGGGCGCGACTTGTCTGTCATCATGCTGGATGGTCGGCGCAATCTCGGGAATGGCTGGAGGCTGCCGGCTGGCCCGCTGCGCGAATCTGCAGCCCGTCTGGATGAGGTGGATCTTGTGATCTGCAAGATGGAAACAGCCACGGACAGCGTCTGGCCCGCTGGCGCACTCGCTATGCATCTGTCTCTGCAAGATGCTGTTAGCATCCCGGATGGAAGGCGCCGACCTTTATCTGGATTCGCCGGCCGACCTGTGCATGCGCTGGCCGGTATCGGCCACCCGCAGCAGTTTTTTGATGCCCTCGGCAGATACGGGCTGCTGGTGGACGGACGGGCCTTGCCGGACCATGCTGAGTTATCGCAAGCAGACCTGACTTTCGGCGACGACATGCCGGTGCTGATGACCGAGAAAGACGCGATAAAATGTCGTGGCCTGCATCTGCCGCATCACTGGTATGTGCCTGCTACTGCGGAATTCGCTCCACAGGACGCCGCACGCATTCTGGACAGGGTAAGGCAGGAGTTGATGGCCAAGGGTGTACTGCCCAAGTAACCGCATTGAGGAGATATTGATGGAAGCCAAGCTGCTGGAGATACTGGTCTGTCCCCTCTGCAAGGGGCCTTTGGTGTATCGCAAAGCCGAGAAGGAACTGATCTGCAAAGCCGACCGGCTAGCCTATCCCGTCCGTGACGGCATACCGGTGATGCTGGAAGATGAAGCACGCGAACTCAAAGCCGATGAGAAGCTCTGAATGCAGTTCAAAGTCCTGATCCCCGCGCGCATGGCATCCCAGCGGCTGCCCGGTAAACCATTGGTCGATCTGCTGGGCGAACCGTTGATCCTGCATGTCTGTGAGAAAGCGCGGGGCAGCGGCGCGGAACAGGTGTTGGTGGCGACCGATGACCAGCGCATACACGATGTCTGCCAATCTGCAGGCTTCCGCGCAGAATTAACCGGGAGCGGACATATCTCAGGCACCGACCGTATCGCCGAGGTTGTCACCCGGCTCGGTTGGGATGAGGATGAGATCGTGGTGAACCTGCAATGCGACGAGCCCATGATGCCGGTGGTGGATATCCTTCAGGTGGCGCAATTGCTGGATGCACATGAAGATGTCCAGATGGCGACACTATGTACCCCCATCCACGAGCTGGAAGACTATCTCAATCCCAACGTGGTCAAGCTTGTATCTGATCAGGCCGGGAATGCGCTGTATTTCAGCCGCGCACCCATCCCCTGGAACCGCGGCGGCGCGAGCGTCGGGCTGGCGTCACAGCAGCACTGGCAGGGCTCACTGCGTCACATCGGAATGTATGCCTACCGCGTAGGTGCACTGCGTCAGCTTGCGGCAACACCTGCCTGCGAGACCGAACAACTGGAGAAACTTGAACAACTGCGCGCCCTGTGGCTGGGCATGAAGATCGCCGTGGACGTGGCGCGCGAAGCCCCGGGACCGGGCGTGGATACACCCGAGGATCTCAAACGCGTGACACGGTTGCTGGAGGTGGGTTAGATACAGATGCAGTTACAGTAAAAAGAGTAGACAGTGTAGATGAGATCGGATTGCCTACATGAGGCATATCGCCGCAAAGATTGCATATCTTAATCAGACACGTATATGAGGTTGCTCTGCCATGAACGCTAAAACCCTAATAGCTATCGGCGTAATCATCGTCGGTCTTTTAGGTTTTCAGATCTATCTGCAGCACCATGACGCCGTGAATATCATGGCCTCGTTGGATACCATCCACAGCTCAGTGGATGGTGTGACCAATGCGATCAAAGATTCTAACATCGCCACCAACCAGATAATGACAACTACGGATTCCAATAGGAACCTGCTCAGCATCATCTGCTCAAACACATCCAAGCTGACGAATAATGTCGATGGCATGAGTCAATGCAGTCATCCATAGAGATGCAATGGCGCTTTTTCAGTGTTGATGTGTAGATATTTCATAGGTAGTTGTCAGCGTCCGTTGGACGCGGGTTGTGATCATTCATGATTGACTGCTTCCGCAGCCAAAAGCGGGCGTTCGTCAACACGCCAGGCGATGGCTATAATTTCCACATACAGGACGCGGTCGCGATTGACTTCCCCAATTGACAATCTTCAAGAACGATATTGAAAACCATCCATAAATTCGTGATGACCGATGAGTACATCGCAGAGGCACAGCGACTCTCCATTGCTCAGAATAAGACACTGCAGTTTATTTATCAGACTTGGTGGGTATGGTGGTTGCCGCGAATAGCAATCTTGGTATTAATGATTGTGCTTTATATGAACAACCTCGAATCTATTGCAGCACTTTTCGGAGTCTTCCTGTTATTTTAGTTCGCTGGGGAGTGGTTTGGTCGGCGCAATTTGGCCAAAGCCCGCAAGAAGGTGCGAACAAAGGGTACTGCTGTTACCGTCTCAATGCGTAACCGGGGAGTTGAGATCGAAGGTGCAAACGGTAATTCGCACCTCAAATGGTCCGCAATGTTGCAACCCGTAATATATGCGGACGGTGCGCTAATTAAATTCTCTCGCCTCGCCATGATATGGCTTCCTGATCTAGCGTTGATTGACGGATCGCCTGCTGATGTATGGAATCTGCTTGCTGAAAACGTTACGGATTCGACGCACATCAATCGATAGATCTTGTCGAAAAGTGCAGATATGTGTCGTAAGGAGCCATTGAATGCAATCAGTTGATTGTTCTATTTTGTTCTGCTGCATGGGCAACATCTGCCGCTCACCCTCGGCAGAAGGCGTATTCCGCAAGCTGCACCAGGAACTGGCACCAAAACTGAGACTGCATATCGATTCGGCAGGCACCCATGACTACCATGTAGGCCAACCACCGGATGCGCGTGCCATCTCGGCGGCACGTTCAAGCAACATCGACATCAGCACACACCGCGGTCGGATCGTGACGGCCAATGATTTTTCCAGGTTTGATTACATCCTGGCCATGGATAACGCCAATCTCAGCCGCCTACAGCGCCTGCGGCCTAAAGAAAGCTCCGCTGAGTTACGTCTGCTGCTGGAATTTGCCGAAGGTTGCGCGCTCAGGGAAGTCCCGGATCCATACTACGGCGGACCTAAAGGGTTCGAGCAGGTACTGGAACTGACACGGCAGGGTGGTTTGGGATTTCTAAAGCATCTTTGCCGGCAACAGGGCATCACATTTAGAGCAGCACGCTGAGCCCCGGCACGAAAAAAACCTGCCCGTGCATGAACGGGCAGGTTGATCATCAGTGGCTGCGGCTAGTCCGAATTTGATTCGGTGTCGGCTGTCTGAGGCTTGGACTCGCTTTTATCCTTAACCGGTGTATCCCCCTGTTCGCGGGCACGGAACAGGGGGATGGTGGGATCCTCACGCTTCGTCTCTACACGTGGTGTTTCTACCCGGGGTGTTTCAACTCGTGGCGTAGCTAGCCGTGGTGTCTCAATCCTCGGCGAATCCACGTGCGGTGTTTCCATCCTAGGAGTCTCCACGCGCGGTTTCTCGATTCGCGGTGGTTCTGCATGCGGCGTCTCGATCCTTGGGGTCTCCACGCGCTGTGTTTCAACACGCGGTGGCTCTATAGGCCGCGATGGCGGTACATACACCGGCTGCGTCTCCACTTGTGTCAGCATCGGCGCTGGCGCTGGTCCTTGCGGTTGCGCGGGTGGAGTTCCGGCGAAGTTTGGAATCGTGTCCGAGCGATTCTGCGTCGGGTTCTCTTCTGTACCGGCCGGCCGGTTAGCGGGCTCCTTGCCACCTTCGTAACGGCGCCGGCGACGTCCGCCGCGGCGACCACGTCGCGTACTGCGGCCGCGGTTACCTTGGTTCTTGTCGTGCTCCTGTGGCCGATTATCGCTTGCAAGTGTTTGCGGCTGTGAAGTATTGACAGGTAGCGTGCTGGCATTTTCTTGCGTTACAGCCGCCAGAGGTTGAGTGCGATCGGCGGCTGGCGCTTGACGCGGTGGCTGCGGACGTTCTTGTGGTCGCTCTTGCGAGCGTGGCTGTTGACGTTCCTGTGGGCGTTGCTGGGGCCGCTCCTGCAGATAGGGCTGAGTGCGTTCCTGCGGGCGCGGTTGATTACGTCCCTGGTAACGCGACTGATGGCTGTCGCGCTCATGACGGCGCGGTCCCGATTGGGACTGGCGGCCACGGTCCCGGCCGCGGTCACGATCCTGCCGGTATTCCGGTTCGCGTCGCACTGGGCGTGGAGGGGGGCCGGCCACGGGCTTTTCTCCGCTGCCGAAAAGCGTGCGCCATAGGCGCTTGAAGATTCCGGGTGTGTGTGGTCCTTCGACGCGCGAGGGTGGTACTGGTTTGGCAGGCGTAATGCTTTTCACCGCAGGTTCTTCCGGTGGCTCGAGCTTGGTTGTCGCACCGGGTAAAGGTGCTGGCGCAGGTTCAGTCACCAGCTTGTAACTGGTGGTAGTCGCCCCCGGTTGCTGCAGTTCGTCATCGCGCAGGCGCTGGATATCGTAGCGCGGCGAATCCATGTGCGGGTTCGGCACCAGCACCACGTTTACACCGCAGCGTTTTTCCACTTCGGAGATGATCGGGCGTTTTTCATTCAACAGGAAGGTCGCGACATCCAGCGGTAGTTGTGCTACTACCCGCGAAGTGCGTTCCTTCATAGCTTCTTCTTCGATGAGACGCAGCACCGAGAGTGACAGCGACTCGATTCCACGGATATGACCTTCGCCGTTGCAGCGCGGGCACACCACCTGGGTGGATTCACCCAGTGAAGGCCGCAACCGCTGGCGTGACATTTCCAGCATGCCGAAGCGCGACAGCCGTCCGACCTGCACGCGCGCGCGGTCCACCTTCAAGGCATCGCGCAGGCGGTCTTCCACTTCGCGCTGGTTCTTTGGCGGACCCATGTCGATGAAATCAATGACGATCAGGCCGCCCAGATCGCGCAAGCGCAACTGGCGCGCCACTTCATCGGCAGCTTCCAGGTTGGTGCGCAAGGCGGTCTCATCGATATCACCACCTTTGGTGGCGCGTGAGGAGTTCACATCGATGGCCACTAGCGCTTCTGTATGGTCGATGACTACGGCGCCCCCCGAGGGTAGGCGCACGTCGCGGCCAAACGCCGCCTCGATCTGGCTTTCGATCTGGTAGCGGGTGAACAGCGGTACGTTGTCTTCGTAATGCTTAAGCTTGTCCAAGCTCTGCGGCATTATCTGTTCCATGAAGTGACGCGCTTCCTCGTACATCTTGGCGTCGTCCACCAGGATCTCGCCCACATCGGTGCGCAGGTAATCACGCAGTGCACGGATGATGACGTTGCTTTCCTGAAAGATGAGGAACGGTGATGGCCGACCCACCGAAGCCTTTTCGATGGCTTCCCAGACCTGGATTAGGTAATCCAAATCCCACTGCAGTTCTTCCACACTGCGGCCGACACCGGCGGTGCGGATGATGATGCCCATACTGTCGGGCATGCGCAGGGCCGCCAGCGCTTCGCGCAGCTCATCCCGATCATCGCCTTCCACTCGGCGTGAGACGCCACCGGCACGCGGGTTGTTCGGCATGAGCACCAGGAAACGTCCCGCCAGGCTGATGAACGTGGTCAGGGCCGCGCCCTTATTGCCGCGTTCTTCCTTGTCCACCTGCACCACCAACTCCTGGCCTTCCTGTAGCAAATCGCGGATGTTGAGGCGCCCGGAGAGGTCGGCACCGGATTTGAAATAAACCCTAGAGACTTCCTTCAGCGGCAGGAAGCCGTGGCGTTCGGAACCGTAGTCCACAAAACAGGCTTCCAGACTGGGCTCGATACGGGTGATCTTGCCCTTGTAGATATTGGCTTTCTTTTGCTCGCGGGAGGGGACTTCGATGTCGAGGTCGTAGAGTTTCTGGCCGTCCACCATAGCCACGCGCAACTCTTCCGGTTGAGTTGCATTCACCAGCATTCTTTTCATGTTGTTTCTCGCAGACGCTCAACCACGGTCTGCGCAGGATCACGGTAGGCCGGACGGCCCTCAGGCAGGATTTCAG
>Ga0307373_10010278_pt1 | contig 13809 bp, 13 predicted proteins | sample OX2MG_FD_202534 | JGI IMG/M metagenome (GOLD analysis project Ga0307373, IMG submission 202534) | Soil microbial communities from Risofladan, Vaasa, Finland - OX-2 | ecosystem: Environmental > Terrestrial > Soil > Coastal area > Acid sulfate soil | place: Finland: Risofladan, Vaasa | collected... | reverse complement strand
TATCCCAACTCGTCGGCGGACTTTAAAAATTCATCTCGATTCGCGATGCGATATGGAGACAGCGCTGGCCCCATATTGTGCAGCGTGTAGAAGGTTTCGCGATCGGTAAACGGCAGCTTATTGATCAGCACATGCGGCGGCAGTGTTGAGAATTTGCCAAAGATTTCTGCGAAGGTCGACTCAGGAAACTGCAGCGATCCAAAGGAAAGAAAAAGAGGGAACTCCTGTGCGCGTTCCAAGGCGGTTGTGAAGGTGAGTTGCCGGCGCGCGTCCTTCTCCTGTGCCAGCTTTGCTCCAGCCGCAACAACGGCTGGCACGTCGTAGATGGTCCATTGCAGATTCGCCGGGTAGTCCAAAAGCTTCTGATACGAGTAATAGGAGATGCCTAAATAGCCGCCAAAGTCGAAAACGCGTGGATTCTGCGGGAGCAGTTTTTCCAGCCAGAACAAGACCGGATAATCGCTGGAACGAATCGAACTTTTATATCCCAGGAAGGTCGCCGACGCAGGATTGTCGTAGCTGTTGTTGCGGCCTGCGGGAATGGCGGCGTTGGCCGCGGCGAACGATGGATAGACTCCGGAAAACAGCCGCTCCCATTCCGCAACGCGCATGAAATGCTGTTCATACTCGAAGCGGTGCCATTTGCGAATCAGCGGAACGGCACCCTCCACTTTGTCGACGAAGTTTTTCGTTGTCGGCGAAAGCAGTATCGCCTTGATGGCCTGTTTCATGGCACCTCAGTGAAATCAAAAGCGTTCCAGTCATTGTATGCGACCGCTTGTAAAGCTCGCCGCGTTACCGCTGTCCGCAAGAATTCAGTGTCGCGATTGGTGGTCGTGCATTGCCAATTATTGCGCCATGTTCACCAGAAGTTGCGCGCTTGCCATCACTCCCTGGGTTGGCGTCGAGGCCAGCACGGTAATCTCATCGGAGATCGGAGGCGGAGGCGGAGGCGCCAGATTGGCGCATCCCAATATGGACCCAAGTCCCAGCAGAAGCAGCCCCAGTCGCAGAACCGGAATCGTCTTCACCGGTACCCACACTCGTCCAAGCGAATCCACGGCCACCCCAGTTGGAGTAGTCAACGCCGCCGCATTGGCTGGGCTTCCGTCGCCCTCATCTCCGACCAGAGCTGATCCCGCAAGAGTCGCGAGTACACCGGTTTGCGAATTGAGTTTGCGCACGCGTGCGTTGCCCGCATCGGCAATATAGAGATTGCCTGCGGCATCTATGGCGACATCGGAGGGATTATGCAGCTGCGCGTTTACGCCTGGTCCACCATCCCCGCTGAATCCACGGTGACGCTCTGCGGATGTTGCAATTCCGCGTGACGAGCGTCGCCGCCATCTCCGGAGTATCCCGCACTTCCCGTTCCCGCGGCCGTGACAATGAGTCCTCCCAAAGCATAGACGCGCCGAATGACATTGTTGCCCGTGTCGGCAATGAAAAGATCTCCCACTGCATTGGCTGTAATTCCTGCGGGGGCATTGAGAGTCGCGCTGGTAGCGGTGCCGTTGTCGCCTGAATATCCGGCCGTGCCTGTGCCTGCCACCGTGGAGATAACTCCGGTAGTCAGATTCACTTTGCGCACCAGATTCGCGCCCGTCTCCGCGATGTAGAGATTTCCCGCTGCGTCCAATGCGACTGCACTCGGTTGTTCAAGGGCCGCTTCGGCTGCGGGACCACCACTTGCCTGGGCCGGTGCAAGCGCGCCTCCACCTGCAAGAATCGACGGTGTTGCTCCCGTGCTATTTTGCCCGCTCCATACAACATTGCTGGCCCGGTCCGCCACGTAGAGATTCCCAGCAGGGTCCACCGCGATCCGCTGCGGTGCCGTGAACGCAATTGCGCCGGAGGCATCGGCGCTATCAAGAGTGGTCTGGATGATTCCGGGAACCATGATCGCCTGCGGCGCAAGGCCCGTCCCGTAAAGTCCAACAGAGATCGAAGCACCGTTCGCAGTCAAGTGCATGGCGCCTGTTCGAATGCCCGGGTACTTGGGTGTGAACGTAATGGGCACGGCACAGACCGATCCGGCCGGGTTGAGTGTGGTTCCATCTGCCGCGCAGCCGAGAATGTTGCCGACAGAAAATTCTTGTGCAGGCATTCCGGACGGGGAGACCGGCTGAATTTGTGCCGCTGAAATGATCGGAATAGATACGGCAGTCGCCTCATTGATTCGCAAGAAAATTGAGTGCGTCGGCGGTGAGCTAGCCAATCTCAACAGCAGGGAAGTTCAATCCCTTCGAAATAACGCGTAACGCATTGTTCCCGGAATCCTCCACGTAGAGATTGCCTTCATGATCGAGTACCATGCCGACCGGAGAGCGTAGTTCCGCGAGGGAGGCAACGTCACCGTCGCCGACGAACCCGGCCGTGCCATTGCCGGAGAGTGTCGAAATGATCCCAGCCTTGCTGATCCTGCGAATTCGATTGTTATCGCGATCAGAGAAATAAACCTGGCCTGCGAAATGGACCGCAATTCCAGCGGGAAAATTCAGCGTGGCCTGTGTCGCAGCCACATTGTCCCCGTTATAACCGCCGGAGGCTCCCACCACTCCAGCGACCGTGGTGATGATCCCGGAAGAATGATTCACTACGCGAATCAAATTGTTTCCTGAGTCGGAGATGTACAGATTGCCCGCCAGGTCTACGGTGATTCCGGTGGGGTGATTCAACTCCGTCTGGATTGCAAGAACGTTGTCACCTGTGTATCCGGCGATTCCGGTGCCGCCACGGTCGAAATGATCCCCGTGCTGGCAGAAATTTCGCGAACACGGCTATCGCCGGCATCGGCAACATAAAGATTGCCGTTGGCATCCAGCGCCAAGGCCGTCGGAGTATCGAGCGCCGCCAGCGTCGCGGGTCCGCCGTCTCCAATGTTGCTGGGCTCGAAAGGCGAGATCGCAGGATTTCCGGCAACAGTCGTGATGACTCCGGTGTCCATCCTGACAAATCGCACCAGGTGATTGCCCGTGTCGGCGATGTAGAGATTGCCGTGTGGGTCGACCAGAACGCTGGCCGGCTGGTTCAACAGCGTGGTGCCGCTGGATCCCAACAGGCCATTGGCAGCCACAGTGGTGATGTTTCCGGTCGCAGCATCGATGCGTTCGATCTGATTATTTTCGGTATCCGCGATATAGAGATTGCCGCCTCCATCGATCGAGACTCCCTCAGGCTGGTTGAGAAGACTCAGCAGCGCGGGTCCTGTATCCACTGGACCGCCCTCGACTCCGGTTGGCGAACCGGCAACGCGACTGATCTGCAATAGGAGAGAAACCGGAACGGAGGCGGCGGGCAAAGTTACCGGAGCCATTGTAACCACGATGGCCAGTGTGAACGAGGCTGCGAGTCGCGGCTGAAAGCGGCATGGAGGATGCATCAGGGGAAGCCTCGCGTGCGTTGCGACGAACCGCACCACCGAGTAGTTTGAAGGTGCGGAATCTTGAAGCCTACGAAGATCGGAGGGACTTACAGCGGCGTGGTTTCATATCGGGGCCAAGCGGGTGGAATGCCCGAAACGGGACTACAGAAGTCCAAATCCGCTAGATTCGTAATGTCCGATAACATGTATTCTGTAATGTCGATTTGCCGAACTCTAACCCTTGCACTTCCAGTTGCTTCGCCCTTAGAACTGCTAGGCTAAGTTGAAGGTTGGATCTTCCCCTGTCATGTCGCGTTTCCCTATTGCAACCTCTGTGCTGACCGAGGCAGTACAGCAGCGCGTCTTTCCCGGAGCGGCCTTCGGAGTGCTGCGTCCCGACGAACCGTTCGCCATCGAATCCCTCGGCGGGTTTACCTACCGGGCGGAATCGCCACGCGTACAGACCGACACCATCTTTGACATGGCCAGCGTCAGCAAAGCGATGGCGACCACCTCCATGGCAATGCTGCTTTGGGAACGCGGACGGCTGGATCTGGACGAGCCTCTCGCCCGGCGCCTGCCTGAATTCCTCAAGGTCAGGTCCGAGGCTGAATCCTTGTCCGCTCTTCGATCGAAAATCACGGCACGAATGCTCCTGGCACATTGTTCGGGCCTGCCAGCCTATGCGCCGCTATATAAAACCTGCGCCACCGCGGCCGAGGTGCTCGAAGCTTGCCTGCACATGCCTCTCGAGACGTCCCCAGGGACGCAAGCCATCTATTCCGACATCGGGTTCATCCTGCTCGGCCATCTGGTGGAGCAAATCGCCGGTGAGCGACTGGACAGCTTTTGCCAACGAGAGGTGTTCGCGCCTCTGAGAATGAGCTCGACGCTGTACTGCCCTCCCGTGAAACTCCGAGCATCGATTGCGCCCACAGCGGAAAAACAAAACTTCCGTGGTCGAATCCTTCAGGGCGAAGTTCACGACGGCAATTGCTGGAGACTAGGCGGGATCAGCGGACACGCCGGATTATTCTCGAACGTGCGCGACACACTTCGTCTGGCAGATTGTCTGCTCTATCGCGGCCGCAACATTTTTCGTTCGGAAACAATTTCCACGTTCACCACGCGACAGCAGATGCCTCCATCTTCGAGCTGGGCCTTGGGCTGGGATACGCCAACCGCGCCTTCCTCGTCGGGAACACTGTTCAGCGCCCATTCTGTCGGTCATCTCGGCTATACCGGAACTTCGCTCTGGATTGATTTCGACAAGCAGGTGGCGATCATTCTGCTGACCAACCGCACGTATCCTGGGGACGAAGCGGCGGCCTCTGAATCTATTAAGAACATCCGCCCCCGATTCCACGACGCCCTGATGGGCGAGCTTGGCTGGGGTGCAACGGCGAATTCTTCCCCAGCCTCCGGCCACGAATAGCTGCTGTATTTGCGATGGGCGAGGCGATACAATCGCACTGAGGTGGTTTTTTGAAGCTTAAGGGAAACGCAACGAACACGATCGACACACCCACCACTCGCGCTGATAGTAATGGGAAAGATTCGATCTATCATCTGGAGACATTGACGACCGAGAGTGCGAACCAGGCATCGCAGGGTTTTGACACTAAATCCGCACTGGAGATCGCGCGCATCATTAACCACGAAGACGCCAAGATTGCGGCTGCGATCAAGAGGGCTTTGCCAGAGATCGCCACCGTGATCGACAACGTTGCCCGGTGTTTGCGCGACGGTGGCCGCCTGATTTACGTGGGCGCAGGTTCCAGCGGACGTATCGCTGCCCTGGACGCATCGGAGATTCCGCCGACCTATTCGACCTTGCCGCAGACCGTGCAGTACATCATGGCGGGAGGACCGAAAGCACTCGCCTCCTCCATGGAAGCCAACGAAGACTCTCGCGAACTGGGCCAGCGGGATATCGCCCGTCGCCGTCCAACCCGCAAAGATATCGTGATTGGAATTTCAGCCAGCGGCCGAACTCCGTACGTGGTCGCCGCGTTGGAGTATGCGAGAGGTCGCGGCTCGAAGACCGCAGCCGTCACCTGCAACTACAATTCTGAACTAACCACCGTTGCCGACGTGACGATCGTTGCCGAAGTCGGACCGGAAGTCGTCCTTGGTTCCACTCGCATGAAAGCCGGCTCCGCGCAAAAAATGATTCTGAACATGATCACCACCGGCGCCATGACCCGCCTTGGGTATGTGTACGAAAACCTGATGGTGAACGTACACATGAAGAACTCCAAGCTGGTAGAGCGCGGGCTGCGCATTCTCAAGCAGGCTTGCAATGTCGACCAGGAGACGGCCATTCGTACCATGAAGGCGTCTGGAAAAAGCGTTCCCATCGCGTTGGTGATGTTGAAAGCCGGCGTCGACAAGCAGGAAGCGGTTCGCAGACTCGCAAAGTCAGACGGAAATGTGCGCCGCGCGATTGAAGATACCACCCTTGAGCTGTAGCGCTCGAAAAGATGCGTTGACGCGGCTGATACCCTGCACTGTAAAGATAAAAATGCGTGGTTAGATGGATCCATGGATAAGTTTGTCATTCGCGGTGGCACACCGCTTCGAGGCACAATTCGCATCAGTGGAGCTAAGAACTCCGCTCTACCCTGCATGGCCGCTGCCATCCTGACAGACGATGAAGTGACGCTGGAAAATATTCCAGACGTGCGCGACATTGAAACAGAACGCAAGCTGCTGGTTTCGATGGGTGCCGAGGTGGAATTAGGATATGGCCGCGCCCATCACCGCACACGCATTCGCTGCGCCTCGCTCGATCCGGTTGCGAAATACGAAATCGTCAAAACAATGCGTGCATCCTCGCTGGTATTGGGCCCTCTGGTCGCCCGTACGGGTATGGCACGCGTGGCAATGCCTGGCGGTTGCGCCATTGGCGGTCGTCCGATCGATCTGCACATTAAGGCGCTGCAGGCCATGGGCGCGGAAATCACTCAGGAACACGGATACCTGGAAGCCCGTGCGAAACGCCTGCATGGTGCCCACATCTTTTTTGACAAAATCACCGTGACTGGAACAGAAGATTTGCTGATGGCTGCCGCGCTTGCCGACGGCGAGACATGCATGCAAAACTGCGCGTGTGAGCCGGAAGTGACTGACCTGGCCAAAATGTTGACCTCCATGGGAGCACGGATTGAAGGTGCAGGAACGGCGACGATTCGCGTGCAAGGCGTTGAAAGATTGCATGGAGCCAAGCATCGGATTCATCCCGATCGCATCGAAGCGGGCACATTTCTGGTAGCTGCAGCCATTACCGGCGGCGAGCTCACCTTGACGGGTTGCAATCCAGACCATCTTTCTTCCGTCATTGAAAAGCTACGAGAAGTTGGCGTGCAATGTGAGCTGGGCCCTGATTCGATCCTCGTCCGCAACGCCAGCCCGCTGCGTAGCGCAAATATTTCTACGGAAGAGTACCCCGGCTTCCCTACCGATATGCAGGCGCAATTTATGGCGTTGGCCACACAGGCGGAAGGAACGTCGCTGGTGACAGAAAACATTTTTGAAAATCGCTTCATGCACGTGCAGGAATTGATTCGCATGGGCGCGAACATTCGAGTGGAAGGTCGCACCGCTGCGGTGGTCGGTAAGTCTCCGTTATCTGCGGCCGCTGTGATGGCGTCCGATCTGCGCGCCTCGGCATCGCTGGTTCTAGCCGCGCTGGTCGCGGAGGGCGAAACCATCATCGACCGCGTGTATCACATTGATCGTGGCTACGAGCGCATCGAAGAAAAGCTGCGCGGCGTCGGCGCAAAGATTCGCCGCATCGGCAACGTCTTCCGCGAGAGCGAAGAGCCCGCCGCGGAAGTAACAGCCTAGCCAAGCCGGTTTGAAGCTTGTATCGCAACAGCAGTTGAAGCCGCGGATCCGCAGTCATCGCTATGCAACCACTCCTCGCGCCATTCCGATTCGGCTGGAACGCCTTGCGCGGACACCGGCTGCGTCCGTGGCGAAGTCCTTATCTTCGCTGGCGCATTGAGACCTATTCCGGCATTCCGGCCGGCACCATTACCGCGCGTATCTTCTGGAAGTTTTTCTTCGCGGAAAAAGGCAATCTGCTCCGCTTCCTGGTGTGGACGGCGAAATTGGAATCCTACAAAAACAATTGAGAGGTGTGAATGGTTCGCTACGGCATTCTAGGATTTGGATTGCACGGCTGGAAGCGGCTTGTGCCCGCATTCGCCGGCTCGAAAAACTCCAAGCTGACTGGCATCTGGCGCAGAAATCTCGACAAGGCGAAGGCCAACGCCAACGATTATGGCATCGAAACCGTCTTCGCCACAGCGGAAGAGTTGTGCGCTTCTCCCCAGGTCGACGCTGTTTTCGTCACGTCGCCGGATGCTCTCCACATGCGCGATAGCCTGTTGGCCATGTCTCATCACAAGGCTGTGTTGTGCGAAAAGCCCCTGGCGATGAATGCCGAAGAAGTGGAACAAATGCTGGCGGCCGCCAAACAAGCCAACGTACTATTCGGAGTGGCGCAGAATTTCCGCTATAACCGCAGCGTCGATTTGATTCGCGAATGGGTGGAGGCGGGCAGAATCGGCAAGCCCATTTTCGCGACGTCCCATTTTTATTTCCAGAGTGCTGAAAGCCAGCGTGGATGGATCTACGATCCTTCCCTCGCCCGAGGCGGCCCCATCGGAGATGTCGGGATTCACTGTCTGGACGTACTGCGCTATATCCTGCAGGACGATATGACGGCGGTGACCACACTTGCCCACCGCGACGCAAAATCCGGAGGTGTCGAAGCCAGCGCTGCGCTCTCCATGGATTTTCGCAGCGGAGCGATCGGCTCCATTCTGGTCAGCTTTCGCTCGCCGTATCGCTCGCTGGTCGAAATTGTCGGCGAAACCGGTGTGATCCGCAGCGAAAATGGTCTCACTGTCACCGGCATGGTCGATGTGCAGCTACTGGAAAGCGGAAAGGTTCGCGACAGTAAGCAAGTCACGAATGCGGATGGTTACTGCCGAATGCTCGATGGATTCAGTGACGCGATTGAAGGCCGTGGAAGCTATCGCGCACCCGGTGAGGATGGCTTGAACAATCAGCGTGTCCTCGATGCAGCGTATGCCAGCTGGCAGTCGGGCCGGAAAGAAACTATTTCGTAGCGTTGGGCGGCGCATTGTTTTCAAGCCGCAACTCAATTTCCTGTTCATCGCCGCGACGCGCCCGCATCACAAGTACGATGCTGCCCAACACAACTGCGGTGCCCGCGATCATGGTCCACGGCACCGGCTCCATCATGAACAACGCCCCCTCGGCAACTGCAAGAACTGGGACGACCAATTGCAGACTCGTCAGCTGGTAGGCTTCAATGCGCTGTAGCAACCAGTAATACAGTGTGAAACTCAGCGCGCTCGCGAACACGCTCAGAAACACCAGTGCGACAATTGCCTGCGTACTCCACGTCGAAGTTCGGCCGCGCTCGAAAACCATGCTGGCCAGCGCGAGCCAGATTCCTCCCAGAAAAAACTGAATCACGGTGCTCACGAACGGATGCACCCCCGCGAGCGCTTCTTTCGCGTAGACCGAGGACGCCGCGTACATCGCCACCGCAAGCAACACAGCGACCGCGCCTACGGCTTGCCATAGCGACGTCGAAATGGCTCCGGACATCACCAATCCCAGGCCGCCCAGGCCGACGATCATCGCCTCCCATGCTCGCCGTGGAACCGTGCGCCCTGCCATCCAGGGCGTCAGGCACGCCGTCATCAGCGGCATCGCGCCGAAGATCAACGCCGTCAATCCAGACGAAAGTCGCTGCTCCGACCAGAAGGTCAACGCCGATGGTACGGCAATCATGCTCAGGCTGAGTAGCAGCGTGGCATGGAGTCCGCGGCCGGTGGGCCAAGGCAATTTTTTCCATTGAATGATGGGCAACAGAATCACAGAGGCCAGCAGGAAGCGCAGCGACGCGCTGTGCATCGGCGGGACGGCGACAACAAGAACGCGAATTGCCATCCATGTGCTGCCCCAGATGACGGACAGCGCGACCAGGCCGAGAATGATGCGAGGTTTCATGCAGAGAGAACGAATACTATTCTGGAACGATTCCCCAGACATAGAAAAGCGGACTGCTTCATCACAGCCCGCTTCTCACTCATCAAAATGATGCTAGCGTCGACCGCCGCCACCGCCAGGTCGACCACCACCGCCGCCGGGGCGACGACGACGACGATTGTTGCCGCCACCCGGACCGCGACCGCCGGGCGAACTAGGAGGACGCGGACCATCGGCGCGATTGAAGTTGGGCGCATCGGAGGATTCGCCACCTTCATCGGGGAAGTCCTCGCCGCTCTCCAGAACGATCGTGCTGCCATTGGAGGAGGGTTGACGCTCCCCTGCCGCAGCTATGTCTCCGACATGACCACCGCCGGCATTTGGATCCGGCAAGCCCAGCTTGATGCGCTGCTCTTTCAGCACCGCCTTGCGGGACAGCTTGATGCGGTTGCCTTCAATGCCCAACACCTTCACCAGCACCTGGTCGCCATCGTTCAACTCGTCCGTCACTTCGTGAACGCGATGCTCGGCGATTTCGCTGATGTGCAGCAGGCCGTCCGTACCCGGGAAGATTTCGACAAACGCGCCGAATTCCGCCAGACGAACCACTTTGCCGAGGTACGTTTTGCCAACCTCGGGCACTGCGGTCAGATTGCTGATGGTTTCAATTGCGCGGCGGAGGCCGTCGGCATCCGAGGACGCAACGTTCACCTTTCCAGTATCGTCGACATCGATCTTGACGCCGGTCGCTTCCACGATGCCGCGAATGGTCTTGCCGCCCGGCCCGATCAGGTCGCGAATCTTGTCGACAGGAATCTGCAATGTGTGGATACGCGGAGCAAATTCAGACTTCTCCGTTTTCGCCTCGCTGATCACGGCATCCATTTTGTCCAGCAGGAAGAGGCGGCCGGCACGGGCCTGTGCCAGCGCTTCGCGCATGATCTGCCCCGTGACTCCGCCGATCTTGATGTCCATTTGGAGCGCGGTGATACCGTTGCGCGTACCGGCCACTTTAAAGTCCATGTCGCCGTAGTGATCTTCTGCTCCGGCGATGTCGGTCAGAATCGAATAGCTCTCGCCTTCCTTCACCAGACCCATCGCGATGCCAGCCACGGAGGCTTTCAACGGGATGCCAGCGTGCATCAGCGCCAGACTTGCGCCGCAGACGCTCGCCATCGATGAAGATCCGTTCGATTCCAGAATGTCGGAGACGATGCGGACCGTATACGGAGACTCTTCTGCGGTCGGAAGTACGGCAGTAACGGCGCGTTCCGCCAGGGCCCCGTGGCCCACTTCGCGACGGCCAACGCCGGTCATACGTCCAACCTCACCAACGGAAAACGGCGGAAAGTTATAGTGAAGCATGAATCGTTTCCGCTGTTCGCCTTCGAAACTTTCCAGACGCTGCGTATCGTCCAACGTTCCCAGGGTTGCGGTCACCAGTGCCTGTGTTTCACCGCGGGTAAACAGCGCCGAACCATGCACGCGAGGCAGCACGCCGACCTCGATGGTAATATCGCGAATCTCGTCGAACTTGCGGCGGTCTGGACGAACATGATCCTTGATGACCTGGTCGCGGAAGATGTTTTCGCGAAGCGACTCGTAGTACTTGGAGAGTTTCGCAGGAGCGGTCGGATCGTCAGCGGGTAGAGCGGCCTTCAGCTCATCCTTGATCTGCTTGACCAACGCATGGCTTTCAAACTTGGGATGCTTGTGGGTGTCGAGCGCATCTTTCAGGCGATCGCCAACCTTGGCATAGAGCGAATTGTAGTATGCCTGATCGAATTCGACCGGCTTCACTTCGCGCTTCGGCTTGCCGGCTTTGCCAACCAGTTCCGTGATGCCCGCGCAAATCTTCTTGATTTCTGTGTGTGCAAATTCAATAGCGTCGACGATGGAATCTTCGCTGACCTGCTTGGCGCCAGACTCGATCATCACGATGCCGTCTGGTGTGCCCACCACAGTGATGCTCATATCGCCCGCGCGAAGCTCCGCGTAGGTAGGGTTGATGATGAACTGCCCATCCACGCGACCGACGCGAACCGCGCCAACCGGGCCGCCGAATGGAATGTCAGAGAGCGCCAGCGCGCAGGCTGCGGCATTGATGCCGATAATGTCGGGATCGTTTTCCTTGTCGGCGGAAAAGACCAGTGCGATCACTTGTGTTTCGTTGCGGAAGCCTTCCGGGAACAAGGGGCGGATGGGGCGGTCAATCTGGCGGCAGGTAAGAATTTCGCGCTCGCTGGGCCGGCCTTCGCGCTTGATGAAGCCGCCGGGAATGCGTCCGCCGGCATAGGCATATTCACGGTAATCGACCGTGAGCGGAAAGAAATCGACGCCCTCTCGCGGGTCGGGTGAGGCCACAGCGGTGGCCAGAACAACGGTATCGCCCAGGGTCGCCAGTACGGCTCCTGAAGCCTGCTTGGCCATGCGGCCAGTCTCAAAATTAAGTCGTTTCCCGCCGGCTAATTCGACGGTCACTTCATGTTTCATAGAATCCTCAAATCTTGCTGTATAGGGGCGTGGGTGCAGATAGGCGGGAACGTGGGGAAGTTGGCAGGCGGCGGTGATGGGAGAGATGATGTGTACGCGGAAGCGGCCCAACAGAGCCAGTTCTCCTCCGCGTAAATGCCGCAGTGCTTGGGTTCAGCCACGCTCGCAATCCTGAAATCTGCGAAAGGTCGCTGCCGCTTACTTGCGGATGCCCAGTTTGCCAATGACTTCCCGGTAGCGATCAGTATCGTGAGTCTTCAAGTAATCCAACAGACGGCGGCGATTGCTCACCATCATCAACAAGCCACGTCGTGAAGCATGGTCTTTATCATGGGCCTTGAAGTGCTCCGTCAGCTCCGTGATGCGCTCGCTGAGAATCGCGATCTGCACTTCCGGGCTTCCGGTGTCGCTCGCATGGGTACGAAAACGCTCAATTACGTCGGTTTTTTTTGCAGGTGCCAGCACAGTGTGGCTACTCCCTCTTTATTGTCGATTACACTGCATAAGTGTCTACTTAAGAGTAACATGCTTTGCCTAATCCTGGCATCCAAACCTGATGGATCGTCGTCGTTCGGCTGCAATTGAGACCCTCTCACTATGACCCTTCGCCCTGTCATCACTCTCACGACTGATTTCGGCCTCCTCGACCCGTTTGTTGGCATCATGAAGGGCGTGATTGCAGGCATCTGCCCCTCGGCGAACGTCATCGATATCACGCATTCGATCCCTGCTTTCAATCTGTTGGAGGGTGCGCTGGCCATCTGGCAGGCCTCGCGCTACTTCCCTGCCGAGACGATCCATGTCATCGTCGTGGATCCAGGCGTCGGCTCGGACCGCCAGCCCGTTCTCTGCCGGATGGGCGCCGCCTGGTTCATCGCGCCCGATAATGGCGTGCTCACGTTGGTGGAGCGGGAGGTGCGACGCGGCGGCGGAGCCATTTCGCAGCGCTCCATTGAAAATCCACAGTACATGCTTCCGGCGCAGAGCAATACCTTTCACGGCCGCGATATTTTTGCGCCTGCGGCGGCCCATCTGGCTTCCCAGATCGAGCGCGGCCATGTGCGGGCGGAAACCTTTGGCCCGGAGATCGAGAACCTGATTCAACTGGACGTGCCAGAGCCGATTCATAACCCGGATGGATCCAGCGAAGGGGTTGTTCTGAAGGCTGATCGCTTTGGGAACTTGCTGACAAACCTTGCGGCTGCGGATTTGCCGGATGACCGGCCGAATTTTTCTCTTGAACTTGGGAACCTGCGCATCACGCGCTTTTGCCGCTACTACGCAGAGGCGGAGCAGGGTGAGATCTTCGCCATCGTCGGCAGCTCCGGCCTCCTGGAACTCGCCATGAATCGCGGATCAGCCAAGGAGACTACGGAGATTGCTGCTGGAACGAAATTCCGCATAATTCCTAGGTAGTCGTCATTCTGAACGAAGTGAAGAATCCAGAGGGTGCGCACTGTTTCGATGATGACCGGGCAGCGCAAATATCAAAGCTTTGGTGCCTCTCTTTCTGCTCGGACGTAGGGTCTATCGGCAGGACGAAAGTTCTTCCGATTAGCTCCGGGTCGCCCACCGACAGTATCAATCGCAAGCCGTTCTGCTACTTCCTGTAGGAGTAGTTCAAACTGAGGCCTGAATGGTTCCACCTGTGCGACAGACGGATAAGAACCGTTTTTCCTTATCTTGCTGTGGGCATGGAAATCAGCAACCTTTCGCAGTCCACCTTCCAGGTGATTAAAATTTTCCCCGAGACTTTTGCCGGCGTGCGCGGCCACCTGATCAAATGTTTCGTATCCGAACACCGGCGGAACATAATTAAGGATTGTGCGCATGAGCAACACCGTCGCAAGGACGTTTCCTTGGGCGTACGACGAGTTGATCTCTCTGCACATGCGAACTAGAGCATTTCTCCGAATAGT
>Ga0307373_10010275_pt1 | contig 13812 bp, 14 predicted proteins | sample OX2MG_FD_202534 | JGI IMG/M metagenome (GOLD analysis project Ga0307373, IMG submission 202534) | Soil microbial communities from Risofladan, Vaasa, Finland - OX-2 | ecosystem: Environmental > Terrestrial > Soil > Coastal area > Acid sulfate soil | place: Finland: Risofladan, Vaasa | collected... | reverse complement strand
GCTGCCGCTCACCAAGCCGGCGGTCAACGTGGCCGGCGACAGGAAGCTGAGCGTGACGTCGAGACCCTGCTTCCCGAACAATCCCGCGCCCTTGGCCACCCACGGCAGCGCGGTGGTCGAGCTGAGCGCCGTGTAGCTGGCGTTCAGCTTGGTGAGCACGGGTGCTGCCGCGGACTTGGACGGAGGAGGCGCGCTGCTGGGCGCCACTGAAGGAGCCCCTCCGCACGCCCCAAGTAGCAATGTCAGCGCAGACAATGTGAGGGAGAGACAAGCCGGTTTCATGCGAACGCGGCCTATGGTAACCGAGTCGGCCACAATAGATGAATCCATGGGCGCCAACCACTACGTCCTCATCGTCGAAGACGACCCGGCCATCCGCGAGTTACTGAGCAGCATCGTTTCGATCGAGCTTGGGCTGTTGGTGCGTACCGCGGGCAGCGGTCCCGAGGCACTGGATGTGGTTGCCCAAAGCGCCGAAGCACCAGCTCTGGCCATGCTCGACATGGAGTTGCCGGGCCTCGATGGCGAATCGCTGGCAGGCGCCATTCGCGAGGCGACCGGCTCTGAGGTTCCGGTGCTGCTGGTTTCGGCTTGGCCGGAGCACACGGTGTCGGCCGCGGCGGCCAGGATTGGATCGGCCAGCTACGTGTCCAAGCCATTCGAAATCGACGAGGTATCGGCCGCCATCCATCGCTCGCTGAAGATCGAGCCCCACCAAACGCCGCCGTAAAATCGAGCTATGGCGGCTGATCCCGAGATCCCACCCGAGCGCGAGCAGGAGGGCATGATGCTCATGCACCGCATGGAGGACGCGATCCTGCAAGCGCAGCCAAACGACGGCGAGCGCTGCAAGGAATGCAAGTGGTATCTCGGGTTTGACAACATCGCCTACTGCTGGCACCAGAAGATCCGCATGCTGGTGGGCTACGACTGGTGGTGCCAGTGGTTCGAGACGGAAGAGGAATCCGAAGAGCTGCAGGCCTACCAGGAGACCGCCAACCCCATCCCGGGCAAAGTCGGGTAAGTGCAGGAAACGCCTCCCTAATTCCTGCACGGCTGAGCGGCCCGCTAAACTGAAGTTGTCATGTCTGTTCATATGGAGGAGCCGCCCAAGCGGTTCGCGCACTTCGACGTGCCGCTGGACCTAGTCAGCCCTGGCGGCGAAACCTACGTCCTCTCGCCAGCCGACGCGGACTGGTACAAGCGCAACGTCAAGTGCCAGTGGGCCTGCCCGGTCCACACCGACGTGCCCGGCTACATTGCCCTCATCGCGGAAGGCAAGTACAACGAGGCCTACGCCCTGAACCGGCGCGACAACATCCTGCCGGGCATCCTGGGGCGGGTGTGCTCCCATCCTTGCCAGACCGCCTGCCGCGCCTGCGACGTGGACGAGTGGATCGCCATCTGCTCGCTGAAGCGCGCCGCCGCGGACTGGAAAGAGAACTGGAAGCCGATGACAGCCAAGACCTGGCGCAAAGAGAAGATCGCCGTCGTCGGTGCCGGCCCGGCCGGCCTGGGCGTCGCCAACGACCTGGCCATCTGGGGCTTCCCGGTCACGATCTTCGAAGCTTCGCCGGTGCCGAGCGGTGCCTGCTGGCTGGGCATCCCCGAGTTCCGCCTGGCGCGCGACGTCATCAACTTCGACGTGGACCAGGTCAAAGCGCTGGGCGTGGACATTCGCTACAACACGCCCATCGGCAAGAACATCACCATGGACGATTTGATGGCCGATTACGACCGGGTCGTCCTAGCTGCCGGCTGCTACATCGGCCTGACAGCCAAGATGCCGGGCGAGAACCTGATCGGCTCCTGGGATGGCATCGCCTTCCTGGAGCGCGTGAACCTTTACAAGCCCACCGAGATCGGCAAGCACGTGGTCACCATCGGCGGCGGCTACACCGCCATGGACTGCTCGCGTTCCGTCCTGCGCCTGGGCGCCGACAGCTCCACCGTCCTGTACCGGCGCACCCAGAAGGAGATGCTGGTCGACGACATCGAGCGCGGCGACACCATGGAAGAAGGCGTGCACTTCCAGTTCCTGGTCTCGCCGCTCGAAATCCTGGGTGGCGAGAACGGCCACGTCAAGGGCATCAAGTGCGTCCGCAACCGTCTGGGCGATCCGGACTCATCGGGCCGGCGCTCGCCGGTGCCGATCGATGGCAGCGAGTTCGTGATCGACTGTGACATGGTCATCGGCGCGCTGGGCCAGGCCCCGCTGAACGACTTCCTGCCAGAAAGTCTGGGCGTCGAGCTCAACCGCGGCGCTGTCAAGGTCGACTCGAACTACCGCACCTCGAATCCCCGCATCTATGCCGCGGGCGACTACGTCACCGGCCCCAAGACGATCATCGAGGCCATCTCGCACGGCCGCAAAGCCGCCCGCGGCATCTACGAGGGCCTGACCGGGGAGGCCATGGCGCCCGGCAAGGCCACCATCACCACCCTGCCCATCCCCTTCCAGCGCGAGCTCGGCTACGACACCATCCCCCACGAGCGCGTGCCGGCGCTGCCGGTGGTGGAGCGGGTGCACGACTTCAAGCTGGAGTGGGAAGAGGGCTTCAGCCGCCAGCAGGCCTACACCCAGGCGGTACGCTGCTACCAGTGCCAGATGAACATCTTCATCGACGGCCCCAAATGCATCCTGTGCGGCGGCTGCGTGGACATCTGCCCCTACAGCTGCATCAGCATGGTGCCGCTTGAAAAGACCGAGTCCGACGCACTGGCTGAGCCGGCGCTGGCCGAAGCCCAGGGCTGGGACAAAGGCGCCACCATGCTCATCGACGAGACGAGCTGCATCCGCTGCGGCCTGTGCATCAACCGCTGCCCCACCCACTGCATCTCCATGGGCCGCTTCGAACTCGAATACGCCACCCCCGCCGGAGGCGGCAAGGACCTCTATTAGCAGCTTACTACGCTTGTAGTCATGCCGCGCGGCCGCTTCGCGCCCTCGCCTAGCGGCGACCTGCACCTCGGCGGCGCGCGTACGGCGTTGGCCGCCTGGCTGGCGGCCCGTCGTGACGGGGCCGAGTTCCTGGTGCGCATCGAGGACGTCGACCGGCCGCGAGTCGTGCCCGGCGCCGAAGCGCGCATCCTGGAGGATCTACGCTGGCTGGGGCTCGATTGGGACAGCGAACCCGTGCGCCAAAGCCAGCGGCTGACCGCTTACAACCAGGCGCTGGTCAGCCTGGAGCAGCAGCGCGGGCTGTTTCCGTGCTTCTGCTCGCGCGCCGACGTGGCGGAGGCGGCCAGCGCACCGCACGCTCCGGCGCAGGCCTATCCGGGTACGTGCCGCGAGCTCTCCGCTTCCGAGATCGCGCGCCGCGAAGGCGCCGGCCGCAGGCCGTCGCTGCGCTTCCGAGCCCCGGATCGTGAGCTTTCGTTCGAGGACGCCGTCCACGGCAGCGTGGTGGGGCGGGCGGACGACTTCGTGGTGCGCCGCTCGGATGGGCTGCACGCCTACCAGCTGGCTGTGGTCGCCGACGACATCGCCAGCGGCATCGAGGAGGTCGTCCGCGGCGACGACCTGCTGGAATCGACACCGCGGCAGCTGCTGCTGTACGAGGCGCTCGGCGCGCCGCCGCCCCGGTTCGCACACGTGCCGCTGCTGCTCGGCCCCGACGGCCAGCGGCTGTCGAAGCGCCACGGCGCGATGGGTGTGCGGGCGCTGCGCGCCGCCGGCTGGGCGCCGGAGCAGGTGATCGGCTGGCTGGCGGCCGGCCTCGGCCTGTGCCCGCCCGGCGAGCGTCTCCAGCCCGCGGAGCTGCTGCCGGGTTTCAGCTTCGGCCGGATTGCCTGCGAGCCGGTGTCCATCGACCGCGACAGCGGTCTACCATAGGCGTCATGGCTCGCCTTGGCGCCGTCCTCCTGCCCGGTCCCGACTTTCAGGCTTCCCTCAAGCACGTGCAACTGGCCGACGAGCTCGGCTACGACAGCGTGTGGGTCACCAACAACGTCACTCGCGAGGCGTTCGTGGTGCTCACCGCCTATGCCGCCGCCACCAAACAGATTAGCGTTGGCACGGACATCGTCCAGATCCAGACGCGCCACCCGGCGGTGATGGCCCAGCAGGCGCTCAGCCTCAACGATATTTCCGGCGGGCGCTTCCGGCTGGGCCTGGGCGTGAGCCACGCGCCCAACATCGAAGGCGCCTTTGGCCTGCAGATGGGCAAGCCGCTGGAGCTGATGCGTGAGTACGTGGGCATCATGCGCCAGGCCTTCGCCGGCGCGGTCAATCACGAGGGCGCCCACTATCGCGTCAAGTGGGAGTACAGCATGCCGCGCAAGGCGCCGCCGCTGTACGTCGCCGCGCTGAATCCGCGAATGCTGGAGCTGGCTGGGGAGATCGCCGACGGCGTGCTGCTGTGGCTGCCGACGCCCGACTACGTGTGCGACACGGTGATGCCCCGTGTGCGCGCCGGCCGTGAAAGGGCGGGCAAGCCGCTGGATGGCTTCGAGGTCATCTGCCCCGTCCCCGCGGCCATCGTGGACGATGCGGCCTCGGGCTGGCAGAGCTTCCGCGCCGAGCTCGTCCGCTACTCGAGCCTGCCCTTCTACCAGCAGGAGTTCCGCAACGCCGGTTATGGCGAAGAGGTGGAGGCCTTTCTGCGCGATCGCGAACAGGGGGATCCGGTAGCCGCCGTCCGCCCGCGGCTGGCCGAAGCGCTGGGAGCTGTCGGCTCGGCGGCCGACGTGGCCGGCCTCGTGGGCCGCTTCGTGGAGGCAGGCGTCACCCTGCCGCTGATTCGGCCCGTCCACGGGCCGGCCATCGAAGCGACTTTGCGAGGGGCGCTTACGTAAGCCGCAGCAGCGCGCGGGCGTTGTCCTCGAACAGCGCCTGCTGGTCGGCCGCGGGCAATGTCTGGATGTCGGCGATAGTTTCGCGCACGAACAGCTCGCCGGCTTCGCCGCCAAAGGGCATGTCCGTGCCGAACAGAATGTGGTCGCGGCCGAAGAACTCGATGGCGCACTCCAGCGGGCCGTGAGCACCCGAGAACACGCTGTCGCCGTAGAAGCGCTTGTACAGCTCCACCGTGTAGGCCGGGGTGAAACGGTCCTCCACGCCCACGCCCTTGCGCTGGCCGGGCGACTCCTGCCGCAGGCCCAGCCGGCCGGCCAGGTGGGGGATGATGCCACCCGCGTGGTGCGTCAGGAAGCGCAGGCTGGGGTAACGCTCGACGATGCCCGAGAAGATGAGCCGCGAGATGCAGATCGTCGTCTCGTAGGGCCAGCCGAACTTGAAGTACAGTCCATATTTCGATCGCGCCTCTGTGGGGTAATCGGCGTGGTCCTCGGTCCGGGCGGGATGGATCCAGATCACGCTGCCCAGCTCGGCCAGCTTGGCGAACAGCGGCTCGAAGCGCGGCTCGTCCATGGGGTGCCCCTGCACGTTGGTGAAGAGCTGCACGCCCAGGGCGCCAAGCTGGGTGACCGCGCGCTCGACCTCCCGCAGGGCGTGGTCGACGTCGTGCAGCGAGACTGACGCTGCGAAGCCGAGAAAGCGATCCGGGTGCTTCCCGACCAGCTCGGCCATGCTGTCGTTAGCCAGCTCGGCCAGGTCGGTCGAGGCTTGGCCTTCGGCGAAGTCTTCGATGGGCGGCGCGGCGAGCGTCAGGACCTGCACGTAGGCGTCGTAGCGGTCCATCATCCGGAAGCGCGCGTCCAGGTCGTGGATGGCGTCCCGGCCGGCCACGATCGGGCCGTAGGTAAAAGCCGGCTTCAGCTGGCCGATGCGCTCGAACACCGGCTTGGGGAAGATGTGGGGGAACACGTCGATCTTGAGGCCCATCAGGGCTTCTCAATCGTCGCCGTAGTCCCCGTCGCGGTAGTTGACTTCGCCCTGCTTCCAGTAGCCGCGGGTGACGATGACGGAGGGGTCCAGGCGCCAGGCGTTGAGGAGGTGCTGGCGGATGCGGCGCATGATGGCGGCCTCGCAGGCCAGCCAGACCTGGCCGTTGCCGGAGGGCGGCTCAGCTTGGGTGAGAGCGGTTTCGAGCATGACGCCCGCCGACGACGTTCCGGCGGCGCGGTCGAGCCAGGCAACGTCGAGGTTGGGACGATTCCAGTCGAGATGCTCGGCGGGGTCGGGGACTTCGGCGTACATCCGGATGGGTACTGATGTGGGTATGGCGTCGAGTAAGGCGCCCATGGCCGGCAGCGCGGATTCATCGCCGGCCATGACGTACCAGGCCGTGTTCGGGTGTGGATTGTGGGGGCGTCCGCCAGGTCCGGCCAAAGCCACGATGCCGCCCGGTTTCACCCGAGCAGCCCAGTCGCTGGCCTCGCCTTCGCCGTGGATGGCGACGTCGATGTCCATCTCGGACTGAGCGACATCCAGCCGGCGGATCGTGTAGGTGCGCATGAGGGGTCTGGGACCCTCGCCAAAAGCGCCCTTGGGCAGGCTTGGGTCGGGGATGATGGGCCGATCCTGGCCCCGCTGGGGGAGGATGAGCTTGATGTGCTGGGTAGGCGCCGGCTGTTCGAAGCCGTCGAGCTCGGGGCCGCCGACCGTTACCCGGATCATGCGCGGGGTAAGGTGGCTGACGCGCCGAACCTCGAGGGTCCGAAATCGGGGGCGAGGGCGATCGGGCCGGTCAGCGCGGGGAGCAGTCATAGCCATACCTCCTTAAGGTACCAAGCGCCTCTGTCAGAGCCATCCCCAAGGGGATGAGCTACCATCGGTGCGCTATGGCGATGACACTCGATAGGCCCGAGAGCGGGCCAGTGCCGCGGGAGCTGCCTGATTTTCGGCTGACTGGCCCCGGCACGCTGTCAGGGCGTTACATGCGGACGTTCTGGCACCCGATCTATGTCGCGGCGGCGCTGCCAGCCGGCCGCGCTGCGCCGATCCGGATCATGAGCGAGGACTTCACCCTGTACCGCGGCGAGAGCGGCAAGCCGCAGGTGGTCGCGGCACGCTGCGCCCATCGCGGCACGCAGCTTTCGACTGGCTGGGTGGAGGACGATTGCATCCGCTGCTTCTACCACGGTTGGAAGTACGAGCCTTCGGGCCAGTGTGTGGAGATGCCGGCCGAGGAGGCGTCGTTTCCCGCCAAGGTACGCATCAACAGTTATCCGACCCAGGAATACCTGGGCCTCATCTTCGCCTACCTGGGCGAGGGTGAGGCGCCACCTTTGCCACGGTTCAGCACCCTGGAAGAGGAGGGCGTGCTGGCCAGCGACAGTTATTTCCGCGGCTGCAACGTCTTCAACAACCTCGAGAGCAACACCGACGAGTTGCACGTAGCATTCGTGCACCGCACGTCCTTCGCCAGCACCGGCCTCAACCGGGACCTGCCCCAGATTTCCGGCGAGGAGACGGAGTACGGCTTCGTCAAATACGGCACCCGGTCGGACGGGGTGGTCCGCGTGTCCCACTTCTTCTGGCCCAACGCGCTCTACATCAAAGGCTCGCCGGATGTCAACGACACTACAGGCTGGACCGACCACGTCGGCTGGCGGGTGCCCATCGACGACGAGAGCCACCTCAGCTTCAACGCCGACCTGGTGCACGTTACCGGCGACGCGGTCGAGGCGGTGCGCGCGCGGCTGGCCGAGAAGAAGCGTAAGGCCCCCGGCCCAGACGAGCCGACGGCGGCCGAGCTCGGCGAAGCGGTTCTTCGGGGCGAGCTGCACACTGACGACCTGACCCAGCGGCCAGACATCGTGAACATCCAGGACTATGTGGCCCAAGCCGGCCAGGGCCGCATCGCCACGCGCGAGAACGAGCACCTGGGCCGCTCGGACGTGGTGCTGATCATGTTCCGCAAGATGTGGGAACGGGAGCTGCGCGCCTTCGCCGATCGCCAGCCAGTCAAGAAGTGGACGATGCCGGCAGGCCTGTCGGCCACCAGCGGGGTATGAGGATGCGCCGCGGCGGGCGAAGGAATGCAGCCGCGATCGTTGGCGCCATTGTCCTGGCGCTTTCAGCTTGCGGGGGGGCGGCCCAGCCTGCTTCGAGCCAACCCGCGGGCGCGGCCAAGCCCGCGGCCGCCAGCAGCGCGCCCCTGTTGCAGGCGCTGATCGACGGCGCTCGCAAGGAGGGCCAGCTCAACTTGGTATGGGGTGAGGGGACAGAGGGCGGCACCAAGGGTATCCAGCAGCTGGCCGCCGGCTTCAACAAGCAGTACGGGCTCAGCCTGAAGGTGCAGTTCACCCCTGGAACGTCCATGCCCGATATGGGCGCCAAGATGATCCAGGAGTTCCAGACCAACCGGCCGGCTACCAGCGACCTGTACATCGGCTACGCAGTCCACATCGCATCAGCGGTGCAAGCAGGCGCGCTCCAGACGGTCGATTGGGCAAGCTGGGCGCCCAACATCAAGGACCCCTCACTCGTTGCGGGGAATGGCGCGGTCGTGACGTTCGAGACGAGCCTGGACGGCATCGGCTACAACACCCAGAAGCTCACCGGCAACGCGATCCCGAAAACGCTCCAGGACCTGCTGAAGCCCGAGTACAAGGGCAAGCTGACCTCCACGCCCTACGGCGCCAATTTCGATTACTTGGCTACTGACGCCTTGTGGGGCGAGCAAAAGACCGTGGACTTCATCACCAAGTTCAGCGCCCAGCTGGCCGGCCTCATCCGCTGCGACGAGATGTCACGCCTCTCGACCGGCGAGTTCCAGGCCATGGCCTTGCTGTGCAGCCAGTCGAACGTCTACCAGGAGAAGGCCCGGGGCGGACCGCTGGACGTGGTGATTCCGTCCGACGCGCCGATGCTGATTCCGCTGTACATTGGGGTGCCTAAGAACTCGGCACACCCCAACGCGGCCAAGCTGTGGGTGAACTACCTGATGAGCCGCGAAGGGCAGGACAGCCTCTACCAGTACGACTTCGAGGACGCTCAACAGGTACCGGGCTCGAAGACCGCTCAGCAGCTCCAAGGCCTGAAGTCGGCCGGCGTCAAGTTGAGCACAATCGACCTGGCCACCATGCAGGCGCAGGATCCGAAGGAGTACGCCCGCCGCCGGCAAGAGATCCAGAAGATACTGACGACAAAATAGGGCCTCTCCCCTGCCCCTTCCAGAGGGGAAAGAGTCAGAAGAGCGTAGGCCCGAGGGCTTTGCCCCCAACCGCGCGGGCGAGCTCGACAGTGTCGCGGCCGAGCTGCCGGGCTTGCGCGGTGAGGTTCTCATCGTCCGGCCGGCCGTCCACGAGCTGGAAGCTGGCGCCATACAAGATGCTGGGTACGACGTGGACCTGGAAGAAGGCCATAGCTGTGCGCAGGCCTAGGTCTACGCCCAGGTAATGGTGGAAGCTTGCGCCGGTGGCGACTAAGCCGGCGGCCTTGCCGGCCATGTGCTCCTTGGGAATGACGTCGATCAGATTCTTGAGGGCGCCGGTCATGCCACCGCGGTACATAGGCGTACCGAGGACGTAGGCGCCGGCCTGGCGCACCAACTCCAGCACCTCGCGGGTGGCTGGCGAGTAGGCCTCCACCGGCCGGCCGTCGGGGAAATCGACGGTCGTGTCAGCCAGGTCGACCAAGCAGGTCTGGACATCGTCCAACTCTGCTGCGCCGGCGAGCGCCAGCTCGATCAAGGCGCGGGTGCGGTGACTCTTGGCCGCGCTGCCGGCTACTCCCACTACCATCATGTCAGGGCAGCGGGTTAGCGACGACTCCCTCGAGGGACTTGACGCGATTCCATTGGTCTGCGGGGCGGCTCTTGCCATCCCAACCGATTTGGTCCATGCCGGCATAGACCTCAATCTGAAAGCCGTCCGGATCGAGGAACTCGATGCCCGGGTTGGAGCCCGGCCCTTTGCGGCCCTCGAAGGTGACGGTGACACCCTTTTGCTCGAGGAAATCGCGAATGCGGAAGAGCTCGTCCATGCTGCCGACTTCAAAAGCCAAATGGCTCAGGCCAGGCTGGTCGTGGCCGGGCAGCGAGCCTGGCTCCTTGGCCGATGCAAGGCCGATGGTGTGATGGTCGCCGCCGTAGTGCAGGAAGACCATGCCCTGCTCGTTGCGGTCGGACACCTTGAAGCCCATGATTTCGGTCCAGAACTTGGTGGTCCGCTCGATGTCGTTGACCACCAAGACCGCGTGGCCCAGTTTGCGCACTTTGATCGGAGTCATTTCCATTTGGGGTATTGTAGGGCGCATGGAAGAGCTTCTGATTTCGGCCGATTCGCACGTAATGGAACCCCACGACTTGTGGGAGAACGCGCTTACGCCCCGCTTCGGGGACGCCGCGCCCAAGTTCAAGAAGCTCGAGGTCGGTGAGAGCTTCCAGCACCATCCCGGCGGTAGCGACCCGCACGCCCGCGTCAGGGAAATGGCCCAGGATGGCGTGAGCGCCGAGGTGCTGTATCCAACGCTTGGGCTGTCGCTGTTCCAACTGGACGACGCAAAGCTGCAAGAGGCGTCTTTCCAGGTCTATAACGATTGGCTGATCGAATACTGCAACGCCAGCCTAGACCGGCTGATCGGGGTCGCCGCCATCGCGGTGTATGACATCGACGTAGCGGTGAAGGAGCTGCACCGCTGCAAGGATGCCGGCTTGAAGGGCGCAATCGTCTGGGAGGTCCCCCACCCCGACCTGCCTTTCCACTCGTCGCACTACGACCCCTTTTGGGCCGCCTGCCAGGAACTGGACATGCCGCTGAGCCTGCACATCCTGACTGGCCATGGTTATGTGAAGAATCGCGGACTCAGCGGCCGTGGCATCGAACACTACCGCGGCAGCGTCAACCTCAAGACAGCTGACGCTATGAACGCGGTCTTCGACTTTGTGTTCTACGGCATCCTGGATCGCTATCCGGGGCTCAAGCTGGTGATGGTGGAGCACGAGATCGGCTTCTGGCCGTGGCTGTTCCAACAGTGGGACTACTACTACAACCGCTTCAAGAAGGTGAACCCGTTGCCCATCAGCATGAATCCCAGCGAGTACTGCAAACGGCAGGTGTACGGCACCTTCTTCAACGACGCCGTAGGCGCCCAGACGCTGGCCTTCTGGAAAAACAACAACTGCATGTGGTCCAACGACTTCCCGCACGAGAACTCGACCTGGCCGAACTCCCGCAAGGTCATCGAGCGCGATCTCGGCCGCCTGCCTGAAGCCACCCGCGCCGAGCTGGTTCGCGACACAGTCGTGGACCTATACAAGCTGCGGGTGCCGGAGCCGGTAGCGGTTTAGCTCCCCAGCCAAATCCCGACACTGCGAGGTATCACCCTGGAACGTACACGTCCGCGGCATGCGATGCCTGTCACGACCCGATCCAAGTTGGTGCTGGAGGTGGCCTCCGAGCTGGTGGCGCTCGAGGACAAGCCCTGGCGGCAGGCCATGCTGTACCTGCGCGAGCAGGGCGAGGACGGCTGGAGCGCACGGCTGTTTGCCAGCGACACGCCGGCCGGCATCGAGGCGGTGGCGCGCGGCGAGGCCGACCTGGGCATCATCAATCCCTCGGGGCCGCTGACCCTAGCCTACCGCGGCGCCGGCCCCTACAAGGAGCCGCTGCCGGTGCGGGCCATCGCCGTCATTCCGTCGTACGACCAGTTCATGTGGGCGGTTCATCCCGATACGGGGCTCAGGGACTTCGAGGAGATCGGCGAAATGCGCGTGCCGCTGCGCATCTCCGTGCGCGGACAACACGACCATTCGGTGCACTTCATGCTGGACCACATCATGGAAGCGGCCGGCTTCACAACCGACGAATTCAGGTCATGGGGCGGCGAGCTGATATTCCAGCAGGGCATGCCCAACAACGACCGTCGCGTGGGCAGCTTTCAGCGCGGCGAAGTCAACGCTATTTTCGACGAGGCGGTGGGGCTCGGGATCCAGGTGGCGGTCGCCAACGGCATGACGGTGCTGCCACTGCGTGAGGCCACGGTCCGCAAGCTGGAGGCGCTCGGTTACCGGCGCGGCATCATCGAAGCCAAGGATTACCCCGGCCTGCCGGCCGACGTGCTCAGCATCGATTTCAGCGGCTGGCCAGTGTTCTGCAACGAGCGCACGCCCGACGACCTGGTTACCGCCATATGCGCCGGCCTGGAGGCCCGCAAGGACCGCATCCCGTGGCAGGGCGAAGGGCCGCTGCCGTTGGAGCGGATGTGCTTCGATACCCCCGAGGGCCCACTCGACGTGCCGCTCCACGCCGCCGCCGAGCGCTTCTGGCGCCAGCGCGGCTACTTGAAGTAGGCCCGTGCCGCACGTAGACCTGATCCCGGATCGGTGCGCGCTGGTGATCAACGACATCGAGCAGCGTATGGTCGCGCCATCATCGCCGTTCTTCGCGCCGGAGGCGCTGGCGGCGCTGGACGGTTTGATGCCGCTGGTGGAGCTGTGCCGGGCGCAAGCCATCCCAACCGTGTTCGCGCTGATTGGCTCGGAGTTGGTCCGCGAGAAGGCGGTGGTGCGACAGGAGCTGGCGGCTGACGCCGAAATCGACGTCAGCTTGTGCCGCAAGGCCGACCGGTTCGGCGACCACCCCAACGACTTCGTGTTCGTCAAGCGCTGGATGTCGGGCTGCATCAGCGGCACGCCCGTGGTCGACTATGTGCGCGAGCGTGGGCGGGACACCTTGATCGTGGCGGGTACGACGCTGCAGTTCGGCTGCGACACCACAGTTCGCGAGGCCGCCAACCTCGGCTTCAAGGTAGTGGCCCTCAGCGACTGCAACGCGGCTCGCCCAATGGTCGACCAGGGCTGGGGCGCGGTCAGCGAAGAGGAGGTGCGCAAAGTGTTCCTGAGCACCTGGCAGAAGGCTTTCGCCCGGGTGATCACCGCGCGGGAAGCGCTGGCTGAATTGAAGGCGGCGACCGGATGAAGTTCGGCATCTTCTCGCTGCCCACGTATTACGCCGAGAAGGACGGCAGCATCAACGACTTCTACCGCCGCATCCTGGAGATGCTGGAAGAGAGTGAGCGCCTGGGCTTCGACTCGGCCTGGGCCAACGAGCACCACTTCCATCCTTACGGCGGCATGATTCCCTTCCCGCCGGTGCTCCTGTCGGCCATCGCGGCGCGTACGTCGCGCCTGCGCATCGGAACCTCGGTGGCCCTGCCGCCGCTGTACAACCCGCTGCACATCGCCGAGTCGTACGCCATGCTGGACCAGCTGTCGGGCGGCCGGCTCGACTTCGGCGTGGGCCGCGGCTTCGTGGCTTACGACTACGCTACCTTCGGCGTACCGTCGGAGGAGGCTCAAGACCGGCTGCTGGAGAGCGTCGAGGTCATCCTGAAGGCCTGGCAGCAGCGACCCTTCAGCCATCACGGCCGGTTCTTCGACTTCGAAGGCGTGTCGGTGCTGCCACCACCGCTGCAACAGCCGCACCCGCCGGTGTGGGCTGCCTGCACGTCCACGCCCGAGAACTTCGCGGGCGCGGGCTCGAGCGGCTTCAACCTGCTGACGGTCATCCACGTGAACCCCATGGACAAGCTGGCGGAACTGGTGCGCCTCTACCGTGAAGCGGCCGCCGATGCCGGGCACGACCCGGCCAAGCTGCAGGTGTCCAGCCACTTCCAGGTGCATTGCTGCGAGGACCGCGACGAGGCACTGCGCATCGGTGAAGCCGCGGTCAAGGCGTACAGCGAGCTGAATGCGGCCGCCCGCCAGCAGGGCAGCGCCACACTCATCGGCCCGCGCCACCGGGCTTCGTTCGCCGAGCTCGTGGACGACGGCCGGCTGTGCATCGGCACGCCGGAGGACTGCATCCGGGTCCTGGAGCACGCTCGCGATACCGTCGGGCTGACGGAAGCGGACTGCACATTCTACTTCGGCGGCATCCCCTACGATCGGGTTCAGAGATCGTTCCAGCTGTTCGCTCGTGAAGTCATGCCGCGGCTCCAGCGGGAGCTGGTTCCCTCACCCT
>Ga0307373_10010274_pt1 | contig 13813 bp, 13 predicted proteins | sample OX2MG_FD_202534 | JGI IMG/M metagenome (GOLD analysis project Ga0307373, IMG submission 202534) | Soil microbial communities from Risofladan, Vaasa, Finland - OX-2 | ecosystem: Environmental > Terrestrial > Soil > Coastal area > Acid sulfate soil | place: Finland: Risofladan, Vaasa | collected... | reverse complement strand
CGAGCAGCATGACGATGCGTAAGCGGTTGGGCTCCGCCAGAAGTTTGAGGAACGCGGGTAAGCCGGTGGGCACCGCCAGAGCGTGCCTGGACACTTGGCGTACGGCGAGTTCTCGCATGAAGACGCGACCTTCCATTCACGCAGCGGTAGGGGCGTTGTCCCCCGCTCGGGATGGAACGTGCCCGCTCCCTTGAGTATAGCGGCAGATCGCTCTTCCGGCGTCCGCTGGCGCGGCGCTGGTCGGAGAGCCGCACAACCTCGCGCTCGATAAGGAAGAGTCCGACCGGCCGAACGTGATCGGCACGCCAGTATACGCGAGTCGTCCCGCGAGAACGGCACCGGACGTCTCCCCATCCCCAAGCTTGCTACTTGGCGGCAAATTGGCCCGAACAATATCAACAGCCATTGATCTAGTTGCGCGACACGGCTACAATGGCGAGATAGTCATTGTGGTACCCGGATGCTGATCGGGATGAACCATGAACGCTGACGACAAAAAGGCTGTCCTACGGCTCTTTACCTACGGCCTCTACGTCGTCACCTGCCGCCATGATGAGCAGCGGAATGCTTTCACCGCCAACTGGCTTACCCAGATTTCCTTTGAACCACCCTTGCTCGTAGTCTCGATCGAGAACAGCGCCGACTCCCTGGGGCTGATTCGCGCCTCGGGCATGTTTGCCGTCTGTGTGTTGCGGAGCGGGCAGCGCGAACTGGCGGGGCTGCTCGGGCGATCGCGCCGCCGGGCACCCGATAAGCTGGCAGGCATCGAGTGGCTGCCGACCTGCGCCTCTCCCGAGCGGGAGCCGGTGAGCGCTCCCCCAATCCTGGCCGACAGCCTTGGCTACCTGCGCTGCGCCGTCGACTACGACACTGCGGCCGGCGACTCCACCCTGGTTGTCGCGCGGATCGTTGATGCCTGTCTCCTGCGCGGGGGCGAGCCCCTCACGATGCGCGAGACCGGCTTTCGTCATAGCGGTTGATACAGTCATTGATCCCGAGGAGATGATGGAAGAGGGCCCTGCGTCCGACCCGCTGCCCACCCCCACCCAGGCATGGAACCTGGTGGCATGTCAGTGGACGATGCCCGAAGCCCGGCACGAGGCGACGCCGCTGCTGGAGGCCGTGGGGCGCGTCACGGCGCACGCGGTGCATAGCCCGTGCGATTCGCCGCCCTTCGACCGCGCCGCGATGGATGGGTATGCCGTGCGCGCGGCCGATCTGGCCGGATCACGCGCCGGAGAGACGCTCCGCGTGGTTGGCGAGGTGCGCATGGGCCAGCCGGCCGAACTGGACCTCGACGCTGGTCAGGCTATCTGGGTGGCGACCGGCAGCATGATCCCGCCTGGCGCCGATGCCGTGGTGAACGTCGAGCGCACGCGTACGGTGGCTGGCCAAGTGTGCGTGGAAGGCCCAGTCAAGCTCGGCGACCACATCTCGCGGCGGGCCTCGGACCTTCCCAAGGGCGCCGCGGTGCTAGGCGCCGGCCGCCGTCTGCGTCCGCAGGATGCGGCGGTACTGGCGAGTCTCGGGCTCGCGCATGTGTTGGTCATGCGGAAGCCGCGGGTCGCGATATTGCTCACGGGCGATGAGCTTTGCCTCCCGGGCGAGTCTCTGGCGCCCGGCCAGATCTATACATCCAACGGCTATGCTCTGGCGGGCCAGATCGCCCAGGCCGGCGGCAACGCGGTGGTATGGCCGCTGCTCCCCGACGATCTCGGCGCCATCGTTGCCGCCTTCCAGGAGGCGTTGGCCACGGCCGATCTGATCCTAATCTCCGGAGGCAGTTCGGTCGGCAAGAGAGATCTGACGGCCCAGGCCCTGGAGGCGACAGCGGGCACGCGGCTGCTGGTCGAGGGCGTTGCCGCCAAGCCGGGCCGTCCCTCGATCGTGGCCACGGTGGGCGACCGCCTGGTGATCGGTATCCCAGGCAACCCCATGGCCGCCATGATCTCCTTCGCCATGTTCGGTGAACCCGCCCTGCGGGCGCTGCTGCGCCTGAGCGCCGAGGAGACCGCGGCGCCGCGCGGGGGTGGACGGCTCGTGGCGCGGCTTACCGCCCCGCTCACCTCGCGGCGCGGGCGCCAGGAGTATATCCCCGTCCGCCTGGAGCCGGCCGGCGATCGCGGTTGGGGTGCCGCGCCAGTGTCCGGCACATCAGCCGGCCTGGCCGGCATGGTCTACGCCGATGGCCTGATTACGGTTGCCCCCGAGGTCGACTGTCTCACGGCCGGGAAGGAGGTGGAGGTAACGGTGTTCTGATCGCCGTCGCGTCACTCCACGGGGCCGGAAAACGGCACCCCACATCAATCGCCTTTGATATAACTGGCCCATTGAATTCGCGTTCGCCACTGAAGGGGGACATCGAATGCCGCTCACGCGCAAGGCGTTTATGCAATCCGGCGCGGCCATGGTCGTGGCCGCCCCGCTCATGCCCACCCTCTATCACGCGGAAAATCTACCCTTCCGGGCGGTTCGGATCGCGAACCTCCGGGACCTGAGGATCGGGCAGCCCATCACCTTCCAATACCCTGACTCGCAAACACTCGCCTATCTGGTGAAGCTGGGCCGGATCGCGATCGGCGGCGTCGGCCCTCGGCAGGACATCGTGGCCTTCACCGGCATCTGCACGCACATGGGCTGTCCCGTGGTGTTTAAGGAAGATCGGTTCGTCTGTCCTTGTCACTTCTCACAGTTCGATCCGGCCAAGAACGGCGAGGTCTTTCAGGGTCTGGCCGTGGAGTATCTGCCCCAGATCCAGTTGCACGTGGTCGCCGCTTCCGGCGACATCGTGGCCGAGGCGATCGAGGGAGTGATTTGGGGTCGCGTCAGCGACTAGAGCCGCAAGGAGGTCCGCCATGGCGCTGTACGAGCGCAAGAAGCAGTTGCCGATTCCGCCGACCACGGCCGAGGTGCATAACACCGTCTGCCAGTACTGTAACGTGGGCTGCGGCTATAAGGTCTATGTCTGGCCCGAGGGGCAGGATGGGGGCGTTCATTCAGGCCATAACGGGATGGGCGTGGACTTTTCCCAGCCGCAGCCGAGCCTGAGCGGCCAGAGCTATACGGAGTCCATGTACTCCACGATCACCAAGAAGGACGGGCGGCAGTATAGCCTGGCGATCGTGCCGGCCGAAAACTCCCCGATCAACCGGCTGGGTCAGTACTCGACCCGTGGCGGCACCAACGCCCTGACCACCTGGTCGGATAGCCGGCCCACCCGCGAGCGGCTCAAATACCCCCTTTTGCGGATCGGCGACTACCTGGAGGTGGTGCCCTGGCAAACCGCGCTTGAGGTCATGGCCGGGGTGATCAAGGGAATCAGGGACAAGCACGGATCTGATCAACTGACCGCGAAGTGCTTCGACCACGGTGGCGGCGGCGGCGGGTTCGAGAACACCTATGGCACCGGCCGAATCTTCTTTACCGGCCTCGACATGAAATATGTCGGCATGCACAACCGCCCGGCCTACACCTCGGAAGTCGGCGGCACCCGCGATCGCGGTATCCACGAACTCAACTATACGGCCCAGGACGGACGCCTGGCCGATACCATCGTGCTCTGGGGCGCCAATAGCTACGAGACCGCCTCGGTCTTCTTCACGGCGCATATGCTGCCGAACTTCCAGGGCAGCACGGCCGACGAGAAGAAGAGCGTCTTCGCCGCCAAGGAGCCGGCGGATGCCACCCGCATGGTGATCATCGATCCACGCAAGTCCGGCACGGTGGGGCTGGTCCAGTCGATCGATCCCACGCGGGTGCTGCATGTCCGTCCCAATCTGGGTACCGACTACGTGCTGGCCAATGCCGTGGCTCGGGTGGTCTGGGAACGTGGTTGGTACAACAAGTCCTATCTTCACCAGCGGACCGATATGGTCACCTTCAAGGACTATCAGGCCAAGTCCCTGGAGCTGGGCCTCTCCTATGGGCAGTATATGACCAAGGTCGAGCATATAACCGGCGTGCCACGCGCCCAGATCGAGCAAATGGCCGCCTGGATCGCCACACCCAAGACCGGCGGATTCGAGCGGCGCAGCCTGATCATCTATGAGAAGGGCGTAATCTGGAATTACAAGCAATACGACGTGGTGGCCGCCATCGCGCAGCTTGGGGCGCTCACCCACAACGTCGGCCGCCCCGGCACCGGCGTGGGCCGGCAAGGCGGGCATCAGGAAGGTTATGCCCGTCCGGGCTATCCCGGCCCCAATCCGCCGCCGGACGTGGACAAATATATCCAGGCAGGACAGGGCAAGCTCTTCTGGGTGATCGGCTGCAACCCCTACATGACCGCCCAGAACAACCAGCTCTTCCGCAAGCGAGTCCATGCCCGCACCACGGCCCTCTCCGACTATCTGGCCAACCAGAGCACGGCGGCGGGTGAGCCCGCAAGCACCGGCGAGCGCGTGTCACGGATCCTGGAGGGTCTGGACAAGACCGACGGGTTGTTCCTGGTGGTGCAGAACCTCTACCAGGTCGAGACGGCCGCCGACGCCCATTTGATCCTTCCGGCGGCTGGGTGGGGCGAGGCCGATCTGACCTCGATCAACTGCAATAGCCGCCTCTTGCGCCTGTATGAGAAGTTCATGGACCCCCCCGGCGAGGCCAAGCCGGACTGGGAGATCGCCTCCCTGATCGGCCAACAACTGGAGGCCCTGTATACGAAGGAGGGCAACCAGAAGCTGGCCAAGCAGTTGAGTGGGATGAACTGGTCCAGTGGCGCCGAGGTGTTTCTGGCCGCGCAGGAGGGGATCAATAACACGGTGTCCGCAGCCGATGAAGCGACCTTGGACGCCCAGGAGTTCAAGGGCGTGACCTACGAGATGCTCAAGCAACTCGGGCAGACGGGGATCCCCACCCCCGTACGGCGGGATCCGACGACGGGCAAGTTGAGCGGCACGGTGCGGCGCTTTAGTTACCGCTTCGGCACGCCGGACGGCAAGCTGTCCTGGTACGGCGCCCGACCCTGGGATGGCTACCCGCCTGAGATCGCCAAGTACTTCGAGAGCGGCAAGGCCCAAGAGTACCCCTTCTGGTTGAGCAACGGCCGCAATCAACTGATCTGGCAGACGCTCTATCACGACCAGTACTTGCCGGAGAAGATGACCGCGTTGCCCATGCCCTATGTCGAGATCCACCCAGGGGACGCGGCCAAGCTCGGGGTGGCGGCAGGCGACCTGGTCGAACTCTTCAACGAGGAGGGCAACGAGGTCTTCCTCGTGTATGTGAACGACGCACCGAGGCCGGGGATGTTCTTCGCCATCATGTATCACCCGCGAGGTACGTCAAACAGCCTCACCTCATCGTATACGGATCCGATGAGCATCAATCCCTGGTATAAGGGGACGCGGGTCGGCCTTCGCAAGCTTGACGGCGCGATCCCCGATATCCTGCGAACTACCAGCTTCTTGCCAAGCAATACATTCAAGTAAGGACCGACGTGGGGCGGACGGGGCGACACACCCGCGACCACCGTCCCGTTCGCCCCATTGTGTCGGTTCACCACGTACGGGGTAAAGGGAGGCGGATACGGCAGTCCGGCAGCGAGGCGGCTGGTCCGTCTCTGACAGGAGTAGATGGTGCGTACAGACGGACGAACGCGGCGATACCGCAGGCCCAGCCGCGCGGCCGCATGTGTGCTTCCTGGCCACCTCAACCATGTACGCTCAGCGAAAGGAGACGCCTCCCTCTTGCCTCCCACGGGATGGTACGAGGTGGCAAACAAGATTATGGTACGTTCCTATCTTCAGTATGTATCCCGCGCGGCGGCAGCGGCCGTGGTAGCAGCGTTGGCCCTGCCCGGTCTTGCCTTGGCGCACACGTCCGCGGGCACGACCCCGACCTGGCTGAGCAATGACAGCAAGCACCACACCGCGACTTTGACGCTTGTTGCCGCCTACACCCAGGATACAGCTGGCTTCAACTTCAACGGTTACAGCCACGGCAAGATGACGATCACCGTGCCGGTAAATTACACTATCAATGTCGTCTTCAGTAATGACGCGCCTCTGGCACACAGTGTGGTATTTACCGCCTATTCCGCCAAGCTCGCCTCGCAGTCAGGCTTCTCGCCGGTCTTCAAGGGAGCGGAGTCCCCGAATCCCAGCAGCGGCAGCAACAAGGGGAAGACGTACAGGTTCTCGTTCTTGGCCAATAAGGTCGGTAGCTACGCCATCGTGTGTGCGGTGTCCGGCCATGCGGCAGCCGGTATGTGGGACTACTTCAGGGTGGTCAAGAGCGGCTCAGCTTCGATCAGCATCAGCAAGTAATCCCTCGCTCTGGCGCAACACACCAGGCCCACAATATGGCGGGCCTGGTGTGTTGTTGTGCCGTTTGCAGCCGGCGATCGAGCGGGACCATCAGCCGGCATTGCTCGATTGCCGACTGCTCTGTCTTGCCGAGGATATGGGCGACCTCAGTGGCAGTACTCGGGCACATGCTGCGGGTCTCCACGACCCCAGTCAGGCGGATCGCCGCCGCCTCGCTATCACCGATCCCGCTGCTGTAAACGTCGATTACTTGGCCCAACTCATCGATCACGCGGATGAGCACAGTCCTATGCGTCCCGAGCAGACGGACGATGTGCTACCGGCGCGGTGTCCGGCATTGCGTCGTGGTCACACATGCCGAGGCGCGAAGTGCGATACACACTTGACTAGATTTCCAAGCAATACCCTACATTGGCCCGGTGTTACGGAGATTATCGCCACGTACATAGTTGCGCCGGGCTTGGGACGGATCGCGGGCCGATCTTATTGCTGAACAGACTACTTGGACACGCTTGGTCCCTGGGTCGCGCCTTTGCGAGTTCACTGTGCTCTGGTAACTGGCAATAAAGGGTCACATGTAGTCGCTATCGGCCCTCTCACACTCCTGGCCCTGGCTGATCGGCAACCATGTGGGCAGCAAGGCATGTACGCTAGAAGTGTGGTCCACGCGCCCTCTATGCACCGTAAGGGATGGCTCAGGAGAATGGCACACGAGATGCGGATCGGGGAATTAGCACACGCAGCGGGCATCAACCCCCGCACGCTGCGCTACTACGAGCGCATCGGCCTGCTCACGCCCCCGGCGCGCACGGACGCCGGCTACCGCCTCTACACGGAGCGGGACGCGGCCCGTCTTGCCTTCATCCGGCAGGCGCAGGCCCTGGGGCTTTCGCTGGCGGAGATCGCTGAGATTGTCACGCTGCGTGAGGCTGGGACCGCCCCATGCCGGTGCGTGCGTACCCTTGCCCAGGCCAAGATCGCTCTCATCGACACGCGCTTGGCCGAGTTGCGGGCGCTACGTGCCGAACTGACCGCACTGGCGCGGCGTGCGCGGGCGGTCGAGAAGGAAGGTGCCAACGATGCCGCGATCTGCGCTGCCATCGAGGACGTGGCGCCGCACTCTTCTTGACCTTCCACCTGAGTGGAAGGTATACACTGCCGACAAAGACCATGCGCCGGGGTGATGCGCGGCTATGGGGCTAGGTCATCGGTGGCGCTGGAGGGTGTCTTGCAGGTAGGACGGATAGTCACGCCGGTTGGCGGCGTTGTCGCGGGCGGAGCCTCGGTCATCTGCATGGCCAGTATGGGCGCGATGGCCGTGGCCTCAACCGCCGGCGCGGCGGCCGGCATGGCCGGCATGGGCGCGGCTGCGGCCTCGACGCCGCATACTCCCGCCGTCACACACGCGCTGCAAGCAGTGGGGCTTGGCGGCCTCACGCACCTCTCCAATACCGTGCTGCAACCTCTCTTAATCGCCCTGCTGCTGATCGCCATGGGCACTGCCCTCTGGCGTGCCTGGGTCACGCGGACCTGGCCGACCGCGGCGCTGACCCTGGTGACCGTCGCGGCCGCAGCCGGCCTGTACACCTCCATCTACCTCGTGGTCTCGGAAACCGGCTACTGGATCGCGCTTGTGGCGCTCCTTCTGACCTCCGCGATCTCAGGCGGGCGGGGTGGGGCGCCGCGCCTGACATGAGCCGCGCGGCCTCCCGCGCCCGCGTGCCCTACCTGCGGGTGATTCGCGGCCCGCGCTACTTTCCGCTCTGGCTAGGTCAACTGGTCTCGAACCTCGGCGACACGCTCAACTACGTGGCCCTTGTCGTGTTGGTCTTCAGCCTGGGCCATTCCGGTCTGGCTGTCTCGGCCCTGGTCTTGACGGAGATCGTGCCCACGCTCCTACTTGGCCCCATCGCGGGCGTACTAATCGACCGCGTCGACCGGCGGCGCCTGCTGATCGGCGTCGATGGGCTGCGCGCCGGGCTCGTCGTGGTCCTGGCGCTGACCCACGTCCTCTGGGCCATTTATGCCTTGGCCGCCCTGCTGGCCGTGGGCTCGACCCTCTTCAATCCCGCGCTGCAGGCCATCATCCCGGCCCTGCTCAGCGAGGACGAACGCCTGGCGGCCAACTCGGTGGCCTGGTCGAGCGGGCGCCTGGTGCAGATCGTCGGCGCCTCCGCGGCCGGCGGCCTGATCGCCTGGGCTGGTACGACCCCGGCGTTCCTGGCCAACGCGGCGAGTTTTGCCTTCTCCGCCGCGATGCTGACGCGCCTGTCGATGCCGCCGCGGGCGGGGCCGCCGCGCCCGGAGGGCCTGGGGGCGTGGCTGGGTGACGCGCGTGAGGGGCTGGCCTACGCGCGGCGCGACCCCTTCGCCGCCCGCCTGGTCCCGGTGCAGGCCCTCACCAGCTTGGCGGTGGGCGCGACCTCCGCCCTGCTCGTGGTCCTGGCGGCCAAGCACCTGCACCTGCCAGCGCAAGGTTTTGGCTGGCTGCTCGCCGCGATCGGCGGCGGCGCCCTGTTCGGCCCCTTCCTGTCGAACTGGCTCACGGGTGGCCGCTACCTCGACGCCCGCTTACTCTTCGTGCCCTACCTAATCCGCGGCGTCGCCGATGTCGCCCTGGGCCTGGTCGTGGGGTTGCCGTGGGCGCTGCTCCTCCTGTTCGTCTACGGCCTGAACACCTCGACCGGCATGGTGGCGTCGAATACGATCCTGCAGACGGTCATCCCCGACCGGGTGCGCGGGCGCGTATTCACCCTCCTCGACGTGACCTGGGCGGTAATGCGGCTCGTCTCATTGGGGCTGGGTGGCCTGTTGGCCGATCGGGCCGGCATTGCCGCCGTCTACGTCGTGGGAGGGATGCTACTGGCCCTTGCCGGTCTCCTGGGGCTCGTCCTGCTCGGCCGTATGCCGCTATCAGCCCGACGCCCGCCGGGCGCGCGGCCGATCGCGGAGGGGGAGGAATGAAGGACGCTCGCTCCGGAACACGCGCGGGACGGAACGAGAAGGAGCGTCACGGGAGCCGGCCCTGCCGCGGATGGGCGCTATCTCTCGCGGGAGGAACTGGCCGCCGCGGTCGGCGCCAGGTCGGCAGCCCTGGCTGTCGCCCGGCCCCCTGGTCTTGCGCGGCATACCTGCCCGTTCGGCCCCCCCAGCGGACCAGCGCACGCAGGATCAGTGGCACGCCGATGGCCCCGGGCAGAAGCCAGTAGGTGAGGTGCGGCAAGAGCTTCCAGACTGGAAGGCTCGGGCCGTTGTCTACGTAGAAGCCGGTGAGCAGCGCGACGTATGAGAGGCCCATGCCAGAAATGTGGAAGGTGATCCATCCCTTCCACCGGATCTTCCGGGCGGCGTACCCGACCGACGCGGACCCGAAGGCCGCCGCCGCGATAAGGAAGAGCTGGTAGTCCCGCGACCAGCGCATCGCCGCCATCCCTGTCGCTGTCGCAAACAGCAGGGAGATCGCCCCGTAGAAGACGGCGCCGAACCTGGGATGCCGGCCCGGCCGTTTCGGGCTAACCATGGCTACGACGCCCGTGATGACACACGTCAGGCCGGCGAGTATGTGGATGACCAGGAGACCCGCGAACATCATGCCGGCTTCCCTCTCGTGCGTACCGTTGGCCCCAAGCACGGCGTCCTGGGCCGGGCCATCAGCGGACGCTCCCCTCGCCAAGGAGTACGACGCGACCCCTATCGCCGTCCACCAGCACGCGCTGGCCGTCGCGTAAGAGCCGGGTCGCGTTGCCGGCGCCCATCACGGCCGGGATGCCATACTCGCGGGCCACGATCGCCGCGTGCGAGGCCATGCCGCCCGCGTCCACAACCACGGCGGCCGCCAGGGCGAAGAGCGGCGTCCAGGCGGGATTGGTGTAGCGGGAAACCAGCACCTCGCCCTGCTGGAGCTTCCAGAACTCCCGCTCACTCGCGATGACGCGGACCCGGCCGGTCGCCTTCCCGGGACTTGCCGCGGCGCCATGCACGTCACTGGCGGTGGCCGTCCGTTCCAGGAGCGCGACCGGCACCGGCGTGTATCCACCCTCCACCGACCGCCGTCCTAGTTTGCGTTGGCGCACGATCTCCCGCACCTCCCCCACCGGAGCGGGCTCTCTAATCTCGTCAATTTCCAGAAAGAAGATATCACCCGCTTCCTCCAGCACTCCTCGTGTGACCCAGCGATGGCCGACCTCCAGGGCCAGACGGCGGATGACGGGAAAGACCATAAACAGGTAGAAATGGCTGTCTTCGCGGAAGGCAATGACGGACCGCGTCGCCGCGAGGAGTCTGAGCACCGGTGGCAGGAGGAGGCGCCGTGCATCGAAACGAGACCTGGTGAGCGCGACGCACAGGTCATTCTTGGCTCGTACCGCCCGCTGTCCATCACCCGCGTCGAGGGCGGTGACCGGTAGCTCGCCCGCCGCCAGCCCTTTGAGCAACCCGTAGACGATGTCTGGATCGTCGCGCCAGGCCGGGAGCGCGGCGGACGGCATGGCGCTCTCGCGATAGCCATAGCGGCGGAGAAAGGCATCCATCTCGGCCCGAAAGGCGAGCCCGCTGACCGACTCGCTCAGCCGAACCGTGAGATACTCTGGGTCTTGGTCCAGGAACAGCCGTCGGAGCTCCGGCGACCTACGGATCAGCTGAGCCAGCCGCCCCAACTCCTGGTTGGCCGCGGTCGTGATGCAGGGGACAGCGGCCAGCAGATCCGCCCGCCGCCGTGGGGCATCATCGCCGACGGCGAGGCGGAGCAGGAGCGCGAACCCCTGACCGAGGAGCAGTCCCGGCGCGAGGTACCCGAAGCGGCGCACGAGGAGCTCCACCTGGAGGTGCTGCAGCGTCACAATGTGCTCTAGCAGGGCCTGCTCGGATAGTCTGGCGAGTTCCAGCGCGTCGATCCGCTGTGCCGGCGCTACGAGCGTCCGGCGGCACTCCTCCAGCCAATCCTCACGGTTGGCCCGCAACGCGGTTGCCAGTTTGCCCGGTAGGGTGAGCGCGCGGAGGGTCGGCCTGACGGTAGGCGGCACCTGCTGTACCACCCCGGCGGCGATCTCGATGAAGGTGTCCTCGACGGCCGGGGTGGAGAATCCCAGGGACCGCACTGCCTGCAGCGTGCGTCGCATCAGCGGCCGAAAGAACAGGGAGTAGTCAAAGGGATAGGGGGGCAGGGGCATGTGGTCCATGGCGTTCGGCGCCATGGCACGCTGGAGCCGGCTATAGCGCCGTCCGTCCCGCGATACGGTCTCGTGATCTTCGTCGGGCAAAGCCGTGAGGGGGCGCGCCTGCAGGATAGCGCAGCGCCCTTCGGCGTAGGCCCACTCGATATCTTGCGGCTGGCCGAAGGCGGCTTCGATCCGCGCGGCCAACCGGGCGAGTTCCTCGAGCATGCGGCGGGGCGCCAACCCGTCTCCGTCCAGGAGGCGCGGGCTGCTCTTCTCAAAGACGTAACGGGCGCCGCTCACCTGGCCCGACACCAGGGCCTCACCCAGGCCCGGCACGGCCTCGACGATCAGGCGATCACGGCGCCCGCTCACGGGGTCGGCGGTGAACAACACGCCCGCCCATTCGGCCGGCGCCATGGTCTGAACCACGACCGCAAGGGCCAGGTCGTGATCATCCCAGCCGCCCCGCCGGCGATAGTCGATGGCGCGTGGGGACCACAACGAGGCCCAGCAGGCCCGTACGGCGCTCAGCAGGGCCTCGGGACCGGCCACGTTCAGGAAGGTGTCATACTGGCCGGCGAACGAGGCGGTGGCCAGGTCCTCGGCCGTTCCCGAGGAGCGAACAGCCACGGTGGAGGCGCCCAACTGCTGGTAGGCATCGAGAATCGGGGTACGAATGGTGGACGGCATCGGGGCGCTCGTGATGCGTTCGCGCGGTTGCTCCTCCTCCGCATCCAGCAGGCCGGTGGCGGCCAGCAAGGCGCGGTAGGCGTCCGTGGTGACCACGAACCCCGGCGGCACGGGCAGCCCCAGACGCACGAGGCGGCCGAGGTTCGCCCCCTTGCCGCCGACCAGCGCGACCTGCTGCGCGTCCGCGTCCTGGAGCCAGCGGATGAACCCGCCTTCCCGCTCGCGGTTCATCCGCGGCTGCCATACCGTGCGAGGGCCCAGACCATGGCGCTGAACGTCGCGAGTTGGAGACCGGCACGACGCGCCTGCCACCAGGCGAAACGCTCGAAGACGATGGTCAGCGCGGCCGGATCGTCGGCGACGCGGCGTTGACCGATCAGAATGGGCGCCGCTCGCGCGGTCACCAGGGAGTGCAGGACCGCCAGCGCGGCGGCGAGCCGCAGGGGTCGGACGCACCTGGGTGCGGCACGCTCCCGCCGCGCGACAACCGCGGCCGCCCCGGTGAGCGCAGCCCCGCCGACCCCCAATGCCGCGTAACAGGCGGTACCCGGCCCCAGGTCGGCGGCGCGGCTGTAGGTCGAGTAGGCGCGCGGCCCGATCGCATGGCGGGCCGGCAATTGCTTGATCGATTGGTCGAGGCTGGCCCCGGCGAGGAGGCCGTCCACGCCGGTCGCGGCCAGGAGCAGAGCAAGGCCCATCGTCGTCGCCATCACTCCTACCTTTCTTCGTGGCCGTCGTCGTCTGGTGCGGCGCTCGGGCCGCGTCCACAGGCACGCACGAACAGATGCACAAGGGCCGCGAGGTCGTCCGGCTCAGGCGGGCGCGGCACACCGCCCGGGGCGAAGAGGCCGTCACCGATGATATAGGTCAGGAGGGAGCCGGCGAACAGCCGAGCCGCCGCGTCGCGGTCGGGCACGGATACGAGACCCGCCGCCTGGGCGCGCTCCAGAAGGCCCCTGATGGTGACGCCCCCGCGCTCGGTCACGGCCGCTCGGAAGAGGGCCGCGAGGTGCGGCACGCGGGGCGCCTCGGCCACGATCACGCGGAGCAGGGCCAGATAGGCGGGCTGCATGGCATTGGCGATGCTGGCGTGCGCCACCGCGCGGAGCGCGGACTCGAACGCGGCAAGGTTTGCGAGCGGAACGCGGTCGACATCGTGCGCCAAAGGGCTGGGGGGATGCACCGTCAGCAGCTCTTGCAGGATGTCGGCGAAGAGGGCATCCTTGCTCGGATAGTAGCAATAGAGGGTTCGTTTGGAGATGCCGGCTTCGGCGGTGATGGCATCCATGCTCGTGTCCGCATACCCCTGTCCGAGGAACAGGAGCGTGGCCGCGACGCGAATCTGATCGCGCTTTGCCTTGGCGCGTGCCGTGATGACGCTGTCCATCACGTCTCTCCCGTAGTAAACTATACCGTACCGTTTACATCATAACAGGCGGTAGGACGCTTGTCCAGATGCGTGAGTATCGCCGAGATCGTGGTGCTGGGCTTCATCGTCGCCGGCGTGGTCAACAAGGACGCGGCGGCACGCTATATGGGCGGCAAGGCCATCCTTGCCAACCTGCCCGGCGCCGCCATTGGCGTCGTCACCCCGCTATGCGGCGGCTTGCCTACCGGACTCGTAGGTGGTAGGTTTAGGCTATGGTCTGAGCTATCTGATGGGCACGTGGTCCTCCACTCCCTCTTTCCATGCCAGTTGTCGTG
>Ga0307373_10010272_pt1 | contig 13816 bp, 11 predicted proteins | sample OX2MG_FD_202534 | JGI IMG/M metagenome (GOLD analysis project Ga0307373, IMG submission 202534) | Soil microbial communities from Risofladan, Vaasa, Finland - OX-2 | ecosystem: Environmental > Terrestrial > Soil > Coastal area > Acid sulfate soil | place: Finland: Risofladan, Vaasa | collected... | reverse complement strand
GGGCCCGGCACCACGGGAGTGGGTGTGTTGAGATAGATAATATGGAGCGATACCTTAGCCATCCAAACTTCCCGCTCCTGCCGGACAAGCCGGCGAGGGGGCGGTCGAACCATCACGGCTTGTGTAGAACAACGAGGCCATGTGCCCGGGGCACATGTAGTGGGACGGGAGGCAATCTCCCTGGGGGCCGGATGTCTCATTCTTGGCCGCGTGCAGGATTGAGACACCCCTTCGATCCAGCAAACAATGTGCTCAGCGCCAGCGGCAAGGGCGAGTCGAACTTCAGCCTCGCCCCGGTTAAGGGATGCGCCAGCGCCAGCCTGCCGGCGTGCAGCGCCAGCCGATGACATGGATCGGAAGCCGCGCCGTATCGCGGGTCGCCCGCCACGCTACACCCCAGGCCGGCCAGATGCACCCGAATTTGATGTTTGCGGCCCGATTCCAAGCGGACCTCCAGCAGCGACAGATCGCCCCGCGTTTGCAACAGACGGTAATGAGTGGTTGCCAGTCGAGCGCCCGGCGTGGGGTGGTCGCTGCTGAAGACTTTGAGCGATTTGCCCTCGGTCAGATAGCTCGTGATCGTTCCCAGGTCCGCGTGGGGTCGCCCTTCCACGACAACCCAATAGGTTTTCTCCACCGCTTGCCAGGCGTCCTCGATCAGGCACTGGACCTGCCTGCTCTTGGCGAACAACACCAGGCCCGAGGTCCCCTGGTCGAGCCGATGAACGACCAGCGCGCGCGATGGCCTTGCCGAACCACGGCCCCGCAGGTAGTCGTTCAGTCGAGCGTAGAGCGTATCGGTCTTCTCGCGCTCGGTGGCTACCGTCAGCAGGCCCGAGGGCTTGTCGAGCACGATCAACGCATCGTCTTCGTGAACGATTCGAATCTTCGCCGACTTCAGGCGGACGGTGGCCACGGCGGTCGAGAGGTCGTTGACCTTCACTTCGTCGCCGGGCGCAAGAAGGTGATCGAACTGCCGGAGCGTCGCGCCGTTGACCTCCACGGCGCCGAACTTGAGCAGGTTCTTGACGATCTTGCGTTTCAGTCCGAGCGCGTCGAACAGGTACGGCAGCAGAAGTTCACCGCGCGCAACCGTCAATCGGCGAATGATTGCCAAGGAAAGCTCAACCTGCGACTTGCGCGAGCACATAGGGGCCCTTGGGAACCACGGCGAGCGTCGCCGCATCGCCGTATTCGGCCAGCGAGTCGGCGACGGCCCGCTCAACGCTCGGCGCGCTTTCGACGAACAGCGTGTCGATCGTCTCCGCCGGCAAACCGTCGCTGACGATCTTCACCTTGGCCTTGCGGCGGACCTTGGCCAGCTCTTCGAGTTGCCACTGGTCCATCACGAAATAGTCCTTTCCCAGGATCCGCTCGACGAACACGTCGAGGTTTTCATTCTCGGTGAACAGCCGTTGGAACTCCGGCGAGCCGATTCCTTCCGTCAGGCCGGCCGCCAGGATGATCGTGCCGCCTTGCTTGACGATCGGCAGCGCGGCGGTGAGACCTTTGACCGCCTGATAGAAGGTCGTGTCGAGCGGATAGCCCGCCGAGCTCGTCACCACGACGTCGACGGGTTCGGCGATGGTGTCGGTCACGACGCCGCGCACGAAGTCGACCCCTTCGAGGAACGCCTGCTCCATGTCGCCGGCCACGAAGGCCAGCGGCCGGCGCTCGGCGTCGATCACCACGTTGACGATGAAGTCGCAGCCCGCCCGACGGCCGATCCAGGTGTTTTCCTCGTGGACCGGGTTTCCCTCCAAAATTCCGCAATCGGCCTTGGGGTGTTCGAGGAAATCCGGCCCATGCCAGACCCGCACCGTTTCCAGCGCCGCCAGGCCCGGGCAGATCAACTTCCTCCCGCCGGAAAAGCCGGCCATCAGGTGCGGCTCGATCAGGCCGGTGGTGATCTTGAGGTCGGCCTCGACGTAACGGCTGTCGATCCAGATCGGCACGTCGCGCGGGCTTTGACCGAGGTAAGTGTGTTCGGCGATGACCTTGCCGCGATGGTTTTCGATCCGGTAGTTCTCGACGATCTCACCGCCAACCAGCTCGACCAATTCGTCGCCCTCGTTGGGGCGGTGCAGCCCTGTGGCGATGACGATCGTGATCCGCCGGCGCGGGATGCCGGCCGCTTCGAGCGTGGCCAGGATCGGCGGAAGGATCAACTGGTTGGGCACCGGCCGGGTGATGTCGCAGATGGCAATCGTCGCATCGCGGCGGCCACGGGCCAGCTCCGCCAGCGCCCTCGTTCCATTCGGCCGCGCGAGCCTGTCGCGCAGGGTGGCGGCGGGGTCGGGTAGCGGCGGGGCCTGTTTGTAGGCCAGCGAACGCACGAGGCGTTCAGCGGGCAGTTCGACATCCAGCCCGGTCCGGCCATATTCCAGGTGTACGCGCATCACTTCTTCTTATCGGCCTTCTTTTCGGGCTTCTTCTCAGGCGTGGCGGCGGTGGCGGCGGCGGCGACTTCACCTTCGCCCTCCTCCTCCTTGCGTTTCTTCTTCTTCTTCAGCGAAAGCTTATAGACCCGCACTTTGGGCAAGCCCAGGGGGCTTTGGCCTTGCTGCCACTTGTCGGAGGCTTGCAAACGAGCGATACGTTCGCCGCGTGAAAGCACGCTCCGCGAGCGAACCAGGCCGGTCCGCAACTGAAGGCTCTTGTCCATCGTCATGTCGTCGTTCTCCCAAAGCTCGGCACGGGGGCTCGCCGCAGGCACCTGTTCTGAATTGCCGATTGTAACGCGTTGGGCGCGTTGGTACAAGGACGCCTCCGCGTCCATGATCTTGATCCCCACCGGCTGGTCGAATGAATGGCCTATGACGTAGAATTGGGAAATGGCCGGCAGCGTCGACCTCCCACTTTCGATCGGCGAACTCGAAGCCGCCCTGCGCGCCGCCGACCCGGCGGCGCTCTTGGCACCCCCTCGTATCCTGCGTCGATTGATCAAGCAGGACCGCGAGATCGGCGGCATTGGGCTGCGGGTGCCCCACCGCAAAAGCTATCTGATCGCCGCCGAATCGCTGCTCAAGATCGTCGATTTAGACGAGCTTGGACTGGCCGCCGATCACAAGCTGCCCCCGCGAGTGATCGTGCTGGCCCGGCCCGACGCCGACAGGCTGGCCGCGTTGACCTCGGGCGAAGCGCTGACGAAGTTCTGGCGACTGCTGTTCCACGTGCGCGTGCATGCCGCGCTCGACGACAAGCGGGCCGCCGGGGTGCTCGACGCCGCGGCGGTCCGCCAGCGCATCCGCCGGATCGGCCAGGCCGAGTTCGAGGAGGCGCGGCTGGTGCTCAAACAAGAGGAGCTCCTGCTTCCTCCCCCCGGCGACGTGAGCAGCTACATCGAGTTCGCGGCGACGTTCCTCGAACTGCGCTACTTCGCCGATACGCTCGCGGGGCACTATTTTCCCTCGCTGGCGCGCTCGCGGCAGGTCGATGAAGTGCTGGCCGGCGATCTCGATGCCGATGCGCTCTTCGCCGCCACGCGGCTTCCCGGCGCTCCGCTGCCGCAGCCGCCGGCCGACGATTCGGATTTCGATCCCTCCGACGAGCCCGAGGAACCTGATTTGGCGCTGGCGCCGGCCCGCGCTTCGGAGCGTCTCTTCCGCCGGCTGAATCGTCGCGCGGACCGGGCGGCCGCGATGGGTAACGCCGTCCGCGCGGCGATCTTCCGTTCGCGCGCGGCGCGGCACGTCCGGCCCAGCCTGGCCTCGCGAGCGCGTGGCCACGCGCGCGACGAGCTCAAGCGGCTCACCGACCGGCTGCAAGTCGCGCTGGAATTCGGCGACCCCGATCGTGCGCGCTGGTCGAAATCGCTCACGGCCCTGTTGGGCCGCTCGGCGCAGGGTTTCTGGACCCGCGAATCGCGCACGCTCTACGACCTGCAAAAGGTCTGCATCGATTGCGAGCGCGACGTGTACCTACTGGACCTGGTCGAATGGGTCTTGTCACGTGGCAAGCTGCCGATCCGACGGCACCTGCCAGGCCAGCGCGAACTGCTCGTGCTCAAGCACCTCCGCGTAGCATCGCGCCGCGCCGCCAAGGCCCGGCTCGGCGACGACGATCGCCGGCGGCTGGTGGCGCTTTTGGAAAGCGCCGTCCGCACCGCCGAGCTGAGGCTGCGCGAGCGATTTCGGCCTTCGGTCTCCGCGGCGTTGGAACAGGTGGGACTCGAACCGCGCAACCTGCCCGAGCGCGTCGCCCGTGACAAGCTGATCGAAGAACTGCTCGACCGCGTGGTCGACGACGGTTTTCTGGCGATGACCGACCTACGCGACGCGATCTCGCGCAACAACCTCAAGCTGCCCGACCTCGCCGACGGCGTCGAGTTCGTGCAGGGAGACCAACTGCTGCGCGCCGACAGGCGTCTGGCGACGATGATGGATGGCGTTTACCATCGCGGCGAGGTGTACTTGCGCTGGCCGCAGCGGCTGAGCTCACTTGCTTTCGGCACGCGGCCCGGCCGGCTCCTGGTGCGCTATTTGGCGTTGCCCTACGGCGGCGCTTACGTGCTGCTGGAATTCGGCAAGCACCTGGTCCATTCGTTTCTCGGCCGCACGGTGGACGAGGCGGTGGTCGAGGCCGCCGCCGAAGCCACGTCGTTGGCAGACTCAGGCCAGGTGTCCCTTCCGGCGGAAACGGACCACTTCGTCCAGATGTCGACAAGCACGATGTTGCTCTCAGTGTTCGTCTTGGGCAGCTTTCTGTTGGGCCTGTTGTACGTCCAGAGCTTTCGTCACGGCTGCGCGATCGCGGTGCGTCACTTTTATCGGGCGCTACGGGCCGTGCTCGTCGACCTGCCGGCGTGGGTCCTGCGGTTGCCGCTCGTGCAGCGACTTTTGGCCAGCCCGTTCTATCGCGTCTTGGCCAGTTACCTCTTCAAGCCGCTGGTCTTCACCGGCCTTACGTTGGCGGCGTTTCCCGCACTAGTGCGCAATCCCATTTCAGCGACGCGTAGCGGGCTGTTGGTCTTCGTGATTTCGAACGTGCTGGTCAACTCGCGGGTTGGCCGCGACGCTGAAGAGGCGATCACAGACTGGCTGGTGCGCGCGTGGCACCAGTTCCGCATCCGTATCGTGGCCGCCGCGGTCCAGATGATCATGGATTTCTTCAATCGCGTGGTCGACACGCTCGACCGTTTTCTCTACTCGGTCGACGAATGGCTGCGGTTCCGTACGGGCCAGCGCCGAGCGGCAATCGTGGCCAAGGCGGTCTTGGGGGCCGGTTGGTTCTTTATCAAGTACTTCATCCGCTTGTTCATCAGCCTCTTCGTCGAGCCGACGTTCAACCCGATCAAGCACTTCCCCGTCGTCACCGTGGCAGCGAAGCTGATCGTGCCGCTCATCCCGTACCTCAAGGACGCGATCACGGCACCACTCTTGGGCGTGGTGGGGGCGGTGGCGGCCTACGTGGTGGCGGGGATTGTCATCTTCTTCCTGCCCGGCTTGGCCGGTTTTCTGGTGTGGGAGCTCAAAGAGAACTGGCGGCTCTACCAGGCGAACCGTCCCCAGTGGTTGTTGCCGGTCCCGGTCGGCCACCACGGCGAGACGCTGGGCCGCCTGCTGCGGCCCGGCTTCCATTCGGGCACGTTGCCCAAACTGTTCTCCCGGCTCCGCCGGGCCGATCGCAAGGCCCACTGGACGGCCAACTGGCAGGCCTCGCACAAGCAACGCCGCAAGATCCGCCAGGTGGAACACGCGGTGCGCGATTTCATCGAACGAGATTTGTTCAGCGTATTGTCGCAGAGCAAGCGCTGGGGTGGGCTGGCCGTGGGACTGCGCGGGCTGGAAGTCGGGCCGGCCGTCATGCGGTTCGATTTGTCGTGTCCCGAACTGGGCGAAACGTCGCTAACGATCGCATTCGAAGAGCACGTGGGTTGGCTCGTGGCGCGCATCGTCGAGCCGGGCTGGCTGAACCGGCTGGGCGAGAAGCCGAACCAGGCCCTTGCCGACGCCCTGACCGGATTCTACAAAATGGCTGGGGTCGAGCTGGTGCGCGAACAGGTCGACGCCGTGCTCGAGCCCCCCTTGACCGAATACGACGTGATCGAGCCAGGATTGCTCGTCCGCACTGACGCCGGCGGCGCCGCGGTCTACGACTTGCGCACGAGCTCGACGATCGTGCCGCGGATGGAGACTCCATCGTATGCGCGGATGCCGGAATTCGACCGGGAACAGATCGTGTTCGCCGCCTCGCCGGTCGCGTGGGATGTGTGGGTGGAAGTCTGGGAACGCGACCAGTCGGGCGGTCGATACCCGCCGCAATTGGTCATCGGGGCCCATTTGCTGCCCAAAATCGCGGGACGAGGCGCGGCGTGAGGGGGGATGGGAGAGGAGATGAGGTGATGAGGTGATGAGGTGATGAGGGAGGCGTGGCGAAAGCGTTACCTCGTTCCCACGCTCTGCGTGGGAACGGCTCTTCGGCCGCTCTGCGGCCACGCCGGACGCGGAGCGTCCAAACAGTGCGTTACCACGCAGAGCCGACCCGCCGCGCGGGTACCCCGAACGAGTGACGAGTAACAGACTCCTGTCTCCTGAGCCCTGAGTGACCAATGACAAGTGACCAATGACAAGTGACCAATGACAAGTGACCAATGACAAGTGACCAATGACAAGTGACCAATGACAAGTGACCAATGACAAGTGACCAATAACAAGTGACCAATAACAAGTGACCAATGACAAGTGACCAATGACGAAACCCTTACGGTACGGTATCGTGGGGGGCGGGTTCATCACCGCCTTCCAGCTCAAGGCGCTGCGGCAGGTCCGCGGGGTCGAGGTGGCGGGGCTGGTCTCGCGGCGGCCGCCCGAGCAACTCGCACGCTACGTTCGAGAACACCGGCTCGGCGAAGGGCGCATTTTCGCCAGCGTCAAGGAAATGGTCCCCAACGTCGACGTCGTGGCGCTCTTCGGACCTAATTTCACCCGCTTGGAGGTGGTCGAGGAAATGGTCGACGCGGTCAAGGCCGGCGCGCCCTTGGTCGGCGTGATTTGCGAAAAACCCCTGGCGCGCAACCTGGCCGAAGCCCGGCGAATGGTCGAACTGGTGAGCCGAGTGGGCCTGCCGACGGCCTACTTCGAAAACCAGATTCACATGAAATCGGTCGCCGGCGCGCGGGCGCAGTTGCGCGGCGTGATGGAGGCCATGGGACCGCCGCTTCTGACGCGTTCTGGCGAGGAGCACGCGGGACCGCACAGTGATTGGTTCTGGGACCCGGTGAGGCAAGGGGGCGGAGTGATGAGCGATATGGGCTGCCATTGCCTCGGCGTCGGCTGGTACGCGCTCACTCCTCCCGGCAAAGCGCCGAGGTTCCTCGTGCCTCAGTCGGTCTCGGCCGACTTGGCGCTTTTGAAATGGGGACAACCTCGCTGGCGAAACGAGTTGCTCGCGAAGCACGCAATCGACTATGCACGGACACCGGCGGAGGATTTCGCCACCGGCATGGTCACCTATCGCAATCCCGAAAGCGGCCAACTCGTCAAGAGCCAGTTCACGGTCTCTTGGATGTTCGACAAGCAAGGACTGCGGATGGCGCTCGATGCCGTGGGGCCGGGCTACGCCTTCGAGATGAACACGCTCCGTTCGCCATTGGAGGTGTTCATCGGCGACGTGGCGGCCGCCGGCCTGGCCGACACCGAAATGGCCTTGGAGAAGTCGCAAGCCAGCCGGGGATTATTGACCGTTCAGCCCAACGAGGCCGACCTCTACGGTTACACGGACGAAAACGCCGACGCGGCGACCGCCTTCAGCCAGCGACGCGCCGCCCTTCTCGATTGGCACTACGGGCTGGAAATCGTACGGCTGACGATGGCCGCTTATCTCTCGGCCGAGCGGCGAGCGACAGTCGACCTGACTGACCCTGCCACCTGCCAAATGCTGGAAACGTATGTGCCGCTGATCCAGCAGGGGCGAGGCGCCGAGACACTGAATGGGGGATCATCCCTCGATTGACGGCCCGTCCTAAAGCCACTATCATCAAGGGCTTCCAAACTTGGCTACCAAGCAAACGCAAAGGAGTCTCGCCGCGTGTCAACCGTCCTGGTGAAGCAATTGATCGAAGCGGGCGTCCATTTCGGGCACCGCGCCAGCCGCTGGAACCCCAAGATGCGGCCCTATATTTACGGCCGCCGCAGCCAGATCCACATCATCGACGTGCGCGAGACCATCCGGGGTTTGATCCGTGCCCGGAAATACCTCACCCAGGTCGCCTCCGGCGGCAGTCTGATCTTGTTTGTGGGCACGAAACGGCAGGCCGCCGAAACGGTCGAACGCGAATCGGAGCGTTGCGGCATGCCCTACGTCGCCGAGCGCTGGCTGGGGGGCACGCTCACCAATTTCCGCACCATCCGCAGCCGGCTGACGCGCCTGGAGGAGTTGGAAAAGATTCGCAATAGCGAAGAGATCCAGACGTATTCGAAGAAAATGCAGTCGTCGCTCAACCGCGAATACCGCAAGATGCACCGCAACCTCAACGGCATGCGCACCATGAACCGGCTACCCGAGTGCCTGGTGGTGATCGACCCCAAGAAGGAGCACAACGCGGTCTTCGAAGCGCGTAAGCTCGGCATCACCACCGTGTCCCTGATCGACACCGACTGCGATCCGGACCTGGTCGATCTGCCGATCCCCGGCAACGACGACAGCTTGCGTTCGATCGAATTGGTGCTGCAACAACTGGCCAGCGCGGTGCTGGAAGGCAAGGCCAACGCGTTGCCCGGCCCGGTGCCCGAGGGCGCGCCGGGGGCCTATGTCATGCCGGGCGATCCGGAAGACAAGGACGCAAATTAGAGGAGACGTCGGTTAAGCGGCCCGAGCTGCACGGATGGAAGCCTCTTTTGAGGAGATGATGGGATGTCCCCTCTTCCCCTCCCTCAGGAACGCACGACACAGGAGCATAGGCAACGATGGCGGAGATCACCGCGGCCATGGTCAAGGCCCTTCGCGAGAAGACCGGCCTGCCCATGATGGATTGCAAGAAGGCGCTGGAAAAGACGAACGGCGATCAGGAAAAGGCCGTCGACGAGCTGCGCAAGGAAGGAATCAAGACCAAGGAAACTCGCTTGGGACGCGAGACCTCGGCCGGAAGGATCGCGGTCCATACCGACCACGCGAAGCGCGTGGGCGCCATGGTCGAGTTGCTTTGCGAAAGCGCTCCGGTGGCCAACAGCAAGGAGTTCTCCCAGTTCGCCAACGATCTGGCCAGGCAACTGGCCACGGGCCCGGGCGCCGCCTCGGCCGACGAGCTGCTGCGACAGCCCTCGCTGGCGCTCGTGGGCAAGACCCTGGGCGAGCAGAAGGACGACATGTTCAATCGCATCCGCGAGGTATTCAACGTCGGCCGGATCGCGCGAATCGACGGCGCCTGTGGCGGGTACGCGCACCACGACGGCTCGATGGGCTCGTTGGTCGAGGTGACCGGCGGCACGCCTGAATCGGCCAAGGACGTGGCCATGCACGTCACGGCCTCCACGGCCACCGTCGTCGCGAAGGAGGATCTCGATCCCGCGTCGATCCAGAAGGAACGCGAGATTCTTACCGAGGCGGCGCGCAAGGAAGGCAAGCCCGAAAACATCATCGCCAAGATGATCGAAGGCCGGCTCAAGAACTTTTTCGCAGAGCACGTGCTCTTGGAACAGCCCTTCGTCAAGGACGACAAGCTCACGGTCGGCAAGGTCGCCGCCGACGCCAAGATGAAAGTCGTGCGGTTCATTCGCTGGAAACTGGGCAAACTATGAACGTAGAGAAAATGGCCGACGATACCCAACTTCCGTTCCGCCGCGTGGTGCTCAAGCTCTCCGGCGAGAGCTTCGCGCACGCGGGCGAACGTGGCATCAGCATGGGTGAAGTCGTGCATATCGCCCGACAGACCGCGCGGGCGGCGCAGCGCGGCGTGCAGATCGCCATCGTCATCGGAGGCGGAAACATTCTGCGCGGCGCCCAGTTCACCTCCGGCAATTCGAGCATCCAGGAGGCGACGGCCCATTACATGGGGATGCTCGCCACCGTCATCAACGGCCTGGCGCTGCAAGACGCCTTGGAATCGCTGGGGTGCGAAACACGGCTCTCGACGGCCATTCGCATGGACGGCGTGGCCGAGCCCTACATTCGCCGCCGTGCCCACCGGCACCTCGAAAAGGGGCGGATCGTGATCCTTGCCTGCGGCACCGGCAGCCCCTTCGTGACCACCGACACGGCCGCCGCCCAACGCGCCTTGGAGCTCGATGCCGACATCCTGCTCAAAGCCACTCGCGTGGACGGGGTCTATAGCGACGACCCGGAAAAAAACCCGCACGCCGTGCTCTACAGCGACTTGACCTACACCCAGGTCCGCGAACAGAACTTGCGGGTCATGGATCCCACGGCGATCGCCCAATGCATGGAGCACGACATGCCGATCCTGGTGTTCAACTTCAAGAAAGAGGGCAACATCGAACGCGCGGTGGCCGGCGAACGGGTCGGCACGTGGATCGGCAGCAAGGGGACCGGCGGCAAGGCGATTCGCGGCAATTCGATCGGCGGCAGGGGGGCCGCTACGCGGGCTTGAGGGTCGAAAACGCGATCGCCTTGTGCTAGAATCCCAGAGCACGCTTTCCTCGACGTTCCGTGATCGAATCTGTAAGGAACGCCCTCCGTGGCGTTCCGTGTTCCGTGAATCGAGGTCGCCACCGTTTCACGGAACGCCACGGAGGGCGTTCCCTACAGACCAACTCAACGCTCAACCCCTCATCCCTCACCAAACTGTCATGAGCGCCGAAGAAATCCTGCTCGACGTAGAAGAACGCATGGAGAAGGCTGTCGACGTGCTCAAGCACGCCTTGGCCGGCATTCGCACGGGCCGCGCCAACCCGGGCCTGGTCGATTCGTTGCGGGTCGAGGCCTACGGCTCGCCGACGTCGCTCAAACAGCTCGCCTCGATCGGCGCGCCGGAACCGACGCAGATCGTCATCCGCCCGTTCGACCCCGGCACGCTCAAGGACATCGAAAAGGCGATCCAGGCCAGCGGCCTGGGGCTGAATCCGCTCAACGATGGCAAGCTCATCCGGCTCAACGTCCCCCCCTTGTCGACCGAGGTCCGCCGCAAACTGGTCGGACGGATCAAGGAGTTGACCGAGGAGACCAAGGTGGCGGTCCGAAACGTCCGCCGCGACGGAAACAAGCTGGCCGACCAGGAGGAGAAGGAGAAAATCCTTTCCGAGGACGACCGCGACGGCGTCAAGGAGGAGATCCAGGATCTGACCAAGAAGTTCGAAAACCGCGCCAACGATTTGGCGAAGGCCAAGGAAAAGGAGGTCATGGAAGATTGACCCGCGCGGCCGCCAGTGTGGTTCGAGAGCCGAGGGTGCTGGTGCTGGCGCACCGGGGCGACAGCCGCGCCGCCCCCGAGAACACGCTCCCCGCGTTCGCTTCGGCCGTGCGGCTCGACGTCGATCTGGTCGAGCTCGACTATGTCCATTCGGCCGACGGCGTGCCGATCGTCTTTCACGACGACACGCTCGATCGCGTCACCGATGCCCGGAGCGTATTTGGCGAGCGGGATGTTCCTGTCGCCTCGAAGAACCTCGCCGCGCTGCGCCGCCTTGATGCCGGCAACTGGTTTGGCGCGACGTTCGCCAGCACGCGAATTCCCACGCTCGAAGAGGCCCTGCGGCTCATCGGTCCCGCCACGTTAACGATGATCGAGCGAAAGGCCGGCGACCCCGCCACGCTGGTGAACTTGCTGAAAAGTTTGGAAATGGTCGACCGTGTGGTCGTCACCGCTTTCGACTGGCAGTTCCTCACCGAGTGCCACAAGTTGGAGCCTCGCCTCGTGCTAGGGGCTTTGGGCACGAAGACCTTGACGGCCACCCAATTGGAGCAGGCGATTTCGGTCGGCGCCGGCGTGATCGGTTGGGATGACGGCTTCGTAACGGAAGAGCACGTCGAACGGGTCCACGGCCGCGGCCTGAGGGCTTGGGTTTGGACCGTCGACGACCCGCACCGCGCCCAACAGCTTATCGCCTACGGCGTCGACGGTCTGATCAGCAACCTGCCGGCCCAGGTGCAAGCCGTCGTGCGGAGAGTCAAGGGGGACGTAGAATCAGGCTAACTTGTGGGGCATCGCTTAGGCGCTGCCACCAGCCACCACTTTCTCGTGGCAAAATGTCCAAACTCTCGTTTCCGTCCGAGTGGAGTATCGGCTAAACTCGGAGGGTATTCTTCGTCGGCCCCAAAGAGCTTCCAAGATGACGATCCGCATCAAGGGCCCCGCCATTTTCCTTGCTCAGTTCCTGCGGAACGAATCGCCGTACGACAATCTCCGCGACCTGGGCCGATGGGTCGCCGATCTGGGTTACAACGGCGTCCAGATCCCCGCTTGGGATCACCGCGTCATCGACTTGGATCAGGCCGCCCGGTCTCTTGCCTATTGCGACGATTACCGGGCCGAATTGGCGGCGGTGGGCCTGTCGGTCACCGAACTGGCCGGCTATCTCCAGGGCCAGGTGCTGGCCATCCACCCGGCATACGAAGTGATGTTCCAGGGCTTCCATCCTCCCGGCCTCTCCGGCACTGCCCGCACCGAATGGGCGGCGGACGAATTGCGGAAGTGCGTGCTTGCCTCGGCCAACTTGGGTCTGCGCAACGTTCCGGTATTGTCGGGAGGCTTTGCCTGGCACCTGATGTACCCCTGGCCACAGCGCCCGCATGGCATCGTCGAAGAAGCGTTTCAGGAGCTTGCCCGCCGTTGGCGGCCGTTGTTGGACCTGGCCGCCGACAAGGGCCTCGTCTTCGGTTTCGAGCTCCACCCAGGATCGGACGTCTACGACGGCGCCACGTTCGAGATGTTTCTCGACGAAGTACACGACCATCCCGCGGCTTGCCTGAACTACGACCCGAGCCACTTTCTGCTGCAACAGCTCGATTACCTGGCGTTCATCGAGATTTATGGGGGGCGGATCAAGGGCTTCCACGTCAAAGACGCCGAGTTCCGCCCCAGCGGCCGTGTGGGTGTTTACGGCGGCTATCAGCCGTGGTCGAAGCGCGCGGGTCGATTTCGTTCGCTCGGCGACGGAGAGGTCGATTTCAAACGCATCTTCACCCTGCTTACTTTAGCGGGCTTCGACGGCTGGGCGGTGTTGGAATGGGAGTGCTGTGTGAAGAGTCCCGAACAGGGAGCGGCCGAGGGGGCCGCGTTCATCGCACGCCATTTGATCGAGACGGCGGAAGTGGCGTTCGACGACTTCGCGAGTGGTAAGACCGACGCTGCGGCGAACCGGCGGATTCTGGGGCTGGAAGGGGATGAGAGGAAGACGGGAAGAGTTGAAAAGTGAAAAGTGAGGAGGTGAGGAGGTGATGAGGGGATATGGAGACGAGGGAGAAGGAGACGGACTCGTGCAATCGTGGAAACGCAAGCTGCGGATGGGAATGGTGGGGGGGGCGAAGGGTCGTTCATCGGGGCCGTTCATCGCATGGCGTCCGGGCTCGATTTGCAGATCGAACTGGTGGCCGGCTGCTTCTCGCGCGACGCCGCGAATACGCGCCGGACCGGCGAACGGCTCTACCTCGATCACTCCCGCTGCTATGAGTCGCCCGCGGCGATGGCCGCCGCTGAAGCCCGGCTGCCGCCCGACCGACGTATTGATTTCGTCTCGATCGTCACACCCAATGTCTCGCACTACGAAATTGCCGCGACATTTCTGAATGCGGGTTTTCACGTTGTCTGCGATAAGCCGATGACTGGGACCGAGCTTGAAAAGGGAGCCAATTTCGAGCGTCTGATGGGAGCCACCCAGCCGGCTTTCCTTCCTCGTCTCCTTCCCGCGCGCAATTCCAAAGC
>Ga0307373_10010271_pt1 | contig 13818 bp, 10 predicted proteins | sample OX2MG_FD_202534 | JGI IMG/M metagenome (GOLD analysis project Ga0307373, IMG submission 202534) | Soil microbial communities from Risofladan, Vaasa, Finland - OX-2 | ecosystem: Environmental > Terrestrial > Soil > Coastal area > Acid sulfate soil | place: Finland: Risofladan, Vaasa | collected... | reverse complement strand
CCGATGTGCTGGTCGGCCCCTGGGTGCCGCACCCGCGCCGGGAGGGGTCGGTGCGGGCCAGGCTGTTCCTGATCGTCGATGACCACTCCCGGCTGCTCGCCGGGGGCCGGTTCTACGCGCACGAGAACGCCCGCGCATCGCGCGACAGCTCAACGACCAGGGTGTGCCCTGCCCCTCCGCCGCCGACCCCGGCCGCAACCCCCACCGCGCTGGGAACGCCTGGACCCTGAACACGGTGCGGGCGATCCTCGCCAATCCCCGCTACACCGGCCGGCAGGTCTGGAACCGCCAGCGCACCGACCACGACCTGATCGACCCCGCCAACACCACCCTCGGCCATCAGCGGGTCCAGCGGTGGAACCTGCCGGAGGGCTGGGTGATCTCCACCCGACCCGCCCACATTGCCCTGGTCAGCGAGGCCGATTACATCGCCGCCCAGAACATTGAGACCGTCCGGTCCCGCGGAGACAGCGATGGCCGCCGCTATCTACTCGTTGGCCTGCTGCGCTGTGGGCTATGCGCGCGCCGCATGGAATCGTGCTGGGTCAACCAGCGCGCCGCTTACCGCTGCCGTCACGGCCACACCAGCGTTACCCCCGCCGGCCCAGGGCGAGCCAGGAACGCCTACCTGCGCGAGGACCGTGTCTTGCCTCTGCTGCCTGCCCTCGGCGCGCGATTGCCCTGGCGATCACCTGGCAAGGCACGCCCGAGCCGCCGGGTGGGCCGGAGACGCTACCGCCCAGCAAGTGATCAAGGGCATGCGTGCCGCGTCGCTGACCCTCACCTACGACCCGGCCGCCGGAACCCTCCAGATGGACACCGCCGACCCGGTCATGGTCGTCATCACGGAGCGCGCGAGTGGCCCACAGGCTGGAGATCACAGAGAGCGGGTCCGCACGCGTTAACCAGATGAACCGCCGTGCCCGGAAGTGGTATCACTGACCGTGATGTCGTGGCGACATCCCGCGAAACCGCGCGGCCAGGCCCGCGGAGATCCCATCGGAAGGAGGCCGTGCCGTGACCGAATCTGCCGCGGACGGGGCGCCCGCCGCCGCCATCCCGGAGGGCCGCGGCGCCGAAGAGATTCCCTACGTGCACGATCCGGCCGCCGCTGGGGTCGCGGCACAGCTTGTCGATCTCGCTTACGCCGCGGCGGAGCGATGGTGGGATCTCCCGGACCACCTGCGCGCTCTGGGGCCGGGGTTGGGCTTGGCCGCTGACGGCCGCTGGTGGGTCAGTTGGTCCTGGCCGTGTCTTATGACCTCCGGCTCGATCATGGCGGGAAGGCCGGCTGTGTGCTTCGCCCCAGAATCGATACCGGGGGGTTCGCCTGGCCGCCCCGTATCGCCGATGTGGATCCTGATGTAGTCGTCTTGTGGCGCGACGTCGCCGAACAGGCCAGTCATCCGGCGGCCAGGGCGCGTTTCCTTGACCTGCTGTTCGAGCGCCGTGACGGCGCGGGCCGTGAGCGGGCCGTGGCCGCCGGAGCGGCGTATCTCGCGGCCGCGCGCTCACGCGAGCAGGCGGATCTCGATGTCGCCGCGTTCCTGGTCCGCGCGTGGGACCTCGCGCGGCGGGTGGGCGCGTGGGAGCTGCGCGCTGACTCCTGCTCGGAAATGATCAAGCGTGCCCACGCGGAAATGTCCGGGCGCGCGGGCGCGGAGTTGTCTTGCCGATGATCGCCGCCGTCGCCGCGAAGCCGGTCCGCGATCAGGCCAGGCAGGCACCGGAGGCCATTCCGGACCCAGTAGCCGTGGGGCAGCTGCTCGATACGGCGTTCGCCACCTACAGGGCCGGGTACCTGGCGAGCCAGATCACATCCCTGATGCGAGCCCGCACCGACGACCCGGCGGCCGTTGCTGAGATCGGCCGCCGCGAGGTCACGGCCCATCTCGATGAGGCCGAAGCCAGCAGCGGGCTGGCGAAGCAGTCCCATCTCCAGGAGGCCATCCGCATCGCCAGGGAGCGCGGCTCATGGACCTGGCGAGGCAGGCCACCGCCCGGCTCCAGGCGATTCCCATGAAGGATCTCGGCCTGAGGAGGACTGCCTCGTCGGTCCGCATACGCGCGACTACGTGGAACGCTTCCTCGACGGATTCACGGCGAGCCCCGACTGGCGCGACGGGATTAACTACTTCCTCCAGACGGAATGCCCACTGGGGGATCTCGCGCGGCTGCGGCAGGAAGAACGCGACATCGCGAAGGTCACAGTCTTCAGCAGCCTCCTGCCCCGCACCATCCTGGGTAAAGACGGGCTGCCGCGCTGGACCGCCTCATCTGACGAGGACCGCCAGGCTGAGCGGCTCGCCACCTGTGCCCGCATCTACGTCGAGAATCAGGGGCGCGTCCTCGCCGAGGGCCTCCAGCGGATGGAACGCCGCTACGGTACCCCAGCGGAAGTAAATCTCGCGGCCCACCTGTCGCGGAACGGGCAGTTCGACCAGGCGCTCGCGCGCAGTCTCGCCAGCGGGTTCCGCCATTACTGGGCTGGTGACTACGAGGCGTCTGTCCACGTCGTCGTCCCCAAGATAGAGGCAGCGGCCCGGGCGCTTCTCCGGGAGCTGGACGAGGGGATCTACCGGCTGCAGGTCGCCAAGGATCCAGGCCAGTACCCCGGCCTGTACGTGCTCCTCCAGGAACTCGAAAGGGTGGCTCTGGACGAGTCGTGGACCTATTTCCTGCGCTGGCTGCTCCTCGGTCCCCTCGGGATGAACATCCGCAACGAGGTGGCCCACGGCTTCGTCGCCGACATCGACCCGGTATACGCCGCGCTAGTCCTCCGGGCTGCGGCCTTGCTGATCACGGTCGTCGCGCCCCAGCCCGAATCGACGGTGTCCGCCGCCAGCCGCGAAAACGATCACGAGGCCGATCTGGCGGAACTTCCCCGCCGCGACCGAGACGACATCCTCCAGACCCTCAGTGCGCCTGTCCGCGACCCGGTTCCCATGCCCTGGCGGGGCGGCATCGTGGGTCGGCTAGCTGGGCTGACCGCGTCAACGCTGCGGACCACCGCCGGCTCCCTGAACCTGCTCGCGAGGCGCCTCGACCCGTAAACGGGCTCCGGAGGTGCTGGGCGCTTTGCGTCGGTGCGTCTCCCCAGCCGTGGCGACCTAGCATGTCGGGGTGGCCGGATCGCTGTTTGGCGGGTTCAGGGTACGGGCTGGGCTGTCCCAGGATCCGTCGCTTCGCGAGGTGGTGTGCGCGGTGCAGGCGATTCCGTATGGGCGTCCCGGCCGGCGTACCGCGGCGGGGGTGGTGCGGGAGTGGCGGGGGACTTGTTCGACGAAACACGCGCTGCTGGCCGGCCTGTTCGCTGAGCGGTGGCCTGGCTCGCGACCTCGGCTGGTCCACCGGGTCTATCGCGCGGAGCGGGCTGCGGTGCTCGCGCGGTATGGACCTGCCGTTGGGTCCGCCGTCCCGGTGGGCGGGCTGATGGATGTGCACCGTTACCTGGTGATCGATGTAGCGGGCCGGGATGTGATCATCGACGCGACGTTTCCAGGCGACGCTCCGTGGGATGGATGTGGCTCGATGCGGGTGGCGTGTGGCGAGGGCGAGGACCATCCCGCGGGCGCGGACCCCGACGCTGACAAGGCCAGGCTGGAGGCCCGCTACTGCGACCCGCTTGTCCGGGAGCCATTTATCGCCGCGCTCTCCCAGCCACCGCCGTGCCTACCTCTCCCACGAGACCACCGGGTAAAGAGGACATGTGAGTGAGCCTGGCGCGCTGAATGCCCAGTCCGGGCGCGATGCTTCCGGTCACGCTGTCTCGCTGAGCGGGGACGAGAGCATCGTCTTGCCGGAGTTCGACGACCCGCCGCCCGATCCGGTCGCGCTGCTGCCGGCCTGGTTCGAGTCGGCCGACGCCCTATGGGGTGCGTGAGCCTGGTGCAGGGGTGCTGGCGACGGTGGGCGCGGACGGGCGCCCGTCCAGCCGGGTGGTGCTGCTGAAGGAGATCGCGGATGGCGCGCTGGTATTCACCAGCCACACCGGGAGCCGCAAGGGCCGCGACCTCGCCGTGACGCCGTGGGCGTCGATGACTTTCTACTGGCGCGAGACCCTGCAGCAGGTCACCGCCGCTGGCACGGTCGGGCTGCTTCCCGACGCCCAGTCCGACGATCTCTTCGCAGAGCGCCCGCCCGCCGCCCGGGTCACGACAGCCGTCTCCCGGCAGAGCAGCCCGCTCACGAGCGAACAGGAACTTGCAGACCGAGCCCGTTCGCTGCTGGAGTCCGGAGATCCGATCCAGCGGCCACAGGGGTGGGGCGGATACCGACTCTCCCCAGAGCGAATCGAGTTCTGGCAGGGCAGGCGGGACCGTCTCCACCGGCGGCTGGAATACACCCGCGAAGGCTCACTGTGGACGAGCCAGCGCCTCCAGCCGTGACGCCGAGCCGACCGCCCGGGCACGTAGCGGCGTCTTTGACGAACGTATGACCGCAGGTCAGACCCATATTTAGTCGGCCTGGTTCATGTAGGAATTGCGTGTCCGAGGGGGGACTTGAACCCCCATGCCCTTTACGGGCACTAGCACCTCAAGCTAGCGCGTCTGCCTATTCCGCCACCCGGACGTACGCCGGAGCACGGCAGGACCCGTGTCGGCCGCATCACGATAGCAAATCCGGCAGCTTGCGGCGAAGAGTCGCGAGCGGCAGGGGCGAGGTCAGGTGCCGCCCCGGGGCGCTAGGGCCGTGAGTACACGCTCGCGACCGGGAGAGCAGCAGGCCCGCCGGGAGAGCAGGACGCCCGCTCGCCTGGGAGGGCTGCCGGGCCGCCAGCGTGGCAGGTGCGACGATGGGCAGGTGACCGAGCACCCATCCAGTGCGGCCGTGACCGCCGAAGACGAGGTCGCCGCTCTGTGCAGCGACCTGATCAGGATCGACACCAGCAACCGGGGGGATCACTCGGGGCCGGGTGAGCGGCTCGCGGCCGAGCATGTCGCCGCGCTGCTGGCCGACGCGGGGCTGGAACCGGAGCTGCTGGAGTCCCATCCGGGCCGGTCCAGCGTGTTCGCGCGGATGGCGGGGGAGGACCCGTCCCGGCCGGCCCTGCTGATCCATGGCCATCTTGACGTGGTCCCGGCCGACCCGGCGGAATGGTCGGTGAACCCGTTCTCCGGTGAGATCGCGGACGGGTCGGTCTGGGGCCGGGGCGCGGTGGATATGAAGGACATGGACGCCATGATCCTGGCCGTGGTGCGGCAGCGGATGCGGGAGGGCCGCCGCCCGCCGCGCGATGTCGTCATCGCGTTCCTGGCCGACGAGGAGGCCGGCGGGACGTGGGGGTCGCGGTGGCTGGTGGACAACCACGCGCGCCTGTTCGACGGGGTCACCGAGGCGATCGGGGAGGTCGGCGGGTTCAGCGCGACCATCGGCGGCCAGCGCCTCTACCTGGTCCAGACCGCCGAGAAGGGCATGGCCTGGCTGCGGCTGACCGCGCGCGGGACGGCCGGGCACGGTTCCCTGCTCCAGCCGGCCAACGCGGTCACCGAGCTCGCCGAAACGGTGGCGAGGATCGGCCGGCACGAGTGGCCCACCCGGTTCACCCCGTCGGCGCAGGCGTTCCTGGAGGCGGCCTGCGAAGCGCTGGGCCTGGAATTCTCCCCGCTGGGCGCCCGCCAGGTGCTGGACAAGCTCGGGCCCCTGGCCCGGATGATCGGGGCAACTCTCGTCAACACCACAAACCCCACCATCCTGAACGCTGGCTACAAGGTGAATGTCGTGCCCGGCACGGCGGCCGCCGAGGTGGATGGCCGTTTCCTGCCTGGCTGCGAAGAGGAGTTCCTCGCCGAGCTTGACGGCCTGCTCGGCCCCGGTGTCCAGCGCGAGTTCGTCCACCGCGACGTCGCACTGGAGACGACCTTCGACGGGGACCTGTGCGCGGCGATGACCGCGGCCCTGCTCGCCGAGGATCCGGAGGCGCGGGCGGTGCCGTACTGCATGTCCGGCGGGACCGACGCCAAGTCGTTCAGCCGGCTGGGCATCCGGTGCTTCGGGTTCGCGCCGCTGCGCCTGCCCGCTGACCTGGACTTTTTCGGCATGTTCCACGGGGTGGACGAGCGGGTCCCGGTCGACGCGCTGCGGTTCGGGGTGCGGGTGCTGGATAGCTTCCTGGACCGCTGCTGACCGGACCCATCCACGGAGGGTCACGTTTTCGCGATATCACCCGATGCCCACAGTCAGTAGTGCTAGCGTCACAGATTGTGCGGGGCCGGTTCCACAGGGCTAGCACAGATGCTGCGCCTGCTCTAGTGAACGACGGGACCCACGGCTGGCTCCGGCGAGGTGTACCTCCCGGGCAACCAGGCCGAGGCGACTGCCCCCGCTCAGGCGGCCACGATCAGCCGGATTTGCCCCCGCAGTGCCGGCCCGGTCGTGGCCGCCGCCACACTGGAGGGTCGCCACTCACCGTGCTGGCAGGCTAGGCCGCCGCGCTGGCAGGCCAGGGCGCCGTGCGCCGGCGCCTTTGACTTGGCCGGCGGCCCGGGTATGCTCGGGCGGCTGACGTGGTCATAGGGTGCGGACGGGGCGTATGATCTGCCGGCGCAGGGTCGCTTTCCTGCTTCCGTCTGCGTTCAGCCGGAGCACGGCGAGCTCCCAGTCCCCGTATTCCGCATGGTCTGTCAGAATGCGTCGCGCGGCGTCCCGTGACGTCCCGCGCGGCAGGTACAGCACGAGGTAGGAGTACTCGGCCATCAGACTTATTGTGCGCCGGGGACGGCGTGGTTCAATCAGTCCCGGCAAATTCGCGCCGGCGCACACGCCCCTGGCGGTGGGCATCCGGGAACACAGCCGCGGGGGCAGGGAGTTGGATCAGCATGACACGAGCCGGTCACGGGTACCGGGCTAGAGGGTGAGGAGCGTGCCAGCAAAGACGGGTAGCGCCGGCAAGGGCGCGACCGGCAAGAGCGGTGCCGCCAGCGGCAACGGCGGGCACCGGCTTGTCATCGTGGAGTCGCCGGCCAAGGCGCGCACCATCGCGGGATACCTCGGCAAGGGGTACGTGGTCGAGTCGAGCATCGGCCACATTCGTGACATGCCCGACAAGGCGGCGGAGATCCCCGCCAGGTACCGGGACAAGCCGTGGGCCCGGCTCGGGGTGAACGTGGACCAGGGCTTCGAGGCGCTGTACGTGGTGCCCGCGGACAAGAAGTCACAGGTGAGCAAGCTCAAGCACCTGCTCGCCGAGGCGGACGAACTGCTGCTGGCCACTGATGAGGACCGCGAGGGCGAGGCGATCGCCTGGCACCTGCTGGAGGAGCTGAAGCCGAAGGTCCCCGTGCACCGGATGGTCTTCCACGAGATCACGCCGGAGGCGATCGCGCAGGCGGTGGCCAACCCGCGTGACCTCGACAGCGGGCTCGTCGACGCCTACCAGACGCGGCGGGTGCTCGACCGGCTGTACGGCTACGAGGTCTCGCCGGTGCTGTGGAAGAAGGTCATGCCGCGGCTGTCGGCTGGCCGGGTCCAGTCGGTCGCGACCCGGCTGGTGGTCGCCAGGGAGCGGGAGCGGATCGCGTTCCGCACGGCGGGCTACTGGGACCTGGAAGCGGTGTTCACCCCGGACCGGGGCGAGCCCGCGGACGGCCAGGAGCAGGCCTCGTCGTTCCCGGGCCGGCTGGTCGCGGTGGACGGCCGCCGGGTGGCCCAGGGCCGCGACTTCGCCCCCACCGGCGAGCTGCGCAACGCCGACCTGCTGTACCTGGACGGCGCCTCGGCGGCACCGGACCTCAGCGCCGCTGAGGCGCCCACCGGCCCGCCCGGGGTCGTGCACCGGCTGTCGGCCCCCGAACTCGCGGCCCGCCTGGACGGGGTCCCGTTCGCGGTCAAGTCGGTCGAGCGCAAACCCTACCGGCGCTCCCCTTATGCCCCGTTCCGGACCACCACGCTGCAGCAGGAGGCCTCGCGCAAGCTCGGGTTCTCCGCCAAGTACACGATGTCGGTGGCGCAGCGGCTGTACGAGAACGGCCACATCACCTATATGCGGACCGACTCGATCACCTTGTCCCAGACCGCGATCAACGCGGCCCGCACCCAGGCCCGTGAGCTGTACGGGGCGGAGTACGTGCCCGACTCCCCCCGCGTCTACACCAGCAAGGTGAAGAACGCGCAGGAGGCTCACGAGGCGATCCGCCCGGCTGGTGACCGGTTCCGGACCCCGCCGCAGGCCGGGCTGTCCCGTGACGAGCTGCGCCTGTACGAGCTGATCTGGAAGCGCACCGTCGCGTCCCAGATGAAGGACGCGGTCGGCGAGTCGGTCTCGGTGCGGATCACCGGCCGCTCGTCGGCGGGCGAGGAAGCCGAGTTCGGCGCGTCCGGCAAGATCATCTCGTTCCACGGGTTCCTGAAGGCCTACGTCGAGGACGTGGAGGACGACGCCGAGCGGGACGACCGGGAGCGGCGGCTGCCGCCGCTGGCCGAGGGTGACCCGCTGACCGGCGAGGTGGCGCCGACCGCGCACGAGACCCGCCCGCCAGCCCGTTACACCGAGGCGACCCTGGTCAAGGAGCTGGAAGACCGGGAGATCGGCCGGCCTTCCACCTATGCCTCGATCCTGGGCACGATCCTGGACCGCGGCTACGTGTTCAAGAAGGGCACCGCGCTGGTCCCCTCCTTCCTCGCGTTCGCCGTCGTCACCCTGCTCGAGCGGCACTTCACCCACCTGGTGGACTACGACTTCACCGCCCGGATGGAAGGGGCGCTGGACGAGATCGCCCGCGGCGAGGCGGCCCGCGTTCCCTGGCTGCGGCGCTTCTACTTCGGCACCGAAGGGGACGAGGCGGGCCGCGAGGAGGGGCTGAAAGAGCTGGTCAGCGACCTCGGCGACATCGATGCCCGGGACGTGAGCTCGTTCCCGCTGGCCGGCACCGACATCGTGGTGCGGGTCGGCCGGTACGGGCCCTACCTGGAGCGGGACAGCGAGCGGGTCAACGTGCCCGAGGGCACCGCACCCGACGAGCTGACCCCGGAGCTGGCGGCCGAGCTGTTCGCCCAGCCCAGCGGGGACATCCCGCTCGGCACAGACCCGGCGACCGGGCACGCCATCGTCGCCAAGAGCGGCCGGTTCGGCCCGTACGTGACCGAGGTGCTGGCCGAGGGCGACACCGCCAAGCCGCGGACCTCCTCCCTGCTGAAGTCGATGTCCCTGGACACGGTGACGCTGGAGGACGCCCTGCGCCTGCTCACGCTGCCGCGGACCATCGGCGAGCTCGACGGCGAGCCGGTCACGGTGCAGAACGGCCGCTACGGCCCCTACGTCAAGAAGGGGACCGACAGCCGGTCGCTGGAAAGCGAAGAGCAGCTGTTCACCCTCACCCTGGCCGAGGCCAAGGAAATGTTCGCCCAGCCGAAGGCCCGGGGCCGAGGCCGGGCGGCCGCCCCGCCGCTGCGCGAGCTGGGCGAGGACCCGGCCAGCAGCAAGCCGATCGTGATCAAGGAGGGCCGGTTCGGTCCCTACGTCACCGACGGGGAGACCAACGCCTCCCTGCGCAAGGGCGACGACGTCGAGTCGGTGACCCTGCAGCGTGCGGTCGAGCTGCTCGCCGAGCGCCGCGCGGCCGGGCCGCCCACGCCACGCCGCCGGTCCTCCGGGCCGGCGCGGCCCGGCAGCGGGCGCTCGGCGGCCAAGCCCGGCAGCGCGCGTTCGGCGTCCCGCTCCGGTGGCAGCCGGCGCAGCAGCTAGCCCGGTGGGCACGGCACGGCAGGGGCACGTCGAGACGGCGGTAGCGGCACGATGGCTGGGGGGCAGCGGCGAGCGCTGGGCTGCTGGGAGACACGATTACCGCCACGGCGCTGGGGTACCTCGGGAACATATGGCGGTAAGACCCGACCAATCCCGCTGAGGAGAGCGCCCCAGCGTGCCCGTGGTGGATACCCTAGCGCAGTGAGCTTCCGGGGCCCGGTCAGCACAGCCGACGTCAGCGTGCTGTCCATCAGGCCGTTCCGGCGTCTGTGGATCGCGACGTCGCTGTCCAGCCTGGGTGACTGGCTGAGCCTGGTCGCGCTGTCCACCCTGGCCTCGACGCTGGCCGGCAAGGGACCAGCCGCTCAGGGCGCGGCCGTCGGCGGTGTCTGGCTGACCTCGCTGCTGCCCGCACTGCTGCTGGGGCCGCTGGCCGGCGCGGTCGCCGACCGGCTGGACCGGCGGCTCAACATGATTGTCGGCGACGTCCTCCGCGCCGCTCTCTACCTGTCCCTGGTGCTCAACCTGTCGCTCGGTTTCGCCAACGAGCTGACCTGGATCTACACGGTGCAGTTCTTCGCGTCCTGCGCGTCGCTGTTCTGGACGCCGGCCAAGGACGCGTCGGTGCCCAACCTGGTGCCCCCGGACAAGCTGGAGCAGGCCAACCAGTACAGCCTGCTGGGCACGTTCGGCCCCGCACCGATCGCCGGCCTGTTCTTCGGCCTGCTGGCCCTGGTCAGCCGGTCCCTCGGGTCGTTCTCGACGTACTTCTCCACCCAGCAGGGCCAGGTCAAGCTGGCGCTGTACTTCAACGCCGCCACCTTCGTGGTCTCCGCGCTCACCATCTACGTGCTGCGGGAGATCCCCAAGCGGCAGGTCAGCGAGCACATCTCGGCGCCGTCGGTGGCCAAGATGATCTGGGAGGGCTGGAGGTTCCTCGGCCAGAACGTGGTGGTCCGCGGGCTTGTCATCGGCATGATCGGTGCCTTCTCGGCTGGCGGCGTGGTCGTCGGCCTCGGCCCGTCCTACATCACCAACACCCTCAACGGCGGCAGCGCCGGCTGGGGCGTTGTCTTCGCGGCGGTCTTCGGCGGGCTGGCCGCCGGCATGTTCCTCGGGCTGCGCATGCTCCGGGGCTTCAGCCGCCGGCGCCTGTTTGGCCTGTCCATCGTCGGCGCCGGCATGCCGCTGATCCTCATCGGCCTGATCCCGAACCTGGTCGTGGTGGTCCTGCTGGTGATCCTGCTCGGCGCCTTCGCCGGCATCGCCTACGTGACCGGGTACACCATCGTCGGCCGGGAGGTCGACGACGACACCCGGGGCCGGACCTTCGCCTTCCTCCAGTCGGGCATCCGGGTCATCCTGTTCGCGGTCATCGCGATCGCGCCGTTCCTCGCGGCCGGGTTCAGCGCCCTGGTGCATGCCGTGACCGGATCCAGCACGATCAAGTTCGGCAACGTGGACTACGACGCGATCGGCTACAACTTCGTGCTGCTGCTGTCAGCCGCGGTCGCGGTGTGGCTCGGGGTGATCTCCTACCGGCACATGGACGACCGCCGGGGGGTCCCGCTCCGCGACGACCTGTCCGCCGCGTTCCGCGGCGGGTCGTTCGCGCCGGTGCCCGCCCATCCCAACGGCAAACCGCACCGGCCCCGGCGGGGCCTGCTGGTCGCCTTCGAGGGCGGCGAGGGGTCGGGCAAGACGACCCAGGCCCGGCTGCTCGCGATCTGGCTGCGCGAGCAGGGCTACGACGTGATCGCCACCCACGAGCCCGGCGCGACCAAGGTCGGCATGCGGCTGCGGGCACTGCTGCTGGACACCGCGCACACCGGGCTTTCCCCCCGGGCGGAGACGCTGATGTACGCGGCCGACCGGGCCGAGCATGTGGACTCGGTCATCGTGCCCGCCTTGGAACGCGGGGCAGTCGTGGTCACCGATCGTTTCGTGGACTCTTCTATCGCCTATCAGGGGCACGGCCGGAACCAGCCGGTCCGTGAGGTAGCCGGACTGAACGCGTGGGCCACCGGCGGCCTGCAGCCGGACCTCACCGTGCTGCTCGACCTGCCGCCAGCGGCGGGCCTGGGCCGGCGGGCGCCGTCCGCGGACCGGCTGGAGGCCGAGCCCGACGAGTTCCACCAGCGGGTCCGGGAGGGCTTCCAGGCACAGGCCGAGGCCGAGCCAGAGCGGTACCTGGTGCTCGACGCGACCCGCCCGCCGGACGAGCTGAGCTGGGCGGTCCAGGACCGGATCCATGACCTGCTGCCCGATCCGGTGCCCTCCGCCGCCGAATACGACACCGGCAGCTTCCCGGCCATCATCGAATGACCAGCGGCCCGGGTGGCGTGTTCGGCGACCTGGCCGGCCAGGACGAGGTCGTCGCCGAACTGCGCCGGGCCGCCACCGCCGCGGCCGCCGTCCTGCGCGGCGAGCAGGCCACCGGGATGACCCACGCCTGGCTGTTCACCGGCCCGCCGGGCTCGGGGCGGTCGGTGGCGGCCCGGGCGTTCGCCGCCGCGCTGCTGTGCCCGGACGGAGGGTGCGGGCACTGCCCGTCCTGCCACCAGGTGCGCGCGGGCACGCACGCCGACCTGCTGCTGGTGCGGCCGGACGGGCTGTCGTACGGGGTCAGGCGGACCCGGAGCCTGGTGCTGCGGGCGGCCGGCGCGCCCTCGGGCGGGCGCTGGCAGGTGGTCGTGTTCGAGGACGCCGACCGGGCCACCGAACAGGCGGCCAACGCCCTGCTGAAAGCGATCGAGGAACCGGCGCCGCGGACGGTGTGGCTGCTGTGCGCCCCGTCGGCGGAGGAACTGGTGACCACGATCCGGTCCCGGTGCCGGCTGGTCACGCTGCGCGTGCCGCCGGCGTCGGCGGTCGCCCAGGTGCTGGCCGCCGACGGGGTCGAGCCGGAGCGGGCGCTGGCCGCGGCGCGCGCCGCGCAGGGGCACATCGGCCGGGCCCGCCGCCTGGCCACCGACCCGGAGGCGGCGCGGCGGCGGGACGAGGTGCTGGCCGTGCCCGCCCGGCTGACCGGCCTCGGCCCGGCGTTCGCCGCGGCGGCCGCGCTGGTGAAGGCCGCGGAGACGGAAGCTGCTGCCATTACCGAAGAATTGGATACGCCTGAACGAGAGGCCATGCGCAGGGCTTTTGGCGAAGGATCGACCGGCAAGGGCGTGGCCAAGGCCATCCGGGGCTCGGCCGGTGCCATGAAGGACCTGGAGGAACGGCAGAAATCCCGGGCTACCCGGCTCAAGCGGGACGCGCTCGACCGGGCGCTGCTGGACCTGGCCGCGTACTACCGGGACGTGCTGGCGGTGCAGCTGGGCGCCCGGGTGGAGCTGGCCAGCGCCGGGCACGAGCGGGAGGTCACCGCGCTGGCGGCGGCCAGCGCCCCGGAGGCGACGGTGCGCCGGCTGGAGGCCATCATGGCCTGCCGGGAGCGGCTGCAGCTCAGCGTGGCGCCCTTGCTAGCTGTGGAGGAGATGACGCTCGCCCTGACCGCGCCGGACCCCCGCTGAGCGCACGCCGGCCAACGCATCCCCCGCCGGTGTCGCTCGGCGCCGTGCGATGTACGTCGGCCTCGGGGGAGGCGATCCTGGGCGGGCGCGCTTACCCTGGGACGGTGGGCATGATGATGGCGGTCAGTTTCGAGCGGTACGGGAGGCTCTACTACCTGGACCCCGGGCCGTATTCGCCCACGGTCGGGACCAAGGTGCTCGTGCCCACCGACGCGGGGCCCGAGGTGGCCGAATGCATCTGGGCGCCGCAGTGGGTCGATGACGATGTGACCGGGCTGCCGGTGTGCGCGGGCATCGCCACCGACCAGCACCGGGAGCGGGACGAGGGCAACAAGGCCAGACGCGCGCAGGCGCGGGTCGCCGCCCGCCGGCTGGTCCGCGACCACGGGCTGCCCATGAAGGTGATCGGCGTCGACTACGTCGACAGCCCACCGGTGTTCACCGTGTACTTCAGCGCGCCGCACCGGGTCGACTTCCGTGCCCTCGTCCGGGACCTGGCCGGCCGCCTGGGCGGCCGGGTGGACCTGCGCCAGATCGGGCCCCGGGACGAGGCCAGGCTGCAGGGCGGGATCGGGCCGTGCGGCCGGGACCTGTGCTGCTCCACGTTCCTCAAGGACTTCG
>Ga0307373_10010270_pt1 | contig 13819 bp, 15 predicted proteins | sample OX2MG_FD_202534 | JGI IMG/M metagenome (GOLD analysis project Ga0307373, IMG submission 202534) | Soil microbial communities from Risofladan, Vaasa, Finland - OX-2 | ecosystem: Environmental > Terrestrial > Soil > Coastal area > Acid sulfate soil | place: Finland: Risofladan, Vaasa | collected... | reverse complement strand
AGCCCGCGATGCTCGAGGTCACCGCGAGGATCCTGCGGCGCGCCGGCTACGAGACGCTCGAGGCCGCAACCGCCGCGGAGGCCGTCGCGCTCGCGAGCGTCCATGACTTCCACCTTCTCCTCACGGACTCGGTGCTCCCGAAGGGCACCGGACGGGAGGTGACCGACGAGATCGCACAGTTCCGTCCGGGCCGGCCGGTCGTGTTCACTTCGGGATACAGTGAGGACGTGCTCGCGCGGCGCAGGATCCTCGCGCAAGGCGCCACCGTGCTCCAGAAGCCGTTCAGCGCGACGCTGCTTCTCGACACCGTGCGCGACGCCCTCGCCGGCACGTAGCCGGCGGTCGCGGGCCGGGAGGCCAGGACGATGAGAGCTGCGATGTACCGGACGACCGGTCCTGCCGGGAGCGTCCTTTCGGTGGAGGACGTCGAGACGCCACTCCCGGGACCCGGTGAGGTGCGCGTGAGGATCGCGTGCTCGGGCGTCAACCCGACCGACTGGAAATCCAGATCCGGAGCGACCGGTGGCGCGCCGGACGGGTTCCAGGTGCCGCACCACGACGGAGCGGGCGTGGTCGACGCGCTCGGCGAGGGCGTCGTCGACCTCGCGATCGGCCAGCGGGTCTGGCTGCACCTCGCAGCGTTCGCGAACCGCTACGGCACCGCCGCCGAGTACAGCGTCGTGCCCGCGACGCGCGCCGCGCCCCTCCCGGACGGCGCGTCCGACGAGCTCGGCGCGAGTCTCGGCGTGCCCGCGGTCACGGCCGCGCACTGCCTCGGCGGCGACCCGCGCGCCCTCGACGGCGCGACCGTGCTCGTCGCGGGCGGTGCCGGTGCGGTCGGGCACTTCGCGATCGAACTCGCGAAGCGCGGCGGCGCGCGCGTCGTCGCGACCGCGAGCTCGGTCGAGAAGGCCGAGCTCGCGCGCGCGGCGGGGGCAGATCTCGTGGTCGACTACCGCGACCCGGCCGCCGTCGAGCATGTCCGCTCCTGGGCCCCGCGTGTCGACCGGATCGTCGAGGTCGCGCTCGGCGCGAACCGCGAGCTCGATCTCGCGCTCAGCGGGCCCGGCACGGTGATCGTCGTCTACGCGAGCGAGGCCACCGACCCGGTGCTCCCGACCCGGCGGCTCATGGCAGCGAACGCGACGATCCACTACGTGCTCCTCTACGGCGTCCCCGCGCCGCAGATCGCCGCGGCGGTCGCGTGGACGGGCGAGGCGCTCGCAGACGGCGCGCTCTCACCGCTCCCGGTCCACCGCTACCCGCTCGAGGAGGTCGCAGCCGCGCAGGTCGCCGTCGAGCACGGCGCGCTCGGGAAGGTGCTCGTCGTCCCCTGACGTGCGAACGCCGCTCGCGACCGGCGCGCCGGCGGCGCGTGGGTCGCCGCGCGCGTCGCGGCGCGGAACGCACCTGCGGCTCCCCCGCCCGCCCCGGGGCGCGCCGGGCGTGCCGGATATGCTCGCCGCGAGCCGTGTCCCGGTCCGGGCGATCGCGAAGGTGGCGCAAATGGACGAGGTCTTCGAGGTCACCGTCGAGCGGCGCGGCGACGTCCCGGTCGTCATGGCGCGCGGCGAGGTCGACGTGTCGACCGCGCCCGCGCTCCGGACCGAGCTTCTCTCCGTCGGCGACGGGGCGCCCTTCGTCGTCGTCGACCTCTCCGGGGTCACGTTCCTCGACTCGACGGGGCTCGGCGCGCTGATCGCGGCACGCGGCCAGCCCGGCGAGAGCGACGGGCTTCGCGAGCTGCGGCTCGTCGTCACCCGGCCGCAGATCCGCAAGGTGCTCGAGGTCACGGGACTCACCTCGGTGTTCGCCGTCCACGACACGCTCGACGCGGCGCTCGCAACATGACCGCGGCTGCAGGAAGCGGCGCACCGCCGCGAGCCCCCGGCCGACTCGACCGCGAGGACCCGGGACGCGTCGAGATCTCCGTGCCGTCCGAGCCCGAGAACTGGCCGCTGCTCCGCCTCGCCGCAGCGAACGTCGCCGCCCGCCTGGACCTCGACGTGGAGACGGTCGAGGATCTACGCCTCGCCGTCGACGAGCTGTGCACGCTGTGCGCCGAGGGTGCGACGGAACGGAGTCGCCTCACGTTGCGCTTCGCGATCGAGGACGACGCGGTGCTGGTCGACTGCACGGTCGACCACCTCCGCGAGCCGGCGGCGGACGACGGGTCGACGGCGCTGCCGGACGGCTCCTCACCGCGCGACCTGTCGCTCATGATCCTCGCGGAGCTCGTCGACGCACACACGATCGGGGCGCTCGAGAACGGGTCGCGACACGTGTACCTCGAGATGCGACGGCGGGCCGCCGGGTCGTGAAGGCGGCCGTGTGACGGCGAGGGCCACCCGCGACGCCGCGGTGGGCGACGACCGGCTCCGGCGGTACGCGGCGACGCGCGACACCGAGCTGCGCAACGAGATCGTCACCTCCTACCTCGGGCTGGTCGACGCCCTCGCGCGGCGATTCGCGCACCGGGGGGAGCCCGTGGACGACCTCGTCCAGGTCGGGGCCGTCGGCCTCATCAACGCGCTCGAGCGATTCGACCCCGACCTAGGCTTCGAGTTCTCCGCGTTCGCGACGAAGACGGTGATCGGCGAGATGAAGCGGCACTTCCGCGACAAGGGCTGGTCGGTCCGCGCCCCGCGCCGGGTCCAAGAGCTCTACTTGCGGATCGGCACGACGGTCGAGGAGCTGTCGCAACAGCTCGGTCGCGCCCCCACGGTCCGCGAGCTCGCCGCGGAGACCGACAGCTCCGAGGAGGACGTCCTCGAAGCCCTCGAGGCGGGGCACTCCTACCGCGCGACGTCCATCGACGTGCAGGGGCCGGGCGGCGAGACGATCGCGTCCCGACTCGGGACGTCCGACCGGGAGTTCGCCCGAGCGGAACGGCGCATCTCCCTCGTCCCACTCCTCGAGCGCCTACCGGAGCGTGAGCGCCTCATCCTGCGCCTGCGCTTCGTCGACGACCTGACCCAGACCGAGATCGCGGCACGGGTCGGCATCAGCCAGATGCACGTGTCGCGTCTCATCTCGCGCAGCCTCGCCTCGCTTCGCGCGATGGAATTGCCGGAGCCGTAGCGGCGCCTCGGCGCCCGGCCGGGATGCCGCGGACCTCGCCGCTGCGACCGCGGCGCGCCACCTCGATCGACCGTGCGTGTGTTTCGCCGGCGCGCCGCGCGGGTAGGCCCGAGGCGCCGGGGCCAGCGACGGGCCCCGCCCCGGACGAGGAGGTCGGCCATGGCGATCGGGCACCGGACCTACGACGCGCTCGACGAGCGGAGCGCGCCGCCACCGGACGAGATCCGCGAGCGGGCGCCCATGCGCGTGCTGCCGCCGAGCCTCACCGCCGCCGGATTCCTCGTCGCGCTGATCGCCGCGTGGGTGGCCCTCGTCCCGTTCGTCGGGCCGACGTTCGGTTTCGACGGGACGGGTCCGCAGGGCTGGCACTGGACGCTCGCGAACGCGCTGCTCGCGGTCGCGCCCGGTGCGGCCGCGTTCGTCGCGGGCGTGATCACCGTCGCCCGGGCACCGCGCGCGGTCTTCGGTAGGGGGCGCGGCTCCATCGCGGCCGCGTCGACGCTCGCGGCCCTCGCCGGGGCGTGGCTCCTCGTCGGGCCCGCCGCGTGGCCCGCGCTCGAGGGCCACTCCTACCTCGTCGCCGCGTCCCCGCTTCGCGAGCTCGCTTACGTCGTCGCCTACGGTGTCGGCCCCGGTGCGCTGCTCTGCGCGGTCGGCGGGTTCACGCTCGGCTGGGTCGCGCGGCACCAGGTGCCGGGCGGTCGCTCGGCGCTCACCGGCATCGTCGCCTCCGGCGGCTGAGCTCAGCGCACCGGAACCGAACGCTCGACGACCATCAGCGCGACGTCGTCACGGTACTCGCCCGCCACGAAGGTCCCGACGAGCTCGGTGAAGCGGTCGAGGCACTCCTCGAGGAGCGCGATCCGCAGGCACTCGACGAGGCCCGCGACGAGGTCGAAGTACTCCCCGGCCGCGTTCCGCGCCTCCTCGGCGCCGTCGGTGTAGAGCATCACGCGATCCCCGGGCCCGAACTCGTGGGTGTCGGCGATGGGATCGACGCCGAGGCCGAGCGGCAGGCTGCGCCGCGACGCGTGGAGCACCCGGACGTCGTCCCTGCTGAGGACCACCGGGTCGGGATGGCCGCAGTTCACCACGCGCATCGCGCCGTCGGGCGTGAAATCGACGAGGACCGCGGTCACGAAGTCCCCGGGCTCCTCGGCGAATCGCTGGACGTGCTCGTCGAGAACCCAGGCGACCTCCACGAGGTCCGAACGGCTCCACGCCGCCTCGCGGAACGCACCGAGCACCATCGCCGAGAGCCGCACGGCGTTGATGCCCTTGCCCTGCGCGTCGCCGAGGATGACGCGCACCCCGTGCTCGGTCGCGAGCAGCTCGTAGAGGTCCCCGCCCACCCACGCCTCACGCGTCGCGGACACGAAGCGCGCCGCGACCTCGAGATCGGCCACACGCTCGGGGATCACGGGAAGGATCGCGCGCTGCGCGGTCTCGGCGACCGCCGCGACGTCGACGAGCCGGTGCTCGCGCTCGGCGCGCTCGACGGCGAGCCACGTCGCGACCGCGCCGCCGACGAGCACGACGCCCAGCTCCGCGATGCGATACCCGGTGCCGAGCGCGTGGTCGCGAAGCGCGAGGGCGAACCCGAGCACGAGCGCGTACGCCGTGAGCCCGAATGTCGTCGCGGCCGAGCCGACCGCGCAGGCGGTGAACGGCCCGACCACGAGCGCGACCGTCACGGGCGGGCGGCGGGGATCCGCGAAGCCCCACCCGGCGATGGCCCCGTCGATCGCGAGCGCGACCGCGAGCCCCCACATCCGCACGCGGGCCGACCGCATCGCTGGCAGGGGTGTGGGGCGGCTCGCGGCCGGTGCCTGCGCCGGCGCGCGCCAGCCCTCGGCATCGGAGGCGTCCGCACCGTCGGGGACGCGCCGCTCGTCGTCGTCCCGGTCTGGAGGCACGGTCCTCGCGGTCGAAGTCGGTAGGCGTTTCGGGCGGGCCGAGCGTAGCCCTGACGCCCCGCACGAGGCCGCTCAGCCGGCGTCGACGAGACCGCCCTCGGCGAGCGTGTGCACGAGCGAACCGCGCGCGCCGACGACCTCGAGGCGCCCGCCGCGCCCCCGCACGTAGTGCCAAAGGCCCACGAGCATGTTGACCCCGACCTCGTCGATGCGCACGAGCCCGCTCAGGTCGACGACGACGTGCTCGCACGAGGTGCACGCGAGCTGGTCGACCTGGACCGCGAGTGCAGCGACCGACGTGCCGCACAGCGACCCCGAGAGCTCGAGCAGGCACCGCGGGCCGCCGGCGTCGAGGGCGACCGACAGCTCCGGACCGGCGGCCGCTCCCACGGCGGCCGTGCCGCGGCCCGACGCGCCGCCGTTCACCTCGGGTCGCGGCACGTCGCCCGCGCCGGGCGCTGCCTCCGCGAGCGCGCGCGACGAGCCAACGGCTTCGAGATGAGTGACCATTTCTGTGCCCCTTCCGGTCGCGGACCGTCCGCATCGCCGAGCCGCCGCGCTCGCCGCGGCTCGACCGTGGGGATATCCCGCGCGCGCCCCTGCGAAACCCGGAGGGTCCGGCCGGTGCATACCTCCCGCGCCGACGGGTATGGACCAGGCGCACCGAATGGACGACCAAGGAGGTCCGCGTGGGCGCGGTACAGGCGACGGCAGTCTCCGAGAGGACCCGGCGGCCCGGCATCCGGACGCTGATACCGGCCCGCGTCGACCGGATGCACTGGTCGCGATTCCACACGCGCATGGTCGCCGCGCTCGGCGTCGCGTGGATCCTCGACGGCCTCGAGATCACCATCGCGAGCGACGTGGCCGACATCCTGCAACGCAGGAACACGCTTGCGATGTCCCCGCGCGCGGTCGGCGACATCGCGTCCGTCTACCTCGTCGGCGAGGTCGTCGGCGCGCTCGTGTTCGGTCGGCTGTCCGACCGGCTCGGGCGACGACGGCTGTTCATGCTCACGCTCGGGATCTACCTCGTCGGGTCCGGGCTCACCGCGGCGACCTTCGGGCACGGCGCGGGATGGGTGCTCTGGCTCTACGCGACGCGCTTCGTGGCGGGCATGGGGATCGGCGGCGAGTACGCCGCGATCAACTCGGCCATCGACGAGATGATCCCCGCCCGCTACCGCGGCCGGGTCGACATCGCGGTGAACGGGACCTACTGGGGGGGCGCGCTCCTCGGCACGCTCGTGGAGATCCTCGTCCTCAACCACTTCTCGGACACGGTCGCCTGGCGCCTCGGGTTCCTCCTCGGGCCCGTGCTAGCGCTCGCGGTCCTCTACGTCCGACGCAACCTTCCCGAGAGCCCCCGTTGGCTCGTGATGCACGGGCGGGAGGCAGAAGCCGAAGCCGCCCTCCGCACGATGGAGATCGACGCCGGCGAGCGCGACGGTCTCGAGGATCTCGACGACTCGCGCGCGATCGAGCTCCGGCCGGTCACCGATCTCGGCTTCGTCGCCCTCGCACGCGTGCTGTTCGCCACCATGCCGCGGCGCTCGATCCTCAGCGCGAGCCTGATGGTCACCCAGTCGTTCCTCTACAACGCGATCTTCTTCACGTACGCGCTCGTGCTCGGCACCGTCTACCACGTCCCGAGCGGCTCGGTGCCCTGGTACTTCATCGCGTTCGCGGTCGGGAACCTCGCCGGCCCGCTCGCGCTCGGACCACTGTTCGATTCGCTCGGGCGCCGCGTGATGATCAGCGCGACGTACATCGTCGCCGGCGCGCTGCTCGCCATCACGGCCTTCGCGTTCGACGCGCGCGCGCTCGACGCGCTGAGCCAGACCGTCGCGTGGTCGGTCATCTTCTTCTTCGCGTCGGCCGGGGCGAGCGCCGCGTACCTCACGGTGAGCGAGATCTTCCCGCTCGAGGTCCGGGCGAAGGCGATCGCGGTGTTCTTCGCGATCGCGCAGGGATTCGGCGCCCTCGGCCCCGACGTCTACGGCGGGCTCGTGAACAGCCACCGAGGCCTGTTCTTCGCCTACCTCATCGGGGCCGCGGTCATGGTCGCCGGCGGCCTCGTCGAGATCGGTCTCGGCGTCGCGGCCGAGCGGCGGTCGCTCGAGGACGTCGCGACGCCCCTGTCCGCCCGCCGCGTGGCCGCCGAGTACGGCGGCGAGCCGGCGCGCACGCCGCAGGAACGCGCCCTCGCCGCGGGAGCGCGCACCGGGTTCGGGCACACCACGCCGCCGCGCACCTACGCGCGCCGGCCCCGCGACGGCCACCCGCAGGGGCCACCGCGGCGCGGGTCGTGAGTGTGCGACCACGGCGTGACAGCATTGTCGCCGCGTCAACCCGGCTCCTCGCGGGCCGGGACGCGGCGCCCGCGAATCTCGCTCGAGCGTGCAAGGGGGCGGACGGGCCATGGGGCGGTACAGGACCAGCGCGTCCGTGCTCCTCGTAGGCGTAGCGACGAGCGTGTTGCTCGCCTGGACCGCTCGCGCGCTCTACGACGACAGCGAGGCGAGGCAGCTGCGGCTGCGCGTGCGCGACGCGGGGACGCTCATCGCCACGTCGCTGCGGAGTGTGGAGACGCCGCTCACGGCCGGGCTCGCGATCGCCACCGCGACCGGCGACTCGCCCGGGAAGTTCACGAGCTTCGCGTCCGCCTACGTGGGGGCGAGCGCGGCGTTCTCCTCGATGTCGCTCTGGGAGGTGCGCGGCGACAACCCGGTGCGCGTCGCGCTCGCCGGCACCGGGCCCGGGCTCTCCACGTCGCGGGCGCGCGTTGTGCTCGGGCGAGCGCGCCGGCAAGACGGTCTCGCGGTCAGCTACGAGACGGGCGCCGCAGGCCGCGCGCTCGGATACTCGATCGCCGGCGGGGCGGGCGGTCGGACGGTCGTCCTCGCCCGCGCGCGGCTCCCCGCGCACACGAGGGCGCCGCTCCCGCGCAGCTCCGCGTTCGCGGACCTCGACTACGCGCTGTACCTCGACACGTTCCCGCACGGCGAGCACCTGCTCGCGACGAGCGTGGCGCACCTCCCGCTGCACGGCACAGCGGTGCGTACGCCGTTCGGAGACGCGTCGATCGATCTCGTGATGAGCGCGCGCGGCACCCTCGTCGGGGCCTTCTTCGAGGAGTTCCCCTGGATCGTCGGCGGCATCGGCCTCGCGCTCTCGATCGCCGCGGCCCTTCTGTCCCAGCGGCTCGTGCACCGGCGCCGCGTCGCCGAGCTTCTCGTCGGGCGCCTCGACGAGATCGCGACCGAGAATCGGCGCCTCTACGACGAGCAGCGGTCGATCGCGCGATCGCTGCAACACGCGCTCCTCCCTGAGCGGCTACCCGCGACCGAGGGTCTCGAGATCGCCGCGCGCTATGTCGCCGGCGCGCGCGGACTCGACGTCGGCGGCGACTGGTACGACGTCATCCCGATCGACCACGGCCGCCTCCTCGTCGTGGTCGGCGACGTGTCGGGGCGCGGCGTCCACGCGGCGACCGTGATGGCGTCGCTTCGGTTCGCGACGCGCGCCTACGCGCTGCAGGGTGACGCGCCCGCAACGATCCTCGCGAAGCTCTCCGCGCTCGTGAGCGTCGACGACAGCGGTCACTTCGCGACCGCGATCTGCGCGCTCGTCGACGTCGCTGCCCACGAGATCTCGCTCGCGAACGCCGGGCATCCCCCGCCGTTGCTGCTCGCCAACAGAGCGGGCCGCTACATTGACGCCGATGTCGGAGTTCCGGTAGGGGTCGTGCCGGCCCCCGCGTACGAGACGATGACGGTGCGCGCGCCCGCTCGCGCGACGCTGCTCGTCTTCACCGACGGGCTCGTCGAGCGGCGCGGGGAGCTCCTCGACGTCGGGCTCGAGACCGTGCGGGCGAGGTTCGGCCGCGACGCGGGACCTCTCGACGAGACGCTCACGGCGCTCATCGACGACGTCGCGCCCGCCGGGCTCGAGGACGACGCGGCGATGGTCGGGCTGCGATGGACGAGCTAGCCGCCGACCGCGTGCGGGGCGCCGCGGAGGTCCGGGCGGGCGCGCCGGGGACGACCGTCGTCGCGCTGCGCGGCGAGATCGACATCTCGAACGTGGACGAGCTCGCGGCGGTCATCTCCGACCGCCTACCCGAGGTGCCGGGCGCCGTCGTCGTCGACGCCAGCGGCCTCGACTTCCTCGACAGCTCCGGCATCGCGCTGCTGCTGCGGCTGTCGGCGCGTGCGGACACGCTCGTGATCCGCTCGCCGACGCATGTCGTGCGCCGGGTCATCGGGGCCGCCGGGCTCACCGACGTGCTCGGGGTCGAGCCGTGAGCGTCGTCCAGACCTTTGCGAACCGCACCGACGCCCCCGCGGAGGTGAGACGGCTCGTCCACGCGGCGCTCGAGGGGCTCCCGCGCGAGATCGTCGACGACGTCGCGGCGATGGCGTCCGAGCTCGCCGCCAACGTCGTCCGGCACGCCGCGACCGACTTCACGGTGCGGATCGAGCGCGACGTCGCCGAGGTGCACGTGGAGGTCGCCGACACGGGGGGCGGACGGCCGGTGCTCCGCACGCCGTCGACCACGGATCCGACGGGCCGCGGGCTGCTCATCGTGAGCGAGATGTCGAACGCTTGGGGCGTGCGCAGCGATCCAGCGAACGTGGGAAAGACCGTGTGGTTCACGGTAAGGGCGCACGGCAGCACCGGTCGGCCGGCGGGCGACGCGGCCTCGGTCGCCCACGCCGGCGACTCGAACGCCGGGCGGCCGACGCGCCTGGCCACGCGGCCCGTCGCGTGGGACCGGACGGGCGCCAGACTCTCGTAAGACCGGTGCGGGCGTAGGGGCGGGGCCGAGCGCAGGGGCGCCGCCGGCCCGGGGGGCGCTCAGCGCAGCAGGCTCGCGACGACGTTGATCGTGAGCCCGACGATCACGGCCCCGAACAGGTACGACAGGAGCGCGTGCCACAGCGCCGTCAGGCGGACGACCGGACGGGTGATGGCCGTGTCGGACACCTGGAAGGTCATCCCGATCGTGAACGCGACGTATGCGAAATCCCGGAAGCTCGGCGACGCGTCTTGCCGGTCGTTGAAGTCGATCCCCCCGGGCGCGCTCGTGTAGTAGAGCCGCGCGTAGCGAAGCGTGAACACCGTGTGCACCGTCGCCCACGCGAGCACCACGCTCGAGATCGCGAGCGCGACGACCGACGCCTTCGCGACCCCGGAGAGGTGTGCCGCCTTGACGAGCGCGAGGCCCGAGCCCGCGATGCAGGCGATCGCCGCCGTCACGACGAGGAGGTCGGCGAGCGCGACGGTCGGGTCCTCCCCCGTCGCGACGGCCTGCGTCGCGGCCGCGTCGAGTCGCCCGATGCGGTGCCACACGCCGCCGAGGAAGAGCGCCGCGGCGACGTCCCAGCCGAGCAGGTCGGCGGCCTGCCAGGACACGACCGCCGCGCTCACCGCCCCGGCCGCCACGCCCGCGACGCCGGCGACGCGCGCGCGGCGACCCGCCCGGTTGCCGTGCGCCGAGCGGTGGGGGCCCTCGTGGCCCGCGAGCCCCGCGGGCGACGCGGGCTCGTCACTCACCCGCCAGCCGCTCCCTCGCGCCGCCCCGAGCCGCGGTCACGGCGCGGCGCCCGCCCCGCACAGCGCGGCGATCTCACGCGCAGTCCGCAACGACGGATCGAAGCGGAGCTGACCGGGCAGCGGCGGCAACAGGTAGCGGGGCGGGTCCACGGCAGCATCGGCGGTCGTGTCACTTCTCGCGCGCCGCAGCACGAACGGCATGGTCGACCTCCTCGCGTCTGCTGACCGACCATCGATGCCCGTCGGCGGCACGCGCCAAACATCCGCCGCCGCGCCGGCGCGGCGATCGGCGGACGGCGGCGGTCGGGGCGCCGGCGTGCTCGCGGCCGCGTTTCGTCGGTCGAACGGCGGGGTATCGGGCCCGTGTACATGCGAGCGCCGACACGGCGCAGTCCGAGGGTGGTGGGCCCGCGCACCGTCGCGGCACGGCGTCGCGCACGTCGCTGCGTCAGGCACGGCGCCGCGTGCGGGCGCAGCGGCTCTCTCCCTCGGCAGACACAGAGGAGGGACCATGCATCTGTCCACGAAAGGCGCGTCGTCGGCGGAACGCCGGCGCGCTCGCCGGATCGCCCTCGGGCTCGCGATGGGCGCCGGCACGCTCGGTCTCGCCGCCGGGCCCCTCGCGTCGGGCGCCTACGCCTCGACGACCGGCCACCACGTGTCGCCCCGTGCGACGACGGCGTCGGGCACCTACGTCGCGGTGACCCCGGCGCGCATCACCGACACCCGGACCAACTCCGGGCAGCCGAACGCGGGCAAGACCCTCACCGCGGGGACCACGCTCAACATCCAGGTCACCGGGGTGGGCAACGTCCCGGCCGGCGCGAGCGCCGCGGTGCTGAACGTGACCGCCGTCAGCCCGAGCGCCGCGGGCTTCCTCACCGTGTTCCCGCAGGGCGGGACGTTGCCGCTCGTGTCGAACCTCAACTTCACGCCGGGCGTCGTCGTCGCGAACCTCGTGACGGTGCCGCTCAGCGCGTCCGGCATGGCGTCGATCTACAACTCGGCGGGCAGCACCAACGTCGTGGTCGACGTCGACGGCTACTACTCCTCGACGCCCGCCGCGAACGGCAGCGGGCTCTACGACCCGGTCTCGCCGACGCGCGTGCTCGGAACGCTCGCGGCCGGTGCGAAGATCGGCCCCGGGACGGCGAGCGCGGTCACGGTCGCGAGCAGCAACGTGAGCGACGCCGTGCCGCCGACCGCGACGGCCGTCGTGCTCAACGTCACCGCGTCGCAGGGTTCGGCCGCGAGCTACCTCACGGTCTACCCGGCGGGCGTCACCCGCCCGCTCGCGTCGAACGTGAACTTCACCGCGGGTGAGACCGTCGCGAACCGCGTGACCGTCGGCGTCGGCACCTCCGGCCAGGTCGAGGTGTTCAACGGCGCCGGGACCGTGAACGTCGACGTCGACGTGAGCGGCTACTACACCGGCGCCGGCGGCACGGGCTCGGTGTTCGTCCCGATCACGCCCGTGCGCCTGAGCGACACGCGCAGCCAGACCAACGGCTCCGCGATCGCCCCCGCCAGCTCCGAGCACTTCGCGCTCGCCGGCGGCGGCATCCCGGCGAACGCGACCGCGGTCGCCGGCAACGTCACGGTCGTCGCGGGCAGCGCCGCCGGCTACGTCACCGTCTACCCCTCCTCGGACGCGACGGTCCCGGTCGCGTCCGACGTGAACTTCACCGCGGGAGCGGTCGTCCCGAACTTCACGATCGCGGACACCTCCGGCTCCGGTGGCGTCCAGATCTACAACAGCCACGGCGCCGCCGTGAACGTCGTGATCGACGCGTTCGGCTACTTCGCGACCTCGTAGCCGCGTCGCGGCGTCACGAGGCCCATGCGAACTGCGACCGCCAGGCGACCTGGCCGTAGTAGTTGGGCCAGGAAGCCGGCGGGAGCAGCGGGCCGGCGATCCTCACGGGCGCACCCCCGCCCGTTCCCGCGAGCCACAGCGCGTCGCCTGCGGTGTACACGAGGCTCCGGCCGTCGGCGGACCACGTCGGCGCCGACGCGCCGCGTGCGCCGGCGACGCGCCGGGGCGCGCGCGCACCTTCGCGCAGCAGCCAGAGCGTGTGCGACGCGTACCAGCGAACGAGCTCAGCCTGGTAGAAGCTGGGCGAGCGTCCGGGCGGGGCCGCGACGAACGCGAGCGAGCGCCCGCCGGGCGACCATGCGGGATCGAACGTGAGCTGGCCGCGTGGCTCCGCGACCGCCGCGCACGCGCCGCCACCCGCTGCGCACGTCTCGAGGTGCTTGGTCGTCCACGCGTACCGGCTCGGGCCGTCGACGAACGCGACCGCACCGCTCGAGGCGACCGTCACCGCATCGGCCACGGTGACCCCCAGGCGCACCGGACGGGCACCCGGCCCTGCGAGGAACTCGAGCACGAGCCCGTCCGCCGCGATCGACGCCGAGCCGAGCGGATCGAGCGTGAACAGCACTCCCTGGCCGCGCGGGCGCACGGTCACCGCGCTCACGAAGTCCCCCCTGAAGCCTTCCTTCGGTGTGAACGCCACGTGCGCCGCGTACCACGTCGTCCGCCGACCGGTGAGCGACGCCGCGAGCTGCAGCCGCTCGACGCCGGACGAGGGCCGCGTGTGCGTCGGGGCGAGGGTCGACGTGACGAACGCGTACGCACTCGCGTCCGGCGCCCAGGCGACGAGGCCGACCGGTGCCGCAGCGGCGCGCACCACGGAGCCGTCCGCGGCGACGCGCCAGACAGTGTCGCCGGCGAGCAGCTCGCCATCGGGGAGCCACGACCCCTCGCTCGCTCCGGGCACCCGGTGGCGGTCCGCGCCGTCCGCGCGCGCGACGAACAGCGCGGGCGTCCCGCCGCGCGACCCGGCGGCGGGACGCGTCGAGTAGGCGAGCCACCGCCCGCGTGGCGAGTACGCCGGCGCGTACGCCTCCTCGCCCGCGGCCGAGGATCGCCGCAGGCGGCCGGTGGCTCCGCGCAGCACGTAGAGGCGCCCGAGCGAGACGAACGCGAGGGTCCCGTGACCGCGCAACGCCCGAGCGTCCACGGTCGGCGCAACGGGCGCGGGCGCGGCGGGCGCGGGCGCGGCGGGCGCGGCCGCGGCCACGGCCACGGCGACAACCGCGACGCCGGCGGCCACGCGGGCCGCGGCGCGCACCGGCGTGGCGCGACGCACCCCTAGGTGGCTGGTGTGAAGCGCGTGCTTGGCGCGCGCAGTGTGGACGGAGTCATCGATCCCTTCCTGCTGAACCCGTCGGTCGCCGGGACAGCCTCAGTGCCGGCG
>Ga0307373_10010268_pt1 | contig 13820 bp, 9 predicted proteins | sample OX2MG_FD_202534 | JGI IMG/M metagenome (GOLD analysis project Ga0307373, IMG submission 202534) | Soil microbial communities from Risofladan, Vaasa, Finland - OX-2 | ecosystem: Environmental > Terrestrial > Soil > Coastal area > Acid sulfate soil | place: Finland: Risofladan, Vaasa | collected... | reverse complement strand
CACCGGCCCGTGGGGGACGAAGGAACCCACCACCGTCCCCGAAACCTGCCAGATTGAGATGTACTGGCAGACGATGCCGGGAGAAAAGCAGGAAGACATCGAGCGGGAGTTCCACGAATGGTTTGATGGAATCACGAAGGCGGCTCCGGAGCTTTTCCCGGTCGAGCCGAAAGTCGAGCTCCCGATTCGCTGGCTGCCGGGATCAGCCATTGCAAGAAGCGAGCCGTTGATTGCCGAGTTGGCGGAATGCGCGGGTAACGCGACGGGCCGGGAGTCGGTGATCCAGGGCTTTGAAGCCCCCTGTGACATGTACGTGTTTCACCAGGCTTTCAACACGCCGGCGGTCCTGTGGGGCCCGTGTGGTGGCAATACGCACGCCGCTGATGAATACCTGGAAATTGATTCGGTTGTGACGGCCGCCAAAGCCCAATTGCAGTTTGTTTGCCAGTGGTGCGGTGTTGCAGGCTGAGTGACGCGCAGCGTTTTAAGTTGCCAGAAACGCACCGGAACTGGTACAAAAGATAGATACACTGGGAGGTCGTCTAACGGTAGGACTGCAGATTCTGGATCTGCCTATCGGGGTTCGAGTCCCTGCCTCCCAGCCAACCTGAACGCTAAACCCTTAACAGTTTGTTGAAAAACGTTCCGAGGATGTCATCCTGAGCGTCAGCGAAGGATCTGCTTTTTGTGGAATCAAGCCCTTGCGAGATTCCTCGTCGCCTGCGGCTCCTCGGAATGACACAGGGCACGAGTTTTTCAACAAGCTGTTAATGGACTGCCTTGGACCCGCTACCCCTCGTGAACGTCGAAGGGGCGCCCCGGCATTTCCTACAGCCCCGTTGCGCCAGCATCCGCGGCGTGAGTTACCGGGTGGCAGAAGCGTCCCGATCCTTGTCCACGAGCTGGGACAAAGCGAAATAGACCTGTTCCAAATCCACCGGCTTGTAAAGGAATTGAGCCACGCCGAGTTCCCGCAATTCGGGCTCCTCGCTTGGATCCAGGGTGCCGGTCAGGACAATCACCGGAATCTGGCTGGTTTTAGCGGATGCCTTGAGATGTTTCAGCACGGAGACCCCGGTTCCTCCGGGCATCTGGATGTCAAGAATGATGGCATCCGGCAGGCTCCGAATGGCGGCCGTGTAGGCCTGAATGGCGTCATACGCCACCACCACATTAAATCCCCTGGCCTTCAGGCGGGTGGATATCATCAAAGTCTGGATCCGGTCATCATCGGCGATCAGGATGTTCATCACGATTTGACTTTCTCCGCCACCATCTCCTCGATGGCCGGCCAGAGGCGTGTTAGCTCCTGTTCGAGCGAACGGCAGGCTTCTTCGGCGCCGGTCATATCTCCGTCATGACCCATCCTCTCAAGTTTCAGGGTGGCCTCAAACGCGGGGTGGGCGGAAAAGTTGCCGGTAGAGCTTTTCAGGGTATGGGCTGTGCGCTCAAGGGCCTTTGAGTCGTGTTGCACAACCGCCGCGCGCACCTCCGAAAACAATTTTGGGCCATCCTCGAGGAACAATTTTGCCATGTCGGCCAGAAGCTGCCGGTCTCCTTCCACGCGGGACAGGGCCTCCTCCCAATTGACGGGCGACGCCATGCTTTTTCCCGGGATTGGCTCCGTCGCAACCGGGATCTCGACAGTGCCCTCGATCGCCTCGAACAACTCTTTGGTCTCGATCGGTTTTGACACATAACCGTCCATCCCGGCGGCCAGGCAACGTTCTTTGTCGCCTTTCAGGGAGTGCGCGGTCATGGCTATGATCCGCAGATGAGATCCCGTAGCCTTTTCCTTCTCGCGGATGGCGGCCGTGGCCTGGAAACCGTCCATGTCGGGCATTTGCACGTCCATCAGAACCAGGTCAAAGGACTGGTTTTCCAGCGTGGCCATCACCTCCTTGCCATCATGTGCCACGGCCACCTGGTGCCCGCGCTTTTCCAGCAGACGCACAGCCAATTCCCGGTTGACGGCATTATCTTCAGCCAGCAGGATCCGCAGTTTTTGGCGGGCTTCGCGCAGCAGATGGCGGGTGACCAGGGGCGGGCTAGCGTCGCCTGGCTGACGTCCGAGCGCAGTCATGATGGCGTCCAATAACTCGGACTGGCGGATCGGCTTAATCAGGTAGGCAGCGATGCCCAGTTCGCGGCAGCGGGCGGCATCTCCGCGCTGCCCCATCGAGGTCAGCATCATCACCGTGGCCCCGGCCAGACTGGGATTCTGCTGGATGCGTTCGGCCAACATAAATCCATCCATTTCAGGCATCTGGGCGTCGATCAGAACGAGGGGAAACGATTGCCCGAGGGCCACGTTTTCCTTGAGGAGGGCAAGGCCGGCTTCTCCGCCCTTCGCCAGAGCAGGAAGCATCATCCAGCGCCTGAGCATGGCGTCCAGGATGCGCCGGTTAGTGGCGTTGTCGTCCACCACCAGCACCCGCATTCCCTGCAGGTTGACCTCCTTTCGGGGGGCACTTGGTCCATGGGCCTTTTGCACGCCGAAGTGAACGGTAAAATGGAACGTGCTGCCTTTGCCGGGTTCACTCTTGACCCAGATTTGGCCTTCCATCATTTTCACCAGCCGGGTTGAGATCATCAGACCGAGGCCGGTTCCCCCATAGCGTCGTGTCATGGAACTGTCCGCCTGGGTAAAGGCCTCGAAAATCACATCCTGTTTTTCTTGCGGGATTCCCATGCCGGTGTCGCTGACCGCGAAGTGCAAGAGCGCCCCAGCAGCGGTGCGCTCCTCGGTCTCCACGCGCAGCACCACTTCTCCCTGTTCTGTGAACTTGATGGCGTTGCCAAGAAGATTGACGATAATCTGCCGCAAGCGGCTGGGATCGCCCACCAGCGATCGGGGCACTTCGGGCTGCACCTGGTAGGCGAGTTCCAACCCCTTCTGGTGAGCCCGTGGGGCGAAGGTCTTGGCGATATTCGAGAGACAGTCGTCGAGTTCGAATTCGATGAGGTCCAGGGCAAACTTTCCCGCTTCGATCTTCGAAAAATCCAGAATGTCGTTGATGATCGTCAGCAGAGAATCGGCGGACTCCCGGACCATTCCGAGAAACTCGCGCTGTTCCGTGGTGAGGTGGGTGTCGAGGGCCAGGTCGGTCATGCCGATGATGCCGTTCATGGGGGTGCGAATCTCATGGCTCATATTGGCCAGGAAGTCGCTCTTGGCCCGGCTGGCGGCCTCGGCGAGGTCCTTCGCTTTGGCGAGTTCCACCTGGATGCGCTTATCCGCCGTGATGTCCTCATAAGTTCCTATGACGCCGATTACTTTGTCGTCGCGGTCGCGCAGTGGCAACTTGTTCGTGCGGATCCACATCTCACTTCCATCCGGCCGACCTAGCAATTCCTCAAAGTTGAGCTTGGGCGTTTCGGACTCCATCACACGCTTGTCATCGGTGCGGTAAAGTTCAGCCAACTCTTTCCAGGAAAGTTCATGGTCATTCCTGCCGGCGATTTCCGCCGGTTCGTGAAATCCCGCGTCCGTCGCGAAATTCTTGTTACAGCCCAGATACAACAGGTTCCGGTCCTTCCAGAAGACGCGTTGGGGAATCGTATCGAGGATGGATTGAAGCATCTGCCTCGACTGGAATAATTCCTCTTCGGCCTGTTTGCGCTCCGTGATGTCAATGGCCGTTCCTTCGACCACTGCACCCCCGCCTTCCCAACTCTCCCCCAGGGTTACGTTGACCAGGGCTGACGCTGGTGCACCGTCTTTACGCCGGAAGGTGACTTCATAACTACTGAAGGCCTCTTGCTTTTGGAGTTTGTTGATCATTGTCTGCCGTTTGGCGGGATCCATATAAAGATCCTCGGCGCGAACGGAACGAAGTTCTTCGCGGGACCGAAATCCCAACATCCTCACGAAAGAGTCGTTGCAATCAAGAATTCTGCCGTCCAGGCTGGCGCTCAGGTAACCAGCCGCGTTCCCCTCCACAAACCGGCGATAGCGCTTCTCGGAAGTTTGCAGTGCCTCCTCGGCACGCCGATGCTCCGTCACATCGCGGAAATACCAGATTCTGCCATAATGCTCCCCGGTGGTTCCGATCAGCGGAGAGGAATAGCGGTCAAGCACCTTGCCGTTCTTGAGCCTGATTTCATCCCGTGCCTTCTCATTCGGATGCTGGTAAAGGTAATTTACCTTTTCCAGGAAAGCCGCCGGGTCCTCGGTTTCGCTAACGACGTGCTGGAGGGTCTTCGTGTCATCATGCTCGGCCAGAATAGCCTCGGGGACGTTCCACATATGTACAAATTGCTGATTGCAAAGAATTTTCCGATTGGCATTGTCCACCGCCAAAATTCCGTCCATGGTGGTTTCCGATTCAGCTTCCAGCAGTGCTGTCTTGAGCCGGAGTTGTTCTTCCGCTTGCTTCCGCTCCGTAATGTCCAGGAATGCCACAACGGCCCCGGCCAATTTTTCGTCGTTCCGTACGGGGTATGACCAGTACTCCGCCGGAAAGCTCATCCCATCCGCCCGCCACAAGACCTCGTCATCAATGTGTATTTTTTCTTCTTTTCGGAAAGCCTGGTATATCCGGCACTCCTCCAGGGGATAAGGTTTGCCGTCCGCGCGGGTGTGGTGCAGCACGGCGTGCATATTCTTGCCGAGCAACTCCCCGGGACTTTCATACCCCAGGATGCGGAGGCAGGCCGTATTGGCAAAAGTGCAATTGCCCCTGAGATCGACTCCGTAAATCCCCGCGGCGGTGGAGTCGAGCAGCACTCGACCCTTTTCCTCGCTTTCTCGCACCGCTGTCTCCGCCCGCTTACTGTCGGTGATATTGCGAAAGATCCCTCGCGTTGCGACCGGCTTGCCGCCTTCGAACCGGCAGTTGATGTTGCCGGAGACGATGACGCTGCGGCCGTCTTTGGCGGCAAAAACGGTTTCGATGTTTTCAACCGCCTCCCCACTCAGGATGTGCTTGAAGACGACCTTGCAGGGGGCCCGGTGATCCGGGTGAATAACGTCAAACACGGAAAGGCGCGACACCTCGTCCCGGCTGTAGCCGAGGGTTTTGAGCCAGGACTGATTGACGTAGAGAAAGCGGCCTTCCGGATCCACGCTCTGGACAAGATCGGGCGCCGTGTCCAGAAAATCACGCAGGTGCTCGTCGGCCAAGACTTTCCCCATCCCCCGGGCCACCCAGAAGTAAAGCGGAGGCGCGCACAGGATGACCAGCAGACCTGCATTGGCGAGATCTTCGCCAACCCCCTGGGGGAGTTGAATGAAGCGAAGAATGGACATCACCGCTACCTCAGTAACGGCAATAACCATCATGACGCGAAAAAACATCACGAATCGGTGCATGCGTGTGCACCTCCTGGAAAGCCTGCGGCTTTGGCGCCATCGGGCTTGATGGGTGCACCACCGACTCAGCCTTTAGCGGCGCACCTCCATATCGAGGATGGACCCCAAAATGGCGCCAAGAATGGTGTACCGGCCGCCAGAATAGCTTCCATATTGATATCGGCCGTAGTAGCCATCTTCATAACCGCGACGGAAGCCCTGACGAAAGTAGTAGTTGTAGTCGGCCCGTGGCACATAGTAGCCACCGTAGCCATAGTTTGCGTCCTGATAGGCGTAACAGTTCTTGTAGCCGTAGCGCCAACGGTCCTGCCGGTCGGCCTGTCCGGCGAGAAAACCCTGCTGATAGCCGTAGTTTACGGCTTCCCGCAGCAGATTGGCGCCGTATTGATTCGTCTCGTAGTAGCGCCCGCCGCGCTGGTAACGATAGTTTGCCGCGGTGTAGAAGTAGGGGTCACGGTCGTAATCGTGGCGATCGTTCCGGAGATTCATCTCCTGCTGGCGTAAGTGCGCGACATACTCCTGCTGGTAACGGTACTGCGCCTTGCGTCCCTGCCGTTGAAGCTGTGCTTCCTGCCTTTGCCAGACCCTCTGCTGCTGGTCCAGATGCTGACGGTACTGGCTCACACGCTGCTGCTGCTCTCTAATAAGCTGCTGCTGGCGCTCCTGTGAAAGTCGTGCTTGCTGCTGGTTCCGGTCCTGCCGCTGTTGCTGGACCTGCTGTTGCCAATGCTGGTCCCGCTGCCAACGCTGTTGCTGTGCGCGCCGTTGCTGCTGGTTCTCGGCGCGTTGTTGTTCCTGATTCCGCCCTTGCTGTTGCTGGGCGCGCTGCTGCTGCCGATTCTGCTCCTGCTGTTGCCGGGCCTGTTGTCTCTGCTGATTCTGCTCCTGTCTCTGCTGGGCGCGCTGTTGCTCTGCCCGTTGTCTCTGCTGGTTCTGGTCCCGCTGCTTCTGGGCGCGCTCCTGCTGCTGCCGATTCTTCTCCTGCTGCTTCTGGGCGCGTTCTTGCTCCTTATTCCGTGCTTTTTCCTCTCTCTTGTCTTGCTTCTGTTGGCGCTCTTGCTGCGATTGCCCTTGGGCATTGGCCGGCATGCTCATTCCCGCCAACCATGCCGCACTCAGGACAACGGCCACCACCATTCGCTTCAAGAACCTGATTTTCACGCGATGCCTCCTTTGTTGTCCGATTGCTTCACGGGTTCCACCCGGTTCCGTCTCACAATTCCGGGGCCTCATTTATACCCCGGAGTCCTTCCTGTGTCAGTCTAATACTGTGCTCTCCTGTGGTTAATATTGTTCATGCCGGTTCATCACTGGAAACCACCCGGCGGAACCAGCGGGCCTGGAGCCGTAGTTGTTCGAGCAATTTGTCTTCCATGTGGCGAAGCAGATTCACAACCTGCTCCGGCTTATCCATCTTGCTCGACAGGACCGGGCCTTTTCATTAGGTGAATTCTCTACCATCTTACCCGGTACGGAAACCGGTCAGGTCAAATCTGCCTGCCGGGGCTTAACTCCCTGCCTGCCGGGGCTTAACTCCCTGCCTGCCGGTTCGGCGGAAGCAAGCTTGTCATCTTTGAAAGTCAGGATGCGGGCTGTCAGATAGAGGTTCTGCTGATGTAGTTTGGCAACGCGTGCCTTCAGATTCGGCATGGCGATGACGCTCTGCGTGCCGTCTTCTTTGGCTAGGGGAATCGCGCTGTGGTAGGCAATCAGGTCAGCCTTGACGTCGATCACCAGGGCGTTCAGTTGGGTCTGGTGAATCAGTTGAACCGTCGTTTCACGGAGCGGCGGGGTGCCAATGGCGAAAAACGAAAGTTAGAGAGCTTTTGGCTGAAACGGAGTCAGCTTAATGACTGCTTCGCTGCCCGTGCAGGCGCTTGCCGGGATCTCGGACCGCAGGTTGCCAGCAGCCCTGATGTCTGCCCTGTCTCCCGTGCCGGAGATCTGGAAAACACCGCTGCCGTCGGTCTGCATAATAGTGTTTCCCATCGTGGCGAGGGCTCCGCCGATGGGCTTGCCTGACACGGCGTCCATCACACGCCCGCGGCAGCCGCCCGCGAAACTCAGGACCGATGAATGCGCGAAGAGGTTATCCAGGCAGCCGCCAGGACCCACTCAGGGGCGCGCCGGCGTACCCGTGAGAATATCTTCAAAGAGGCGTCCGCTATCGCGGTCACTGACCAGATAGCGCGAAATTGCCAGGAGGTTGTCGGCATCGCCCGCGTGCCTTCCGTTAAGGGCGAACGCCGCTGTGTAACCCGCTTGTTTTGCCTTCTGTATGAGTTCTTTATCATAAATTCCGAACGGCCACGCGAGCATCGTGATGTTGACTCCCAGTTTTTTGTCCAGCACCTCCCTAGAGCGTTGAAGCTGAGTATTCACAAACTTGTCATACTGGGATGGCGTCAATCGCCTCTTTTCGACTTTAAAATTCGGGTGCCAGTAGGTGTGGGATTGAATGTCAAAGAGTCCGGTGGCTTGGAGCGCCCGCAATTGTTTCCAGGTCATGGCGTAGGAGGCGTTCGAAATGGCCGACGGATAAATGAACAGGGTCACGGGAATCCGGTATTTTTCCACAAGCGGTAGCGCCCGCGTATAAACCGATTCGTGGCCGTCGTCCATAGTGATCACCACGGAGCGGGGCGGCGGCGCAGGCGCTCTTCCCATCCTGTATGCCACGTAGCGGGCGAGAGGGATGAAATGATAGCCGTGCTCTTTCAGGTACCGGAGCTGGAACTGGAAGACGGAGAGCCTCACGGTCATGCTATCGGCATGAAAGGTGTTGAACCTGTGGTAATCAAAGATGAGAACTTCGTGGCCTGGAAGCCCTTCCGCGTCCCTTACCTGGGCCGCCTGCAGGACGCTGGCCATGAAGAATACAGCCAGTATAACCTTGAAAAAGATCCCGTTTCTCATTCCTGAGAGGTGCCGAGCCGAAATATGTTTCCGCCAGAGGCAAAGTCTTAGAATGCCTGTCGCCCACCATTCCGTCAATCTCTTTTCTTTGGCCGTTAGCCGCGCGGTTGTCCAGGGATGGCCGGCTCTTAACAAACAGCCCCGGGCTGGTGCTTGCTGATGTTTGGATTATGGGCAACGGCTGCTGCTATGGGTTTATGGATTGGGCGACTAATGAAATAATTACCTGCTGCGAGTGCAATGTTTCCAGCTCAATCCTTTGTGTGTTTTCACTCATGTCGTTTAGTTTCAACGGCTTGAAGGCCCATTAAGTCCTTCAGAGTATTGGCAATTCCCGTGCTGATAGCGGTTGGGTCAGGGGCCACAAAGCATTATAGTTACCGTCTGCTGGCGGGTTGAATCGCGAAGGAGGTTTGAAACGGCTGAGTAAACCCAGCTTCGTGGTAAGTGGAAACGATTCCTCCCCGGCTTGAACCAAAGCTGCCGGGGCCAGGGATCGTAGGTTAAGAATGGGTTTGCTTACACCGGTCAAAAATGGTTAAGTTCATTATCATATTCGCGATGGGAGTTATCTGCGGGATCGGTGCCGGCGAGGTGCGCGTCAGGCTGCTGAAGAGGAAGGCCGATTTTTACGAGTCGTATATTCACCGGCGCCTGGGTGAAGCCGTGCCTTACATCCGAGAGCACCTGCGGCTCCATTAGTCCGGGCAGCCCATGGTGCGCAGGGGGCGTGCCGCAATGGCCAGGGCCGTTGAACCGGCAAGCTTCCTATGTTCTGGCCACGGTGAGTACGGGCTGAAGGCCGGATCTGGGTACGCGCCCTACGCACGGCGATTCAGTTTGCTGACCTTGCGTCTCCTAGCCCCAACAGATTCTTCGATTTGTCTCCTGTTTATTCTTGAAAACAGAAAATTCTTTCTCCGTCGTGACAGCCTCTAAAGCCACTGCATTAACATAAATAATCTTCAATCAATTACTTAATAAATGGATCCAGCTTTCAGCCTGTTGCGGGTTGCGGCGATCATCGGCTTCGCTTTTTATTTGCCTTTTGAAGCCGGCTGGGCCGCCAGATAACTACATTGGTAGGCTCTATCACGCGGACCCGGAGGCGGGGAGAAATCTGGCCCGGGCCCTGCGCGGCCCAGGCGGCCCATTGCCCTACGGTAGAGAGACCTGCTCACGTGATTCTGCGCCCCGTCCCGGCGGCTGAGTCTTGCAGGCGGGCGCTGCAGCAGGGTGGATGCTTCAGGCGGGTGAGCTTCCGTGCCGCTCACCATTTGCGATGGAGTCATGAATCCCTTCCACAATGCCGATCATAGATCGCTGGCCGGTAGACGCAGCCGGCGCCAGAGGCGAGGCGTGGCGTGACTCGAACGCAACATTCTGATCTTGGCCTCCCGGGCTGCACTCAGGCGGACCTTTGCTGGACGCGCAGGGGCCTGCGGCGATGAGAACCGAGGAAACCCTTGACAGAGACCTCCTCTCGCCGCCGGCTTTAAGAACCGGCCGGCAGGGGCCCAGTACCTACGTGCTATGGCGCTACTCCCCAGTCAGTGGTTAGATCGTCTTACAGACTGATGTGCTGCGTAAGAGCTCAGGAAGTTGTGAGCCTTAAGAAAGATTTTCGATAGGGAAGAAGGTGCTTTATGTTCATCGTTGCTCCGGCAATGGCACAGGTTTACGAGCTTTTGGCTTTTGTGGTGGCGCTTTTTTTCCCCGTCGCTTTGCTGGCTTGGCTGGTGATCGACAAGTTTTTCAGCGCGCCTGACGGTGAAGGGCACGCTGTACGGGTACAAGCGGGCGGTGGCCGTCAAGACCGAATGCTTGCCGATCACTCAAGGCGGGAAGCCTGAAAGGGCTGCGAGTCCGGAACCGTAGGGTTTCAGAATGGCTTGAGCTCTTGTTTGGGAAGCCCCGAGATCCCTCTTTTTTCCCCTCTCTCTGCAACCTTTCCTGCCAGAGAAATCCGAAACATGGCGAGGCTGATGCGGGGCCTCAGCACTCCAGGCCCGCCAATCCGGTTGACGGCATGGCGCTCCTGGAGACGCGCGATTCCCCCGCCGCTTGGTTGTTGTGCCGTGCGGGAGAGTGTGTTAAGAATGGAGTGAACCGGGGAAAGCCGCCTGTCTGGATGCCGGGAAAGCCGGCAGGGGGATTTCGGCCGGCGCCCGGCACGAAACCTTTTGCACAAGAGTAAAGATCGAGGTGAGGCATGGCAGCCTGTACAAAGTGCGGAGCGGAGCTGGGCCAGGATGCCGCCTTCTGCAGTTCGTGCGGGTCGCAGGCTGGGGCAGGAACGTCCGAAACCGGCGGGACGGCCGGTTTGAGCCTGCCGGGGATTGCCTTTAATATCGCGGGCATGCTGTGTTATATCCTCTGGCCGATGGCATGCGTCTTCTTCCTTGTAGTCGATCCGTATAACAAGGACAAGTTTGTACGCTTCCATGCTTTTCAAGCTGTTTTCCTGGGGCTTGCCGGGTTCGGCATGGCCATTGCACTGCTGATTCTGACGTCGATACTTGGACTGATCCCGGTGGTCGGATGGGCTGTGAGTTCGCTTGCGTGGATCCTCTTTGGCCTAGGCCTTTTAGGGTTGGTTGTCTTCCTAATGTATAAGGCTTATAAGGGCGTGGAGTACCGGATTCCGCTGATTGGGGAACTGGCCGCGCAGCAGTCGGGAAAATTGCCATAGCCTGTTGGTATATCGTTCACAAGGTCCGTAACGGAAAGGTTCATCGCGGTCGCCTTGTGCAATTGTGTGACAGTCAATCTTCTTTTTTCTTGACAATTTGCCCTCAGCAGAGCAATTTAGCAAATTCTATAAAATAGCGTGAGCCTCTCAGTTCCTGGGGGAGCTGAGGGCGTCGACTAAGACCAATGAAAGTTCGTGTTTGTTTCCATAACCGGTGTTTTGACGGTGCCTGCTCGGCTGCGGTGTTCTCGCGTTTCTATCGGGAGATTGTCGACCCGCACGCGGAATTCCTCTATCACGGGCTGCTTCACCGCGCGGGTCAGCTTTTCGATGAGGACATGTTTGATGGCGACGAGAATGTCATCGTCGATTTCAAGTATTGCAGTTCGCCACGCCTCACCTGGTGGTTCGATCATCACCAGAGCGCCTTTCTGACGCCGGAGGACGCTGAGCATTTCCGGCAGGACCGGGGCGGGAGGAAATTTTACGATCCGGCTTTCCGCTCGTGCACAAAATTTATTGCCCACATCGCTGCGACGAAATTTGGTTTCTGCGCCGCCGAACTCGATGAGGTCATTCACTGGGCCGACATCATTGATGGCGCACAGTACCCGGATTCGAAGACGGCGGTGGAAATGCGGGACCCCGCCACGCAGATTACGATGGTGATTGAAGGAGCCGCCTCCAACGACTTTGTCGCCGGGCTTATTCCCGACCTTCTCTCAAGACCGCTTCAGGAGATTGCCGCGTTGCCTCACATCCGCCAGGCTTTTGAGCGGTTGTACGACCAGCATTTGAAAACGATTGACATTATCCGCAACCGCGCCCTGCTTCGCAACGGCGTCGTCTTCCTCGATCTTTCCGATCAGAATTTTGAGGGCTTTAACAAGTTCATCCCCTACTATCTGTTTCCTGAATCGGTCTATAACGTGGCGCTGAGCGGGTCCAGGGAGCGGATCAAAATCGCCGTTGGAAGCAATCCCTGGAATCCCACGCCGAAGGACGCCAACCTCGCCAGCATTTGCGAGAGGTATGGAGGGGGCGGCCACGCAAAGGTTGCCGCAATATCCCTGCCTCCGAACGATCTCGCTCGTGGTAAGGAGATTGCGCGTGAGATTGTTCAGGAACTTCGGTCCTCACTCCAGTAAAATATAAGCGAATGGCTGCAGCGACGGGTTCGGGCGCAGTGTGCGCGCCCGGCTACCGGCCGGCGCCACGGGCTGGCAGTTGGTGGCGCGGAACGGTGCGACGGCCAAGTTGCGCATTAGATTTGAGAGACATTCCATGAATAGGACCCGGAGGCTGAGGACAATCTTGCTTGCTGGCGCCCTGGCGGGCGGGTTACCGGCCCGGGCCGCTCCGGCTGTGGGTGGCTCCGCTCAAGCCGGCGACCGGCAGCAGGCCAGCGCAGTTCCCGTGGCGGCTGAGAGCGTTCCGGCCTACACGGTGCCGGCGGGGACAGTGCTTTATCTTCGGCTGAAAACTCCGGTGAGTACGACGTCATCCCATCTGGACCAGGCGATCGACGCCGGAACGGAGCGAGAGGTTCGGGTCGATGGCGGAGTGGCCATTCCGGCAGGGGCCATCGTCAGCGGCCGCATCGCAAAGTTGATTCCGACTTCCAGCCCCACGGACAGGGCCGGGCTTCTGCTGCAGTTCAGCACCCTGAAACTGCCGGGGCAAGCCCCCATTCCACTGGCCGCCCACGTGAACAATGTGGATAACGCCCGCGAAAAAGTTCTGGCTGGCGGCACGATCCAGGGTGTGCTGGCCAGCGAGTTGCCGGTGACGCTTCTCAATTCGGCGATCGAAAAGGTGCAGAAGAGAACGGGCGGCGCCCAGCCGTCACAGGAGACCGGAGGAACGTGGTTTGGAGGTCCCGACACTTCCATCAACTACCCCGCCGGCACGGAATTCTCCGTAGTGCTGGATAAACCGCTGAAGGTCTCCGGCCATTTTAAAGCCGAGTTTGCCAGTCAGATTCCTGATACTCTGAAAGAAGTGGTCATGCGAGTTCTGGCACAGGCGCCGCGGCGCGTCAAGAACAAGAAGGGTGGCCAGGGCGGTCCGGTGAATCTGGTCCTGATTGGAAGCCGGGAAGAAATCGGTGCGGCTTTTGAGCGGGCAGCCTGGAGCGTGGCGCAAGACAGCAACGCCAATTCGCTGTGGAAGACCTTTGAGGCGGTGGTGAAGGGGCAGGGCTACGACGCCGCCCCGATGTCAACGCTCTACGTATACGGCCGGCCCGAGGACATGGCGTTTGAAAAGATGCTCAACACTTTTACCATGCGCCATCACCTGCGCATCTGGAAGGCCCCGATGACGGCTCCGGATGGACGGCAGATCTGGCTGGTCGCGGCTGACCACGATAACGGCTTCGATATCCGCCCGGGCGTGATTTCCCATTCTGTGGATCCGAGAGTCGATCTGGAGCGGGCCAAGGTGGGCGCCGACCTCGGTCTGACAGGGCTGGTCGCCTCCGAAGAGATGGTGACTCCTCCCAACCCGGTCCATTCGGGACTGACGGCCACGGGAGGGAAGTGGGAGAGCGATGGAAGGATGCTCGTGGTTGACCTGAAGCCGCCATCCCGGTTGCCTGCCCCATGATTTTGTGACGAAAGCGCCCGTTTTCCGCGGGCGAAGAGATCTCTCTCTGAGATGTTATTGGCGATGACAGAAGCAGGCGCCGAGTCTGCCCTGTTTCCGGTGATGGACGCGGCCGTTGGTGAAAGGCCTGGGAGGCCGCTCCACTTGCGACCTGGCTCGGAAACGCCCCCGGTGGTTCGCCGGGCCGCGCAAGGAATGAGTGCTTTGTGAAGAAGAAGAACCTGCGAAACTGGATCTGGCTGGGCGCCAGCACTGCGATTCTGGCCCTGATCATTTACAACCTTCGCCACA
>Ga0307373_10010266_pt1 | contig 13821 bp, 15 predicted proteins | sample OX2MG_FD_202534 | JGI IMG/M metagenome (GOLD analysis project Ga0307373, IMG submission 202534) | Soil microbial communities from Risofladan, Vaasa, Finland - OX-2 | ecosystem: Environmental > Terrestrial > Soil > Coastal area > Acid sulfate soil | place: Finland: Risofladan, Vaasa | collected... | reverse complement strand
CGGCGGCCCTGCCTTGGCCCGCACGCATCAGTTCGATGTTCCCGCGCTCGAGCGCGATCATCTCTGGCGTCGTGTAGGCGCCTCGCGGCGAGTTCACAGAGTCCCCAGCGACAATCAGCCGGCCGTTCTGCTGGAACTGCTCGCTCTCAACGCGTATCCGATGAAGGTCGGTCTGCCCCATCGCGTGCTGCAGTGCCTTCGCTTCAAGCGCACGGCGATCGATTACGGCCTCGCGCTCGATATTTTCGTCGATACTCTGGCGAATGGCTTCCTCCGCTTTTTCCGGACGACTAAATTGGATGGGGCCGCGTGCGCGCGATTGCGACAAGAGACGCTCGACTTCGATTCCATACTGCAGCGCGCGTGAGCGCCACTCCGCCTTCAGACTTTCTTCGTCGCGATTATCCTTGGCCAGCCGCGTTCGATGGGCGATGTTTTGCGCCGCCTGTGCGCCCGCGAGCCCTTCACGGGCGAGCGTCTGCTCGATGTCCTGGCGACGACGCGAGAACGCCATCACCTGCTCGCGCGTGTAGCCGTCAAGCTCCCATCGTCCGTCTGGTCCGGCGATCCTGATTTCGTATCCAACCTGTTGAACCTCGGCGGCCAATTCGGAGCGGTAAACTGCGGTCGCGAAGCTCTGCGCGCGATAGATTTCGATCGGATCGAGGCCGCGCCACTGGCCGTCCGGGCGGCGGGTCATGTTGGCGATGACGACGTGCGTGTGAAGATGAGGGTCGGGACCATAGCCGTCTTGAACTCCGCTGGCGGGCCGAGCGGCAATGTGATCGAAGCGCGCGGCGACGATATTGCCCGTGACAACCCACTCGCTGCCGCCTCGGCGGCGCGAGAGCGCGTACTGTTCGAGCTCCTCCAGTGCGCGGCTGACTGCCTTGCGGTGCGCCTCGATAAGGCGGTGATCGTCTTCGACCAAGCCTTGGATGCTCACCGATTTCGGCGCGTTGAAGGTGGCGTCCCAGCCGGCGCGCCTGTCGTCGTAGCCGTTCGCCTTATGAACGAGCACCTCACCGGACGCGGGGTGCAGGCCACGCAAGACGGCGCGGAAGTCCTCGCTGGCGACATCTCCGGAGAGGCCCAGTTCCTCGGAACCACGGCCGAACCATTGACCTACGACCCGCTGCTTCTCCGAGTAGTAGTCGTCCTGCGAGTACTTCTCTTCGTAGTAGGTCTCGGCCTGGGCGGCGGTGAGCGCGCCTTTGGACATTACCAGCATTAGTCCTGAATCCTCACCGGAGCGCCCGCGGTCCCGTTCGGAGGCGTCGGGCCGCGACTGATCGTCAGCGTCGCCAAATCGGCGCTGGGATCATGGATGACCGGCCTCGGAAGAGCGCGCGGAATGAACTCGACCTGCCGCGTGCGCGGAACGCAGAGCCTCACTTTGACGCGGGCGCGATCGAGTCCGGCGATGCACAGGTAGCCCTCCAGCTTGGGTAGCCGCTGGATCTCAGAGGCCATGACGACCGGCTCGGTCCGGCGCGTTGGTTGGATGCTGTACCGGTTGCCGTGGTCGGCGGTGCTTATTCCGATCTCCTCACGTAGCGCCTCGCGCTCGCCGATCTGCCGCGCGATGAAAGCGGCCGTCTCGGGCTCGTCCACACGTAGTAAAAGCTTGGTCGAAGGCATCGACGTGAGCACTGCTGCCTGCTCGTGCCCATAGATCCGGCGCAGTTGAGCGATGCTCTGGAACCCCAGCACGGCGGCGAGTCCGCGCTTTCGTCCGCGAGTTACCAGCGTCTCGAGCTTCGCCTGACGGCCAAGCACCGGCAGCTCGTCCACCACGATCCAGACCCTTCGGCGATCGCTGTCGGAGTTGAGCAGGCGGCCGACAATGAGGTCGAGCCAGAGGTTCGCGAGCGGCAGCGCCGCCGAGTTGGACTCGTCGCGCATGGTCACGAACAGCCATCCCTCAGGATGCTCGGCCCATTGGAGCGCGCTCCACGGTGGGCGCCCGTCAGACGGCGGCAAGTACAGGAATGGTCGGGTCGCGTTGGCGACGGTCGCAATGATGCCAGCGCCCTGCTCGTGTGCTCCGGGGTCGATCAGGCTGTATGCCGGCGTGCCGGAGATGGCCTGCTTCAACTTGTCGCGACTGAGTTCGAGCAGCTTCGGAATGCTATCAGGCGCTCGCGGCGTGGCGACTTGAAGTAGGCTTTCGAGCAAGGTCCGGCTGGATTGCCGGAAGAAGTGATCCGACCCGCTTTCGTAGCCGCGCGGGGGTTCGGGAATGAGGGAAGCCGCAAGCGTCGCCACGTCAGCCTGGTAGTACCGCTCGCTCAACTCCAGCCACGGCGACCAGTAGGGACAGCGCTCATCGACCGGGTTCAGGATCAGGTCTCCGCGCACGGGCCGGTAGAATTCGGACACGTATTCGCACTCAGGATCGACCACGATCGCAAGCTCACGGCGGGCCTGAATCTGCCGCAGCAGCGAGCGGATCGCCGTCGATTTTCCTGACCCGGTCGCACCCGTGATGAGGAAATGCTCGCACTCGATCGAGCGCGGAATGCGCACTCGGGCAAGTTCGACTCCCGCCCGTTCACTCCGCAATTCGCTGCGGTGAAGTTCGCGAGAGAGCTGGCGGGGACGGATCAGACTGAGGCCTCGCAGATGCTTCCCCTCGGGACGATCTTCGGGGTCGTGAAGGAGCAGATAGCCGAGCGCGGCGAGAGTCAGGCTGGCCGGCACCGCCGCCCAAACGCTGTAAGAGGCGAACCACTCCCCGAACGAGCGCCCCGAATAGAAGCGCCAGTTCAGGTATGCGTACACGCTTCCAATCGTGCAGCGATGGCCGTGGTACGGCAGCGAGAGGAAGTAGAGCGGAAGCTTCTGGGTGAAGAACCAGGCGAGAATCCATCGCCCGAAGTACTCGTGCGCGCCTGGTCCCGAGATGCGGACGGCCCAGTACCAGACGAAGAAGAGATCCGAAGCCGCCCAGATGAGGATCCAGAGCAGCAGGAACCGGAGCCACAAGCGCAGCAGCAGCGCGGCTGAACCGCAACTCAATTCGTACCTGATGGCAGTTCGCGACAAATTCATATCGTGGTTCTCCTGAGCCGCTGCATGTAACGCTCGGCTTCCGCCTGAGCCGTCTGACGGATCTGATCGGTAATTTCGGAGCCGACCTCATGATCGAGCAGATGCTGAAGAGTGAGCCGGGTGCGGGTCAGATCGAAGAGAATCTGATCGAGTCCGCGTTGCGGGTTCGAGTGGCTGGGCGACCCGTCTTGCTGAGCGGCGCGATCTCCGGCGAAGTGCTCGGCGAGCACAGCGCGGATCAGTTTGCGCGCCGCAATTCCTCTTTCCCGCGCCTTTTTCTCGATCCGTCCCAACAGCTCCGGCGCTAGACGGATGGTATATGGAATTTCCGGCATCGGACTGCTCTTCACTTTTTCAAGGCGTACACGCCGTACACTTCAATGAATCCGGGGACTTGGGCTGACGTGCTTCGCGCGGACAGGCGCGCCGTACACGCTCGCGTGTACGAAGAAGCGCGCAGGATCACGCCACTTTCCGCCGGTCCGTGTACGCTTCGGTACACCTCGTTCATCCAAAGGGATGAGTGACGTGTCAGTCCTAAACACGTGCGCAGCACGTCAGCAGGTTTTACGCTTACGCCAGTCACGGCTGCACCTTCGCGCTGCCGCTGGGCGGAGCAGGAATTACGATGCGGGGTGCCTGGCGATCGGCGGAGCGCGACCACGATCGGAACTCACGGTCGGCATCGAGAAAGGCGCCGAGAATCTCTGGAATGAGCACCCGCAAATCCACAGTCTCTCCATGGACGTGCTGGTAATACCGCGCGTATCGTTCAAGGCTGGCGTTGAGGTCGCCGGTCAGCATGACGCGGACCTGAACGGAGCGAAGGGGCTTGCTGATGCGTGCGAGTTTCATAGTGAACCTCCAAAACTGCGGAGTTTGAGTTACTTCGAATTGAGTCAGGGAAAGACGTAATTGAGCAGGTGGACGACAAGCAGGGCGACGCAGCCGCCGATTACAGATCCGACTAGGCGAGCGGCCTGCTTGTCGTGCCCTCCAAGCGCGTAGAGAATTACGGCGCCGCTGAACGCGAGCGCGATCGCCGCAGGAGCCACGGCGCTGATGAGCATGTCTTGACAGGCAATCAGCGTCTGGTCCCACGGCAGCTCGGCGGCCGCCGCCGAACAGGGTGCGGGGCGGAGAGTCAAAAGCGCGGCGGGCAAACACGAAATTAGAAACTTGTAGGCGGGCTTCCGCAAGTCGTTCTTGATTCTGGCTGTCGGCCTGCGAATGCGTGGGTTCGAGAGAGGCGGGATCTGTGGCAGGTGGGCGGCAAACTTTGAATCGACCGGCAGCCGGGACGCGCTGAAATGATGATCCATCGGGCGTGAACCTCCGTGTGACGTGAAGCAATAATTACGTAATTCTATAATCTAGGAACGAAGCGAATGCAAGCCCCCCTTTGGCCTGGATTTACGCAGGCGGCGCGCTGTGACCAGCGGTCGTGGCGTTCTGGCCTATGCGCGGGACAGAAAGCGGCAGCTCATCGCGCTGCCGATTGGACGGCGGCCTCGAATCGCATCAAGACCGCGCGAAGATCGTCTGTGAGATAGCTGCGGGCAACCCTTGCAATATCGACGGGAAGGCCGTGAATAGCTTCGGCTACGGCGCCGGCAATGCACGCCAGAGTGTCGGTGTCGCCACCCAAGCAGACCGCCGTGCGCACGGCACCTTCCCAGTCGTCCGCGACAAGCGCGGCGGCAAGGGCCTGCGGAACCGTGCCAGCGGCCGAGATGTCGAAGTCTCCGGGTTTCAGTACGCGGTCCGGCGCCAAGTCGTAGCCGAAGTCGTTGACGAGCCGCCGGGCGAGTTCTACGCGTGGCAAGCCGGATCGCGCTAGGAGGATCGCCAGCGCAACGGCCTGAGAGGCTGCTACGGCATGGGGATGGTCATGACTGACGACGGCCTGGGCAGCAGCGAGTTCCAGGGCTTCCGATTCGTCGTGCGCCAGCCAGCCCACCGCCGCCACGCGCATCGGCGCGCCATTGCCCCAACTGCCATAAGCAGGGGCGTCATCGGCAAGCGCCCAGTCCAGGAACATCTCGCCGTAGCCACGGTTCGGATGCCGGCGCACGAACGCTCTCAGGCTGGCGGCAAAATCGCGAGTGCCCATAAGCGCGTCGGCAACGGCTAACGTGCAAACGCTATCGTCGGTGAAGCGGCAATCGGGATGAAAGAGCGCAAAAGCGCGCCGCGGTCCGAGCTCGCCCTCGAACCGCGACCCAATGATGTCGCCCGCTAAAGCCCCAAGCATGGTCGGCGTTCTCTCACAGCCGGGCAGTCGGCGTTCGGGCACATTATCGAATGTCGGCTACCGGGGACATAGGGGTTGAAGGGAGCTCAGTGGACGCTTCTGAATGCCGTTGGTCTTCCCTGGGAGGATCTGCGGGCTGGGCCACGAGGTGAGTACAGAGGCCAAGCTCGACACGAATGCGGTTGATTCCTGGGAGTGCGACAGGTCGGCGATTCCGCTGCGCTGTGCCCAGAGAGCCCGCTTGAGGGATTCTTGTGTCGCAGATAATGATAGTCCCAAACTTGCGAATGGAGGGCACGATGGCGTACGAAGTTCAATTCACGGTGCCGGAAAGGCCGATCGCTAACAAAGACATCGATTTCCCTGTCCGGAAGAACGACGCCAAGTTCGGTACTTTAAGGGTGAGCAAAGGGGGTTGCAGTGGCGTCCTGCGGGCGGTTGGAAAAAAAAGCACCGCCCCGTGATGACGTGGGAGCAGCTCGCTGCTTGGTTTGAGCAATGACTCGCACCGCCAGAGCGGACAGCGCGCGGAAGAGGCCCTTTTACTGGGAGCCTTCCCCTTGGTCGTCTGGCGAAACGGACTGTGCGCTCGCCTGCAGGCGCGAGCATTATATTTTTCACGTCTTTCTTAAGCGGACCGGCGCTTACTGGGCAAAATGTCAATTTTGCTCCACACAAATAAGCCGCCTAGGTACGAGCAAACATTCCAGTCGACCCGGCGGGCAGCTTTGTTGCGACAGGTGCGGCGACCAACAGTTCCGGGTGCTTCATTTTCCCGGACGCGGCTATTACGCGCGATGCTATCTTTGTGGGAAGCTGACGAAGCGCCTCGGCACCGACCGAACTCATGGCAACGTGTCGGCGGCGCGACAGTCTCGCAAAAGGCCGCGCCTGCTCAGACCGGGGCGGAAGTCTTGACCACTAGCGGGTCGCCGTATGCGAGTGTGCATTGGCCGGTCAATGCTGATTCGATTTGTAAAGAGCAGCCGTCTGGCTGGCGAGGTCACAAACTTCGTTCCTAAGCGCGGCGGGCTTGAGAACGTCCACCCAAGGACCGAGGCTCAGGATGAAGTTTCGCAACTCCGTGGTTCCCCGTACCCGCATCGTGAGGACCGTCGTGCCATCGCGCCGCCGATGAAATCTCTGCGTCGGATGAATCATCCGGTGTCGCAGGTACGCCTCGGTGTTCTCCAGCAACAGAAGTTCGACCTTTGTCTCGGGGCCGTCGAGTAGTCCGAAGGTTCCGTCCAGATGCTTTGCGGGATGGTAGCCCTTCGGGTAGGCGAAGCGGACTTTATTCTTGTCACGATCGAGGATGAATTCCACCTTCCGGATGCGTTCGACAGCCAGGTAAATGATCTTCCTATACCGGCGACTCAGGCCGAGGACGTAAAGGCCGCCGCGATATGCGACGAGCGTGTACGGCTCGAAATCGTGCTGCTTCCCTTCACCGGAAAGCCCCGCATAATCCACGCGTAGCGTGTTCTGGCCGATGAGGGCGCGGAGAATCACATCCAGTTGGTCGTCGTAGTCGTGATAGTCCTTCGGCGCGTATGGAACCGTGTAAAACTTGCGGTCAAAATCCTTGAGCCGTTCTTGCTCGTGGGACGGCAAATTCTTGAAGCTTCGATCCCAGAGATCCTCGACGCTTTCTTTCATCACGGTGTCTTCGAGGAACCTCAGCAGTGTCAGCGTGAAGTACAGGGAGGCGGCGCGATACGGATTTGAGTCCGGCGAGCCCGAGGAGGAACTTAGTCGCAGCCAACGGCGTGAGCCGCGCTGAACGACTTCGATCATCGGCCGGTTAGTCCAGTCGCGCAGCCCATTTCGACAGGCGCTTACGTAACGCAGCAACGTTCGCTCGGTGATTCCGAGTTCGCGCTGAATGGCGTCAAAGCTCCAGCCGTAGGGCCGTGCTCCGAGTTCGATTGCGATTCGCGCGAGCCTGAGCGCCGCCGGATATGTGGGCCGTCTCCCTTGCGTAAGCACAGGTTCCCTTTGTACTCGCGGTCGGCGACAACCGTTGACATTAGCTCGGTTCTGGAATTTGAGCAAAACCGCCGAACAGCTTAATTGAATGAAGGAGAGACACGGTTATCCAGCCGCGGGAATCATCGACAGACGCGCGAGGCAGGGGGAGTGATCGCGGCGCTCGCACGTACCGAGCACGTTGACCGAGGAGCGTGCTTGCGGTACAAATAAACCCGTAGGGAGAAGTGTATCTGCCTCCGGGAGCTGTCTCATGATCCTAGCTGATCGTGGCAAAATCCTACGGGAAGGAGGAAGTATGCTGCTAGACAGAATGGACACCACGTAAGATCTATTTGCTGGAATTGTCGGGATAATTGGGTCCGCCCGCACAGTAGGTGTGGGCGTTTTCGTTTCTACTTTTTTGTGGACATCGAGCTCTATACGGGAGGACTGACGATCATGACGTGAACACTAACCGCTAACTATTCGCATTCGTGAGACATGAGAAAGGAGTTGAGCCTGCAGGCCCAACTCCTTTTCTGTTCAAGAGACAAAAGCAAACGTTCTCGGCCGAACACAAGAGGAGAAAGACAATGCCTCTTTTCAACATCGAAGAGCGCCGGATGTCGACGGTTCACCAGGACACCTTGGCCAACTTACGGGCCTCACTGTCCGCCGCTCGAATCCAGCGCATCACTGCGGCGCTCGATAGTGTCATAGATCGGGAGCTGAGCCGTCACAACGAGACACCACTCGGTGGAAGCACAACTCACTTCATCGACTCTCACCTTCCGAAGCGACCTTTCAGGAGCATCTATCATATTGCAGCTAAGCGCGATGAACTGCTCGCAGGTAAAATGTTTGGGCTTCTGATCTGGGAAGGATTCCGCAGGCGTCGCGAGAGATGGTTATTCGTCCGTCCACCGAAAGATAGCCCTTATCGAGATCACCCTATGGGGCTGACCTACTTTCGTCCATTCAAGGAGGGCGAGCGGATTGCTATCGAGTTCACCGTTGGACCGCCCGTCGTCGACATTTATGAGCGCAGGGACTCGGAATACATGACCCTGCGCAAGCGCGGTCAGGTCCGCGTAGCTGCAATGAAGCGCTATTGGCATCCTCTTCGAACAAGTCGCTAGCCGTCAGGGGCGGGTTGAGGAGGACTTCGGTTCAACTTTACTCGGCCAACACTTCCGGATCCGTGGGTGCTGCCGTTTCTCTGATTCTCAAGGTTCCTTTATTCGGCCCGAAGTCAACCGTTGACACGGGCGCGATGTAGAATGCAAGCCGGAACAATTGAGGAGGTAATTGATGGACGAAACCCTCGGATACCCGCCCGCAGCCACGCGATGGAACATCGAGGGCGAAAATCATGATTACGCGGCGACGGCGTTCCATTCGATGCTCGCGGCACGCGGCTTCGGCGTTCTCATGAACAATGACCTGAGGGGCAAGCGCCAGGGATTGCGGCCTGACTCGATAGCAGGGCGGTCAATCCTGTGGTCCGAACACGATAGTCGGCGGACTCACTTGTTGAGCTGGTCCGGCGGCGATGCGATTACGCTCATCCATCAGGACGAAGAGGGAGGGATCGACGTCTCAGTGGCGAGCAACGACCTCGAACTGGCGCGAAAGATCATCGCGGAGATCGACAAACTCCTGCCGCGCGAGGCGGAGAGCGGCGACAGAGTTCTGCCGATGGCGTTCTGGCATCAAGGCGACAACTCGCCGGAGCTTACCGAACGCCGGATCGAAGTCGTGCGCTGGACGGACATTGCTGCGAACTACGCGGGAGTGACGAAGACTCGGCTGGCCGCTCTGATGGAGCACTTCAAGCCGGCGAAGAACGGCGGGCGGCTCCTGCTCTGGCATGGCGAACCGGGGACGGGAAAGACCCTCGCGATTCGCGCGCTCGCGTCGGCATGGCGCGAATGGTGCCGGTTCGAATACGTGATTGATCCGGAGCAACTGTTCGGCAGTGGAAGTTACCTGACGGACGTTGTGCTTGACAGGTTCGAGGGGCACTACCTGTTCGAAGACAACACCAGCAAGGAGAAGTGGAGGCTGCTGATTATCGAGGACAGCGGCGAACTGATGGCGATGGACGCCAAGAACGAGGTCGGCCAAGGCCTGTCGCGCCTGCTCAACTTGTCGGACGGAATTCTCGGGCAGGGCACGAAAATCTTAATCCTGGTCACGACCAACGAGGAGTTGGGCAAGCTGAATCCAGCGGTCCGCCGCCACGGGCGCTGCCTCTCGGAGATAGAATTCCGCTGCTTCCACAGCGACGAGGCAGCGGCGTGGCTCCGCCGGGCCGGGTGCAATTTCTCGCCGGGCGGCCCGCAGACACTTTCGGAGCTCTACGCGATTCGTGAGGGGCAGAATCCAATCGAAGGAACGAGAAAGATCGGGTTTCGCGCAGCAGACCTTTCGCTCGCCCGCAGCGCGATAGACGCAGGCACGAGGTTCTCGGCCAAGGGCGGTGCGAGAGGACTGCGATGACGCAAACCCGAAGTAGAGATGATTTGAGCGAGCTTGAGGACTTCGCGGCTGCGCTCAAACAAGGCGATTGGTATGGAGTCAGCGCGGCCTCGCTGGATCGCGCCTCCCGGCTGGGCTGAGACGCAAAGGCGCAGAGTTGGGCGCTGGTCGAGATAGGCCCGCGTTCGACCGGCGGCCTAATTCACGGCATGCGTTTGCGTTATACCCATCTGAGAGGAAGGCGAGGCAACGAGGAGGGCGAGATCGAATCGGAGCTCTATTTGTTCGTGTACGGAATTTTAGCACGCGACGCCGACAGGCTCGCGCGGCGCGATCGGCAGGACGCTTACCGATACTCGGGAGTGGAAACCGACTGGAGCGTTCATCAGGTTGACCTCAAGAATGGCCGAACGATCGACCTTGGCAGGTTCCATTCCAGGACCACAGGCAAGAGCTGGTCGGAAACACACGGTTGGCCGAACCATGCATTCGTTTTCGACAAGTGGAGCGTCGTGGACGGAACACATATAAACGTCCTGTTGGCAAGAGTTCGGAGCTCTTCTGGAGCCTGAGATGAAGGCGCCCATCGCGTCCTCGCGCCAGATATGGCTTGGAGCTACCAAGGAAGTCTCAAAAATGACTGACACGCTTGGGAAGCCGGTCGACAGCTTGATACGGCCAACGGTCATTGCGCTCAGGGTGTTGGGCTTTCGCACGACCGGATCGTGCCAAGGGCACCTGAGCCACGGGTTAAAAGCGCCGTGGGTGGACATAGGTACTCCGCCCTTTGCACTCCTGCGAGCAATCAAAGCAGCCAAAAAAGGGTCGGCAGAAGGGGAAAAGCTCAACTCAGAATTGAAACTGCTAGTAGATGAAAATTTACACATGCAGGAGCGACTTGTTGGCCACTTGGACGGTTTCTATCGAGTCCGTATTTCGCCGGTGGCGAGGCGACTGATCCTCGTACCGGAACCCTACGGAGCAGTTCGACTGACTAATCAGGGTGCGGAAATACAAGATATGCGCTCATCTCGGGTCGCGCGGAGAGAGCTGCTTTCGTATCGTGAGGAAATCGTGGAGTTTGCAGAATTTCTGGCGGGTGAGTTCAGTAGAACCTCGCTGCGCGATTTAGTCGTGCCTGCGCGGGACAGGAAGGCGCTGAAATGTACTGTGATCGAGCGATCGGTCGATAAAGCGTCTGCAACGTTTCGGTCCGCCGAATCTCCCGGCGGACGACGGGAATGAACTTATTGGATTTACGCCGAACGGTATCGTGGGAGAGCCCGGAATGACGCATGGTGTCGTTCTCGCGAGGTTGTCGAAGTCCGGATTCATGGCTGGAATGCAGTGCCACAAGCGGCTCTACCTGGCAACGTATCGGTCTGAACTCGCTGAGGCGGCGGACGAATCCGACGAGGCGATTTTCGAAGCCGGCCATGCGGTGGGCGCGTTGGCGCGTAATCGGTATTCAGGCGGGGCGCTGATTGGCGAAGGACTCGATTGGGCTGAGGCGGACCGCGCGGCTCGAGCCGCGCTGCGAGATCCGGCAGTTCCGGCGATCTTCGAAGGAGCGCTTCGCTTCGATCGCGTACGAATCCGGGCCGACATTCTGACGAGAACGAGAGATCGGCGATTCGATCTCTTTGAAGTGAAGTCCACGCTGGATGTGAAGCCGGAACATGAATGGGATCTTGCCGTTCAGCATTACGTGCTCAGTGGTGCTGGTGTTCCGATCAGATGGGCTCGCCTGATGCATCTGAACCGCGACTACGTTTATCCGGGCGGCGACTACGATCTGAAACGGCTGTTCACTTTCACGAATCTGACGGGGCTGGTACGCAAAAAAAGACGAGAGGTTGTGGCCGCACTTAAGGAGATGCGAAGGACGCTGGCGGCGAAATCCCCGCCTCCAATTTCCATCGGGCCGCAATGCAGCGTGCCGTACGCGTGCCCGTTCTACGATCACTGCCATGAGGGCGAGCCCGAACATTCAATCAAGCAGCTTCCCCGGCTCCGGATGAGGCTGCGTGAGAAGCTCGCTGAGATGGGCGTCATCGAGATCGCAAATGTGCCGCACGATTTCGACGGCCTGTCCACGCTTCAGGCCAGAGTCGTAGAAGCAGTTCAGACCGAGACTCGGTTTCTTGACCCCTCCATTTCGCGAAAGCTCCGCAAGCTCAGGTTTCCGATCCATTTTCTCGACTTTGAAACCTTCTCGCCCGCCCTGCCACTTTATGCTGGTACTAGGCCGTACGAGATGATTCCATTTCAGTGGTCGGATCACATTCAAAGCGCCGACGGAGCGGTCACGCACCTGGAATTTCTTCATAGCGATCGAACCGATCCTCGACGACCTTTCGCCGAAAAACTGCTCAACGCACTTGGCAGCAAAGGCTCCATCGTCGTTTACAGTTCCTTCGAAGCAACGCGGCTCCGCGAACTCGGCGAGTATTTCGAGGACTTGGCGCCGGCTTTGGCACGGATCAGAAAGCGGATCGTTGATCTGCTGCCGTTAATTAGGGACCACGTTTACGATCCACAGTTCCATGGTTCGTTTTCACTCAAGTCGGTGTTGCCGGCTCTGGTGCCCAAGCTGGGGTATGACGACCTTGCGATCGCCGATGGAGGCCATGCATCGCTCGCATATGCTGAGCTGCAAGCGCCTCAAACCGCGCTGAAACGGATCGGCAAACTGCGTACTGCGCTGCTTGCATACTGCTCGCGAGATACGCAGGCAATTCTTGAGCTTTTTCGCCTTCTGCTATAGGAGAGACAGGGCTACGCCACATGCATGTGGTTCAATTCGGCCTGAGGGCCAAGGTGCCAAAGAACACAAATGAGGCACAACGGTGCTAGAGCTGTGCAGTCCGATTTCGACAGGTTCATAACCAGACTTCGACCGACGCTCGATGATCGCGCGCGCGGTGCGCGAAATCTTGCCCCAGACTTCTCCCTACTGCAGTGGCTTGGCCTCGAAAGGGCAGAGTGGGCGCATTCTAAAATAATCAAGAACCTTCTCGATCCTCACGGCACTCACGGTCAAGGAACGTGGTTTGTCGAGTCGTTCGTCCGTCACTGTCGCGGATTGGAAAACTTTCCGATTGTGCTCGATAAGAAGAGGCTTTCGGATCGACGCGTGTATGTGGACGCTGAAGTTGGAAGCGCACTGGGAAGACCAGATATCCGAGTGGTCTCAAGCGCTCCGGATTTTGCTCTGATTATTGAAAACAAGATCGACCAACAGGATCAAACGTCGCAGCTAGCGCGGTATTGGGAGATAATCCGCAGCGACTATCGTCGGATGGGCAGGAACGTCGCGCTCGTGTATTTGACACCAGGTGGATATGAGGCGCGCGATTCGAAAGCCAAAGCGGTTCCATACGCTCGAATGTCATACCGGACCCATTTAAGCCAGTGGCTACGCGATGCGGCAGGACAAATCAAGCCGGTCTCTTTGAAAGCGTTTCTCACGGAATACGTGGCCCTGGTAGCGATGCTAACCGAAGCACCGGTAGAGGAAGACAATGGGGAAGGTTAATCTCATCCACAAAATCTTAGATGAGAGGAATATCGAAATTGCTCTCGCTGTCTGGAAAGAGCTGAACGAAGCGCGACCGCACTATCAACAGCGGTTTTGGGCGAGAATCGAAAAGCACCTTCGCCGTAAAATTACACATGGTTGGAAAATTGACCCTAAGGAAGCATCGATGTCAGCAAGTTGGTATCACCTCGATCTGACGCCGCCATCAACTGGAGATTTATATTCGTGTATCAGGATCCAGCAAACTACTGAAAACGAAGGCTGGCGGCTTCAGTGGAGTGTGGGGCTCTCGACCGCTAGCCATAAGAAGCCAAAGCCGCCGTTACGTGGCTTGGCTGCCGTACGACTGGAGAACCTGAGGCAAATCCTCAGAAAACACAATTTTCAACCTAGCAGGGTGTTGAGGAAGTGGTGTGATTAGTCAGTGTGATCGCCATTGCAGTGATAGAAGGGCTGGATTCAGTCGCTGGGCTTGGCGGTTTTGGCTGGCCGAGGGGAGCGCGGGTGTGTGGTGGAGTCG
>Ga0307373_10010263_pt1 | contig 13823 bp, 14 predicted proteins | sample OX2MG_FD_202534 | JGI IMG/M metagenome (GOLD analysis project Ga0307373, IMG submission 202534) | Soil microbial communities from Risofladan, Vaasa, Finland - OX-2 | ecosystem: Environmental > Terrestrial > Soil > Coastal area > Acid sulfate soil | place: Finland: Risofladan, Vaasa | collected... | reverse complement strand
GTTCACCTGGATATCTTCCATCACCTCGAAGGGGACTTCCTGGCCGGTCTTGGCGTCGGCAGAACTGATGGTCTGGCTGAGGCGCAGCTTGACCGGGGTGCCGTCCTGCAGCGTGAATGGCTGACTTGGGACAGGCCGCTGGCCCTCGACGGCAAGAGCCTGAGACGCTTCCGGTGAGGGCGGATTCGGTGATTCCGCATACATTGTGGCAGGGGCGATGGGCAGACCGGAGAGGACTACAATCAACACCGACGAGATCAAAGGCCGTGTCATGGGTACTCCTTTTAATTTCAATTCCTAACGCGAAGGGCTCTCGAAAAAGAGAAGCTAAGGGAAGGTGGCTTCCATTATGGTCGGAAGAACCGCGCCACGGCAAGTAGATTTCGCCGCACACGCGGGACCAGCGGCGGCGGGACTGCTGTATTCTTGCGAATTCAGCGGAAATTCACTGGAGGGAATGGTATGCTGCTTACAATATTCCCCGGAATCATACGCCCGGATGCCTGCGGAAGAGATTTGAGTTAAGAAGGAACCTTGCTGTAGGAACTAAACTTATTGGCTTTGAGCTGCTTAGGGCAGGGCCCCGGCAGTTTCCCTTCAAGACCCGGCTCTCACCAGGTTCGCCGCAGGAGTGAGTTGCTGATGAAGACGTGCCCAGTCTGCGATACGCCGTTCTCCGACGAAAATTCGCATTGCCCCTCGGACGGCGCGGCCCTGATTCAGTCTCGGGAGCTCCAGGCGGGACGCACCGTACGCGGCAAATACCGCATCGTGAACATGATAGGCCGCGGCGGAATGGGCGAGGTGTACCTTGCCGAGCATCTGATGCTGGGGGGAAGGCTGGCCTTGAAGTTCCTGGCGCCGGAGCTGAGCCAGAGTCCAAGATTCATCAAACGGTTCCGGCTTGAGGCCAAAGCCGCCTACCAACTGAAGCACCCGAACATTGTAGAAGTCGTGGACCTGGACCAGGATGAAAATGGCACCCTGTTCATCGCCATGGAGTATGTGCAGGGCGCCAGCCTGCGCAGCATTCTGACCAGGTACCCGTCGGGGCTGCCGCCGCTGACCGCCCTCAACTTTGCGCGGGATGTGGCAGCCGGGCTGGCTGCGGCGCACGATCGTGGCACCATCCACCGGGATATCAAGCCGGAGAACATCCTGATCGCGCACGCGCAGGGCCAACCGGACTGCGCCAAGGTTCTGGATTTTGGCATTGCGGCCTTGTCAGAGGGTATTACCGATGTGAGCCGCACCCACGGTGTTCTTCTCACGCCCGAATACGCATCTCCGGAACAGTGGCGGGGAACACCAGCCAACGAACTCGACTGCCGCGCCGATCTCTATGCGCTGGGAGGAGTGCTGTACGAAATGCTGGCGGGGTGCCGGCCCTTCAAGGCCGCCAACTCCGAAGGCTGGATGTACCAGCATCTGTACGGCGAGTACACTCCATTGGCAGCGCTTCGGCCGGAGCTCGAATCGCAGTTTCGCGGAATCGGGCAGGTTGTGGATCAGCTTCTGGCGCGCGATCGCGAGGAACGGTTGCCTTGCGCCGAAGCCCTGCTGGAGGAATTCGACCGGATTCTGGAGAATTCTCCTGCCGCGCAAATGGAAGGCAATGGCCCTGGCGCGACCCTGTTCGAGGAGCAGGAGAGCGAAGGTGGTTTTGCCGGAGTCCGATCGCGTGAATCGGGTTCGGGTTTGCGCCCATCCGTCGGTTCGGGAGATTATTCACGACAGCGGACGAGCGGGTCCCATCGCGTCACCGGGCAGAACAACAGCCGGGCGAAGCGCGGCAGCGGAGAGTGGTCCACCAGCCGTTCGAATGCGCGCAGCGGCCAGTCGCTGCAAGCTGCGCCTGCCAGGCCCCGTCATTGGGCTCGCCGGATTGCGCTGGGGGCGGGAATTCTGGTGGTGCTGGCGGGTGGAGCGTCTGCCTACCTTCGTTGGCGCCCCCTGCCGCCCGCCGCGGTCCCGTCTCTCTCCCCCGCGCCGGGCGCCTATTCCCAACCGCTCCAGGTGATGATTTCCGACACTACCCTCGGAGCCGTGATTCACTTCACTACCGACGGAAGCGCTCCGTCGACGACTTCGCAAACCTACAGCGGGGCGATTTCGGTGATCAACGGCGAGGTGCACCTGAGGGCCATTGCGATCTCTTCGGGGCACTCCGCAAGCCCGGAAGCGGAGGGCATTTATCTGGTATCGGTGGAAGCGCAGGGTGCGGACACGCCCAAACCGTCTCCGTCCTTGCCGCAGCAGCCGGGAACTGCGGAGCCCCAGACTGCAACCGGACAATCGCGACCCCAGCCGGCCGCCGGCGCGTCCCCCGCAAAGCTGCCGAGAACTACATCTACAGATCTCGGCCGGCAGGGGAACTCCACCGCGCCGGCGAAGCCGCCTGAGCCCAGCGCAAATCCAAATCGACCCAGGCCGGAGACGGCCCCGGTTCAAATGCAGGAGATCTCCGCCACGGAGGCCGAGGGTATGATCGTTTCGCGCACCATGCCCGTCTATCCAGCCGCGGCGCAGGCCCGGGGCGTTAGCGGAACCGTGATCCTCAATATTGTGATTTCAACCAGCGGCAGCGTGTCCAGCATCGATCCCGTGAGCGGCCCCCTCGAGCTGCAACAAGCGGCCATGAATGCGGTGCGAACCTGGCGCTATCGCCCCTACATCATCCAGGGGCGAGCGGTTCCGGTGGCAACCGCCGTGCGGATGACGTTCAATCTGCGCTGAGTGGCCGAACAGCGGATCCTCCAACGCGCCGGGTTTTTGCGCCGAAGGAAAGCATCGTGCGCCGGTTTTCGCGCGAGCTGTTATGCGGCGCCTCGTCTCACCGCGAATGAGGCCTTCCACCGTGCATGGATTCGCACTGTTCTAGAATCCTAGGTATGCGCGTGACGGTCGGGGTGTCAGGGGGAATTGCGGCGTACAAAGCCGCTGAAGTGGTGCGGGCGCTCCAGCGCGCCGGCGTCGACGTCCATGTGGTGATGACGGACGCGGCGTGCCGGTTTGTGCAGCCACTGACCTTTTCGGCGCTGACCGGCCATCGCGTGATTACCAGCTTGTGGGAGGAGACCGCCCAGGCGCTGGTGCCGAACCTTTCCGCCGCATCTCCAGAACCATCGGACCTGGAGCGTCCTTCCACAATCGAGCACATCGGCGAAGCGCAGTGGGCGGAGGCGCTGGTAGTCTGCCCGGCCACGGCGAATCTGCTGGCCAAGTTTGCGCACGGGATCGCCGACGATTTTCTCACCACCATGTATTTGGCCACGCCCGCTCAGGTGCTGGTGGCTCCAGCCATGAACGTGAACATGTGGGAGCACCCGGCAACGCAGGCGAACCTTGAGCTGCTGCGGCAGCGCGGCGTGCGCGTGATTGAGCCGGGAACAGGCGATCTGGCCTGCGGGATGGTGGGCGCGGGCCGCATGGCGGAGCCCGAGGCGATTGCCGACGCGGTGCTGGACGCGCTGGGGCGGCGACAGGATCTGGCCGGCGAGGTGTTGCTGGTGACGGCGGGCGGCACCCGCGAGGCGCTGGATCCGGTGCGCTTTCTGGGTAACCGGTCGAGCGGCAAGATGGGATATGCAATCGCGGAAGCGGCGCGGGCGCGTGGCGCGCGGGTGGTGCTGGTGAGCGGACCGACGGCGCTCTATCCTCCGGCCCGGGTGGAGACGGTGAAGGTGACGACCGCGGACGAGATGCGGGAAACCGTGCTGGACCGCATGGGCGAGGCCACCATGATTGTGAAGTGCGCGGCGGTGGCCGACTACCGGCCGGTGCGCGTGAGCGGCGAGAAGCTGAGGCGCAGCGGCCCCATGACGGTGGAATTTGAGCCGACGGAGGACATTCTTGCGGAAGTGGTGCGGCGGCGGCGGCCGGGGCAGTTGATTGTGGGGTTCGCGGCGGAGACCGCCAACATCATGGAGAGCGGACGCGCCAAGCTGCTGAAGAAGGGCGCGGACGCGATTGTGGTGAACGATGTTTCGCGCGAGGGCGTGGGCATGGACGCGGACGAAAATGCAGCGACTTTCCTTACGCTGCAAACCGCGTTGGAGATGCCGCGGATGTCGAAGCGAAAGCTGGCGGACCGCATTCTGGATGAGGTGCTGGCACTGCGAAGGCCCAAGCCGCTGGTGGTGGAGATCGAGGGCGAGTCGGCGCAGGAAGAAGTGTTGAAGCATAGCCTCAACGCGAAACTCCGGCAGAAGATCGTGGTGGAGTGAGCGGCGTGGCGGGATTGAGCGCGGAGATGCGGGAGGCGCTGGCGGCGCGGGTGCGGTTCTATCGCGAGCTGGGAATTGGGGAGTTGTACCGCCGCGCCGTGGATGACAGCAGGCTTGCGGAGTTGGGTGTTGTGTCGTCAACTCTGGTGGAGGAGAAAGATATTTCGCCGCGTAGATCGAGTGTTACGCAGAATGTGGATGCTGAGCCGGCTTCCCATGCCGGGTCGCAGCATCGAGACCTGGGGCGCCCGGCGGCAGACGTGGGGCAGCCAGTCGACAAAGTTGAAGCGCTGCGGATAATTCGGGAAGAGGAGATTGGGGAATGCACGCGGTGTGCCCTGCACACAGGGCGGCACACCATCGTGTTTGCCGACGGCTCGCCGGATGCGCACCTGATGTTCGTGGGCGAGGGACCGGGCGCGGATGAAGACGCGCAGGGGCTGCCCTTTGTGGGGCGCGCCGGGCAACTGCTGAACAACATGATTGTGGCCATGGGACTGAAGCGCGAGGAAGTCTACATCGCCAACATCGTCAAATGCCGTCCGCCGGGGAATCGCACCCCCGAGCCGGAGGAGGCAAACACCTGCGTCCAGTTCCTGAACCAGCAGATTGAGGTGGTGCGCCCGGAAGTGATTGTGGCGCTGGGCGCGACCGCGGCGACCTACCTGCTCGGACAGCGGCAACCGCTCGCCGGCCTCCGCGGACGCGTGCACCAGTTCCGCGGGGCAAAGCTCATCGTGACCTACCATCCGGCGTTCCTGCTGCGCGATCCGCGGCAGAAGAAAGAGGCGTGGGCCGATTTGCAGATTGCAATGAAGGAACTTGGATTGAAGAGGCCGGAATCAGGAAGCAGCGAGTAGGAAAGATTCTTTTCTTCTATCGGCTATCGGCGCGAACGGCTTTTCGATGCATTCACGCGGCGGCGCAGGCGTGCCGGCCTGGGTTGTCGAGGGCGGGCGCCGTGTTCCTCGCAATAAGGATGGGCGCCAGCCCGACAACTGACAGGATCTCCGCGACATGGGCGGAGAGGTTGCAGACGGTGAACGAGTGGCCCGAATGAATGGCGTCGGTATAGAGCGTGATGAGCGCGGCAATCCCTGCGGCATCGATGCGTTCGATCTTGCCGAAATCGAGCGCGACGCTCTGGCGCTGCACCAGAGGCGCTAACAGGGTAACGAGCCGCTCTTCTGTGCCGCGAACGAGCTCCGTGAAGCCGGCCGGCTCGACCACCAACATCGCATCGGGCTGGCAGTAAGTCGAATTCATGAAAACCTCCAATCCATCCCCGCATCCCGGATTATGAAAGCCCGCAGGTTGCGTTGCCTTCTCCTGATGCATGCGGGAGGCCAAATCGCCTTCCCGGGGAAATATGCTCAAAGTAGAGGGGATAACTTGCGCCGATGGCGAATCCCCTCAGGTCACCTACTGTCCGTTTGCGAGCGTGGTGTCCGCATTCGGACAATTGAATCTACGCAGCACGGAGGTCCGGAGTTCCATGAATCGGCAGAATCGGGAATCACCGGATCTCCTTAGCTACAACGTGGCGCACAAGCTTGCGGTTAACACTGGGTTTACTGAAGCGGGCGTTGTAGCGCTGCCGCACGCCAATGAGACACGCGATGCGCAGAGATTCACTACGTTTATAGATTCCGGACATGCCGGAAAGATGCAATATCTGCGGCGTGCGAACGACGAAGGCGAGCTGGTGCGCGCGCGCGTGGCCATTCCCTTCCCCTGGGCGCGTTCGGCGATTGTGTGCATGGCGAGCTACCACAACGCGCAGCCGAAATCCACCGACGCAGCGCCGCGCGATGCCGCGTGGATCGCGCGCTACGCGTGGACCAGCCGCCCATCCACTCATCCAGCCGAGCGCGGCCGGCGGATCGCGAGCGACTACCACAAGGTACTGCTGAAACGGCTGAAGAAGCTGGAAGCGCGATTGCATGAACAATATGGTGAATTCGAATCGCGCGCCTACGTCGATACCGGGCCGGTGGTGGAGCGCGCGCTGGCAACCGCGGCGGGGCTGGGATGGACAGCGAAGAACACCTGCCTCATCCATCCAAAAATTGGTTCATATGTTTTTCTCGCGGTGCTCATCACCTCGCTCGAGGCGGAGCCCCAGCCAGTAACGCTTACCATCCCGGATCGCTGCGGATCGTGCACGCGCTGCATTGAGGCGTGCCCGACCGATGCGCTGTTCGCGCCCTACCGCATGGACGCAACCCGCTGCATCTCGTATCTCACCATCGAGCATCGCGGAGCGATCGCGCCCGAGCTGATGGAAAAGATGGGACGGCAGGTATTCGGGTGCGACATCTGCCAGGACGTGTGCCCGTGGAATCGCAAAGCCCCGATCGCGGCCGACGAGGAATTGGCAGCTCGAGAAGAACTCGTCAATCCGGCGCTGAGCTGGTTGCTCTCTCTTGATGAGGAGGCATTCGAGCGGCAATTCAATGGCTCGCCGGTGCGGAGAGCGCGATTCGACGGACTACGGCGCAACCTCGCGGTTGCCATCGGAAACAGCGGCGAGGTCCGCTTCGCGGCGAACTTGCGCGAGTGGGCGCACGCGGCGGACGACGGATTGCGCGCCGCCGCAGCCTGGGCTCTCGAGAAACTGGATATTCGGGGAAGTACCGCAGGAGACCGCTGACTGCTCCGGACTTCGGGCGAACTCTGGTAGAACTTGCTCCCTCACGAAACCCGAAGCACGTTCGCCGCGCTCAGGCCTTTGGGGCCCTGCTGGCACTCGAACTCGACGCTCTCGCCCTCATTCAGTGTCTTGTAGCCCTTCTCCTGAATGGCGGAGAAATGAACAAAGACGTCTTCGCCGGTGGAGCGCTGGATGAATCCGTAGCCCTTGGCTCCGTTGAACCACTTCACAACACCCTGTTCCTTCATCGAGGTTCTCCTCTATGGGTAAGGCACAGCTTTAATGCCGGCCGACTCATGGCATTTTGCATTTGCTCGCGAGGCGAAGGCATGCAAGGGGGAAGACCGATGGCTCGCGCGGAGTTATCCGCGCCGTGCCTCAGTTATGACAGGAATTTACCCTTCTTGCAAGCAAAAACTGCGCCGCCGGGATCCTGTTATCCCGCCCGTGTGCAAGCAGGAAAACTGCGAAAGACGTATCCTGAAGGTACATACCCTGTTGTTAGAAGTGGGCTTTTAAAGTGGCTGCGCGGCAGGCGCAGGAGAACTCTCGAAGAGGGATACGAGGTGGAAAACGTCTCAGAATCCGGTACAGAAGCCATTGCCGATGCCGATGCCGAGCCTCACCAGGAAGGCGCGATCGCTGGCGTGGACAATACGCCCGCTCCAGCCATAGCTGACGGGACGGCTCCCGCGCCGGCTTGTATATCTTCCATCAGCGGAGCCAACGGGCCCCTGCAGCAAACCAAGTGGTTCCGGTTGCGGCAGAACGGCACCGCCATGGCTCGGTACCTGCTGGACAGCGAGGTGCACACCTACGCCTTCAGCGTAGCCGCAAACGCGATCCTCTCGTTCATTCCACTCACGGTTTTGCTGTACACCCTAGCCGCCAACGTGTTTCACAGCGAGTCCATGACCGGAGTGGTTGGCGACATGATCCACTACTTCTTCCCGTCGAACCAGGACTGGATCGCGAAAAACCTCGCCCTCCAGGCGCCGCACCACGGGGTCCAGGCGCTGTCGCTGCTCCTCATCCTGATCTCTTGCACCGGCATCTTCTTGCCGCTTGAGGTGGCTCTGAACCAGGCGTGGGGCGTGCGCAAGAGCCGAAATTACCTGTTCAACCAGGCCATCGCCTTCGGGCTGGCCATCTGGATGGTGGTGCTGGGTATGGCGGCGATGCTGCTGGGCGCGGGTGAACGGCAGATCCTGGCATTCCTGTTCTTCCACCACACCGATAACTGGGTCTTCAACGGCATCGGTTACATCTGGCTGGCAATCTGCACCGGCGTGGCTTGCATACTTTTCTTTTTCTCGATTTACTGGCTGCTGCCAAATTGCAGAGTACCGGCGCGAAGTGTCATGCGGGCTTCGATAGTGACGGGAATCATCTGGCTGGTGGCGAAGTTGATCTTTGTCGCCGTGCTGCCGCACCTGGATTTGAGAGCGCTCTACGGACCGTTTTATGTCTCCGTGGGGCTGCTGTTCTGGGCCTACATTTCGGGGCTGATTCTATTTGCCGGGGCGCAGGTGAGCGTCGCAAGAATGGGGACAAAGAAGGAGTAATGGGCCGTCTATCAGCGAACGACGACAAAGGAGCCACGGCGGCGCGGGCCGAAACGAAATATCGAAAAATGGTCATCCAAGGACGCAACGCGTTCCAATCCGAGCCGAATCATCACCGCGAAGCTGGAGAGGTCTACAAGCGAAAAATCCTGATCGTGCCAGGCTTGACCGATTTGCCAAGCGAATTCCAGGTCGGAAGGTCCGACAAATTCGATGGATGCCAAGCCGGCACGGAGTTGTCCCCAGAAGCGTTCTGCTGCGCGGCGCCCGATCCTGTGATGCAAGAGTGAGCACGTTTCCGCCAGCACGTGGTCGGTGGTCACCAGTTGATCGTGTTCCGACAGGATTGTCTTTGCCCGAATGTTTGTGGATTCTGATTTTACGGCCGCGGCATACCAGATCGAACTGTCGACAAAAAGGCTCATCCCTTTTCAGGCCTCCACTCGCGCACGCTGCATTGCAGCCTATCGCTGGAGAGTGAATCACCGTTTGCGCGGTACATCAAGGACTTCTACGCGAGGAGCGGCAATGGCTTACGCCGTTCTGCGGTATCGTTTCCGGGATGCCTCAATCGCTTCGGCAATCATGGCATCCTTGTTATGGGCGATATCAGAACCTGCAGAAGAACCGAGGTCGAATATGGAGGTTATGTCGGGCTTCGATCTCGATCCTCCCAGATCGCGCGCAACAGTCTGGCGAATGTACTCAGAAAGCGATATACCGAGCGCGTTTGCGCGGCGGCGGGCGCGCTCTTGCATCTCGCGGTCCAGCGTGATCTGGGTACGCACCTTCATGATGCCCCAATCATACCATCGGATAGAAACTGGATCACGCGCCCCTTACTGCACCTTGAACGCCTTCACCGCAATCGCGTTCGGCCCGTGCCCTGCGGGCAGCATGGTGAACAGCGACCCCGTCGAAGTCCGCACCACGGCCACGTCGCCGGAGCGTGAATCCACCACGAACAGCAGGTGACCGGCGGCGGAAAATGCCATTGCAGATGGCCCGTCGCCGACATGGATTCCGGGGTTCAACCGTCTGCCGTCGTCAATGGAGTACGCCGTAACTTCGTCCGAGCGGGCGTTGGCGACGTAGAGCAAAGAATTGTCGCGAGAAACAAGTCCAAAGACAGGATCTGCTCCGATGAGGTAAGTGTCGCCGACCTCATCGGTGGTGTTGTAAATTTCACTCACCGAATCGGAGAGTGAATTGGAGACGAAGACCTCGCCGCCATCCGGTTTGAGCGCGAGCTGAACCGGCGCTCGGCCCACATCCATGAGCGCCTCCAGGCGATCCGGGCCGCCAGGATTGAACTTGGAATTCCCCAGCGCGATCGCCATCACCTGGTGGCCGCCGGAACAGGCCACAAATGCCTTGGATGAGTCGGGCAGGATGACGGCGTCGCTTGCGCCGGGGCAATCTTCGAAGATGGCGCGGACGCGGCGCGTCTTCGGATTGACGATGGTGACGGAATTGCCGCCGCGGTTGGGAACGACGAGGCTTCTTCCATCCGGAGAGAGCAGCGCCTCGGCCGGCTCTTCGCCCACACCGAGCTGGGCAATCTCGCGCCGCGCCGCCAGGTCGACGATTGAAATGGAGTTGGAACCGAAGTTGGCCACGTAGGCGAACTTGCCGTCGGCATCCACGCTGATGGCAATCGGCCGGTGGTGCAGAGGAATGGTTGCGGCGACAGAATTCTTCTCCGCGTCGATCACCGAAAGCCATCCCTGTCCGCCGGGCGCCCCGGAGACAACGATGTAAACCTCATTGCGCGTGGGGCTGGGAGCGACGGCGATCGGATCGGGTCCGACCGGTATCTCGCGATCCAGCCGGATGTTCACCACATCGAGCACGCTCACGGTGCCGCTTACGCCATTGGTCACATAGGCGAACTCTCGGTAACCGGGCGGATACTGGGGAAAGTCGCTGGTGCGGCAGCCGGCAACGCCGAGCACGAGGAAGAACGAGGCCGCTGTCCCACCCATGCGCAGGAAGCCGCGCATGGATCGGGCACAGCTCTGAAGGGGAACGCGCTTACTGGATGCGTCCGTCATGGGCTCCAGTTGCGGATGCCACGTGGATGCCGCGGGGGAGCGCGCGCTCAACCACCGGCGCAATCCGCTCGATCTCGTTCATCATGGTGACGAACTGCTCCGGATAAATGGATTGCTGGCCGTCGGAGAGCGCCTTTTCCGGCTGGTGATGCACTTCCACAATTACGCCGTCCGCGCCCACCGCGACGGCAGCGCGAGCCATGGGCAGAACCTTGTTGCGCTTGCCCGTGCCGTGGCTGGGATCGACCAGGATGGGCAGATGGCTGAGGCGCTGCACCGCGGGCACAATGCTCAGGTCGAGAGTGTTCCGGGTATGGTCGGCAAAGGTCCGCACCCCGCGCTCGCACAAGGCCACTTCGTAATTGCCCTCGCTCATAATGTACTCGGCGGCCATCAGAAACTCGTCCAGGGTCGCGCTCATGCCACGCTTGAGCAGCACCGGCTTGCGCAGGCGGCCGGCATGTTTGAGCAGCGAGAAGTTCTGCATGTTGCGGGCGCCAATCTGGATCACGTCGGCCCATTCGGCCACCAGCTCCAGCGTTTCATTGTCGATGGCTTCGGTGACGATCCGCAGGCCGAAGCGGTCCCGGATCTCGGCCATGATCTTGAGCGCTTCCACGCCCAGCCCTTGAAATGCGTACGGTGAGGTGCGCGGCTTATAAGCGCCGCCGCGGAAGAACTGGGCGCCGGCGGCGGCCACCTGTTCGGCGATGGCGAAAGCCTGCTCGCGGCTCTCGATGGAACAAGGCCCGGCAATGATGGCAAGATTGCGTCCGCCGATGGCGGCATCAGTGCCCTCGAACCGGATGACGGTGTCCTCTTCCTTTACGTCGCGGCTGGCCAGCTTGTAGGGTTTGCTGACGCGGATAACTTCGGCGACGCCGGAGAGCTCCTCGATGTTGCCGCGATCGACTTCACCCTGGTTGCCGGTAATGCCGATGGCGGTGCGCTGGGCGCCGGGCATGGGGTGCGCGCGGAAACCCAATTGTTCAATGGCGTCGCACACCGCCTGGATTTGCTCCGGCGTCGCGTGCGCCTTCATCACGACAAGCATGGGAGGCCCTCAGACCTTGAGTGTAACGTTTGAAAGGCTGAAGGGGCAATGAAATGAGGGAACCAGGGCAACCAGTCGGAAGGCCGGGAACCTCTGCGGGCCAACGGCCAATCCGATAACGAAATGCTCCGGAAACTGCAACGCAGATCTGGGGGCAGTTCCGGGGAAAGTGGCGGCCTATTCGCCGTGTTTGATGGAATCGGCCGCGGATTTAGCGGCAACTATAGCGGGGGCGACAATCATTCCAACGAAAGCCAGGGCAATCAGTAAATCGTGCATGGATCGGGTCTCCTTGTTCCGGCGGGCCGTCATCGGAAGCTGCGGTTCGCCTGTCCGGCAGGAATTCGTCCTAACCAACACAAGCATCATCGCCGCCTGGAGCCGTTTCCTTGAATCCCCAAAGAGCGGAAAGTAATAAGAATGGTCGGGGGATGCGATGCTACACAAAGGTGGTACAACACCGTGGGAAACTCCCCGGTGACTCGAGTGAAAACGATTAGGAATCAGCGAATGCAATCGCGTGAGGACGCGACTTAACAGCCTGCTGAAACACTCGCTCGAAGGCGCTTTGTAACAGGGCAAGACTTCACAGCCTGCGGAAAGAATCGATGTGGGCCAGGCTTTGAAAGGGCACGACCTCACAGCCTGCGGAAGAACTCTAAAGGAAAGGTAAGAAACGTGTCAGGGCACGACTTCAGTCCTGCCGAAAGGCCGCAATTTCGAAGTTGGGCTTTACAGGCTGCGGAAAAACCCTGAAGGAAAAGCAAAAACGCGCGTCAGGGCACGACTTCAGTCGTGCCGAAAGGCCGCAATTTCGAAGTTGGGCTTTAGCCCCTGCGCCGCTCGCACTAAGCCACCACCGAAATTAATTCTTTCGCCGCCCATCCATCTGCTTCTCTGCCCGCCACTTCAGCCCCAGCCAGGCCAGGTAGCCCAGTTGAATCGCCCACGTAATGGAGTAAGCTGCCTGCCGGAAGAGGTGATTGAGGTGATCGACGATCGCCTCGTGATTGGGCGCATTGAACGCAGGATCGGGCGGGCTGGCGAGGACCAGGTAGGCCACCCGGACAAACAGTCCGGCGGAGATAAGAGCGAGAAGGAGGAAGAAGAATCTTTTCATGTGTTTGCCTCTTTGTTCCATCCAGGCGTCTAGGCTCGGAGCGCTTCCTGTGCCTCGCGCTCGGCCACTTTCTGGTGTTGCCGCTCCACCCGGTAACGCAGAATCAGAATCAAAATGCCCCAGAGAAACCACGCCAGCAGGTTCCACATCAGGGCGCCGACCATGGTGGGATCCATACCGGAATTGTCACCCCCACCGAAAACCGGCGCCGGATGCTGTGTCCGCCACCAGCGATTGGCCATGTACACAATGGGCACGTCGATGGCGCCGAAGATACCGAGCACCGCAGCCAGCGTCTGCATCTGCGGACCGGCAGCAAAGCGGCGCAGCAGCAGATAGCTGACGTAAATCAGCCACAACACAAGGGTTGTGGTCAGCCGCGCGTCCCAGGTCCACCACATGCCCCAGGCGCGGCGCGCCCACAGCGGCCCCGTGGTCAATCCCACGGTGCAAAACACCACTCCGATCTCCGCCCCGGCAAGCGCCCAGGCGTCCGCCATCTGGGCGCGGTCCGGCTGGCTGCGTCGGAAGGCCAGGAATCCAATGGAGCCGGCCAGGCTGACGGCGAAGCAAAAAAAGCAGGTGGCGAAGGACGGCACGTGGTAATAGATGATGCGGAAGATCTCGCCCTGCATGGCGTCTTCCGGCGCCACGTAAATGGCCTGGTAGTAACCCCAGGCCAGCAGCGCAACCACAATGGCGGCGTAGAGGCCGATGGCAGTCTTTTTCATGTGCGATTCCGGCCCCGGCCGAGTCGATTGGGTTGGGCGGGGACACTCCCAGTGTACGTCCGGACCGCTGGCAAGGTCTCCATCGGGAGATGGATGGAGTGACGCAGATCACTTAAAGCCCCGGTCCACGGTCCACGGTTCACGGTTCACGGCTCCGCCAGCCGCTGCGCCCGCCAGATGGCGCCTTCAATCCCCTTCACCTCCTCGTCCCGGACCGGCATCCGGGGCGCGGCGGCGTGCAGGCCGGCGAAGAATCCCTCCCGCACCAGCCGCGACTTGCCAACCACGCTGCCAATCCAGGCCACCGGAACCTCTTCGGCGAGCTGGTGCTTGCGGAACAGCTTGTCGCGAACCAGCAGGACGAAGCCGGCCAGGTCGGTGGCGGCCTGCTTCAGGACGCCCAAGGCCACCGCATCGCCC
>Ga0307373_10010261_pt1 | contig 13825 bp, 16 predicted proteins | sample OX2MG_FD_202534 | JGI IMG/M metagenome (GOLD analysis project Ga0307373, IMG submission 202534) | Soil microbial communities from Risofladan, Vaasa, Finland - OX-2 | ecosystem: Environmental > Terrestrial > Soil > Coastal area > Acid sulfate soil | place: Finland: Risofladan, Vaasa | collected... | reverse complement strand
AGGCACACGTTGTCGCGGATGCGCTGCCAATGGAAGGATGTCCTCTCGTCCCATTCACCGACGCCCATGATCTGGCGCAACTTCCGGTGTTGCTCGGCGAGGTCTTGCAGTTGGTCGTAATCCAGATTGCAACCGAGACGGACCGCCGCGAGCACCAGCACCTGCCAGTAGTCGAAGCCTTCGCGACCGCAATCGGTGCGGGAATCCTGGTTGATGTCCTGGGCGATCAGATCCAAGATGCGGTCCCGTATTTCGGGGCGCGAATAAACGTGCTGCAGCGCCTTGAGAATCGGAATCAGTTCGTGACGACACTCCAGATTGAGTTCCACCTCACCGATGCTTGGACAATCCAACCGCTGCTGCTGTGAAAACGACTTCCGCATCCATTCTCCTCCGCGAAGATGACCTCGTGTCTCAACCAAAACCCCGCGTATTCTACGCGCGCGGGCCAGAACCGTTGCCATCTTCGCGGAATTTCGGTCGAATAATCATCGGGAAAACGCGGCCGAAACGGATTTCCAGACAGGCACTAGCTAGTGCCTGTCTGGAAATCGGTGATTCGCCAGAAATCCGAGCCTCGGGAGCGACGCATCGGGTATGAAGATGGTCGCGGATGGCCGTTTTGCGCGGCGGGTTCGCTGTTTCAGACCGGTGGGATCGCGATTCTCACGCTCGACGCGCAGCGTGAACGAAAAGGCGGGTTGGTGTCTTTGGGCGAGGGCGTGCGAGGGCTACGCGGCGGGCTTCTGCCGCTGTGAGCAGGCAGCTTGACAGTCGGCGTCTTCCCGCGCGATCAGCAGTTTTCCCAACGCGTGAAGGTTGCGACCCAGAATGCCCAGCGAGATGTAACGCTCGAATCCGATCTCGCTGTGATCGCGGCAGCGTTTCAGGCCGTTGCCGGATTGTAATGCGCCGATGGCGGATTCGATGCCGGGATGCCGTTGCCGCGCCGCGCGGAATTGAACCGTCGCCGAGGCCGCTTGCGCCGCGGCTTGCTTCGCGCCCGGTTTTGGCAGACAGGGATGCGAGATGATCTTTGCCAGTTCCACTTGGTTCTGGGGCGAATGAAAGCCACGGTCGAACGATGCCTCTTCAATCCGGCCGCCGAGCCGGTCTTGCGCGAGGCGCGTTTGCTCGACGACGACCGACGCATCCGTCGCCTCGCGCGGCAGGATGTGATGGTGGACGATGAAGCCCGCCGCGTCTTCATAGACCATGACCAGCCGTCCGAATTGCACCGCTTCGCCAGCCTTGCCGCGTTTGTACAACTGCGTGTGCGGTTCGAACATGCTGAACAGCTTCTCCGAATTCGGCACCTGCTCGCCTTTCAGCACACGGCGGCGGGCCGTCGCGCGGACATGTTCAGTGCGTTGCAGGAACAGGCGCAGTTCTGCGAGCAGCGCGGCATCAGAGTCACGCGACTCGGCCTCGGCCAACAGCTTCCGCGCGCGCTTCACGATCCTGCCGCTGAGCTTCAGCAGCGCGCGGTACTTGGTCTTCAGCCGCTCTTGGTAGTTGGGCCCTTTCTTGGAAGCGATCCGGTCGATCTCGCGTGCCAGCCGCCCGACTCGGGCCAACAGATGCGAATGTTGCCGCCAGCCGGCGAGATCCAGCGCGGTACAGATGGTCAGAGAGATCGTGATGATCTTTTGCACGCCGTCGCGGATCAACGAACTTTCGCTGGGCCAGTGAATGTTCGTCTCCGCCACGAACGAGTCGCCGCGGACTTTCTTCGCGGCGTCCGGATCGAGCCGATGTCCCTCCGCCACGATCGCCTGGCTGATGGCGTCAATCGTGCTCGGCCGCAGCAGGCACACGTTGTCGCGGATGCGCTGCCAATGGAAGGATGTCCTCTCGTCCCATTCACCGACGCCCATGATCTGGCGCAACTTCCGGTGTTGCTCGGCGAGGTCTTGCAGTTGGTCGTAATCCAGATGGCAACCGAGACGGACCGCCGCGAGCACCAGCACCTGCCAGTAGTCGAAGCCTTCGCGACCGCAATCGGTGCGGGAATCCTGGTTGATGTCCTGGGCGATCAGCTCCAAGATGCGGTCCCGTATTTCGGGGCGCGAATAAACGTGCTGCAGCGCCTTGAGAATGGGAATCAGTTCGTGACGACACTCCAGATTGAGTTCCACCTCACCGATGCTTGGACAATCCAACCGCTGCTGCTGTGAAAACGACTTCCGCATCCATTCTCCTCCGCGAAGACGACCTCCTGTCTCAACCAAAACCCTGCGTATTCTACGCGCGCGGGCCTCACCGGGGGCGGCGGCGCCACGGCAAATGCCGGCGCCGCCACCGGGGGCGGCGGCTCCGCTGCTTTTAGCAGCCATTGTTCCGCCGCTGCCAAATCGCCCGACGCGGCGTAAGCGTTGGCGAGCACCGAAAGGCAGTCCCTTGGTCGTGGGCCACGAAGCTCCAGGGCGCGCTGCGCCGCGGCGACTGCCTTGGCGCCGTCTCGATAAGTCGGCACGGCGCAATTGGCACGCAGAGTGGCCAGATTCTTGTAGGCGTTCGGATGATCGGGCCACAATCGAATCGCGGTCTCATAATCGGCGATGGCGCGGTCAGATTCGCCGCGTTGATGCCAGACATATCCGCGATTGTTGTAGTGCAGGCCTGAATCGGGTTCGCGCTCGATCATCCGGTCGAAATCGGCCAAAGCATGTTCGAAATCGCCGGCCCGCAGGTAGGCGAGCCCCCGCTGACCGTAATTCGTGGTCGTGTCGCCGATCAGGCGCAGGGCGTCGTGGGCATCGGCGACCGCTTTGGCAGTTTCGCCGCGCGCCGCAAACGCACCACTCCGCAGCAGAAATGCCACAAAGGTCGGAGACAACTCAATCGACTGATTGAGGTCCCGTATCGCCGCGTCATCGTGCCCCAATGCGTGCAGCGACCGTGCCCGTCCGATCAGGCTGATGGCCGGCGGGATGCCGCGTTGCAAGGCCGCGGTGAAGTCTCGCACGGCGGCCGCCGGTCTGCCCCCGCGCGCGTGGATTTCGCCACGCAGCTTATAAGCGGTTGCATTGGCCGGGCTGAGTTGAATCGCTCGCTGAAGCTGTTCTAATGCGGCGGCGTCCTTGCCTAGCGATACGTAGGCCCACGCCAACTCGACCCGGCCAAAGACATGCGCAGGATTCAGCCGCAGTCCGCTCTGCAGGTCGTGGATCGCTCCGGCCATGTTGCCCGCCTTGTGACGCTCCATGCCGCGATTCACCAGGTATTGCGCATCGTGTGGCGAAAGTTCGATCGCGCGGTCGACGTCGGCCAGCGCCTCTTCGATGCGATTGAGCCCCGAGTATGCGACCGCCCGGTTGTTGTACGCCAAGGCACAGCGAGGGTCGTGCGATAGGGCTACGGTGCAATCATCGATCGCTTGCTCGTGCTTTTTCAACAACAGCCAGGCGTGCGCTCGGTAGGCATAGGCGGCGGCCCATTTGGGGCGAAGCCCGATGGCGCGCGTGTTGTATGCGACCGCCGCATTGAAGTCACCGCGCTGCAAACACGCTTTCGCGCGGCGGACCAGCAGCCGCGCACGAACACCGTTGGGAGTAAGAATGGACGTCAGGTCGATCATCGGGCAGGCTTGGATAAGAGCCGAGACCGGAAGCAATGCGTCGGACGACCCGGTCATTGTAACCCGCCGCCGTTTGCAGTGACAGCGCCGCCGCCTCAATAGGCGTTTCGGTGCCGCAGGCCGCGCCAGACGGTCATGCAGAGAATCTGGCAGTCGAGCCAGAGCGACCAGTTGCTGATGTAGTACAGGTCGCACTCCAGCCGGCGGCGAAGCGACGTGTTGCCGCGCCAGCCGTTGACCTGCGCCCAACCGGTGATGCCGGCCTTCACCTGATGCCGCTGCAAGTAGTTCGGTATCTGGTCGCGGAACTTTTCGACCAGCGCTCCGCGCTCGGGCCGCGGACCCACCAGGCTCATGTCGCCGGCCAGCACGTTGAACAACTGCGGCAACTCATCGAGGCTCCAACGCCGCAACACCCGCCCCAGCGGCGTGCAGCGGCAGTCGTTGCGCGCGGCCCAAACCGGGCCGGTCTGCCGCTCGGCGTCGGCGTCCATACTGCGGAACTTGAGCATCTCGAAGCTGTGCCCGCCCAGGCCGGTCCGCGGCTGCCGATAGAGCACCGGCCCGCGGCTGGTGAGCTTGATCGCCGCGGCAATGGCCAGCAACAGCGGTGAGAGCGCAATCAGGGCCAGCGCGGCGATCGCCAGGTCCATGCCCCGCTTCGCCGCCTTGCGCCAGCCGTAGTGCGGATTGCCCCGCAGGCTGAGAAAGGCCACGTTGTCGATCTCCAGCGTGCGGATGCGCATGCCCGCCAGGTTCGGCAAGTCGGGCACAAGCTGCACTTCCACCAACAAATCTTCCAGTGCCCGATAAACGGCGGGCAACTCTCCGTAGCGCGCCAGCGGAAGGGCGATGAACACATGGTCGATGTCGTGCCGGTCCACGATCGTGCCCAAGGCGTGGATGGAGCCAAGCCGCGGCAGATCGCGAGGCTCGACCTTGGGCGGAGCATCGACGTAGCCAACCGCCTCCAGTCCGGTCCAACTGTTGTGGAGGATGGTTTCGGCCACCAGGCGGCCGGTGCGGCCCGTGCCGACGATCACCGCCCGACCGTAGTTCAACCCCTGCTGCCGGGCCGCTTTCAAAATGCCCCACACCAGCCGCCGCACGAGCATCAGCGCCAAGGCGTTCAGGCAGAGAAACAATGCCAGGGCCAGGCGCGACTCGTAATCGTCGCGGCGATAGAAGGCCGCCGTGATGGCCAGCACGAACAACAGTCCGCTCGCCTGGCAAACCACGCCCAGTTCGCGCGGCAATTCGCGCAGGCGATGGATCTCATAAAGGCCGCAGGCGCGGTAGGCCACGCCGGCCAGCACCAGCAGCAGCGGCAACGAGCGCAGCACGAGCGGCAGTTCGGGCACGCCGTGCGTCGAGGGCCAGAGCGCGAAGCGCAAATAGTAAGCCGCCAGCCAGCTTCCGGCGGTCACCGCCAGATCGCCCGCCAAGAAAACCAGGCCCAGTTTTTGTCCGTGCCGGCGATACATCCGTGAATCGCTCGCGGCGAGATCGTTAGTGAAGGCGATTCTTGTAGTGCTTTAAACGCAGGCGGTCAAGATCGGAAGCTCACGTCCCATGAGCGTTGCCGGCTGCGGTCCTTCCGCCATCGCAACGGCCACCGCACGGTTCAGCGAGACGATGGGCGATGGCCGCACGCGCTGGAGAAGATCGTAAAGCTGAAGGATTTGCGGCCAATCGGTGTCTTCGGCCCGCGCCTCCTGACAGTGCAGCGCGGTCGATTGCCTTGTGCTTGGCGGTCTGTATGATCCAGGTGCGCGGCGAACGGGGCACGCCGGTGGTCCGCCACTGGTCGACGGCCGCCGCGAAGGCTTCCTGGGCCGCCTCTTCGGCCACGTCGAAATCGCCGACGAGCCGGATCAGGGCGGCCATGGTCCGGCCCCAGAGCGGTAGACCGCGTCGACCGCGGCGTCGGTAATTGGCAAGCATCGGCACATTGTAAACAATTTTTTGGCCGGGTTGTCGATTCGGGCAGCCGCCGTTCGACTTACTGCTGATCTCAGGCGAAATCAAATGGGGCCATCGTTACCGTTGGAGGAATATCATGAAATACATGTTGCTGGTTTACCGGGAAGAAAAGGCGTTGAACGACGCGGAGCGAGAACAGTGCTACGTCAAATCGACGAAGCTTGCGCGAGACCTGCACGCGAAGGGAAACTTCGTCGCGGCCTCGCCGTTGCACCCCGTCTCGACCGCGACGAGCGTGCGGCTGCGCGAGGGGAAGCGGCTGGTGACCGACGGCCCCTTTGCCGAGACGCGCGAGCAGCTTGGCGGATTCTACATCGTCGATGCGCGTGACCTGGATGAGGCCGTCGGCATCGCGGAGCGGATTCCCGCGGCGACGGTGGGCACGATCGAAATCCGCCCCGTCCTCGAGATTCCCGGTCTTCCGACCGATTAGAAAGGAATCCACATGCAACCAGAAACCCCACAAGCGCCTGTCTCGAAAGGCAAGCTCTGGACTGGTTGGGCGATGAGCCTCATACCGGCGCTGTTCATGCTGTTGGACGGTGTCATGAAGCTGGTCAAGCCGGCCCCCGTCGTCGAGGCGACCACTAAACTTGGATATTCCGAAAACGTGATTCTTCCCTTGGGGGTCGTCGCGCTCGTCTGCACGGCGCTCTATCTGCTGCCGCGCACCGCGGTTCTCGGAGCGATTTTGCTCACCGGCTATCTCGGCGGGGCGGTGGCCAGCCATCTCCGCGCCGGAGACGGTTGGTTCCCGATTTTCTTCCCCGTGATCTTCGGCGTTCTGCTCTGGGGAGGGCTTGCGCTGCGGGACGAGCGGTTGTGCTCGCTGGTTCCTTGGCGGAGCGACACGTGACAGTTGTTGGACCCTGAAGCGACGTCGTTGACGGTGGGCCGGCGCTCGCAAGCTCGCTGGTCCCACCCTACGCAGCTATTTTTGATCGAGATGTTTTCCCAACGGAGGTTGTTCGAATGAAAGTCATGGTTCTTGTCAAAGCCAGCAACGGTTCCGAGGCGGGCGTGATGCCCAGCCAACAGTTGCTGGCGGAAATGGGTAAGTTCAATGAAGAGCTGGTCAAGGCGGGCGTGATGCTGGCGGGCGAGGGCCTTCATCCCAGCTCCAAGGGCAAGCGCGTCCGGTTCTCTGGCCAGCAGCGGACCGTGATCGACGGGCCGTTTGCCGAGACGAAAGAGTTGGTCGCCGGCTTCTGGTTGTGGAAGGTGAAGTCAATGGAAGAAGCCGTCGCATGGATGATGCGTTGCCCGAATCCCCATCTCGACGAGGGCGAGGTCGAGATTCGCCAAGTCTTTGATCCGGAGGACTTCGCACCGATCGACCCCTCCGGTGAACTGCGGGCAGCCGAGGCTCGGTTGCGCGAGCAGGTGGCCGCCAAGCAATAGCGCTTTGTCATGCGTCGATTGATGGATGGATCGCCAAGAACGTCAATACACGCCGAAGCCGAAGCCAGGGCCGACGGGGCCGTAGAAGCCCGGACCATACAAGGCCGGTCCAAAGGCCCGATAACCGTAGTAGGGACGATAGTACGGCCGCGGCGCGTATACCCGCGGCGCATAGACGCGAGGTCCATAGGGGGCCAACATGGCGGCCCGCACGGGACCACGCACAAACGGGCGCGGATAGGGGTAAGCCTGCGAAGTCGAGGCCGCACCGAAAACCAAGGCGCCCAGCAGAGCGCCGATCATCAAAACGCGTTTCATTATCAGGTACTCCTGTTGTCTTCTTGGGCCGCCTGGCATGGGGGGAAAGCAACGTGTAACGCCAAGGCAGCCCGTGGTCGGTTGTTCGCCCCTGGTCTCATTCTCCGGTTCCGTGTCGCTTCAACAACAAACGCAGCTTGTGTGCCGGCGCGTTCCGCCGATCGCTTAAACCTTGCTCCGACACCTACTTAGGCCGGCAGCCTGGCACTCGGCCGCATTCGCCAGGCGTCGGCGACTGTCGCGGTTCTGCTACTGGTGTATCAATTCGGGCTCTCGTTCGCAAGTTACGGCTTGTGCCGCCGGTGCATAGGCCGCAGGCCATGCTTCATCGTTGGGCGGAGGCATAGCCGAGTGTTTTTACAACGCATCGTGTCACGGACTCGAACACCGGCGTCATGCCGGGCACTTAAGGAGAAGGCCATGCAACGAATCGGAATGTTTTTGGGCATTTTGGCGGCGGCGTTGTTGGTGGCATCCACGGAGCGGGCCGAGGCGCACGCTCGCGGCTGTTGTTCCAAGGCCCAGTGCGGCACCGCGTGTTGCCAGACGGCATGCAACGCTTGCCGGCCAGCCTGCGGCGGATGCCACAAGTCGCACTGCGGCCATCGCAACGCCTGCCGTCACCATCATCACGCACGCTGCTGCCAGCCGGCCTGCGGCTGCGGAAGCTGCACGTCCGGACCGGCGCCTTACACGACGGCTCCCGCACCCGGCATGGCAACGCCGCCGAATGCTCCTGAAGCCCCTTCGCCCATTGATGCGCCGGCTGCCAGGTAGCTCGTCTACGGGGCCACGCGGAGCCGCTCGCGCTCGAGACGCTCGGCGACGTAATCCAACGCCTTGGCTGCCATCAACTCGCTATAGGCCCTTGCCCGTCCTTGGGCCGTGGTCTGCATGTCGGCGTCATGGGGAATGCCCAGCGCCGAGAGTTTCATTTTGAGCCTCTCGGCGCTGGCGAACCAAGGGTCGTCGGCCGGGTCGCAGGCGAAGTAGATGTTCCGCGGCCAATTCAGCGGATGAACGTGCAGCGTGGCCGTATCCTGCCGGGCGGCTTCCGGCTCGGCATAAATTGCCGGCAAGGCAAGCTCGTCTTCGTCATAATAGGCGAGCTGAAAATCGATCGCCGGCGACATGGCCGCCACAATCGGCAGCCGATTCGGGTACTTGAACGACAACCGCAGTGCGCCTTGTCCGCCCATACCGATGCCCAATAGCGCAATCTGCGTCGGGCGCGACCCCCATTGTTCGGCCGCGTAGCTCAGCACGTGATCCATCACGTATTGCTCGGCCGAGAGCGCGGCATCGAAGCCGGGCCAAATCCGCTCGGTCCACCAGCTTCGGCCGCTCTTGGGCGCGATGCAAGGCAGGCCATGTCGTGCAAACTGTTCGAGATACGCCTCGCGTCCTTCGAGTCCGGCGGCGTCGACATCGTGCAGGAAGATCAGCGACCAGCCGTGCGGGTTTCGCTGCGCAGGCTCGTAAACCTGGCACGCGTGCCCTCGCAGGTCGACAACTTCAAGATGTTTTTTGGGGGACATGGGTTATGGTCATGTAGGGTGGGACCAGCGAGCTTGCGAGCGCCGGCCCACCATCGGCGCGACGTTGTTCACGGTGGGCCGGCGCTCGCAAGCTCGCTGGTCCCACCCTACACGTGAAGAAACTCAGCGTCGCTCGTAGACGGCCCGGCCATCGATGTACGTCGCCACGACCTGCGTCTGGCGAATCTCATCGACCGGACATTCCAGCAGGTCGCGGTCGAGGATGACGAAGTCGGCCAGCTTGCCCGGCTCAAGCGAGCCCGTGCGGTCGTCGAGGAACATGATCTTGGCGTTGTTGGCGGTGTAAAGGCGAATCGCCTGCTGGCGTGACAGCGCTTGTTCGGGGTGCAGCGGCTCATCGTGCCAGCGGGCGCGGCGCGTGAGCGTGACCCACATTCCCAGCCAGGGATTGTAGGGATTGATCGCCCGCAACGAGCCGATCTTTTGCATGTGATCGCTGCCGCCGCCGGCCGTCACGCCGGCCTTGAACAGCGTCTTGAGCGGTTGGAAATAACGCAGCCGGTCGTAGCCGAAGTGGGCCACTAAGGTCCGCGTATCGAGATATAGCCAGGCCGGTTGAATATCGACCATCACGCCCAGCCTGGCGGCTTGGTCGATCGCTTGCTGCGTCATGAAATTCGAGTGCGTGACGCAGGGCCGCGTGGGCGCCACCGGCGTGCTGTGGTTCACCTCTTCGTAGGCGTCGATCAGGGCCTGCACGGCGCCGTCGCCGACGCTGTGGGCCGTGAACTGCAAGCCATGCTCCACTGCCGCGCGGACGATCGACAGCAGCGTTTCATCGGGTATATAACGCATGCCGCGGTAGCCCGGATCGTCGATCGAATAGATGCGGCTGACGCCCCACGGCCGTAGCATGTAGGCGCTGCCGGTGAGCATGCCGCCGTCCAGGAAGGTCTTCAGTCCGATGATCCGCAGCCGGTCGTCGCCCTGGCACAGCGGGTCGGCGGCGATGCGAGCGATGGTCGCCACGATGTCGGCTGTCTTGCCCGACGTGTCGAGATCCTGCGAAAGCCGCACGCGCAGCGGCAGCTTGCCGGCGGCGTGCAACCGGCGGTATTGTTCGACCACATCGGCCTTGGCGTCGCGGTCGATGATCGACGTGATGCCGACCGACGTGTAATCGTTGAGCAGCTCCAGCAGACGCTCGTCTCTCTCTTGCGGCGTGGCCTTTTTGTCGGGCGACGACACCTTGAGGTATTGCATCGCGCCGCGGAGGATGCCGGTCGGCTCGCCGCTGGCCGGGTCTTTTTCGATCTTGCCGGCGCCGGTGGCCTGGAAATCCTTGTCAATGCCGCTCTTGGCGAGGGCCAGCGAGTTCGCTGAAGCGTCGGGGCCGGTGGAAAACACGACCGGATGACGCGGGGCGGCGGCGTCCAACTCGGCCTTGGTTGGATACCGCTGCTCTCGTAGGCGCGTGATGAACACCTGCCGCACGACGATCCATTCACCTTCCGGCAGCGCCTTGGCCCGCGACGTGATGTAGGCCAGCACATCGGCGATCGACTCCATGTCGGGCACGGGATGATCGAACTCGGTCAGGCAGGCCGCGGCCGGATGAACGTGCGAATCGCCCAGGCCGGGCAGCACCGTCTTGCCCGACAGATCGACGATCTTCGTCATCGGGCCGCGAGTTTTCAGCACGTCGTCGTCGGAACCGACCATCAGGATACGGCCGTCTTTGACGGCCATCGCCGAGTGCAGCGAAAAGTCGCGGTCGACGGTCACGATCTTGCCGCGGTGCAAGATGAGATCGGCCTCCGCGGCGAGGGTGGGGCCCGCGAGAAGGAAGGCGGCGAGGGCGAGCAGCTTGCGGCGTAGCATGGCGGGTGACTCGAAGGAGATCATTTGTGGCTGTAGCGCAGCATAATCGGCGGACCGACCGTGCGAAAGTGCCACGCAAATTCTGTTGCGTGCGGCGTCGCTCGTGGCAGCCGTCGACGAACTGTTGCTGGTGCGGCACCGCAGATTGGCCAGCAACTTCGGCCGGCGACGACGATCAGCCAACGTGATAAAATGCACGTGGGCAACCGTTCGCGTTTATAGGACCGGAACGATGGATCAAAAACTTGCGGATCTAGTTCAGAAGAAGCAGAAGCAGTTGAGCGCCGGCGATGGTGTCGACTGGGACGACCGTCGTGACAAATACGTTGCGGCCGTGAACGCCTTGTATGAGCAGATGCAGGGCATGCTCGCCGAGGCAATCGGCCAGAACAGTGTCTCGCTGCAAAGGCGCGAGAAACAGTTGAGCGAGAGTTACATCGGAACGTATGCAATCGAGGACCTTATCTTGCGGATTGGAGATGAGCAGGTCCGCTTTTCGCCTCGGGGGCGGAATATCGCGGGTGCCGAAGGCCGTATTGACGTCGTTGGCGAGCGCGGCGAGGCGATCCTTATTCTGCGAGACGATTCAGGGTGGGGGTTCGTGCAGTCTCGCCAACCGAAGGTGACCGTTGTTCCCTTCGATGAGTCAACGCTTGCCGAAGTGCTGCGGCTGGTAATGCGGGATTAAGACCAATGCCTCTGCCATTAGTCGGTCAACCGTCTGCCGAGCCGCAGACGCTGGACTGGGTCGGCCACGGCCGCTACTGGGCCAAGCCGGTGGAAGTCGACCGGCTCGACCCCGACGACGTATACGATCGAGCCGACGAGCTACTGCGGGCACTCCCTCCTTGAGATACCGGTCTACGTCTGATCGAAGGCATGATGAGCCTGCCGGAGCCGCTGGCGGAGCTTGCCTGGAAAGAGATTCGCGATTTTGCAAAGGAGAAAAACATGCCGTACATCACTGCTGCGGAGCGTGTTGGCCGCGAAGAAGGGCTGGCCGAGGGTCTGGCGAAGGGCCGGGAGGAGGGCCGGGAGGAGGGCCGGGCGATCGGCGCACGGCAAAGCTTGCTCGCGGGCATCGAGGTGGCGCTGGAACTGAGATTCGCCGCGCCTGGTCTCACGCTTTTGCCCGAGATTCGAGAAATCGAAGATGTGGACCTGCTGCGGAAGATACTCGGCGCGATCAAGCAAGCCGAGAGCCCGGAAGCACTGTGCCAGCTTTGGCTAAAATCTTAACAGCATGTCGAATCTGACGAACGACCGTCCACAAACACCTGCCGCACTCGCAAATCCGCGTCGAGCACCAGCAAATCGGCCCGCTTGCCCGGTGCGATGCTTCCCAGCTCGCGATCGAAGCCGGCGATGCGGGCGGGCGTCAGACTCGCCATGCGGACCGCTTCCCAGACCGGGCAACCGGTCAGCTCGCGGAACGTGCGGACCATGTGGTCCATGCCCTGCACGCCGGACGCCAGGGCTTGCCCGTCCGGCATCAGGCCCACGCCGTCGCGCCGCAGGAATGGCTCGCCGCCGTCGAGCGGGCCGAAGATGTATTGCCCGTCGGGCAAGTCGAGCGCGCGGTTGCAGTCGGTCACCAGTGCCAGCCGGTCGGGTCCCTTGATCTTGCGGGCCAGCAGCAGCGTTCGTTAATGACGGTTGCAGTACCGCTCGTGAGGAGCACGACCAATGTGAACATGACCATCGTGCCTGGAATCGCCTGCTCGAAGCCGCTGGAGATTTCTTTGCGCTCGCCCGCCGGCACCACCTCCAGCCGCAGATGGCGGGGCTTTTCAGCAAGGCGTTTGAAGCTTTCAGGTTCCGGTTGTTCGGCAGCCGACGTGGTTGCCACGAGGTCGGCGAGGACGGTGTACACGGCCCGCGCGACCCGCACCTGATCGTATTGCCCCGACTGGTCGGCGTTCTTGCGAGAGAATTTCACGACAACCTTCTTTCCCGAAATCACGTTCTCGGTGAAACCGCTCGGGATCGTCAGCCAACGCGGTTGGGCATCGAGCTCTTTATCTCCATTGATCGGCACGATCTGAAAGCCTGCCGCGTCGAGGCGGCGCGTGATTTCGGCGGCGAGGAGCCCCGCATCCTCGGGTATCTGCACGCCCAGGCGGTCTTTGCCCGTGCCCTGTCGTCCCATGCCGCTTGTAATGGTGCCGATGAAATAGAAGAACATGATCGGCATGATGAAGACCCAGAGGATCGTCTCCCTTTCGCGCAGGGCGTGCAGCAGATCGTTGCGGGCAATGAACCAGGCGTCTCGAAACATGGCCGGACGGATTTTGGATTTTAGATTTTGGATTGGGGACTGGGGAAAAACAATATCCGCTTAGCTTTATATAAGCCGACGCAGGCGGCGTTCGCTGATCAGGAACAAGATGACGCAACTGGCCAGCACGATCGTAATCGCGGTTGCCAGCGACCCCGCGCCGGTGGAGTCGAACAGGATGTCTTCGAGTTGTTGCAGTGCCCAGCCGTTGGGGGTTTTGCGTCCGATGGCTGCCATCCAGGCGGGCATGGAGTCGAACGGAACGAAGCTTCCACCCAGGAACATGAGAGGAATCACGATGCAGTTGGTGAGCACCGTGCCCGCCCGCTGATTGGTTGCATAGAGTTGAATGTTGAGAAACAGCAAGAAGAACGTGACTCCCGCCATCGCCGACCAGAGGGCGGACAAGGGGAGCTTCGCCAGCGGCAGTTTGAGGTACAGCATGCCGGCCGACAGCACCACTAGGGCTCCGCCGAAAATCACCACCGCGGCGGCCAGCAGTTTGCCGGCGAGCAGCGCCGAGGTCGAGGCAGGCGTGCAGGCGGCCCTTCGCAGCGTTCCCAGGTCGCGCTCGCGCCACACGTCACCGCTCAGGTTTCCTGCCATGAATAGGAGGGCCATGAACAGAATGCCCGGCAGCCGCAGCTTCGCCGGATTGACCTGCTCGGCGGTCGGCGCCTGATCCAGCGAGCTCCCTAGCTCGATGACTGGCGGAAAGAGGTATTTGCGCGCGCCTTGCATCGTTTCATTGATCGACTCGCTGATTCGCGAGATATCTTCCTGTGTCAGTTGTTGCGCAGCGTCCGCACGATCGGCCAGCAGCTCGTGTACTTCGGGACCGGCCAAGCGGTGAAGGTAAAAGATTGATTCCACAACCATTTCCAG
>Ga0307373_10010260_pt1 | contig 13827 bp, 13 predicted proteins | sample OX2MG_FD_202534 | JGI IMG/M metagenome (GOLD analysis project Ga0307373, IMG submission 202534) | Soil microbial communities from Risofladan, Vaasa, Finland - OX-2 | ecosystem: Environmental > Terrestrial > Soil > Coastal area > Acid sulfate soil | place: Finland: Risofladan, Vaasa | collected... | reverse complement strand
GCGCCGCCAGCCAGGCCAGCCGCCAGGCAACCACCGCGATCGGGCGCGCCGCCCAAGCCACCGGTGCACCCAGCCGCGCGCTCACCACCGCCCGGGCAGCCACCCAGGCGACACCCTCAGCCAGCCCGGACACCGACCTTCATGATCCGACTGCAGAGGGCAGCCAGCAGCAGCCGCGCGACACGCCCGGCCCCCTCCAGCACACCCTGCTCGGCCTCGGCATCACCAGCCCCGCCCTCCTCGCCCGCGGAGCCGACCTCGACCAGGCCAGCCAGCGCCTGCTCATCGACGCCGCCGGCCAACTGCCACCCACACACAAAAGGCCACCTGCCACCACGCTGAACAGAACAGCAGCCTCCGCCGCGCTCCTCAACCACGCCCTCGCCTCCGGCGACCCCCGCGCCACCCAGCTGCTCCGCCAGCCCGGCCAGGCGGAACGAAAAGAAGCGGAACCAGAGCCAGAGCCAGAACCAGAACTCTGACGGCGGTCCCCGTGTGAACCCCCACCGCGACGATCATCCACGGAACGCTCGGCCTGCTACGGAGGGTGAGAACCCGGCGTTATGGTGAGTGCTCGCACAGACGCAGATCGCCGAATAGGAATACCTATCAAGTAAGTAGGCTATCTCCGCTTCCTGGATGCCGATCTACCCGTTATGTGCGGTGCACAGACCGCATAACCAGCGCCGCTGGGTCCGTCCATCGTGGCGTTGAGGTGGCATGCAGTGACATGATTGGCCCAAGTGAGCGGAGTTGTGTTGAGCCCGAACCTTACGACTCTCCTGGCCGCCGCTCTGGCGGTCTTGGGGACTCTCACGTCGGTCGTGCTGACGCAGCGGTACGCCAACAGGGCAAGAACCCAGGAGATCGAATCCCAAAGGCGCCAGCGGGAGGAGGAGCGGCGGAGAGCCTCGTTGCTCGACCGCCGTCAGAGTTATACCGCTCTTCACGCGGCTGCCTGGGACTTCCGGCTACTGTAGCGCTCAAGAACTGTTCTTCGGGAAGATGCTTCCGACGAGCTGGAGCGCGCCCGACAGGCCGCCGAGCCACCCGAGAACGATCACATCTCATGAGGGGTGCGGCCAATGCCATGTAGTTCCGCGTGTTCGCCGGCTGTCGTGCTTGCGATGGCCGCGTCCGCGGTGCGCCGAATCCGGTTACGGACTGTGATCACGGCGGCGTGCGGGCTCGCCCGGTCATGAGCTGTCTGCGTGGCTGGTGAGGCCGGGCGGAACTGGTGCGCGACTTGCCCCGGTGAATACAGGTATGGGCGGGAGGCTCCCGGTAGAAGAGGAAGTGATCAAGCAACCTTTCCTGCCCGGGAGCCCTTCATGTCAGTCTGCCCTGCCGTGCCGCCAGATGTCATGCGCGCTGCCGCGGAAGAGTCCGGTGTGGGGCTGCTGGGCGAGGCCGGGATAGTCGCGGTGCGGGTGGCTGACCTGCACTCGCCGGCCGGGGCGGGGCTGGGGAAGGACGGCCGGACGGCGCTGGTGACGGCCGGGGCAGGCAGGGTCCGCACCGGGGATGTGGTGGTGTTCTGCAAGCCGGTGGCGATAGCCCCGGCGGTGGTGCGCCGCGACGGGCGGGTGCAGGCCGCGGGACATCCGGCTGATCACGCCCGCCTGGGCCTGGCCGAGGACCGGCTGGATGAGCTGTGCGGCACGCCCGGCGCGATCGATGAGATCGCGGCGGCCGTGACGCCGGAGGGGAAGGTGAAGGCGCGGCGCGGCGGGCGATGACCCCGGCGCTGACGGTCCGGTTCTCCCTGCTGATGACGCTGATTCCGGACGCGGACTACGCCGGGGTGATGGACGCCCTGCTCGGGGACCTGGCCCTGGTCCCGTGGCAGCGCCCCTACCGGGTGCCCACCACGACCGTCGCCTGCACCTGGCGGGAAGCGATCGGCCCGGGACCGCTGGAGGAGCTGCGGGACAGGCTGCTGGCCGGCATCGACGCCGAGCACAAGGCCCGTGATTACCGGGCCGTCACCGTGGGGGACCTGGACGCGTGCTCCATCGACGGGATCGCTGACCCGCATCCCTGACACCCCGGCGAACCGGGAGGCGTTCGGCTCGGCCGGCACCGCCGGCGATTCCTCCCCCTACCCGCAGCTGCGGGAGCTGCGGTGCTCTCATGCCTCCACCCGGTCCGCCCTCGCGGTGGTGTCCGGCCCGTCCGGAGCAGCGGCCGGCGGCAGCCGGGATAAAGGCGAGGCCGAGCAGGTGCTGCTGGACAAGGCGCTGAAGGACTGGCCGCACGTGTTCACCCCGGGCCGCCTGTGGATCATGGATAGGAATTTCCCGGGCGTGCCCCGCATCGCCCGGATGCTCGCCACCGGCACCCACGTGCTGATCCACGTCAAGGACGGCATCACCCTGCGCCAGGCCGGGGACTTCCTGCCCGGCGGCTCGTACCTGGCGGAGATCTCCGGCGGCGGCATCACCCTGACCGTCCGGGTCATCGAGTACACCGTGACCGTCGCCGGAGCCGATGCCCCCGAGCTGTTCGCCCTGATCACCGACCTGACCGATCACGCCGCCTACCCCGCGGGCGTCCTGGCCGCCGCTTACCACTGGCGGTGGACCGGGTCGGAGACCTGCCTTGAAGGAGGCGAAGTCCGCGATCAGCGGCGCCGGGCCGTCCACCGGGCCGATGCTCCGCTCGCAGTCCCCGGCCCTGATCAGCCAGGAGCACGCCGCCTGGGTGATATCCACCGAGCTGGCCCGGGCGGCGGCGCGCGCCGCCGCGCTGATCGCCGTCCCCGGCACGGAAGGGTAAGCGCACCGGGCAGCCCGTCCACCCACGCGAGATCTCGCTCACCGCGGCCCGCCGCGCCATCATCACCGCCACACACTCCGGTGCCGCCACCGCCAGCCTGCCCGCCCCGCTGACCGCGGCCAGCCGCGACGCGATCCTGACCGGCCGCAACCGGCACCGCGACCGGAAAACCAAGGCCCGCCTGTGCTTCCCGCCCGGCGGCCCGCGCATTCCCGGCCTCACCGCGCCAGCCCAGATCAGCGTCTGCGGGCCCATCACCGCCTGGAACCCCGCGCCCCCCGCTCCCCATCCCGTCGCAGCCACCGCAGAACCCGCCGGCCGTGGGACCGACTGCCCGTCCGGAGCGACATCCGGGCACCCGTCATGCCCCCACTCTCCGTCAGCAACCCCGGCCGCCGCCACCGGTCAACGCCGCCAGCATCCGAGCGCCCGAGAAGCCTCAACTACATGGCATTGGGTCGCTAGACCCGGCACCCACTCGCAAGGATTCGGCGCCTACGAGGAAGAAAGGGTCAGAGCGGTCAGGATGTGTGGTCAGACGGAACGCCCCTAGCCGAGCCGACCATGGACAAATTCCAGGGCTTCGGGAAAGCGCTCGGACATCTCCTCAATGGCCGTTTCAAGAGCACGTTCAGACTCTATACTCCCAACAGGGGCGCTCTGTGGCGTGCCCTGCCAGAAATAAACGTTACCGTCCAATATTCCCGTGAGCGAAGACGTCATAAACGTACGAATGGTGAGGCAACCATCACTATCCAGCTCTACCCCGCATCCCAACTTGAGCTGAAGAGGGTGATGGTCAGCCCCGAACGCCACCCGACTTGCGGTGTACCAGAAGAAAACGATCGGCGCATGCCTTTGACTAGGGCGAGAGGACAGAAGTTGTTCGCATTCTCTGTCACGCCAACGAAGATCCGCACCTGGATGTATGTTCCGCAACTCAATGTTCATCGGGTTAAGGAGAGTTAGAACCCTCCCGGTGACTGCCCCCGTGTGGCTAAGAAGTTGTTTCTGAGAGTCAAACTCTTCAAGTTGCGGCCGCAACTTCGCCCGCAGCCTTTCCCGAATGTCGTCTAGCTCCATTTTCGGACGCTCCATCGTGAGCTGCTGCCACGCTCGAAGATCACGAACGACCTGCGCCATCGTGGGACGCGCCGCGGCATGCAGCTGCGTCATTGAATCAACTAGCTGGTCGAGTTCGCGCGCATGAGCGTGTGGGCGCAGGTCCGCGATCCCGAGGCCGCCAGAAGCTCCGGCCGGTTGATGACCACCTGGCGGATAACTCTGTTCAGTCGCAAGAACCCAGAGAGTCTTTCCGAGCGAGTACACATCCGCTGGCCGCGCATCCTCCACTGTTGCTGCGCTCACCAGCAACTCGTATGCAGTGAAATGAACAGGCCCAATCGGCTTACCTTCCATTGTAAGCTGATCCAGGTCCGGTACGTCGATAAGACCGAAATCACCGACTAGCCATCGGTCATTAAGGCAGTACAGATTGCCTGGCTTGACATCGCGGTGCGCAATTCTACGCTCGGCCAGGTTAGCTAATGTTTCAGCTACTGTTGCAACTGCCTCTACGACGGTTTCAAGAGAAGAACCGGAAAGTTCCTGCCGAATGGGAACAGCTACCGGCATTGCGAGCCATGCACGGTTGTCTGCGGTCGGTCGAACTGGAATATTTGCATCCAACAACGGCAAAACACCGTCGTTCGCGGTCAATCCGTGCAGGAAGTGAACCTCACGGACGAACCGCTGATACGGCTCGCTATCCGCCTTCTTCGAGAAGATGACCTTCAGGGCCACCGACTCATCCGTGTCATGACGCGTGGCCCTGTAGACTTTGGCATTCCCCCCGGACCCGAGGCACTCGCCGATGATCCACGGCCCGATGCGATGGGGGGTAGCTTCAGACACGATGCTCCACGTGCGATCTGCGTGCGATATCTCGTGGTGCATCACGGTCGCAACCGGGCGACAGCGGTTACTCAGACCTCTCAACCAGCGAGAGTGCCCAACCACATTTTGCCAGGTCACCGACCTAAAGGTGACCCCGAGACTGAGTGGTCAGGGGCGGGGTCGAACCGCCGACCTTCCGCTTTTCAGGCTGGCGGTCCAGCTAGCTCCAGGACCACCCTGGAGCATACCGCCTGCTACCGGTTGAGGGCGCCCAGCGAAGCCGATCGCATGCAGCGACCACCGGCAGTCGCCCTGCCACGCCACTGCCGGTCCTCGATCGCTGGCGAGCAGAGCCGTGTTCTCCGCAGTAATAGGTCAGAGCCGGTAGCTGCCGTCTAACATAATCTCACCATTAATCACCCCACGATCTTAGGGGAAATGATGACAAACGGTGGGCATCCCGTATATCGCGGACAAAGCCTCGTAGATAATGCCGAGCTTTGGGAAGCCGTAAAGGTTGACCAGCCCGACTTCGCTCGAATTAAAGACTTGGTGGCTAGAGCCTACTCTGCCGAAACGGAAAAACATGATGCGACAGATAAGGAAATCGGATCATGGTTTTTCATGGCCATGAGAGAGAACCCGAACTTCAAGGGCATTTCCGTCGATAAGACGCCACCTAGACATATTATATTCCCGAATCTAGCTATTAAGTTTGACTACATCATGCGCCGCCCCTGCATATTGTGCATGCCCTATGAAAGAGTTAAGTATATCAAGTTCTACCTGCATACAGAGCCGGTATCACGACAGGTAGACCGCCAAGGTGCATTCAAGAAGGCTGTTCAGGCCTATCTTGGCCGCGTGAGCCACGACTTCACTGACTTTTACAACTCACGCTTGTGTGTAGCCGTCCTATTCGCCATGCGGTCAACTGCAAGAACGGCTGATGTTGATAATATGACTAAGACTCTGCTTGATGCCATGCAAGGATACGCCTATGAGAACGATAGGCAGATAGACCATCTCGACCTAATACGCCTTAACTCTGGCTCAGATGATGCTTTCATCGGTATTCGGATCGCCGTGACCAGCATCGCTGAGGATGTGGACGTGATCTGGCCGAAATTTGATGTGGCCTGGGTCAAGACGGCAGGAGTCGAACCAATCGATTTGACACCGTATTTGGAGGACAAGTCGGCGGCCGAGCGATGAAGCTTGGGCTGAGAGCCGAGTGGCTTGGGAGCATGAGGTCCGAGATCCAAGGACGGGCCACGTACGGGCCATGATGAGCGCGCGCGGACGGACAACAGCGACGGTCGGCCAGGGTCGATCTGCTGGCAACCGCCCAGCTCCGCGTTAGGGCTGATTGGCGCAGATGCCATGTCGCGGATGTTCCAAGCTTCCTCGATGGCGAGCACCAGCCAGACGAAGCTGATGAAGTCCATGGCTGGCTGGCCGACGGTCGCCTTTCGTGATCGCCCGGAACGACGGCCGCACGTTGTGCGCGTCGAGCGGCGTCCCTCGCAGCTGAGCACATCCGGACCGGCTATACCGCCGAAGGAAAGCCAGTGCGCCTAATGATCTCAATAGTCCCGGGAAATGCACTGATCTTACAATACACTATCCCAACATGAGCACAGACTGGCCTGCCATAGCCTCGGCCATCGCCACCGGCGTAGTCGGCCTTGCTGGCATCGGTGGTACGCTATGGTCGAGCAAGGGTCGTACTAATGTCGAGAATGAGCGTATCCGCCTAGCCGATAAACGACAGGTATACGTTCGTTGCGTAATCGCGTTTGACAACCTATCGGCCGCCGCTTCTAAGAGACGGTACAGTCAAACCGACTTTGACCCCCAGACAGCCGAGTCAGTCGAGTCGGAATACGCAACAGCACTGATAGCGGCCAGCAATGTACGGGCAGAACTGAGATTGATAGCGCCTGCTGAGATACGAAATCTCGCGAAGAAAATCTTGGATAAATTCGCGGCCCACGATGACGATGCTGGACAAGTGTGGGCCCAGCTGCAAAGAGCCATGCGATCTGACCTGGGCGAGCCGAGCGACTAACTCGCAAGTGGTAGCAGGCCCTGGGTGCAGGCCCTGGGGCTGTGACAACTTTCTCTACCGCTTCAAGGGCGCGCGGAGCGCGCCGGACTCACGCTAGCGCCTCACCTGGACCTGAACCCGCGCGCCGGGCAGCCGGGTGAAACGCCCGCGGGACCCTGTGCGTAGCCGGGCTGGCCTTTAGCCCGAAGTTACGGGGACTCCGGGTAACACTTTCGTGCCTGACCAGGCACGCGAGCCCGCGCTGCTCATAATGTAGCCAGAAAAATCTTGGAATACTACTGCAGCCAGCAGCGAATCCCGATATAATCGCGGGTATGGCTGGGCGGGCGGCAGCAATGCACGTGGCCAGGATCAAGAGCTCGCACACGGACAAGCAGGGCCGGCGCCGCGAGTACGAGTCGGTGTACCTGCGGCGCACCTACCGCGACGGCGGCAGGGTGCGGCACGAGACGCTGGCGAACCTGTCCGGCCTGCCCGAGCATGTCGTCGGCTCGATCGAGGCGGCGCTGAAGGGCGCGGCGCTGGTCCCGGCCGGGGACGCGGTGACGATCACCCGGTCGCTGCCGCACGGGCACGTCGCCGCTGTGCACGCGATGGCGGTGAAACTCGGCCTGCCGCGGCTGCTCGGCCCGGCCTGCCCGCAGCGGGACCTGGCGCTGGCCCTGATCGTCTCCCGGGTGGTGGCCCCCGGCTCGAAGCTGTCCACCCTGGCCTGGTGGGCCGACACCACCCTCGGCGCCGACCTCGGCACCGGCGGCGCGTCCACGGACGACGTGTACGCGGCGATGGACTGGCTGCAGGCCCGGCAGGACGCGATCGAGGCCGGGCTGGCGCGTCGGCACCTGTCCCCGCAGGCGAACCCGGGCCGGATGGCCCTGTTCGACCTGTCGTCGTCGTGGCTGGAGGGCCGGTGCTGCCCGCTGGGGGCCTGCGGCTACTCCCGTGACGGCAAGAAGGGCAGGCTGCAGATCGAGTACGGGCTGCTCACCGACCCGCAGGGCCGCCCCGTCGCGGTCCGGGTCTTCGAGGGGAACACCGCCGACCCGGCCGCATTCACCGAGATCGCGCAGGTCGTCAGGAAAGACTTCCGGCTGGCCAGGATGGTCATGGCCGGCGACCGGGGGATGATCACCACCGCCCGCATCGACGCGCTGCGCGAGCTCGACGGGAACTACGGGTGGATCACCGCGCTGCGCGCCCCCGCCATCAAGAAGCTGATGGCCGACAACGGGCCGCTGCAGCTGTCCCTGTTCGATGAGCAGGATCTCGCCGAGATCAGCTCCCCGGACTTCCCCGGCGAGCGCCTGGTCGCCTGCCGCAACCCGGTGCTGGCCGAAGAGCGCGCCCGCAAGCGCGAGGACCTGCTGGCCGCCACCGAGAAGCTGCTCGCACCCCTCATCGCCCGGGTGGCGGCGGGGCGGCTGCGCGGCAAGGACGAGATCGGCGTCGCCGTCGGCAAGGTCATCGGCAGGCACAAGATGGCCAAGCACTTCGACGTCACCATCACCGATGACAGCCTGGACGTGCAGCGCCGCCAGGACCAGATCCGCGCCGAGGCCGCGCTCGACGGGATCTACGTGATCCGCACCCCCGCCCCCGCTAGCGAACTCGGCGCGCCCGGCGTGGTCACCGCCTACAAGAACCTCAAGCACGTCGAGCGGGACTTCCGGCACATCAAGGCCGACGACCTGGACCTGCGCCCGGTCTTCCACCGCCTGGAAAAACGCGTGAAAGCCCACGTGCTGATCTGCATGCTCGCCGCCTACCTCACCTGGCACCTGCGCCAGGCCTGGGCACCTCTCACCTACACCGACGAAGACCCGCCGCAGCAGGCAAACCCCGTCGCCCCCGCCCGCCGCTCGGCATCCGCCGAGGCCAAGGCCTCCCGGCAGCACGACGAGAACGGCCGCCCCTACCGCAGCTTCCACGGCCTGCTCACCCACCTGGCAACCCTCACCCGCAACCAGGTCCGCTTCGCCGGCACCCCCGCCGCCGTCCCCGTCCTCACCGAGCCCACCATCGAGCAGCGCCGGGCCTTCGACCTCATCGGCGCCCCGATCCCGCTCACCCTGAAGTAGCCAGGACAACCACCCCACCCGGCAGCAAAACCACAGCTCAGCGCCGCACTCGGGTTCCAAACCACCCGTAACTTCGGTTTAGCACCTTCGGCACCCGGCACGCCGGCCGCCGAGCGCAACCCCAGCACTGCCCGTTGCCAGCTGGCCGCCGCAACACTCGCCCGGCCGCACCAGCCCAGAAGGCGCCATCCTCCCGGCGCACCAGCATGAAGCCTCGAAAGAACACCCTCAAGGGCGGCGCCTGCGGCGCCGTCCTCCGGACTCGCTCCGCTCGCCCTTGACCGTGATCTTCCTCGGATCAGAACCACGGCTGGCGCCTGCTGCTACCGGGCACCATCGAGACCTGACCGGGGCCGTTGCGCAGCCAATATTCGCAAGCCCACAGACCCATTCCTACTACCGTCATCTGTCATGAGTAAGGCAATGCCAGTACCGGACCTTGACGCCCTCGGCGACTTGGCGATCACGGCCGCAAGGAACTCCCGCAGGCTCCTGGACGACGCGGACCTCTTGCTGAAGCGCGGGCGGTGGCCGACCGCATATTCCGTCGCCGTCCTGGCCTTCGAGGAAGCCGGAAAGGCGTGGCTTTGCGTCATCGCCATGATGGTCCCGGCCGACACCCGCCAGGAGTACCCGTTCGCTGGGATGATCGGCGCGCACCTGGACAAGCTCATGGCTGCCCACGCCATGGCACACATGCACGCGTTCCTCCGGGGCGGAGCCACCGCGCCAGAGAGCATGATCGACGTGGGCAAGGACCTGGAGACGCTGGCCCGGGAGCACAACCAGGCCAAACAGCGCGGCTTGTATGCCGGCCTCAGCGACGGGGTCATATGGAGCCCCGATCAGGTCACCAAGTCCGAGGCCACCCAGATGGTTGCCACTGTCCGCGGACTGCTCGACCACGGCGGCTACCTAGCCGACCCCGAGTTCATAGCATGGCTTGGCCAGAGCCCGCAGGACATGCGATCGCACGTGGATGCCTTCTGGGACCGGTTCGTCACCGGGTTTCAGCAGGGCGGTCCGGAGGGCATGGCGGTGGCGGTCCAGGGCTACATGAACGAGATAGGCGCGATCGAGGGTCTCAGGGAGATGCAGGAGGAAGACGCCCGCCGCCTCGCGAAGAGCCGGGCCGACAAGGGCAGGCGGACTCAGCCGCGGCATCCTCCGCGCCGAACGCGCCGCAGGCACTGACGGGATGCTTAAGGCCATGACTCTCGCACTCGCGCACGGGGCCCGTGCAGCCCCGGCTCGCCGTCGCCCTGCTCGTGGCCCTGCGTGACGTCGGGGAGGCATTGCGGCGGGCCGCAGGGAGTGTTCGAGCAAATCGAACATTAGCAGTGCTAAGGAGCTTTCTGGGAGCCAAGTTGGGAGCCAGCAGCGCCAGCTGTCAAGCGACGTCTGGCCACACCCAGCCGGAGTCATGGCAGGTGACTGCCAACTGGGCGACGCATGGCACCGCCAGGGCTCCGGCGTGTTCCGTGATTGTCCGTTGGTGTCCTATTCGAGGCCGTGGAGGCGGAGGGCTTCCGCCGCGGTGGTGTGGTCGCGGCGGCCTTCAGGAACGTGCAGGTAGCCAGCATCTTTGATGGCCGCGATGATGGCGGCGCGGATGGTCGCCAGGTTGATGGGGCCGCTGCCGGTGCGGCTGGCCGAGCTGTCCTCACCGAAGGTCACGTCCCGCCGGTTCTCCAGGGGCGGAGCCCGGCTAGCTGAGCTTGATCTCCGCGTTTCCGCAGGTCAGCAGCTGGTGGTGATGAAGTTACCGGATGCAACAGGTGTGGTGCAACGACCATGCGGCGTGTTGTGTCAGCGTGTTGCCGCGGCCTGGTTGAGCCGGGTCATCAGCTCGCGGTTGGCGGCGCGGGCGGCGGCGAGTTCGTCGTCGCGGTCTTCGAGTTGCAGCCGCAGGTCGGCGGCTTGCTGTTCATAGTGGGTGATTTTCTGGTTGAGCGCGTCGATGTCGGCGGGGGCACCGAGACCGGATTCTCGCCACGTCTGCTGGCCGAGCTCATCGGACAGCCGTTGTTCGAGCTGGCGGATGCGGGCGGCGAGGCGGATGGCGCGTTCGTGGGCGGCAAGCAGGTCGGCCTGCAGTGATGCCCGGCTCACGGCGGGTCCTGCGGTGCCGCCGGCGGGGGGCGGGGCTGCTTCGGCAGCGTGGATTTTCTCGAGCAGGTCGCGGTGCCGGTAGAGGAAGGTGCGGTCGACGCCGGCGGCACGGGCGATGCCGGAGGCGCTGATCTCGGTCCCGCTGGCGGCCGCGCGGTCGAGGGCGGTCAGCACGCGCTGCCGGCGCCGGGCGGAGTCGGCCTGGCGGCCTTTGCGCATGGTCTCGGTGCGCGCGCCGGTGCCGGTGCCTGCTGCTGGCTTGCGGCTGGTCATGAAGCCTGGCCTTTCGCTTGTTCGGGGAGGGCCTGGGTGGCGGGGCGCAGGCGGGGCATGCCGATGCTGACCGCGCGGTGCTTGCGGACGACGGCGACGGCCTCGTCGATGCGGGCCCGGTCAGCCGGGGTGAGGCCGGCGATGTCGCCTTTGATGCGGCTGATGAGCTGCCGGATGACGGTGATCTCCTGGTCGGCGGGGGCTGCCTGGTCGCGTGCCCAGGCGTCGACTCCGGTGACGGCGGCGAGCCGTTCGCGGGCGCGGAGCAGGTCGTCGAGGTAGGCGGTCAGGTCGGGGAGGTAGGACACGTCGGTGCGGAAGTGGTCGCAGCCGGCGCAGCGGAACCGGACCGGGCAGTCGTTCCCGCCGGCGGCGACGTTGGACGGCTCGGTGCAGGTGCCGTAGGGGACGGCGACGGAGCCGACCGCGTAGCGGGTGTGCTCGTCGTCCAGCAGCGCGCGGGCGTCACGCCAGATCCGGTTGCCGTGCCGGTCGAACTGCATGGCCGTGACCTTGTCGACGGCGCCGCGGCGGCGGTCCTCGCCGACCCGGTAATAGCCGCGGGTGACGTTGAGGTTGCGATGGTCGAGCAATTCGGCCAGCACGTCGATGGGGACGCCCGCGTCAGCGTGCCTTTGGGCGTAGGTGTGCCGGTAGGAGTACGGGACAGCGCGGTCCTTGTCGAATTCGCCGCCGCCCTCTAGCAGCAGCGGCGGGAGCGAGGTGAGCCAGTCGCGGTGCGCCGTGGACAGGGCCGAGACGGTCAGCGGGCGGCGGCCGTCCCGGTTGGCCCAGCCGGTGGGCAGCAGCTTCAGCTCGCTGGCCGGGGTATCGGGGAACCGGTCGCGGACGCGCTGCTGCTGGGCGCGGATCAGCTGCGCGGTGGCGGCGGGGATGGGCAGCCGCCGGCCGAGCCGGTGGGCCTTGTGGTTGTCGTAGACGAGGACGGGCGCACCGCCGGGGTCGCTGGCCAGGCAGTCCAGCGGCAGTGAGACGACATCGTCGGGGCGGCGGCCGGTGTCGATGAGGATCTCGATCGCGGTGCGGATGTGAGGTGAGGCGATGCTGTCGAGCTGGCTGCAGATCTGCCGCAAGATCTCCGGCGGCAGGTCCCGGCCGGGTTCGCCGTGCTCAGGTTCGTCAGGCATGTCGTCGCGGTGCAGGGCGAACTGGTCGCTGAGCCCGGCGGCCGGGCCGCCGTTCCTGGTCGCGCCGAGCTGCCGTGCGGTGGTCAGCAGCCTGCGGACCTCGCGGCAGCCCAGCACCCGGGTCAGCTCGCTGATCTCCCCGGCGGCATGCAGGTAGCCGAGGCGGTTGAGGAACACCTCGATGTCCTGGCGTCCCAGCGTGGCCGGGTCATCTCCGTGATCGGCCCGCTGCCGCAGGCTGGCTGACAGCAGGGCCAGGCTCGCGAGGTAGTGGCGGGTCTTGTCCCCGCCGCTGCGCCCGCGGCGGCGGGGCAGGTCGGCCAGCGCCCAGATCCTGGCGGTCTCGCGCAGCCACGGCTGGGTGATCGCGGTGAACGACAGGTTGCCGCGGTGCCCGAACAGCGACATGTCCCATATATCCTTGGCGATCTCGGTGCCCGGATCGGAGATACCGCGGCGGGCGTGCGTGATCAGCGTGTGCGCGACGCTGGCGTAGCCCTGGCCGCGGGCGGCCGGGATGTCAAGTTCCGCCAGGGACCGGACCTGCTGGGTGCGCGCGTCATTAGCGACTGGCCGCAGGATCGTGCAATAGGTCCTGACGCCTTGCCGGGTGCGCTGCTGCAGCCCGAACAGCATCTCGACGGCGACTGCCGGGGCCAGCCCGGCAAGGCTGACCTGCCCGGCGCGCGGGACCGGCGGCTCGGTCACCCGCCAGGCCGCCTCGTCAGGGTGCTGGCCAGCGCGGCGCAAGACACGCAGCCGCTGCAGGTGCGCGTCGCAGTAGACGGCATCGTGTCCGGGGACCTGCCGAGGGCACGACGCCACCGGGCAGGTGCCATGCGAGGGCAGCGCGATAACGTCAGGCCGGGCGGTGAAGTCAGCGATACTGACGCCGAGACGTTCTCGCTGGCCCAGATGCTCAGGGCACAGCGGCTGACCAGACGTCACCCACGGGCGCGGGCAGCCGGAAACCCGGCATGTCCCATCCCCGGTGCCGAGCCAGCGCTTACCTTGCGGCGGCGGGAGCAGCGCGATGTCCTCCAGGTCCAGCCCGGCTGCGGCGAGCCTGCGCTGGCAGTCCAGGCACACGCGCGTCGCTGCGGCGCAGGTGGTCTGGCAGCCCGGGGCGCGGCAGAATGTCCGGCCCAGCAGCGGGTGCTCCGCCGGCAACGTCAGAACCCAGGCCACGGCATCCCAGCCGGCCTCGGCCAGGAACGCCGCATCGATCCGGCTGGCCAGCGCAGCTGACCGCCCGTCCAGCAGCACCTGGCCCGCGAACAGGCCTCCGTCGGCGAGCAGTTCTCCCGGTCGCGGAGCTGGGACCGCGTGGATCCTCGCCGCCGCCGTCATGCCTTCGCCCCCGCCAGGTCACGCGGGCTGGGCACCGCATCGACGGCGGCCCTCAGCCGCGCCAGGTCCGGGTGAGCGTAGACCTGCGTCGAAGAGATGCTGGCATGACCGAGCAGATCCT
>Ga0307373_10010258_pt1 | contig 13828 bp, 15 predicted proteins | sample OX2MG_FD_202534 | JGI IMG/M metagenome (GOLD analysis project Ga0307373, IMG submission 202534) | Soil microbial communities from Risofladan, Vaasa, Finland - OX-2 | ecosystem: Environmental > Terrestrial > Soil > Coastal area > Acid sulfate soil | place: Finland: Risofladan, Vaasa | collected... | reverse complement strand
GGACGCGGAAGTTGAGGAAGGGCACCGGCTCGCCATCGATCACGCCGGAGGTCGGCAGGTGCAGCCAATGGAAGTTGGGCCACACCGTGCCGGCGCTGATCCCGTGCTCGCGCGCGATGTCGGCCTGGGCCGGATCGAGGTGGTCGTCGAAGCGGGCCCGCAGGTCGTGGGGCAGGCCAAGCCCCATGAAGGCGTCGTCGCCGGGAGCACCCTTTACGAAGTGCAGAACGTGCCCGTTGCCGGGCGTCATCAAGTGGCCGTAGCACGCGAAGTCCGGGTCGTTGGGGAGCATCCCGAGCTCGACCAGGCTGTGATGGGCGCTGAAGACGTGGAAGTTGTCGGTGAAGTTGTCGGTGGCGAACTTCCACGACGTCTCGACGTCCCAGATCTGCGGCGTACCGACCACCTCCACGCCGCCGGTGCGGCCGAAGACGATGTCGAGATACCAGCGCATGTCGCCGAGGTAGTCCTCCAGCGGTGGAGCCGCGGGGTCCCAGGTGGCGAACACGAGACCCTGGTAGCTCGCCAGCTGGGCGACCGGGATCAATCCGAGATCCTCCTTGACGAGCTCGCCGGGGCCGTAGTGGTCCTCGCAGGCGGCGTTCAGCAGCTCGCCGTTGTTGCGGTAGGCCCATCCGTGGTAGGGGCAGCGCAGGAAGCTGACGTTCGCCCGATCGGTGCGGCAGATGCGCATGCCGCGATGGCGACAGGAGTTCAGGAACGCGCGGACGATCCCCTCGTCGTCCCGCAGGAGAATGGCGGGATCCATCCCGCATGGCCTCGACACGAGGTCGCCGGGCTCGGGAATCTCGCTCTCGTGGCCGAGGAAGAACCACGCTTTGCCGAAGATCCGCTCGATCTCGAGTTCGTAGATCTCGGGATCGGAGAAGATCCGCCGCGAGATCAGCCCCTCGTCCGGGCGCACGATCTCCTCGAGGACCTCACCGCTGCGCAGCCGTGTCAGAGGACGCGAGAGCGTGGCCATGGCGTAAAGACTACTGTATTCACATTGGTGGTCAACCGCCCGGTGATTCACCGCCGAGTTCGCACCTCGCGGACGTGTGGAGGGGGAGGGTCGCCGGCTACGCGACGTGTCGCCGCTGCGGCGGACCACGACTGGCCGCCCGCCGCGGACCTGCATGCTGAGGGCGGGGACTATCCCTCGTCGATCGCCGATATCGCTCGGTCGTAGGCGTAGGCGGGAGTCGTGCCGCTGATGTACGCGCCCTGCAGGACAATCGTGTGCGTTCCGGCGGTCAACGTGAGGACATCGGTGACCGGCAGCGTCACGTGCCCGGAGAGCACACCATTCGACACCGTGGTGGCCTCCGCGAACGTGCCGGGCAGCGGTGTTCCGTCGACGACGACCTGCGCGGTCACGGCTTGCTGCGTCGTCGAGGCGGTTCCGGATTGGAACTGGCCGTTGATCTGGATGTAGCTGGTGCGTTGCAGCGTGACGGTCGTGGAGATCACCGTGGTCCAGGTGGGGTAGCTGGCCAACACCACATAGCCGCCGACGGCGCCCGAACCTGGCAGGGACGAGTATCGGGCATACCCCGCGCCCGCTGGTCCGACCTGCCCAGTGTCGCCCTTCGCGCCGGTGGCCCCCTTCGGGCCGGTGGCCCCCTTCGATCCCTGCGGACCAGCCGGTCCCTGGCCGGCGCCCGTGCCACCCCCACCCGCCAGCGTCTTGAGCGTCGCAGGCGCAATCTTTGCTCTGGTCACAGCGCCGTTGCGCAGCTGCTTGGTGCCGACGCTGCCGCTGGGCAGCCGAAACGCCGCATAGCCGGTCCCGCCAAGCGCCACGACGAGCGCGACGCACGCGACGACCATGGCTGGCGACGGCTTGCGAGACATCACCTGGCGCAGCATCCTTCGCCCCCTCCCTCAATCTTCGCCCGGTACCGCGCCGGGCGGGCACCCGCCCGCGGCACTATACGGCGGGAGCCATCCCGCGGCGCGCTCGGGATTCGATGCCGTCGCCCGTGACGAGCCCGGACGGCAGTCCGGTCGCTGCCGATGGCCGGCCGTGACGCGTTCGATCGATGCCCTTGACAGGGCTCACCCCGGTGGTAGAACTCCGCGCATCGGTCCCGCGGAAGCGGTGCAGGCGCAACCGACAACGGTCTCGATCGAGAGGTCGAGAGTTTGCGCGCGGGCCCCTGGTCGAGCGTGCCCGCGCCCGACCAATGGAGGTTGTTCATGTACGTTCGGAAACGGCTGTTGCTGCCGGTTCTCGTCGCTGCGCTCGTCGGAAGTTCGCTCGTCTTCGCGCTCGGCGCCAGCGCCGATCGCGGCGACCGCGAGGGTGCGAACGCTGATCTTCTCGACTCCTCGCTCGCCCCCAGCCTGCCCGCGCCGACCGACCCGGCGCTCCACGGCGTCGGGCCAGGCGCCGCCCCCTGGGCACTGGATGGGGGGAGTCTGCGTTTGCGCGACGACGGACGCCTCGACATCCGCATCGATGGGCTCGTCCTGCCGACAGTGGGCACCGGCACGACGCCTGGCCCGGTCAGCGCAGTCGCGGCTTCGCTCTTCTGCGGAGCAGATTCGAACACCACCCCCGCCGCGACGACCGCGACGGTGCCGCTCTCAAGCGACGGTGACGCAGTGATTCGCACGACCGTCGTGCTGCCCAGCACGTGCCTCGCACCGATCGTGCTGATCAATCCCGTCATCGCCGGGACCCTCAACACCTCGGTCTACATCGCGCTCACGGGCTGGATGCACTGAGCACGAACCGAGGCTCGCGCTCCGGGTCGGTTCCGGTCAGCTGGAACCGACCCGGGCGAGCTTCGCGCTGTCGTCGTGCTGCGAACCCCCACCACCACGAAGTCCAACCGGCGAGCAGGCGCGGTCGCCGGCGCGACGTCGGGTGGCGGAGCTCGCGAGACGCATGCAGCCGCGGAAGGGGGAGCTGCTCAGTACATGTAGGCCGACGAGGTCGTGCTCGTCGTGCTCGTCGAGGTCGTGCTCGTCGTGCTCGTCGTGCTGGACGAGCTCGTGGTGGTCGGGGTCGTCGGGCTCGCCGAGGTCGTCGAGCTCGTGGTGGTCGTCGAGCTCGTCGTCGTCTTTGCGGCCTTCGTAATTCTCTTGCCGCCGGGGCTCACGACGTAGAACCCGTTGACTCCCTGACCGCTGATCGGCGAGCTCGACGTGTCCGCCGTGAACGTGTACAGCGGGTGGCCCCTGTAGGTGACCTGTGTCAGCTTGCCGTGCTTGATCGTGCCGAGGTCGGCGGCCTTGGCCTTGCCCGCCGCCTTCGGTTTACCGCTGGTCGACAGCACCGGCCAGGCTGCCGCGCACATGCCGGTGCAGGCCCAGCGCCCCGGCTTGTCGCCGATGTCGAGATAGAGCGTCTGGCCGGAGCTGGTGACGAGGATCGTGCCGAGCGACGTCTGCTTCGTCGTGACAACGGCGTGTGCCGCGCTCGAGCGGACGGACTGGCCGGACGCCGTGACCGCCACTCCGAGAACCGCCATGCTCGCCACCACGAGCACTTGAAATCGCTTCACGCTGGCCTCCGCTCGGTCGCTGTGGTCGTCTTGACCACTTGACTCCGCGCCCCGACAGATCCTTCCCGGAGGCATCGCCGCGGCGCTGCGCAGCTGCGAGCCGACGACCTCCACGACGAAGGCCGGTACCGACGCCTACCTCACCACGGCGAGGGGCACCGGCGCGGGCTACACGCTGACCGTGACGCCGGTGGCCACCGGTGACAAGCTCACGGGCACCAGGGGCAGGTGGTGACGAGACCGTCTTGGCGCGCGATCATCCCCGCGCCGACGGGTGCCGGGGCGCGCCGTCCATCGTCTCGACGGCCAGGCGCGACAGGCGCCCGAGCGCGCCCCGCCCGGCCTCCGCGTACAGCGGGCTCTCGACGACATCGGTGAGCAGTCGCTGGGCGATCGCCACTCCCGTGGCGTGGGCGGGCTGCGCGCTGTCGAGCCGGTCGGCGAGCGCGAGGACGTCGCCGGCGGCGGCGAGGATCTGGGCACGAGCGGTGACGACAGCGGTGGCGCGCGCCGGAGGCCGCGAGGCGCCGGCCTCCTCGACGGTGCGCCGCAGCGAGCGGGCGAGGGTGCGGCGGTGGCGCCGACTCCCCAGTTGCGCGGCGCGCATCGCGAGCGCCGGTTGATTGGTCGGGTCGGCTCCGCGCGCGAGCAGACTGTCCAGCAAATCGTGATGGGTGGCGACGCGCAGGCGTAGGTGGGTCATTGACAGCGTTCCCCGCCTCCGGGCGGCGGCGCCCGGGTGCGCGGCGGCGTTGCCAAGAGCGGAACTGCGGAGAGTGGACACGGGCCTCCTCGGCGGTGTTGACGCGTTATCCGCAACGGCATCGCCGGTGCGGGCAGCTGAGAACCGGGTTCTAGTGCCGAGCGCTCACGATTACGAGTCCGCGACAGCGCTGCTGCTTGTCAGGGGCATGACTGCGGCGCCCGCGAATCCCCGGCAAGCACCAATAACCGTGGCACCCCACGCACCGCGAGCGATGTCCGCGGCGGCGTGATGCAATTAATGCAATCGTTCTCCGCGACAGCAATGCTTGATGGGCCGCAATCGGAGCAGCGAGTCAGCACCGGCATCGACGCGCTCGACGCGGTGCTCGGCGGGCTCTATTGGGGCGACAACGTGGTCTGGCAGCTCGACGGCGCCCCGGTCGAGCCGTTCTATCGCGCGATCGCCCGCCTGAGCGACACGTTCGATACCAAGACGGTGATTTCGCTGGGCGTCGACGGCGACGCCCTCGACGTGGAGGGTCTCGCGGTGATCCGCGCCGGACCGGGGAGCGCGCTCGCGCAGCCCGCCGAACTGCTGCGCGAGATCCACCGGCTCTGCCACCCGGCCGGCCGCCGTCTGCTGCTGTTCGAGTCCCTGGACAGCATGGAGGCGGCGTGGGGCGCCAGTGGCACGCGCGGCTTCTTCGCGCGCTGCTGTCCGCTCCTGCTCGAGGTCGGGGCGATCGCCTACTGGTCGATGAGCGCGCGCGGAACACCGACGCTGCGCGACACCGTCGAGACGGTGACCCAATGCGTCCTGCGCGTCGATGAGCGCAGCGTCCGCGTGGCCAAGGCCGAGGGACGCGACGAGGGCGTCAGGGGCTCGGTGCTGCACTGGCACGAGGAGGCCGGCGCGCCGGTGCTGGCTCCCGCCGAACTCGTCGGTCGGGTGGCCGCCTCGCTCCGCGCCGTGCGCCGCTCCCGCGAGCTGAGCCAGCACGATCTCGCCGGACTCGCCGGCGTGACCGCCAGCGCGATCTCGCAGGCCGAACGCGCGGAGCGCGGCCTGTCGCTGGCGACGCTGGTTCGACTCAGCTCGGCGCTGGGAGTCACGATCGACGACCTGGTGCGCGGCGAGGATCCGGACCTGTACCGGATCGGACGCCGAACCGAGGATCCCCAGCGCGGGCTCGAGCGAACGATCAGGCTGCTGGGCGGCGGCGGCTCCGACCTGCGTGTCGACCTCGTACACCTCGACGTGCGCGAAAGCGGCACGCTGGCGGACCGCCAGAAGGGCACCGGCATCGTCGCCGTTGCCAGCGGACTCGTGCACGTGCAGGTCGGCGGCCAGACGCCGGCGGTCCGCTACGGCGAGGTGCTGGTTGCCGACAGCGAACGCGTTGAAGGCTGGCGCAACCTCGGGCAGACCGAGGCGGTCCTGTTCTGGATCGTCATCCTCGCCGGCCAGGCCACGCGCCCGCCCCGCCTGATCTGACGCCGGGCCCCGAGCGCCAATCGGCCGGGCTGTCGCGCGCCGATCTTTCGGCTCACGCCAGCAGCGGTCCCGGCTGGTCGCGCACGAGTTCGAGCGTGGCGCAGTGCAGGCCGGCGATGGCGAACTTGTGACTTTCGGAGAAGTCGACCTGGATGACCTCGACGCCGGCGCGCTCGAGCGCCGCCACGGTGGTTGGCGATCCCGCGTTCATGACGACGCGCCCTGGCTCGAGCGTGACCGCGTTGACCGCGAGGTCCCAGTACTCCTCGACCGGGACCTCGATGATCTTCACCCCGCGCCGGGCGAGGTAGCGAACGAAGCCGTAGTTGACGAGGTGCGGAGCGAGCACGGCAACGCCGATGTCGGGCACCATCACGAACATGTCGGCGTGCGTCGTGCCGATGTTTCCGTGGCCCGTCGTCCCCACCCAGCCGGGGCTGTGCGTGGTGACCATCTCGATGCCCAGCCCCTCGAGGATGAAGCGGATCTGCGCCAGCCCGTCCTCGTTGGCGACGACGCTCTCGTTGAAGACGAAGGTCTTGCTGTCGAGCCAGCGGCCGGCGCCTGGCTCGCCGATGCCCCGGCCGTGGATCGTGAGATAGATCGGGACCTGAAGCGCGGCGAGCGCCTTCGACCAGATCACCTCGCGACCGCGCTGCCAGGAGCCCAGGCCCATGCGATGGATGATCGCCCCGCCACGAACGACGAGCCCGCCGCCGGCCAGCGTCACCAGGTTCTTGAGATACCCGTAGGCGCCGATCGCCGGCACCGGCGGATCGAGGTAGTTGACCCGCACGCCGTTGTTCTCGAGCACCTCGTAGTACTCGTCGAACTGCGCCTGCAAGCGGCCGAGATCCGCGTTCCCGCCGGCGGCTGAGTAGTAGTACTGCCATTCCTTGGCGTATTCGGCCCGGGTCTCGTTCTCGGTCGGTCGCGACACGAGCACCTCCCGCAGCTTGCCGATGCCCTCGGCTCCCCAGCGCTGCCCCCAGATCTGCTCGACCTCGTCATAGAAGTCCGTGTCGTGCAGCATCCAGTTGTGCAGCGGCTGACCGGCGTCGAACCACGGCAGCTGCTCGACCACGGCCGCCTCGTCGTGGTCGGCCGCGGGGCGCGGCGAGGAGTAGCCGAGCTTCATCACCTCGCCGCCGGCGGTCGTGATCCGGAAGGGAACAGACTCGCGGGTGGTGGCCCCCTCGGGAGCCACCGGTGACCGATCCTGACCCATCGCTGGTTTCCACCTCCTCGTGTGACGCCTGCCCGTTAGCGCGGCGAACCACCCGCTTCTTACCCCTTGGCGAACCCGAGTTCCGCCGCTCGCCGTCCATTCTGGCGGTTTACCCTGCGCCGTGACGGCGTAAGAACGGTTCCGCCGGCGACGCAAACCAGGTATGGGCGCGGCCCGGGATTCCTCCGAACATCAGGGAGTTGACCGGTCGCCGGCGCACGATCCTCTCGTGGCCTGGCGCTCCGAGCGCCTGCGTGCCGCCGGCTTCCCGGAGCGGCTGGCCGACGCGCTGGCCCACGATGCGAGGTATGACGTGCACGCGCTGCTCGAGCTCACCGACCGCGGTTGCCCGGCCGAGTTGGCAGCCCGGATCCTGGCCCCCCTGGAGCGCGCGCAGGATCGGCGCCGATGACCCGGCAGGGTCTTTCCGGCGGTGGTGCGGTGCCGCGCTTCGATAGCGTAGGCCGCACCGCGATGGGTTCGTTGAGGATCTCCGTGACAGAGGACGCCGAGCAGGAGTCTCGGCGGTGGGTCGAGCGGCTCAGCTCGCGCGGTGGCGAGCGCGACGCGGCGCTCGTCGAGTTGCATGCGCTGCTGTTGCGGGCCGCCCGTTTCGAGCTGAACAGACGCCGCGCCGCGTCGTCCGAGCTGCGCGGCCTTGACCACGACGACCTCGCGCAGCAGAGTGCGGACGACGCGCTGGTCGCGATCCTGCGCAAGCTGGGGGAGTTTCGCGGCGAGAGCCGCTTCACGACGTGGGCCTACAAGTTCGCGCTCTATGAGGCGGCGGCCAAGCTGCGCACGCTCGCTTGGCGGAGCCGAGAGATCCAACTGGACGCCGAGGTGTGGCCGCTGATCGTCGATGATCACGGCGCCACCGCGCAACAGTCCGTCGAGACCAACGAGAGGCTGGTCGCGCTGAGCGAGGCGATCGAGCTCGAGTTGAGCCCGCACCAGCGCGAGGTGCTGGTTGCGCTGGCGCTCAACGGTGTGCCGATTGACGTCCTCGCGGAGCGCTTGAACACGACCCGCGGCGCGCTCTACAAGACGCTGCACGACGGACGCCAGAAGCTCCGGGCCGCCCTCGTGGCGCGGGGCCTGGGGCTCGACGCCGACACGGAGCCAACGCGCGGATGACCGGATACGCCGCAGCTGACCGCGACCGTGTCCTCGCGCGCCTCACCGGCCCGGCGGGACCGCAGGTTGGCTGCGAGGAATGCTTCGACCAGCTCGACCGCTACGTGGAGCTCGAGCTGGCCGGCGCCGACGCCGAGGCCGCGGTCCCGGGCATGCGCGTGCACCTCGAGGGCTGCTCGGCGTGCGCCGAGGATCACGCCAGCCTGCTCGCGCTGCTCGCGAGCGAGGCCCACTCGGTCCCATGAGCGCTCCCCGGCAGCAATCCGCGATGGCGGGGTATGAACAGCGGAGTTGGTGGCGCTAAGTGGGCATGGGCACAGCTTCCCTGCGCGCCGAGTCCGACCGGCGAGGCGCCGCGACCGATCCCCAGCGCCAAAGGCTCTCGGGGGGCGATCGCCGGCCGGTCGATCGCGGCGCGCTCGAGCGCGCCGCGCGGGACTTGCTCGCCGCGCTCGGTGCCGACCTCACCGCCGAGGGCCTGCGTGACACGCCGCGGCGGATGGCGGACGCCTACGCCGAACTGCTGACGCCGGAGCCGTTCAACCTGACGACGTTTGCCAACGACGAGGGCTATGACGAGCTGGTGGTCGTGCGCGACATTCCGTTCCAGTCGCTGTGCATGCACCACGTGCTGCCGTTTCACGGCATTGCGCACGTGGCCTACCTTCCGGCGGAGCGGATCCTGGGCCTGTCGAAGCTGGCTCGCGTGGTCGACCTGTTCGCCCGCGATCTCCAGCTGCAGGAGCGGCTGACGACGCAGATCGCGGGCTGGCTGCAGAGCCGGCTGCAGCCCAAGGGGGTCGGCGTCGTGCTCGAGGCCGAGCATCTGTGCATGTCCCTGCGCGGGGTGCAGAAGACCGGCGCGACGACCGTGACCTCGGCGCTGCACGGGCTGGTGCGCGACGATCCGCGGACCCGCGAGGAGTTCCTCAGCCTGACCGAAAGGAGAACGCGATGAGCGAGCAGACCTTTGTCATCGTCGGCGCGAGCCTCGCCGGCGCCAAGGCCGCCGAGGAGCTCCGCACGCGCGGGTTCGGCGGACGCGTGATGCTGATCGGCGCGGAGCCGGAGCGTCCGTACGAGCGCCCGCCGCTGACCAAGACCTACCTGCGCGGCGAGTCCGAGCGTGCCAAGACCCACGTGCACGACGAGGGGTTCTACGCGGAGCAGGACATCGAACTGCTGACCGACACGGCGGTGACCGCCCTCGACACCGGCGGGGCACGGGTCACCCTGAGCGACGGCCGTGAGGTCCCGTTTGACCGGCTGCTGCTGGCGACCGGCGCCGAGCCGCGGCGAATCGCCATCGCCGGCGCCGAACTCGACGGGGTCCACTACCTGCGCACGCTCGCCGACTGCGACGCGCTGCGCGAACGCCTGGCGACCGGCGGCCACGCGGTCGTCGTCGGTGCCGGGTGGATCGGCAGCGAGTTCGCCGCATCGGCGAGCCAGCGCGGCCTCCAGGTGACCATCGTCGATCCCCTCGCGCTGCCCAACGAGCGCATCTTCGGACCCGAGGTCGGCGCCTTCTACCGCGACGTCCACCGCGACCACGGCATCGAGCTCGCGCTCGGCGAGGGTGTCGAGGCGTTCGAGGGCGACGGCGCGGTGGCGCGTGTGCGCACCGACGCGGGCCGCGTGATCGAGTGCGACTTCGTCGTCGTCGGCATCGGCGTGACGCCGCGGATCGAGCTCGCGGAGCAAGCCGGCCTCGAACTCGACAACGGCATCCTGGTGGACGAGACGCTGCAGACCTCGGTGCCGGGCGTGTTCGCGGCGGGCGACGTGGCGAACGCCTGGAATCCGTTCTACGGCGAGCGGATCCGGGTCGAGCACTGGTCAAACGCGCTCAACCAGGGGCCGGCGGCGGCACGCGCGATGCTCGGCGAGCCGGTCAGCTACGACCGGATCCCCTACTTCTTCTCCGATCAGTACGACGTCGGCATGGAGTACTCCGGTCACGCCCCGCGCTGGGACCAGGTCGTCTTCCGCGGTGATCCGGCCGACGGTGAGTTCATCGCCTTCTGGCTGCGCGATCAGCGGGTGCTGGCCGGCATGAACGTGAACGTCTGGGATGTCAACGAGCACGTCCAGGCGCTGATCCGTTCCGGTCAGCCGATCGACATCGCGGCGCTCGCCGACCCCGGCACGCCGCTTGACTCGCTGGCCGCCAAGCCCACCTCCGGCAGCTGACCGAGTTGCTGCGAACCATGGCCGCCAACGCCAATCTGCAGCGACTCCGGCAGGCCGGCGTGTCGATCTGGCTTGACACGCTCTCGCGCGAGTTGCTCGAGAGCGGCGAGTTCGGCGGGCTGATCCGCGACTACGCGGTCAGCGGCGCGACCTCCAACCCGACGATCTTCGCCCAGGCGATCACCGGCTCCGATCGCTACGACGGCCAGTTGCGCCGGCTCGTCGATGCCGGCTGGCACGACCTGCGCGAGCTCTTCTTTGCGCTCGCGCTCACCGACGTTCGCGCTGCAGCAAGCGAGCTGCGTGGCACCCACGAACAGAGCGATGGCCATGACGGATTCGTTTCGGTGGAGTGCACGCCCGACCTCGCCGACGACACCGAGGCAACGATCGCGCAGGCGCGCGAGCTGTGGCAGCGACTCGACGCGCCCAACGTGATGATCAAGGTGCCCGGGACGCGGGCCGGCCTCGGCGCGATCGAAGAGCTGACGCGCCGTGGCGTCAACGTCAACGTCACCCTGCTGTTCGCGGTCGAACGCTACGAGCAGGTCATCGACGCCTACCTGCGGGGCCTCTCCGCGCGCGCCGCGGACGGCGCGCCGCTCGAACACGTCGCCTCCGTCGCGTCGTTCTTCGTGTCGCGCATCGACGCCAAGGTCGACGCCCGATTGCCGGACGACTCGCCGCTGCGCGGCCGCGTGGCGATTGCCAGCGCCCGCGTCGCCTACCAGCGCTACCGCGCCAGGTTCGCCGGCCCCGAGTGGCACCGGCTGCGCGAGCTCGGCGCCCGGCCCCAGCGGCCGCTGTGGGCCAGCACCGCCACCAAGGACCCGAGCTACCCCGACGTGCTCTACGTCAGCGAGCTGATCGGGCCCGACGTGATCAACACGATGCCGCAGCGGACGTTGCACGCCTTCGCCGACCACGGCCGGGTCGCGCGCACGCTCGACGCCGACCCCGCGGCTGCCGAGCAGATCCTCGCGGCCGCGGCGCAGGCCGGGATCGACCTCGACGCGGTCACCGGCGAACTCGAGCGTGAGGGCGTGCAGTCGTTCTGCGACTCCTACCGCCAACTGCTCGACTGCATCGAGCACCGGGTCGGAGCGCTGGCCGCCGTCGGCGCCTGACGCGCCGGCAACGGCGACGAGCGCACCCGGCCGCGCCGCGCGTCACGCGATTTTCACCGCCGCTGTTTCTGGGCGTCCCGTCCCGCGCGTTGGGTGTATCGTCGCGCCGATGCGGCCGGAGACCGTCACCGCGACCGAGACCGTCACAGCGGGCTCGCCGGCGGGTCAGGCCGAGCCCGTCGTCAGCGTTCGCGGCCTGCGGATGGCCTACGGCGAGTTCGAGGCGGTGCGCGGCATCGACCTCGAGGTCCGCCGCGGCGAGGTGTTCGCCTTCCTCGGGCCCAACGGCGCGGGCAAGACGACGACGCTCGAGGTCCTCGAGGGCTACCGCCAGCGGACGGGCGGCGAGGTCTCGGTTCTCGGTGTCGACCCCGGGCACGCCGGCTCGGACTGGCGCGAGCGGATCGGCGTCGTCCTGCAGGAGTCAGAAGCCGAGCCCGATCTGACCGTCCGCGAGTGCCTGCGGCTCTACGCCGGGTACTACCGTGCGCCGCGGCCCGTCGAGGACACGATCGCGCTCGTCGGGCTGAGTGAGAAAGCCGACACACGCGGCGGACGCCTGTCGGGCGGCCAGCGCCGGCGCCTCGACGTGGCGCTGGCGCTGATCGGCGACCCCGAGCTGGTCTTCCTCGACGAGCCGACGACCGGCTTTGACCCATTGGCGCGGCGCGCGGCATGGGACGTGATCTCGGGTCTCCAGGCGCTCGGCAAGACGATCTTCCTGACCACGCATTACATGGAAGAGGCCGAGCATCTCGCCGACCGCATCTGCGTGATCGCCGCCGGCGTGATCGTCGCCGAGGGCACCCCGCAGACACTCGGTGGCCGCGACACCGCCCGCACCGAGATCTCCTTCACCCCGCCGGCGGGCGTCGACGCCGACGCGCTCCCCGCGCCGGTCGGCGCGGCGATCTCCGAGACTCGCGGCGGGCGCCTGGTGCTGGAGACCCACGAGCCGCTCGAGATCCTCGGCGCGCTGTCGGTGTGGGCCCGCGAGCACGGGCACGCGCTCGCCGACATCGACGTCCACCGCCCGACGCTCGAGGACACCTACCTCAGGCTGACGGAGGCCCCCCAGTGACCGCTTCGACTCCCTCCACGGTGAGCCACGCGGGGAGTAAGCCGGCCCTGGCGTTGGTCATTCACCAGTTCCGCTACGACCTGCGCTCGTTTCTGCGCAACCGCCAGGGCCGCTTCTTCACGCTGGCGCTGCCGGTCCTCTTCCTGCTGATCTTCTGCTCGGTGTTCGGCAACGGGACGGTGCGCGTCGCGGGCGGGCGGATCAAGGAGTCCACGTACTACGTACCGGGCCTCGTCGCGCTGGGGATCATCTCGGCGTCGTTCGTGAACCTCGTGATCTCGGTCACCACGCAGCGCGAGTCCGGCGTCCTCAAGCGCCGCCGCTCGACGCCGGTGCCCGCCTGGGTGCTGATCGCCGGGCGTGCCCTCACCGCCGTCGTCACCGCGATCGCCATCGCCGTCCTGTTGGTCGTGATCGGCTCGGTCGGCTACGGAGCCCACCTGCCGGGCCGGACGATTCCCGCCATCGTCGTGGCCGTCGTGCTGGGATCGGTGACCTTCTGCCTGCTCGGCTATGCGCTGACCAGCGTGATCGGATCCGCCGACTCCGCCCAGCCGGTGACCCAGGCGGTGATGCTCCCGCTGTACTTCATCTCCGGTGTCTTCGTCCCCTCCGACATCATCCCCAAGTGGCTGACCAACGTCGCCAGCGTGTTTCCCGTCCGCCACCTGTCACAGGCGCTGCTCACCGCCTTCAACCCCCACACCACCGGCAGCGGCTTCGCCTGGCACGACATTCTGATCCTCGGAATCTGGGCAGTCGGGGGGCTGGTGGTCGCGGTTCGTCGGTTCAGCTGGCAGCCCAAGGAAACCTAGGTCCTAGTCAGGAGGTTCAGGCGATGGCACGCTCCTTTTCGCACGACCTGTCGGTGTCGGGATCGCCGACCGACGCCCAGGCTCGACTGCGCGGAGTCCTGATCGAGCGGTTGCGCCGCTCGGCGAAGATGCGCCTTGCGAGCGAGCAGCCGAACGCGTTGGCCTTTCGCCCGCGATGGAGTTGGCCGCTGGCGTTCGCGCTCTATCGAATGATCAGCGGAGAGGCCGTGAACGTGCGCTTCAGCGCCACCGACGGCGGGACCCGGGTCGCGGTCTCCGGCAGGGTCGCGGGGAACGCAGAGGCGATTGCCGACCAGGAGTTCTGGGCCGAGCTGCTCGCCGCGGCGTGAGCTCGGCCGCCCCTCTGGCCATCTCGTCAACGATCTCGAAGGCCGCCGCGTTGAGCGGGCCGGGCACGTTGCGAGGCTTCATCGTGTGCGATCGCTGGCGATGAGCAGCGGGATCGTGGTGTTCGCCAGCAGGTGCTCGGTGACGCCGTGCAGCAGCAGCCGTCCGGCGCGGCCGCCGTGGT
>Ga0307373_10010257_pt1 | contig 13828 bp, 13 predicted proteins | sample OX2MG_FD_202534 | JGI IMG/M metagenome (GOLD analysis project Ga0307373, IMG submission 202534) | Soil microbial communities from Risofladan, Vaasa, Finland - OX-2 | ecosystem: Environmental > Terrestrial > Soil > Coastal area > Acid sulfate soil | place: Finland: Risofladan, Vaasa | collected... | reverse complement strand
GCGGGATGCCTCGCGGCGCAGCGCGGCGGTGGCTGAGTTCAGCTCGTCCGCAGCGGCTCGTCCTTGAGCACGAAGGCGGGTACCACCGCCACCGCAAGGATCAGGGCGGCGATCCAGTAGAGATGGGTGAAGGCCCGCCCGATCGTCGCATCGAGCGCATTGCGCAGTGCCGCCGAGAGATGAATCCCCGGGTCGTCGAGATGGAACAGCGCCAGCCCGGGATTGGCGCCCAAGGCTTCGTGGCCGGGCACGGTGAGCGCGCCCGCGTTCAGGTTCGCGATCAGGATCGTGCTGAGTAGCGCCACCCCGAAGGCGCCGCCGATCAGGCGGAAGAACATCAGGCACGACATGCCGATGCCGGTGTCCTGCGCCGTCAGCGCGTTCTGCGCCGCGACCGTGAGCGGCGAAAACTGCCCGCCCCAGGCGAGGCCGAGCAGCGTCGTCACGGTGAAGTCGAAGGCCGTCGAATGGCCGAGCCCGATGACGGCGATCGCCGCGCATGCCAGCGTCGCGCCAATGCTGCCCAGAATGGGATAGAGGCGATAGCTCCCGGTGCGGGAGACGAGCGTCCCCGACGCGGCCGAGCCGACCACCGATCCGACGGTGATCGGCAGCAGCCGGATGCCGATCTCGTCCGGCGACATGGCGGTGACGAGGTGATAGTTGAGCGGCACGAGAATGACCAGCCCGACCATGACGATCGACATGATGAACGTAATGAGGATCGAGACCGAAAAGACCGGGCTCGCGAACAGCCGCAGCGGCAGCATCGGCTCGCGCGCGAAGCGCTCGCGCAACAGCAGCGGCACGGTGAGGACGATGCCCGCAGCGATGGGGCCGATCGCATCGGGCGACAGCCAGCCGCCGCTGTGTTCGGCATTGCCCACGCCCAACAGGATCGGCGTCGTCGCGGCGAGGATCAGGATGGCGCCCCACCAGTCGATGGCGGCGCGCCGCGACGGCAGCCGCAGCCGCTTCAAGACGCGGCTCGACATCGCGAAGGCGGCGATGCCGAGCGGCAGATTGATCCAGAAGATCCATTGCCAGGTCAGATATTCGGCGAAGAAGCCGCCGAGCACCGGTCCGAGCGCGTTCGAGACAACGAAGACCGTGGCGAAATAGCCCTGATACCGGCCGCGGTCGCGCGGCGCGATGATGTCGGCGAGCGCCGCCTGCGACACCGAGCGCAAGCCGCCGCCGCCCACGCCCTGCAATGCGCGCGCGAGAATGAGCTGCGTCATGCTCTGCGAGAGCGCGCAGAACACCGAGGCGCCGACGAACAGGCCGATCGAGATGAGAAGCAGCGACCGGCGCCCGTAGAGATCGCTGAGCCGGCCGTGAATCGGCGTCGTCACCGTCGTCGTCACCAGATAGGCCGAGACGACCCAGGCCATCGACGCCCAGCCGTCGAGCTCGCGCGCGATGGTCGAGAGCGCCGTCGCCACGATCGTCTGGTCGATGCTGGCCAGGAACATCGCCAGCAGCAGGCCCGACAGAATCGTTACGATCTCGCGGCGCGTGAAGATCGCGAAGTCTTGCGCCGGCTCGACCTGCTCTAACGGCATCGCGCGGACGACACCGGCGCCGCGGTCCGGCGCGTTCCATCCGCGGCGGCGGCGCGTGCGCCTTCGGTCGGGAGCAGGGCGGAACTGCCGGCGGGAGCGATGATGCGAGCCTCCTTCGGACCGGCGCTAATGTCCTGCGCCGTTTTCGCCGCTGTCAAGGCTTTGCACCCGCCCGCGCACGCCGACTCGCTTCGGGCGGCGGGAGCGCCTATGCTCGAGTCCGCTTTCGCGGAGGGCAGGCCGTGCGGCACGTGCTCGTCGTCGACGATGAGGTCGAGGTCTGCCGCGCGGTGCAGACCGGCCTCGAGCGTGCCGGCCAGTTCCGCGTCACCGCCGCCCGCGAGGGCGCCGCCGCGGTGTCGATGATCGATGCCTCGCGGCCCGACCTCATGATCATCGATGCCGTGCTTCCGGGCCTCTCGGGCATCGATCTGGCGGAGCTTGCCGTCGGGCGCCGCATCCCCTTCCTCCTGGCGACCGGCCATGACGATGTGGCGCGTCTGCTCATCGACGAGGGCTGGCCGGTGCTGCGCAAGCCGTTCCGGCTCGCCACGCTGGTCCGTGACGTCGAGGCCGCGATCCGCGACGGCGAGGCCCATGCGGGGCGTGTCCGCGCCTCGTTCGCACAGCCCGCACGCATCCGCACGCTGCAGAGCCTGGTGCGGCGCCACCGCACGCCGTGCGGGCCGCAATCCGCCCCGGCGCGCGACGCGCAAAAGCAACGCGCTTTGCTCGAGGAGGACCCCGACACCTTGCGCGCCGCCTTTCATATGATCGAGAATTTCGGCACGCGCGCGGCGGACGTGGCCGAGCGGCGCGCCCAGAGCGCGAGCAACGAGGAGGTGATGAAGCGGTGGCTCCTCGTCGCCCGCGCCATCCGCAAGCTCGCGCCCGGGTGACGGTCGCGGCCGGCTGGACGGCGGGTCGTGCGCGGCGATATCTCTAGGGCGGGGCCGAGACGCCGCAGGCGTCGGCGGCCCGAGGGAGATCGGGCATCATGAACGTCTTCATGTTCCATCTCATGCCCTACGCCTATCTCGACATGAGCTTCGACGAGCGCTACCGCTCGTGCTGGGTGTTCCTGCCCAACAGCCATTACGATCCCAAAAAGGGCCACGAGCTCTACAACCGCTATCTCGACGAGCTCGAGCTGGCCGCGGAACTGGGCTTCGACGGCATCTCGGTCAACGAGCATCACCAGAACGCCTATGGGCTGATGCCGTCGCCCGTGGTCATGGCCGCGGCACTGGCGCGCCGCACCCGCGCCTGCAAGATCGCGATCCTGGGCAGCGCCTTCTGCCTGCGCGAGCATCCGCTGACGCTCGCCGAAGAGCACGCCATGCTCGACGTGATCACCGGCGGGCGGCTCATCACCGGCATGGTGCGCGGCATCGGCGCCGAGTACTACTCGCTCGGCGTCAATCCGGCGCTGTCGCTGTCGCGCTTTCAGGAGGCGCACGATCTGGTGGTCCAGGCCTGGACCCGGCCCGGTCCGTTCGCCTTCGAGGGCCGGCATTATCAATTCGAGTACGTCAACGTCTGGCCCCGACCCTACCAGCAGCCGCATCCGCCGATCTGGTGCCCGTCGACCGGCAGCGCCGAGACCATCACCTGGGCGAGCCATCCCGCGCGCCAATACGTCTATCTCCAGAATTACAGCCCGATCGCCTCGGTGCAGCGCTATCTCAACCTCTACCGCGAGACGGCGGAGCGCGTGCACGGCTATACCGCGCGCTCGGAGCAGATCGGCTGGGCGGCGCCGGTCTATGTCGCCGACAGCGACACCAAGGCGCGCGCGGAGGCGCAGCCGCATATCGAGACGCTGTTCAACAAGCTCCTGCGCGTGCCATTCGAGCAGATCTTTCCGCCCGGCTATCTCTCGTTGGCGACGATCAAGAACATGCGCACTCACAAGCGCACGGTCACCGAGGGAAAGCTGACGGTCGATCAGCTCATCGAGCTCGGCATCATTCTCTGCGGCAGTCCCGACACCGTCCGCCGCCGGCTCGAGGACAGCCACCGGCAGCTCGGATTCCAGAATTTCGTCGGGCTCATGCAGTTTGCGACCTTGCCGCGCGACCTGACCGAGCGGAACATGCGGCTGTTCGCGGCCGAGGTGATGCCGGCGCTGCACGCGCTCACCGACAAGGAATATGGCGGCATGACCCCTGTTGCCGCGTCATAGAGAGGAGGCGTCGATGCCATTGGACCTCACCGGAACCGCCGTTATCGTCACCGGCGCCGCCGGCGGGCTCGGCAGCTTGATGAGTCTCGGCCTCGCCGCGCTCGGCGCCACGGTCGCAGCGTTCGACCTGCCGGGCGCCGACGACCGCATGGCCGAGCTCCTGGCCGCGTCGCGGCGTCAGGGCAACGAGGCCCGCATCCACGCCTTTCCCTGCGACGTGACGAACCCGGGCCAGTGCGAAAGCGCGGTGGAAGCGGCGGTGGCGCAACTGGGTGCGGTGCACGGTCTCGTCAATTGCGCCGGACTCGGGCCGCAAGATTTGACGAGCCGCGATCCGGGCAAGCGCCTCAAATTCTTCGAGGTCAGCCCCGAGATGTGGCGCAGCCGCATGGAGACCAACATGAACGGCGCCTTCTTCATGGCGCGCGCGGTCGTGCCGCGCCTTATCGCCCAGCGCGGCGGCAAGATCGTCAACGTCACCACCAGCTATCACACCATGGTGGCGAGCCTGGGTTCGCCCTATGGCCCGTCCAAGGCCGCGCTCGAAGCAGCGACGCTCGCCTGGTCGCGCGATCTCGAAGGCACCGGCGTCACCGTCAACGTGCTCATCCCCGGCGGTGCCGCCGACACGCGGATGGTTCCGGCGCGGCTCGCGCCCGATCGCGCCGCGCTGGTCCAGCCCAAGGTGATGGTGGCGCCGATCCAATGGCTGATGTCGCGCCAGTCCGATGGCGTCACCGGCCGGCGCTTCATCGGCAAGGACTGGGACCTCGCGCTCGATCCATCCGCCGCCGCCGCCAAGGCGGGCGCCCCGGCGGCGTGGTAGGCGGCGTCAAGCCGAGGCCTCGAGCAGTTCGGCGAGCGCGTCGGGCATGTCGACCATGACGTCGTGCCCGCACGGCAGCGTATGCACGCTCCAGCCGGGATCGGCCTTGGTGCGTTCGTAGCAGGCGTCGAAGGCAGGCGACGGGTACTCGGCAGCGCGGATGTAAACCCGCCGCTGCACCCCGCGATAGGCGCCGGTGAGGGCGAGCTTCTCGGTGATGCAGGCGATCGGATGCGGCGTGCATTGCCGGTCGACCCAGGCGCGGTCGCGCATGTTCACGCGGAACGTCTCGGCCTTGATCGGCGGCATGACGATGCCGCTGGGCAGCTCGCGCGGGCGCAGGTCCTGCATCGACTGCCCGCTCTCGGGGACGAAGGCATCGAGATAGACGAGCGTCGCGATGCGCTCGGGCGCGCGGTCGGCGACGCCCGTCACCACCATGCCGCCATAGGAATGGCCGCACAGCACGACATTGCTCAGCTCCTCCCAGCGCAGCACGTTGACGATGTCGGTGACGTGGGTGCTGAGATTGACGTCCGCCGACAGCAGATGCGAGCGCTCGCCGAGCCCGGTAAGCGTCGGCGTAAACACGCGATGGTTCCTGGCCGTCAGCCGGTCGGCGACGCGCCGCCAGCACCAGCCGCCGTGCCAGGCTCCGTGGACGAGAACAAAATCGGTCTGCGACATGACTGTCCCCTCGACTCTTGCGCAGGCGTCAATGCTACGCGTGCGTGGCGCCTTCTGCCAAGGCCCGGTGACGGACGGCCGCCGCGAGACTAGATTCGGCCTGCGCCCAAGGAGGGATGTCCATGCCAGCCGCATCGCCGCCCGATCTCGTGACGCCGGCGCTCGACCATGTCGTCGTCAACACGCGCGACCGGCTCGACGATGCGGCCGCGTGCTATCGCGGTCTTGGCTTCGGCCTGACGCCGCTCGGGCGGCACACGCTCGGCTCGATCAACCGGCTCGCGGTGTTCGGCGCGGATTATCTCGAGCTGGTCGGCATCGATCCCGCTGCCACGGCGCAGCGCCGCGAGCTCTTGGAGTTTCCGGCCGGGCTCAACGGCCTCGTCTTCGCGACTGCGGATGCTGCGGCGCTTCATCGCGCGCTTGCGGCCAAGGCCGCGCCGGTCGCGGCGCCGGCGGAGTTCTCACGGCCGGTGACGATTGCAGGCAAGAGCGAGACGGCGCGCTTCCGCGTCGTCCGGATCATGGCGGCGGCGGCACCTTATGGCCGCGTCTATTTCTGCGAGCATCTGACGCCGCATCTCGTCTGGCGCGACGAATGGCGCCACCATGCGAATGCCGCGGTCGGCGTCGCGCGCGTCGTGATCGCCGCATCCGATCCCGCCGCGACGGGGACGCTTTACCGCCAACTCTTCGGCGCGGACTGCCTGCGCCCCGTCCCGGGCGGGCTCAGCCTGGCGATGGGCGCGGCGCGGCTCGACATTCTGACGCTCGAGGCCGTTGCCGCTTCCTTCGGCGCGGCGGCGCCGGCAGCGGCAGGGCGCCCGGCCCACCTGGCGGCGCTCGGCATCCGCGTCGGTGATCTCGGCCGCACGCGGACGGCGCTCGCGGGCCGCGCGGGGGTCGAGGGCGGGCGAATTCTCGTCGCTTCCGCCGACGCGTTCGGGCTTGCGCTCGAATTCGTCGGATAGGCTAGGGCCGGGTCGGGTCCGGGCTCACCCGGACGATGAGCTTGCCGAAATTCTCGCCGCGCAGCAGGCCCAGAAAGGCGCGCGGCGCGTTCTCGATCCCATCGACGAAATCCTCGCGGTACTTGATCCGGCCCGCCTTGAGCCAGCCGCCGACGTCGCGGAGGAAATCGCCGTGCTGCGCCGCGAAATCGGAGACGATAAAGCCGCGTAACGCGAGGCGTTTGGACAGGACCGTGCGCATCATTCCCGGCAAGCGGTCGGGACCCTCCGGCGCTCCGGTCGCATTGTAGTGCGCGATCAGGCCGCAGACCGGCACGCGCGCAAAATCGTTCAGGAGCGGCAGCACCGCGGCGAACACCGCGCCGCCGACATTCTCGAAATAGACGTCGATGCCGGCCGGACAGGCCGCGCCGAGCGCCGCGGCGAATTCCGGCTGGCGGTGATCCACCGCCGCATCGAACCCCAACTCGTCCTTGATATAGGCGCATTTGCGCGCACCGCCGGCAATGCCGACGACGCGGCAGCCTTTGAGCTTGGCGATCTGGCCGACGACCTGGCCGACCGCGCCCGAGGCGGCAGCCACGGCGACGGTTTCGCCGGGCTTGGGCTGGCCGATCGTGAGAAGCCCGGTATAGGCGGTCATGCCGGGCATGCCGAGCACGCCGAGCGCGGTCGAAAGCGGCGCCGCTTCCGGATCGATCTTGCGCACTCCCTTGCCGTTCGAAACAGCATGGCTCTGCCAGCCGGTCCGCCCCTCGACGATATCGCCGGGCTTGAACGACGCCAGATTCGACTGCACCACCGCACTGACGCCGCCCGCTTCCATGACGCCATTCAGCTCGACCGGCTTGGCGTAGGACCGGCCCTCGTTCATCCGCCCGCGCATATAGGGATCGAGCGACAGATAGATCGTGCGCAGCAGCATCTCGCCCGGACCCGGCACCGGCACGTCGCCCTCGACGAGGCGGAAGTTGCTCTCGCTCGGCTCGCCCACGGGGCGTGCGGCGAGCACGATGCGGCGGTGTCGTTCGGTCGACATGCGGGGTCTCCTTTTTTCGCGCGTTCAGCCCGGCGGCTTGGCGGCGAAGCGCGAGCCGCGCACGCAGAGGCGGCCCTTGGCGTCCTGCCACAGCCGCTCGGTCTGGTGCAGATGGCCGAGCGCCCGGGCGACCGCCTGGAAGTCGTGGTCGGCGAAGCGCTCGGCGATCGCGGTGCAGTAGAGCGGCTCGGCCTCGATCGCGGCAAGGATCTCGTCCGCCAGCGCCGGCACCGCCGCCGCCTCGGCCGGGCGGCCGGGCCGGTCGGCCTTGCCGGTGACATAGTCGCCGATCTTGGCGCGGTCGGCATAGGCATAGGCGATGCGCTCGTAGCGCTCCTTCGGCACGCCCTCGGGGATGGTCGCGTCGATGCCGATCTTGGCCGTGGTCGGCACCACGCCCGGCGGCGTCGGCGGCAGGCTCGGGTCGAGCGGCTTGCCGCGCGCGTTGGTGACGATGACGACATCGCGGTCGGCCTGGACGCGGGTCGCGATCGCCCACTCGACATCGGTGCCGTTGAACACGTCGATGTCGTCGTCGACCACCACGACATGCTTCAGATCCATCACCGACAGCGCCGCCAGGAGCGCGTTCTTGCCCTCGCCCGGCTGCTTCCTGATCGAGATCACCGCGTGCCAGAACGCGCAGCCGCCCAGGGTCACGTTGATGTCGTGGACCTGGACACCCGCGGTCTTGAGCGCCTGGCGGATCGCGGTGTAGCGCGTCGGCGCCGCGAGCCAAGTGTTCTCCCACGGCATGTGCAGCGCATAATAAATGGCGTCCTTGCGCATTGCGACCGCCTTGACCCGCACCAGCGGATTCCAGTGCAAGCCGCCCATGAGCCGGGTGAACTCGCCGAACCGGCCCTCGGGCCAGGTCCAACCCGTCGGCATGATCTCGGCCTCGAGCACGATCTCGGCATCGGCGATATAGGGCATGTCGATGGTCTCGCACGGCGCCAGCGCCACCGGCTCGCCCCGGAGCCCGCCCGTGATCGCCATCTCGTCGACGCCCAAGGGCGCGCGATAGCCCGCGCCCATGATCTCCATCGGATGCGTGCCGATGCTGATCGAGATGGGGCAAGGGCGGCCCGCCTTGTAGGCCCGCTCGGCGAAGAGCCGCATGTTGTTGGGCGTGACGAGGTCGATGCCGGTGAGGTTCCGCTCCTTGACGATGAAGCGGTAGATGCCGCTGTTGAAGCCGAGCTCGGGGTCGCGGGCGATGGCGATGCCGGCGGTGATCATCGGCCCGCCGTCATAGATCGAGGACATCGGGATCGGCAGCCGGTAGAGATCGACGTCGTCGCCCTTCATCACGATCTCGCGCGTCGCCGAGGTATTGACCGGCTTGGGCGGGATCGGATGGTCGAGCGCCGCCTTGAGCTTCGCCTCGATCTCCGGATAGTCGCGGCAGCCCATCGACAGAATGGCGCGCTGCTGCGAGCGGATGATGCCCGAGACCACCGGCATGTCGTAGCCGATGACGTGGTGGAAGAAGAGCGCGGTCTCGGCCTGATCCACGAGCGTCGCGATGTGGCGGATATCGACCGGCTGATGCAGGTCGATGAGCTGCCCCATGCCCCGCAGCCGGTCGAGAAAGCCGCGAAAAGTCTCGTCCACCGCCCATCTCCCTCAATTGCCGCCGCCAGCCTAGAGAACTCGCGGCCGCGGGGGAATGGCCCAGGGCGCTTGCCGGGGCGGGGCGCTGTGGATAGCCTCGCGCCAGGACAGCGAAGTATCAGGAGCGGCGCATGAGGATCATCGACGGCGACGGCCACGTCGTGGAGGATTTCGCGGCGATCGAGAAGTTCCTGCCGGCGGATCTGGTGCGGATGGGGGCGCTGCGCGCGCTGTTCCCGCCGCTCGACCATTTCCATACCTTCGTCGGCCAGACGCCGCCCGGCTCGTTCCGGCGCGACGTGGGACCCGAGCAATGGCTCGAATTCCTCGACGATCTCGGCATCGAATCGACCGTGCTCTATCCGACCGTCGGCCTCGCCTATGGCCGGATCTTTCATTGCGACTGGGCGATCGCGGCGTGCCGCGCCTATAACGACTGGATCCACGAGCAATATCTCGCCCGCAGTCCGCGCTTCCAGGCTGCGGCGCTCATTCCGATGCAGGAGCCGGCGGAGGCGGCCAAGGAGCTGCGCCGCGCCGTCGCCGCGTTGGGTTTCTGCGGCGCGATGCTGCCCTCGACCGGCCTGCCGGAACAGCTCGGCGCGAAAGCCTATTGGCCGGTCTATGCCGAGGCCGACCGGCTCGGCTGCGCGCTCGCCGTGCATGGCGGGTCGCATAGCGGCCTCGGCATGGACCACATGAATGTCTATTCGCCGGTGCAGGCGCTAGGGCATCCGATGGGGCTGGCGATCAACTTCGCCGGCATTGTGTTCAACGGCGTGCTCGACCGCTTCGGGAACGCGCGCTTCGGCTTCATGGAAGGCGGCGTCGCCTGGGTGATGATGGCCGACGAGCGGTTCGAGCGCGGGCACCGCACCCACTTCCAGTACAACCCAAGGAGCGAGCTTGCGCCCGCGGCGGATCAAAGCGTCAGCGATTATATCCGCCGGCACGTGCGCGAGGGCCGGCTGTTCTTCGGCTGCGAGGGCGACGAGCCGCTGATGGCCGAGGCGATCCGCGCGCTGGGCAGCGGCGCGTTCATCTATTCGAGCGATTTTCCGCACGAGGTCAACAACGAGAGCTGCCGCCACGAGATCGCGGAATTTCTCGACAACCCGGCGATCTCGGCCGCGGACAAGGCGGCGGTGATGCACGGCAATGCCGAACGCTTCTACGGCCTCAAAGCCGCGGCGCTGATCGCGCCGGCGCAGGGAGCGGTGGCATGAGCCTGCCGCAGGCGATGCGGGCGCTGGTGCTGCGGCGCCACGGCGGCTGCGAGAATCTCGAGGTCGCGGCCGACCATCCCGTGCCGCGCCCGCAGGCGGGACAGGCGCTCGTCCGCGTCCGCGCCGCCTCGTTCAACTACCACGACGTCTTCACCATGCGCGGCATGCCGGGGATCAAGGTGCCGCTTCCGGTCGTCATCGGCCTCGACATGGCCGGCGAGATCGCCGCCCTGGGGCCGGGCGTTGCCGGGTTCGCGGAAGGCGACCGCGTCCTCGTCAATCCGCTCAACAAGCGCAAGGGCCTGATGGGCGAGATGCTCGACGGCGGCATGGCGGAATACTGCCTCGTCGATGCCGACCAGCTCCTCGCCATGCCGGGCGCGGTTTCCTTCGCCGATGCGGCCGCGCTGCCAGTGGCCTATGGCACCGCGCACCGCATGCTCGTCACGCATGACACGGTCAGGCGCGGCGAGCGCGTGCTGGTGCTGGGCGCCTCGGGCGGCGTCGGCACGGGCACGGTCATTCTCGCCAAGCTTCTGGGCGCCGAGGTCATCGCGTGCGCCTCGAGCGCCGAGAAATTGCGGCGCCTCAAGGAGATCGGCGCCGACGAGGCGATCGACTACCGGGCCGTCGATTTTTCAAAATGGGCGATCGAGCGGTATGGCAAGCCACAGCGGCGGTCCAATGAGGGCGGCGTCGACGTGGTGGTGAACTTCACCGGCGGCCCGACCTGGCTGCCGTCGCTTAAATGCATCAAGCGCGGCGGCAAGATTCTGGTGTGCGGCGCGACCGCGGGCCACGATCCGCAGGAGGATCTGCGCTACATCTGGACCTTCGAGATCAAGATCATCGGCTCGAACAGCTTCTACGACGAGAACCTGGTGGCGCTGATGGACCTCGTCGCCGAGGGCAGGATGAAGCCGGTGATCGACACGGTGCTGCCGCTCGAGCGCGCCGCCGAGGGCGTCCGCCTGATCGAGGCGCGCGCCGTCATCGGCAAGATCATCGTTACGCCGTGAGGAGCTGAGATGACCGAACCACTCACGCCCGGGCGGGTCGAAGCGATGATCACCCGCGGCCCCTACCACCAATGGCTCGGCCTCAAGGTGATCGCGGTCAACGAGGACGGCATCGAGCTGAAGGCCGCCTGGCGCGAGGAATGGGTCGTCAATCCCGACCGGCGCTATACCCATGGCGGCATCGTCGCGGCGCTCGTCGATCTCGCGGCGGACTGGGCGATGGTGACGCGCACCGGCCGCGGCGTGCCGACCATCGATCTGCGGGTCGATTTCCATGCCGCCGCCATGCCCGGCGACCTCACCGCCAAGGGCCGGGTGGTGCGCTGGGGCAGCCAGTTCGCGACCGCCGAGGCCAAGGTCTATGACGCAGGCGGCAAGCTGGTCGCGAGCGGTCGCGGCACCTATCTCACCGCGCCGCCACCGCCGCGTCCGGCCGCGCCCGCGGCCGGAGCGTGAGGGAAGACCGGGGGCGCGCCATGAGCGAGTTGCGCAATCTCGGCGATCTGATCCAACGCCGGCGCGAGCAAACCAAGGTGGCGCTGATCGATCTCGGCGGCGAGACGGGGCCGCGCGAATTCACCTTCGCCGCGCTCGACGCCCTGGCCGACGGCGTCGCCCGCGGCCTTGCTTCGCGCGGGCTCGCGCGCGGCGACCGCGTCGCCATCCTTGCCGCGAACCGCGCCGAATACCTTGCCGCCTGTTGCGGCGTTCAGCGCGCGGGCCTCGTCGCGGTGCCGGTGAACTTCAAGTTTCCGCCGGCAACGATCGATTTCATCCTGCGCGATGCGGGCGCGCGACTGGTGTTCTGCGACCGGCCGCGGCGCGCCGATGTGCCCGCCGACATTCCCGCGGTCGTGTTCGGAACGAGCGGCCCGGACTCGTTCGCCGCCTTCGCCGATCCCGGCCCGTTTACGGCGGTGACGCCCGCAGCGGACGAGCCGGCGACATTCCTCTACACCTCGGGCTCGACCGGCCGGCCCAAGGGCGTCGTGCTGTCGCATCGGAGCCAGATCTGGGTGGTGGAGGCGCGCCACGGCGGCGCGGACCTGTCGCGCCACCGCTATCTCATCGCCGCGCCGCTCTATCACATGAACGCGCTGGCGCTGAGCCAGCTCGCCATGGCGGCGCATGCGAGCATCGTGCTGTTGCCGCAATTCGCCGCCCAGGATTATATCGAGGCGATCGGCCGCTATCGCTGCACCTGGCTCACCGCGGTGCCGCCGATGATCGCGATGATGCTGCGCGAGGCCGAACTGATGGCACGCACCGATCTCGCATCGGTCGAATTCGTCCGCATGGGCTCGGCGCCAGTGAGCGCGAGCCTGATGGCGGCGCTGCGCCGCGCGCTGCCGCACGCCAAGGTGACGAACGCCTACGGCACGACCGAGGCCGGCCCGGTGGTGTTCGGTCCCCATCCCGACGGATTGGCCCAGCCCGAGCTGTCGGTGGGATATCCGCATCCCGAGGTGGCGCTGCGGCTCGTCGCCAGCGAGGACCGCGACGCCGCCGAGGGCGTGCTCGAGATGAAATGTCCCGCCGTGATGCTGGGCTATCACAACCGGCCCGATCTTGCGTCTGCCATCACCGCGGACGGGTTCTACGTCACCGGCGACGTCTTCCGGCGCGACGCCGACGGGTTCCATTACTTCGTCGGCCGCAGCGACGACATGTTCGTGTCGGGCGGCGAGAACATCTATCCCGGCGATGTCGAGCGCATGCTCGAGCGCCATCCCGACGTGGCGCAGGCCTGTGTCGTGCCGATCGACGACGCGATCAAGGGCCAGAAGCCGGTCGCCTTCATCGTCGCCAAGCCGGGACTGACGCCGAGCGAAGCGGCGATGAAGTCGTTCGCGCTCGACCACGCGCCCGCCTATCAGCACCCGCGCTTCGTCTGGTTTCTCGACCGGCTGCCGCTTGCGTCCACCAACAAGATCGACCGCACCGCGCTCGGGCGCCTCGCCGCCGAGCGCCTTGCCGGATCGCGTGCATGACGCTCCATCCCGCCATCCTGGCGTCGTTCCTGCTCGTGCAGGCGCCCATGCTGACCAAGGCCGAGAGTCTTGCCGAGCTTTACGGCCGCACGCTCGGCGCCGCGGCGGAATGCAAGAGCATCGCCCACCCGCGCATCGACGCGACGGCGGCAGCGGCGGCGGCGCACGTCAAGGCGCTGGCCAAGGACGATGCCGAGCGCACTGCCGCCGGTCGTATTCTCGCCGCCAACGTCGATCGCGGCGGCCGCGACGTGCAGAACGGACTCGTCACCTGCACCCAGGCGGAGAGCGAGCTGAGCAATCTCGAGCACGAACTTGCCGGGTCCCGCTGATCCACGTATACCTTTCGTTGCGCGTGATAAATAAGGGAGGAAACCATGCACCCGCTGAAATACCGGCTCGCGTCGATCGCCGTTGGGCTCGCGCTTCTGGGCGCGCAGCCCGCGCTGGCCGCCGGCGCCGAGCCCGTGACCCTGGCCGTGCCGGCCTTGAGCTTTTCCTTCACCATGGAATTTGTGGCGCAGGATCTCGGCCTGTTCGCCAAGGAAGGGCTGGCGGTCAAGGAGGTCGATATCGCAGGTCTCGGCGCCATCAACTCGCTGATCTCGGGAAGTTCCGATTTCGCCTTGGCCTCCGGCGCCTCGCTGACCCGCGCCGCCGCGCACGGCCAGCGCCTCCTTGATATCGCCGCGCTCTCCGACC
>Ga0307373_10010256_pt1 | contig 13828 bp, 5 predicted proteins | sample OX2MG_FD_202534 | JGI IMG/M metagenome (GOLD analysis project Ga0307373, IMG submission 202534) | Soil microbial communities from Risofladan, Vaasa, Finland - OX-2 | ecosystem: Environmental > Terrestrial > Soil > Coastal area > Acid sulfate soil | place: Finland: Risofladan, Vaasa | collected... | reverse complement strand
CATCAGGTCGAGGTGACGCACTTCGTGGGCGAGGGCTGGCAGAACGCCCCGGCCGGCTCCTACGAGGGAGACCTGGAGTACCTGTCCCGGGTCGCCCAGAAGATCGCGGTCGAGCGCCGGGACCTGGGCAGCGTGAACCCGGTACTCGCCTATGCCGTCGAGGCCCGCATGCTCGGCCGACCCGTCATGGTGGACCCGCTCACCGTCGCGCCGAAGCCATCCGCGTCGTCGCTGCGAGCCGAGCGAGACTTGCGCGAGCAGGTACGCAGGCTCCGCGAGCAGCTCGACTCCAGCATCAGCGCACTGCACGTGGCACCGCCTAACGTCCGGCGGGTCGTAGACACCGCGCTGGCCCTGGCAGGGCAGCCGGCGCTGGCCAGCCTGGAAGGGTCCGGCGCGGCCGGGCTGGTCGCGCCCCCGGACCTTCGGGCCGGGTGGGAGCGCACGGTGGCCGACCTCGCCGATCCGCTGTCCGGTCAGCCGCGCCCGCTGACGTTCGACCCGGCCGTCGCCAACGTGCACGAGGAGGATGCCGTCCTGGCTCACCTGGGGCATCCGCTGGTGGCGCAGGCGACCCGGCTGCTGCGCAGCGCGTTGTGGGGCGGGCGCACGGCGCTGCACCGGATCGCCGCGGTCCGGTTCACCCCGCAGGACGGCGCCGACATCGAGGGCCTGCTGGTGGCCGTGTTCGCCCGCCTGGTGGTTGTCGGTGCCGACGGCCAGCGGCTGCACGAAGAGGTCATGCTGGCCGCGCGGGAGGTTCCGCCGTCTGGCCGGTCCCGGCGGGTGGAGCTGGAGCAGCCGCGGTTCGCTGGGCTGCGGGCTGCGGTGGAGGGTGCCCTCGAACCGCACGCAGGCCGGCTAGCGCCAGAGGCTCAACGGGCCCTCGTGGTAATTCGCTGGCCCGAACTGGAACCGCAGCTCGCGGGTGATGTCCAGGCCCGGGCCGTGGAGCGGGTCGCGGCGCTGGAACGGGATCTTGCGCGGCGGCAAGAGCAGGAGACCCGGTCCACGGAGGCGGTCTTCGGTCAGCTGCGGCTGACGCTGGAAGGCGCGCTGGCCGGGCCGGGACCGGTTCAGCTGACCTTCGACGAGCTGGAGCAGGAGGAACGGCAGCAGCTGGAGCGCGACCGCCGCGCCTGGGAGGCCCGCCTGGAAGGTCTCGACGACGAGCGGGACCGGGAGTTGGTCGAGATCGGCCGCCGCTACGCCGGAGTGCGGGAGCTGGTCTTCCCGTTCGCCGTCGCGGTGTGCGTCCCCGACGAAGGACCCGACAGATGAGGCCAGTCGTGTCCCGGCCTGCCGGTGCGGCGGGCGGGCGGATCATGCGGCCAGCGGTCGCGTCCGTACACGCCATGCACGGCTCCAAGAGGCGGCCGGAATGGTGAGTCGGCGGCGCGGGCGCAGAAGGCAGAGCGGCGGCGTGAGCGAGGAGATCCGCCGCCGTCACGGCTGGCTGGAACTGCTGCAGACGTCCGGGCCGTTCCTCACCCTGCCTGTGGTCCACCGGGTGTTCCCGGACGGGCTGCCACCGGTCGCGGTGGCCCAGCGGGCCGAGGTCCGGGCGGCGGTCGCCGAGATGCTCGACAGCCACGGCGCATCCCGGCACTTCATGATCGAGACGATGCTCCGGGACATCCTGGACTGGCAGCATCACCTGCGGATCGACACCGAGATCCCGGACAGGCTCGCCGAGCCGGTGCCCGAGCACGGCCTGGTGGTCCGCCCCGACTTCGCTTTCTACGCCGAAGAGAGCGGCGACGACGCTGAATACACCAGCGACGCCGAAGACGCCGACATCGGCCAGGACGCGGATGATGACGATGCGGAACCTGACGACGACGGTGACGAAGAAGAGACCGACGAAGACGACACCGAGGACTCCGGCTCCGATACGAGAGACGCTGCCAAGGGGCCATGGAAGCTCCTCGGCGTCTATCTGCCATGGGGTACCCACCCGCTGACCCGGACCACGACCGGCGGCTGGACCGCCAGCGGAGCGGAACGGCTAGCCGTGCTGCTGCGTGCCCGCGGCGTGCCGGTCGGGGTAGTCACTGACGGCCGGTGGTGGGCAATCGTATGGGCGCCGCCGGGCGGGACGACCGGCGCGGCGGTCTGGGACGCCAGCCTGTTCAGCGAGGACCCGGCCTCGCTGCGAGCACTGGTCGCGCTGCTCCAGCGGTCGCGGTTCCTCGCCGTCGCGCCAGCGGACCAGTTGCCTGCTCTGTTCCAGGAGAGCCTGGAACGCGGCGAGGAAGTCACCGAGACCCTCGGCCAGCAGGTCCGCGAAGCGGTGGAGATGCTGGCCGGGACGCTGGACCGGCTCGACCGCGAGATCGACGGTCGGCTGCTCGCCAGGGTCGATGACGACCAGTTCTATGCCGGCGTGGTGACCGTGATGATGCGGGTCGTGTTCCTGCTCTTCGCCGAGGAACGCCGACTGCTGCCCAGCGACGACGACCTGTACGTTTCGGCTTACGGTGTCGGGCAGCTCGTCGGGCAGCTGGAGCGCCAGGCCAGCCTGGCCGGTGAGCAGGCCCTGGAGCACCGCACGTCCGCCTGGCACCGGCTCCTGGCGCTGACCCGCGCCGTGCACGTCGGCGTGGCGCATGAGGATCTGCGGCTGCCGGCTTATGGCGGCGGACTGTTCGACCCGGACCGTTACCCGTGGCTGGAAGGCCGCCACCCCGACGATGCCGCAGCCACGGCACGCGTCCCGGCTGTTGACGACCGGACCGTACTCCGGATGCTCCGCGCCGTGCAGTACGTGCAGATTGGCGGCGAGCGGCGGCGGCTGACGTTCCGGACCCTGGACGTGGAGCAGATCGGCTACGTCTACGAGGGCCTGCTCGAACTTGAGGTCCGGACCGCCGATGACGTGATCCTGGGCCTGGCCCGGCCCGGCCGGTGGCCCCGGAAGATCAAGTCCGACTGCGAAGTGCCCATCCGGGACGTGGCCGCGTGGACCGAGGCCGATGAGCTACCGGCTCGCGTGGTCGAGCGGACCGGCTGGTCAGCTGCCAAGGTGCGCGACGCCCTGGCCGCGGAAGTGACGGCGGATCAGCGTGAAGCTGTCGCCCGCGCAGTCGGTGCCGCTCCGGGGCCGGCCGAGGAGATCGCGGCGTTGTTCAGCGTCCTGCGCCTGGACGAGCGCGGTCTCCCAGTGATCACGCTGCCCGGCGGCCGGTACGTCACCCGGAGCTCCCGCCGGGCCGCCACCGGAACCCACTACACGCCACGGTCGCTCGCTGAGGAAGTCGCGATCGGCGCGCTGGAGCCGCTGGTCTACCGGCCCGGCCCGCTGGAAACCGCTGACGAGACCACTTGGCGTCCCCGCCCGTCCTCCGAGATCCTGGGACTGCGGGTCGCCGACATCGCCATGGGCTCCGGCGCCTTCCTGGTCGCCGCATGCCGTTACCTCGCGGACCGGCTCGTCGAGGCATGGCGCGCCGAGGGTCGGGAAGACGCTCTCGCCGCCCGCCAACACCAGCAGGCGCACCGGATCGGAGCCGACGCCGAAGCCGAGCAGGTGCTGCTTGATGCCCGCCGCCAGGTTGCCGAGCACTGCCTGTACGGGACGGACATCAACCCGCTTGCTGTCGAGATGGCCAAGCTATCCATGTGGCTGATCACGATGGATCGCGAGCGGCCGTTTGGCTTCCTCGACGACCGACTCGTCTGCGGTGACAGCCTGCTCGGCCTGGCATCCGTAGGCCAGCTTGAGCACCTGCACCCCGATCCAATCGCTGGACGGCGGATCAACGCCGGAACCCTGGACTTTGTTGCGGCCTGGAGACCCCGTCTGGGAGCGGCCGCCGATCTTCGGCGGCGAATCACCGCTGCCCCGGTGGTGACTATTCGCGACGTCGAGCACAAGGCCCGGCTGCTTGCCGAGGCCGAACAACTCTCGGGCACACTGACAGTGGTGGCCAACGCGGTCACCGCAGCAGGCCTCGCGGCGGCGAAGCTGAGCAGCAAGCAATGTGACGCCGAGTTCGCCAGGCTCGCCATCAGCGTGGGCAACGCCGTTGAGGGCGATCCTGCCGACCTCGCTGACTGGGCTGGCGCGGCACTCCAGGCTGACCGGGCGGCGGGAACAGCGGACCGGCTGCCGCTTCACTGGCCGCTAGCCTTCCCCGAAGTATTCGTCGACGCGGCCCAGCCCGGCTTCGACGCGATCATCGGAAACCCGCCGTTCCTCGGCGGGCAGAAGATCTCCGGCACGCTCGGCGATAACTACCTGGACTGGCTGCAGCGATGGGATGGCCGGGACGTCCGGGGCAGCGCGGACCTGGCCGCGCGGTTCGTTCTCCGTGCTGACCGGCTGCTGTCATCCCGCGGCCAGCTTGGCTACGTCACGGTCAACACGCTCGTCGAGGGCGCCACGCTACGGGTTGGGCTAGAACAGGCAGTTGGCCACGACCTGGTCATCCGGCGGGGCCGATCCCCGCATCCGTGGCCGACGGCGAGCGCCAACCTGCAGATCGTAGAAACCTGGGCCAGTCGCGCCCCGCTTGCGAAGGCTGCAGTGTTCTGGCTGGACGGCGAGGAAGTCCCGGCGATCGGCCCGGACTTGCAACCCTATGGCCGGATCCGCGTCCGCCCGGAACGGCTGCGCGAGAACGAGGACATCGCCTTCCAGGGCTCCAACATTCTTGGCCTTGGGTTCACGATGAAGCCCGAACAGGCCAGAGAACTGATTGATCACGACGCGCGAAACGCCGAGGTGCTCCGGCCCTACGTCATCGGCAAAGACCTCAACCAGCGCCCAGACTGCTCAGCCAGTCGCTGGGTGATCAACTTCTGGGACTTGCCCCTCGAACGAGCCGAGGAGTACCCAGATTGCATCGGCATCGTGCGCCGCGAGGTCAAGCCGAAGCGGGACCGCAATAAGCGCAAACCACGCCGAGAACGCTGGTGGATCTACGCAGAACGAGCGCCCGAGTTGTATGACGCAATCCGGGAACTCGACAACGTGCTCGCAATCTCGCTGGTCAGCAATGCGGTCATGCCGGTTCGCGTGCCGACCGGGCAGGTGTTCTCGCACGTGTGCGGAGTCTTCTCCCTGGACGACTTCGCCAGCCTCGCGATGCTTTCGTCCAGCGCGCACTCCAGTTGGGCGGTCCGCTATACCTCGACGATGCGGACGGACATCAGGTATGCGCCGTCCGACGTGTTCCTGACACTGCCGCGACCAGCGCCGACGGCGGAACTTCATCAGCTAGGCGAAACACTAGACCAGACGCGGCGGGAGCTGATGCTGGGTCGGTCGTGGGGGCTGACCACGTGCTACAACCACGTTCGCGATCCTGATGACCACGATGGAGCGGTTACGAAAATCAGGGACATTCACGCGGCCATTGATGAGGCTGTGATGCGGGCGTATGGGTGGGATGATCTGGATCTGAAGATCGGGCATCACCCGACCAAGATCGGGATCCGGTGGACGGTTGGCAAGGAGGCCCGGTTCGAGTTGCTGGACCGGCTGCTGGAGGAGAATCAGCGCCGCTACAAGCTGGAGAACCCGTGACACAGCCTCCTGGCGGCGGTCCGGCCGCTCCCGCAGGCTCGGGGGAGTCCGGCGGACCTGCCGCTCCGTCCGGCACCGGCCCGGCCACGTCATACGAGGTGCGGGCTGAGCTGGAGTCGCTGCTGGAGCGGGATCTGCTGGGGCCGTGGGACGGGCCAGAGGAGGAGCTGCCGCCGCGGTCGTCGCCTGCTGAGCGGTATCTGCTGGGCCGGCTGGTTCCCCGGGACGCGCCGGTGGACGACAAGACGACCAATGACTCCGGGCCGGGGGATGATCCGGCGCTGGTCGAGCGCGAGGTGTCCGGGGATTCCGATGCTGATGACACTGATGTGGAGAGCGAGGCCGCGGTCCGGGCCGGCTCGATGGCGGCGTCGTCGATCGGGCTGTCATTCATGGTTCCCGATGATGTGGACGCCGTGCTGGTGGAGGCGTCCTGGGGCCGGTATGAGCGGGTCTCATCGGAGGTGCATGAGACGGAGCAGGGCAGGCCGCGGACGGTGTGGAAGCGCCGGCCGTGCGGCGGCCGGGTCGAGGTGCCGCTGGACACGGAGGAGCCCGGGTCGCTGGTTCCGGATCCGGAGTTCGAGGGCGTGGCCGTCCGGTACCTGGCGCGGCACCGGGGGCGGCGGCGCGTAGTGGACGTGGCGCTGGTCAACGGCCAGCCCGCGGCGACGTCCACGCCGGATACGGCGCGGCTATATCAGGTGCGGCTGGCGGTGACAGCGCTGGACGGGCACCGGGCGATCTTCGCCGGGTTGAACGATCCGGAGCTGTCCGATCCGCCGGGCGGCCGGGATGATGAGCTGCTGCATCTGGAGCTGCTGCACCGCCGGGTCCGGGACTTTGCGCACGGCCGGCAGTGCGCGGTCGACGCGCAGGTGCGGGATGGCGAGGACCGTGCCTGGCGGCTGGCCACGACCTGTTTCCCGGCGGCCGAGGTGCCGTTGGTGGTGCCGGGGAGCGTGCCGGGGCTGGTGCTGGACATGTCGGCGCTGGGTAGTCCGGAGCTGGCCCGCGACGGGCTGGTCCGGGGGCTGCGTCCGCTGACCGCGGGGTACCAGGCGTGGCTGGATGCCCAGGAGCAGCGGCTAGCGGCCGATCCGGAGGTGGCCCGCTACTCCCCGGCGGGACAGGAGGCGCTGGTGCGGGCGCGGGAGGTCGCGGCCCGGCTGGACCGAGCGATTGACCTGCTGCGCGATAGCGGGATCGCCCGGGAGTCGTTCCGGTTCGCCAATCAGGCGATGGCGCTGCAGCGGGTCCGGAGCGAGCTGGTCCGGGCGAGGCTGGCTGATCCGTCGGCGAGCGTGGGTGCTGTGCTGCGGCGGCTGGACAGGCCGGAGTACCGGAGCTGGCGGCCGTTCCAGCTGGCGTTCGTGCTGCTGTGCCTGCCGGGGCTGACCGACCCGGCTCATCCCGATGCCCGCCGGGGCGTGGACGACGCGGAGGTTCAGCTGCTGTTCTTCCCGACCGGGGGCGGCAAGACCGAGGCGTATCTCGGCCTGGCAGCGTACACGTTCGCGATCCGCCGCTTGCAGGGCGTGATCGGCGACGGGGCCGACGCGCGGGACGGGACTCGGGGCGTAGCGGTGCTGATGCGGTACACGCTGCGGCTGCTCACCGGTCAGCAGTTCCAGCGGGCCGCGGCGCTGGTCTGCGCGTGCGAGTCGCTGCGGCAGGAGCGGATCGAGGCCGGTGACGGCAGGTGGGGGACGACCCCGTTCCGGGTGGGCTTGTGGGTGGGTTCGAAGGTGACGCCCAATAGTTATGAGGAGGCGAGCCGGCAGGTCGCCGACGGGAGGCAGCAGGACCGGCTGCTCGGCGGGCCGCTGCAGCTGGCCGCCTGCCCGTGGTGTGGGTCGCCGCTATCGGGCGGCCGGGACCTTGTGACCCAGGATGTGCGCCGCAGGGTGCTGCTGTACTGCTCCGATCCGGAAGGGGACTGCCAGTTCACCCAGCGGCGCTCGCCGTCCGAGGGGCTGCCGGTGCTGACCGTGGATGAGGAGATTTACCGGCTGACCCCGGCGCTGGTGATCGCGACCGTCGACAAGCTCGCCCAGCTGCCGTGGCGGGGGGCGACCGCGCCTTTGTTCGGCATGGTCGACAGTGAGTGCCCGCGGCATGGCTGGCAGAACCCGGAGTTCGAGGGTTTCTGCCGCACGCGGCACCCTGCCGCAGCCGGGCTGCCCGGGGTGCAGCCGGTCCCGGCGATCCGGCTGCGCCCGCCGGACCTGATCATCCAGGACGAGCTGCACCTGATCAGCGACGCGCTCGGCTCGATGGTCGGGCTGTATGAGACCGTCGTGGACCGGCTGTGCAGCTGGCAGTGGAGGGCTGGTGTTGTCCGCCCGGTGCTGGTCGCGTCGACGGCGACGGTGCGGCGGGCTCGCGATCAGGTGGAGCAGGTGTTCGCGCGCGGCCTGGCAGTGTTCCCACCGCAGGTTCTCGATGCGGGGGAGACGTTCTTCTCGCGGACGGTGCCGCCGGCCGCTGATTCGCCGGGGCGCCGCTACCGGGGCGTACTGGCGCCGGGGGAGAGACTTAAGTCGGTCGAGATCCGCGTTGTGGCCGCGCTGATGGAGCATGCGCAGTTCCTGCTGGACCGCTGCGGCGAGGCCGCCGACCCGTACATGACGGTCGTGGATTACTTCACCTCGACCCGTGAGCTGGCCGGGATGCGGCGGCTGGTTGACGACGATATCGCCGACCGGCTGGCCAGCCAGCAGGTCCGCACCCGGCGCAGGCGGCCGATCGTGAGCGAGCTGACCAGCCGGATGCCAAGCAGCCGGATCGCGTCCACGCTCACCGAGCTGGAGCGCCGGTTCGACCCGGAGCTGGACTCCAGCGCGGCGCTGGAGGCGTACCGGCACGATCCTGAGTCCCGGAAGCGGACGGCGGACCGGGTAATGCCGCTGGATGTGCTGCTCGCCACGAGCATGCTCCAGGTCGGCGTGGACGTGCAGCGGCTCGGGCTGATGGTAGTGACTGGGCAGCCGAAGAACACCGCCGAGTACATCCAGGCGACCTCCCGGATCGGCCGGGACCGGCGACGGCCCGGGCTCGTTGTCACGATCTGCAACTGGGCGCGGCCCAGGGATCTGGCGCACCTGGAACTCTTCGGTTATGACCATGCCACGTTCGGGCAGCGGATCGAGGGCCTGACCACGACGCCGTTCAGCGACCGTGCGCTGGACCGCGGCCTGACCGGAGTGCTGGTGACCGCGATGCGGCACGCAGGAATCAGCGGGCTGCCGAACGTGGCCGCGCACACGGTGCCGCTGTCCGGCGCGGTGGTCACGGCGCTGATCGATGACATCGCGCGGCGGGCGGAGGTGGTCACCCATGACGCGGAGCAGGCCGAGCAGGTGCGCGGATTCCTGCGCAAGCGCCTCGATAGCTGGGGCGGTCACCGCTCGGCGGTCAAGACCGGGCGGCTCGGATACGAGGAAGCCGCCGACGTGACCGGGCTGCTGCAGTCCCCTGAGGAGGGCAGCTGGACGCTGTGGTCGGCGCCGCGGAGCCTGCGCGAGGTAGAGCCCGAGGTGGTGCTCCAGCTCGACCTGCCGGATCGGAGCGTGCCGGATGCGCCGACGTGGGACTACGACCGGGCGCCCGAGGGCGTCGCGGCGGCGGGAGGCGGGGACTTATGACGGTGCTGGCTGGCGCTGAGGCTGGGCGGCGCCGTGATCCGAGCCGGATCGGCGAGGCGCGCCCCAGCCATCTGGTCACCACGGCAGGGGTCGGGGCGATCGTTGACTTGCCGTCGATGAGCGTGATCGTCCGCGGCCTGGACGCGTGGAGCGCCGAGCGGCAGGAGCCGATCGATGAGCCGCGGCTGCTGGCGGAGGTGCGGCGGGTCCTGGGCCCGCAGGTCCGGGCGCTGCGGACCGCGCCGTGGGATCCGGCCGAGGGCGATGATCCGTATAGCCGGGTCGGGGTGCCGGTGACGCCGTTCCCGCGGTGGGTCCGGTGCCCGCGTTGCAGTCGGCTCGGCCCGCTCGACCCGCCCGGCCAGTTCCAGCTGATCCACCGGTTCGGGCGCCGACCGGACCTGGCAAAGATTGTCCACGCCCGGTGTGCGCGGCAGGGCCAGATCCGGGAGGCGAACAGGCGGGCGTGCGTGCCTGCCCGGTTCCTGGTCGTGTGCGAAGCCGGGCACCTGGATGACTTCCCGTACATCGAATACGTGCACTCCGGGGCTCCGGGCGGGCTGTGTGATGGCCCGCAGCTGACAATGTCGGACGCCTCCAGCACGCTGGGGCCGCGGGTTACGGTGCGCTGCGAGGAGTGCGGCGCATCCCGCAACATCCAGCAGGCCGCCGGACGGAGCGGATCGGGGAACCTGCCCGCATGCCGGGGTCGGCATCCCCACCTGCAGCGGTTCAGCCCGTGCGGCAAGCCGCTGCGGCTGATCGTGCTCGGCGCCAGCAATCTGTGGTTCGGGGTGACGGCCAGCGCGCTGCACCTGCCGCAGGGCCAGACCGTCGAGGACATGGTCACCGCCAGCTGGGACATTCTCGGTGCCCAGCCCAGCCTGGAGGTGGCGCAGGCGATCATCGAAGGGATGGACGCGCTGCGCGGCCTGCGCGGTACGCCGATCGAGGAAGTGTGGGCCTGCGTCGAGAAGATCCGCGCGGCAGGCGGGCCGACGGCCGGGTCTGAAAGCCGGAATCTGCTGGATGCCGAGTGGAAGATGCTGTCCCGGCCGACGACACAGCGGCAGGACCCGGATTTCCGGGCAGTCGCGACGCCGAGCCCGGAGGGGTATGACCGGCTGCTCGATCAGGTGGTCCTAGTGTCCCGGCTCCGCGAGGTCCGGGCGCTGGTCGGCTTCACCCGGCTTGCTGCACCTGAGCGCGGGGACCTGGAGCCGGTCAGCCGGGTGCCGCTGAGCCGCGGCGCCCCGGGATGGGTTCCTGCCGTGGAGCAGCGCGGCGAGGGCATCTTCCTGCAGCTCCGCGAGGATGCGGTCACCGTCTGGGCGGCCCGGGTCGCCGAGCACCCGCGGATGCTGGCGCTGGACAGCGCCTACCGGCGGTGGGCGCACAACACGGCCCGGACTCCCCACCCGTCCTTCCCGCACGCGCGGCTGACGCTGATCCACACGCTTAGCCACATGCTGATCCGGCAGGTCGCGCTGGAGTGCGGCTACTCATCAGCCAGCATCCGGGAACGGCTCTACATCGGATCGCCGCGAGAACCGGCGGCCGGGGTGCTGCTGTCCACGGCAGCGAGCGATAGCGAGGGAACACTCGGCGGCCTGGTCGCGCTCGGCCACCGGCGCTACCTCCAGCGGCTGCTCGACCAGGCGTTTCAGGACGCGCTGCGCTGCTCATCCGACCCGCTCTGCGCCGAGCACGTGCCGACCGACCCGTCCGCTGAAATGCACGCCGCCGCCTGCCACGCCTGCCTGTTCGCCTCCGAGACCAGCTGCGAGACCAACAACCGGTGGCTGGACCGGGCCGTGCTGGTGGACCTGACCGACGGTCTGGCCTTCGCGCCATGACACCGGGAGCTCCTCCGCGAAATGAAGACAGCGCGGGCTGGGCCAGCCGGATCGCTGAGCATCTCCCGGCAGCGGACGTTCGCCGGCTGGCGAGTGCCGCTGCCGAGGGGCCGGCCGTTGTCCGGGTGCTGCGCGGGCAAGCGGGCGCGGCTGTGCTGCGCAGAGCGTGCGACGAGCTGCTCGCCATGCTGCCCAGCGAGGATCCTGCCTACTTGGCGGGGCTGCTCGCGGGAGCCGCTGAGGCAGTCGATCGGGCCAGGCATCGCCAGAGCCTGGACGTGGTCTGGACCGGACCGGAAACGGGCAGCGGAGCCGGTCGGCTGACCGCAGCGACCGTCATCGACCTGATCGGCCAGGCTCGCCGCGAGATCCTGATCGTCAGCTACGCCACCCACAGCGAGCCAGCCATCGAGGCGGCGCTGGCTGCGGCAGCCGGCCGCGGCGTCGAGATTACGATCCTGGCTGAACGGCACGCAGACAACCCGGGCTACACGGCCACAGGCACACCATTCCCCGGGCTCCAGGCTCTCCGGCTGCGCTGGCCGGCCAGCCGCCGTCCGGCCGGAGCTGCCCTCCACGCCAAGATCCTCGTCGTGGACCAGCGGCTCGCCCTCGTCGGCAGTGCCAACTTCACCGGGCGCGGCATGGAGTCCAACCTCGAATGCGGCATCCTCATCCGCGGCGGTGGTCAGCCCAGTGCCATACGCGCCCACATCGGCGAGCTTCAAGCCCACGGCTACCTTGAGCGTTTGTCTGTGTGAACGCGCGGCACCGGATCCGAATCCGTGACCAGAGCGCACTCGGTTCTGACATCGAGCGACCCGATTGAATCCGCAATTGCTCGCACCACTCATGCCCGTTTAGTCCGTTTTCCTTTGCTGATCTTGACCTGCAGCCCTGCACCCTTGAATCATGATCGGTTCCGCTTCACACATCCGCACCATCTGATGATCATGGTCAGCTCACTGGCTGATCATCAGGTGAGCGACGGTCATCGGTTCGCGCTGGAAGCTTCAGCCTGGCGCAAGTCAGTCGGCTCTAGACCGGCTCAGTGCGCACGGCGAGTACAAGCATGCCGCGCAGTCGTTGCCCAGGCAGGTGCGGGATTCACCGCAGATGCAAGGAGTCTCCTGCTCCCGGCAGCCGCTGTAATGCCCGTGGCCGTGCCGGTCCGCTGGAGGGCTTGTGCGCTCCCCGGACAGCCAGCAATAAGCAGCCTGGACGGCCTCCCCGTACTGCGGTGGTGGGTAGATGGCAAGTTGCACAGGCTGCCCGCCCGGACGGCCCTGGTCCAGCACGTCGTAGGCGTAGCCGTACTCATCGGCGGCGTCAGCCAGCGACGGCAGGCGGATGACCGTGCCTGACAGCGGTGCCTGATCGTGCTCGCCGCACACCCACGCCAGCATGTCCCTGGCCCCGCGCAGCCAGGCGGCGTCCATCCAGGATGCCTGCCACTGCCAAGGCCGCATCGCGACAGCGGGGTCCATGGGGTCCGGCAGGTCGAACCTCGCCAGGCCGAAACGCGCCCACGCCAACACCTCGCGGATCTGCCCGTCAGTACGGGCGTAGTCGTCGCGTGCGCCGATGAACCGACCCCGGTTCCCTGTCGGCAGGGGGATCTCGTCTGTGTTGCCGGACAGCCATTCCAGGATGCGCCGAGCGGCAGAGACCTGCTGGTCGGCGTCGTAGATGCGCTGGAAGGGCGGGATGATCTCGTCACCGGCGGTCTTGGCCTCGGTGATGAGTTCTTCGCGGCTGGGCAGTGACCCGGGCGTGGGCTGCCGACCGGTCACGGGTGATGCGCACGTGCCCGTCAGCGCCCACTCCCAGGCGCGGGCAGCCGGACCGCAGACGCCCATCTGGGCGAGGCTCTCGGCACGGACGGCGCGCACCAGCTCCGGTGACCGGACGACGGCCGGCGGCAGTTGGCACGGTATCGCATCGCCCACCTCAGCCACGGTAGAAGATGCCTCCGTCACCGCGCGCAGATGGTTCATGGTTGTCAACTCGGCTCCTTCACGCGGGTTGCGGGTCCGTTGGTGCTGGCCGGGCCGCTGCCTTACCAGCGAGGCGGGTCACGGTGGGTGAGGGGGGCACTTCGGGTGCTGGCGGCTGGAGGATGGCGTCGCGGTCGCGCCCGGCCAGGATGTCCCAGGCATGTCCTGGCTCCAGGTCGTCGTCGAGTGCTGGCATCCGCATGCCGCGCATTCCGTCGAGTAGCTCCTGGGCACGGTGAGCGGCTTCCCGTACCCGCTGGAGCTGGGCGGGGATTTCCTCTCCGGCGCGCTCGGGCGTGAGGCCGAGGGCCTCCCGGGCGGCGGATTCTTCGGCTGTGCCCGGAGCGCTGCCAGGCTGGCCCGCCCCGTCTGGCGCAGGGTGCTCGCTGGCCTCCGCATTCGGCTGGACGATGGTGATGCCCTCGGGCTCAGCGGAGCGCAGCGGTTCGATGAACTCCTCCGGGTGCCGGCGGCGCAGTTCGACGTCGGCGGCCATGGCTACACGCCGGGTTTGCCCGGTCATCTGTTCCCACTCGACGCGCGTGGCCTGCGCGGCAGTGAGCGCCGCCTCTTCCTGCGCCGCCTTGGTCTCCACCGCCCGCCAGATTCGCGCCACTTCCTGATGCCTGGCACGGTCGGGAGCCCGCACGGCGGCCGACGCTTCGTGTTCGGCGCGGATCGCGTCGACGCGGGCGTCGTGGCCGGCCAGGCGCACCAGCCGCAGTTCCTCGCCGACATGTGGTGGCGCCCAGCTCGTTTCCCGCTCGTACATGCCGCGCAGCACCCAGAGCTTCCCGT
>Ga0307373_10010254_pt1 | contig 13830 bp, 7 predicted proteins | sample OX2MG_FD_202534 | JGI IMG/M metagenome (GOLD analysis project Ga0307373, IMG submission 202534) | Soil microbial communities from Risofladan, Vaasa, Finland - OX-2 | ecosystem: Environmental > Terrestrial > Soil > Coastal area > Acid sulfate soil | place: Finland: Risofladan, Vaasa | collected... | reverse complement strand
TATCGGTCCGGGAGTTCGAACTGCGCGAACTCGACCGGTGGGTCGGCGACGGGAGGCATCCCTCGCTAGCGCCGCTGGCGCGTGCCGGGCGCCTGGCCCGTGGCTTCGCCTGCGCCGAAGGTCGGTCTGACACGCGCTTCACCCGCTATGACGGATGGGTCGGCGCCGGACGGGTCTCTGCCTTCGATCCCGGCACCCCGGTGTCGGCTACCCGTTTCGAAACGTACGCCAAATGCCCACGGCGCTTTCTCCTCGACCGGGTCCTGCACGTCTCGGAGCGCGTCCGACCCGAGGAGCTCTGGCGCATCGAGCCGATGACGCGTGGATCGCTCGTCCACGCCATCCTCGAGACGTACGTGGCCGAACGCGTGCAGGGAGCGGCGCGTTCGCTCCACCGGCTCCTCGCCATCGCCGCCGAACAACTCGATGAGGCGGAAACAGGCGGCCTGGTGGGAAAATCCCTGCTCTGGCGGTTGGACCGATCGGCCATCGTCCGCGACCTGACCCGGTTCCACGCCGAAGAGGGGTCGATCGAGCCCATCGCCGCCGAGCTTTCGTTCGGTGTGGACGATGACGACGCCGAGCCCCCGGTCAGTGTCGTCCTGGACGACGGACGCTCCGTCGCCTTTCGAGGAAGCGTGGACCGGGTCGACCGGACCACTGGCGGGCAGTTGATGGTCTCGGACTACAAGACCGGGAAGCAGGGCCGGCTGAGCGAGCTCATCCGCGATCCGGTGGCGGCCGGCAAGTTGCTCCAACTGCCCCTCTACGCCATGGCCGCCTGGGAGCGTTTCGGCGGACCTCGCCCCGTCCACGCCCGGTACTGGCTCCTGTCCGGCGAACGTAGTACCCCGTGTTTCCATCTGGTCGTGACCCCGGTCGTGGAGGCACGATTCCGCCAGGTGGTACGACTGATCGCCGACGGGGTCGAAGACGGATGCTTCCCCGCAGTCCCCGGGGCCCCAACCTTCCGCAGCTTCTCCAACTGCATGGGATGTGACTTCGATTCCGTCTGCCCGGCGGGCCGCGATCGTCAATGGGGGCGCAAGTACAACCAACCGCAGCTACGCAGTGTGGTCACGCTGGTGAACAGCGACGTACCCGACGAATTGGCCGGTTCGGTGGTCAAGCGATTCGTCGATCCCGACAGCGCCGCCGGCCCGTGACGTCGCCCACGATCATCGACCGCGACGCCCGGGCCCGCCTATCCCGGGAACTCGACGCCAACCTGATGGTGATCGCTGGTGCGGGCACGGGCAAGACGACCGCACTGGTCGACCGCATCATCGAGCTCGTCCGTTCCGGCACCGCCCCGCTCGGCGAGATCGCTGCCATCACCTTCACCGAAGCGGCTGCCGCCCAGCTCCGCCAACGCGTCCGCCAGGCCATCGAAACCGCCGCCGGCCAAGGGGACCCTTTGATGGTCGAGGCCGGCCACGAGATCGACGACGCCGCTATCTCGACGCTTCACTCCTTCGCCCAACGGATCCTGCAGGAGCAGTCCGTCGACGCCGGCCTGCCCCCGGGGTTCGAGGTGCTCGACGACACCGCCGACGCCGCCGACTTCGAGGCGCGCTGGACCCGGTTCGCCGACACGCTCCTCGAGGATCCCGGGGCCGAACGCGCCCTGGTCATGGGCTTCAGCCTTGGATTGCGCCACACCGATATCGCCGCCATCGCCTGGAATCTGCACTCCCAGTGGGACCGGCTCGAAGATGGTGGCCTCGACTACCTCGGGTCGGCCACCCCTGCCGACGAATGGCCGCCGTCCGACCCGGCTCCCGTCGTCGCCGCCATCGACCGGGCCCTGGCGGCCGTCGAGTGGTGCACCGACGCCGGGGACAAGATGGCCCAACACCTTGCCGGCACCCTGGCCGACTCCCGTGCCCTTCTGCTGTCGGCGGGATCGGATGCGCCGGCCGTCCTTCACATCCTCGACACCCTGCCACCGTTGCGCTGCTCGCTCGGGCGACAGGAAAATTGGGGTGGTCGCATCGCCGAGGTGCGGGAGGCCTGCGCCAAGGCGGAGGAGACACGCCTCGATCTGCTCGACGCCGTTCGTCGAGCCGTCCTCGGAGATCTGATGGCCCGTCTGGCGACGTTCACTCTGGCCGCCGCCGAGGAGCGTCGGATCGAGGGCCGCCTCACCTTCCACGACCTGCTCGTCCACGCCCGTCGGCTCCTGCGTCGGGGCGGGCACGGCCTCGTGGCCCTCCGGCACCGTTACCGCCGGTTGCTGATCGACGAGTTCCAGGACACCGACCCGATCCAGGTCGAACTGGCAGCCCGTCTCGTCGCCGCCATCGACGGGGACGCCGAACTGAGCGGCGCCCGACCGGGCGCCTTGTTCGTCGTGGGTGATCCCAAACAGTCGATCTACCGCTTCCGGCGCGCCGACATCGAACTCTTCGACGACGTCAGCACCGACCTCGGTGCCCCCGTGCGGCTGCAGACGAACTTCCGCTCCCTACCCGGCATCGTCGATTTCGTGAACGTCGTGTTCGACGAGATCTTCGGCCACGGTTCTGTACCCGGCCAGGCCGCGGCCCTGGCGCTCGATGCCGCCCGCGTGACACCGGTCGGCGACGAGCAAGGTCGTGTTCCCTCCAACGGCCGCCCCCCGGTCGCCCCTGCGGTCCAACTCGCATTCGAGGGGCTCGACACCACTGCGGCGCCGCCACGGCGGTCACCGGCCTCGGCGACATCGGCGACATCGGCGACATCGGCGACATCGACGACATCGGCGACATCCACGACATCGGCGACATCGGCGGCCAGGACGCTCACCCCTGTGATCACCGTGGGCGGCCCGCTCGCCGCGTCGGCGCCGGAGATCCGTCGACGGGCCGCCGACGACGCGTCGACGGCGATCGACCACATGGTGGCCGGCAGCTGGTTGGTGGAGGACACGGAGACCGGTATCCGACGCCCGGTCCGTTGGGCCGATATCGCCGTGTTGATCCCCGCCCGGTCGGCGCTCGCCGCCCTGGAGGAGACACTGGAGGCCGCCGGCATCCCCTACCGCCTCGAAGGTGCGGCCCTGCTCTGGGGCGCAGAGGAGGTACGCGAGGTCCTGACCGTTCTCCGCGCCGCCGATGATCCCGCCGACACCGTGGCCGTTGTCGGCGCCCTGCGCTCGTCCGGTCTGGCCTGTGGAGACGACGATCTCGTGACCTGGCACACAGCCGGCGGGACGTGGGACCCGCGAGACGAGGTTCCGACGGGGTCGGAAGATCATCCGGTGGCCGCAGCCATGGCCGTTCTGGACCGCTTGCATCGTCGGCGCTGGTGGTCCGAGCCGTCAGCCATGGTGGCCGCCGCCTATGACGAGCTGGGCAGCTTCGAATTGGCTCTCTCCCATCGGCGTGCCCGTGACTACTGGCACCGGTTGCGTTGGCTGCAGGATCAGGCCCGCCTCTTCGACGAGACGCCAGGCGGAACGCTGCGCGCCTTTCTCAGCTGGGCCGCGCGTCGCGCCGAGGGCGACGGCCGCGTCGGCGGAGTGGGCCCGCCCGACCCGGACGACGACGCCGTCCGGGTCATGACCATCCACGGCGCCAAGGGCCTCGAATTCCCCGTTGTCGTCCTGGCCGGCCTCGAACGCGACCGGGCCGACGCGCCGCGACCTCCGGCCGTGGTCTGGACAGAGCACCACATCCCCGAGGTCCACGTCGGGCCCTTTCGGACGGCGGGATCCGAGCAGGCCGGGCTGCGCGAGCTACACCTCGACAACCTCGAACAACACCGCCTGCTCTATGTCGGCATGACGAGGGCCAGAGACCACCTGGTTCTCTGCCTGCACCACAAGGCGCGAAACGGCGTGGCCGACTCCAGCCTGGCCGCCCTGGTCACGAGGATCTGCGGCGAGCACCCGGCGCTGTGGCGGGGGCTGCCCGACACCGCCCTCTCCGGGGTCGGCGCCAGGGCCGTTACCGGGGTGGGCGCCAGCGCCAGCGCCAGCGCCAGCGTCGGCGTCGGCGTCGGCGTCGGCGTCGGCCCGTCCCGGGCCAGAGCGCCGGGAGGGGGGGCGTCGGAAGACGATGGCCGTTCACCGCCGGGTGGACGACCGGTTCCCGCCACCTGGGCCGACGACCGCGCCCGGCTCCTGGCCGCGGGGCGACGACGACCGGTCACCACGGCCACCGCCGTCGCTCATCGGGCAACCCGTGACACCGGCCCGATGACAGGACCCCCGACGACTCCGGTTCATCGCGGCCCGGCCGCGGGGTCCGCCGACGCGGAGAGCGACGAGGCCCGCCGGATCGGCCGGGCCGTGCACGGCGCCCTGGCCCACATCGACCTGGTCACCGGCAGCGATGCCGGGGGCCGCCCGGCCCATGAGGTGGCCCGTGTCCAGGCCCTGGCCCACGGCGTCGACGGGCACGCGTCAGAGGTGACGTCGATGGTGGCCCGGGCCCTCTCCAGCTCGACCGTGGCGAGCGGAGCGGTACGGCGCCACTGGCGCGAGGTGTATGTGTCCTCCCCGGTCGGCCACCACGGCGTACTCGAAGGTTTCGTGGACCTGGTGTTCGAGGACGACGGGGCCCTGGTCGTCGTCGACTACAAGACCGATCGGTTCCGGTCCGGGCGCGGCCACGACGAACGGGTGAGTCTGCACCGGCTCCAGGTGGCGGCCTATGCCGAGGCCCTCGAGTCCTCCACCGGTCTGGTCGTCAGCCGGTGCGTACTGGTCTTCGTCGGTGGCAACGAGACCATGGAACACATCATCGAAGGTGCCGATCTGGCCGACGCCCGTGCCTCCGCCCGACGCGCCGCCATCGTTCTCGTCGCCGGCTGACGGCTCAGCCCTCGGCCGCCCCGGGAAGTTCGGGCTGGTCGCCCCCGGATCCTTCGAGCAACTCCAATCCCGGTGCCATCTCGGCCACGGGCCGCAGTGGGCCACCCAGCTCCGGACCCTGCAGGCTGCGGGCCACGGCGTCGACCGGGTCGAGGAGCGGGACATCCTTGTCCGATCCACCGACACCGAGCTCCTGGAAGCGTCGGGCCTGGGGCATGACGTTTCGCTCCAGGGATCCGACGGCTTTGTTGTAGGCGTCCACGGCGCCGCTCAGACTGCGACCGGTTTTCGCCATGTGCTCGCCGAAGGTGGCCAGCCGCTTGTAGAGTTCACGTCCGATCTGCTGCACCTCGCGGGCGTTCTCGGCCAGCGCGTCCTGCTGCCATCCATAGGCCACGGCACGCAGGAGCCCGATCAACGTGGTCGGCGTGGCCAACAGGACATTGTTGGTCACGGCGTGCTCGAGGAGCGACGAGTCGTGCTCCAGCGCCGCCGCCAGCAGGGGATCTCCCGGGACGAAGGCGATCACGAATTCGGGCGTGTCGTCGAACTGCTGCCAGTACGACTTCTTGGACAGGGCGTCGACGTGGGCCCGTAGTTGACGGGCGTGGCTCACCAGATGCGCTTTGCGCGAAGGCTCGTCGACGGCATCGGTGGCATCGAGGAACGCCTGCATCGGCACCTTGGCGTCGACCACCACCCGCTTGGCGCCGGGAAGATGCACCACCATGTCCGGGCGCAACCGCCCGTCCTCGCCGGTTGTCTGCACCTGTTCGTCGAAGTCGCAATGCTCGAGCATGCCCGCCATCTCCACCACCCGGCGAAGCTGCATCTCTCCCCACCGGCCCCGGGTGGCCGGGGACCGCAGGGCCGTCACCAGGTTGCGCGTCTCGGACTGCAACTTGTCCTGGGACTCGACCAGCTGCTTCACCTGTGCGCTCAGCCCCGTATAGGCGCGTTGGCGCTCGAGCTCGAGCAACCGGAGTCCCTGCTCGTAACGGCCGAGCTGATCGGCCAGGGGGGTGAGCAGCTGCTCGATGGCCTGCCGCCGTTGGTCGAGGTCACCCTGGGCGGCCTGCCGGGCCTCCATCAGCCGGGCATCGGCCAGGGCCAGGAATTGGGCGTTGTTCTGCTCAAGCGCCTTGGTCGACAACTCGGCGAAGACCCCGGCAGCCAGCTCACGGGCCTCCTGGTGGGTGGCCTGACGCTCGGTCGCCGCCGCCCGCTCCCGGTCGAGGAGGCTGGCCAGCCGGACCACCTCGGCCTCGGCCGCCGCCACCGACGCGGCCCGTTCGATGTTGAGCGCGGTGACCCGTTTCGACAGGCGACCGGACGACACCACGAACACGAGCGCGCCCCCCACGGCCCCCCCCGCCACGATCCCGACGATCAGTCCGACGATCACGTCACGTTGCCCCTGGTGCTCATGGTGTCCTTCCGGTCGCCGGTCTCACTGGTCACCGGCGCTACGCGGCCCACCGTACCGGGGGGGTGTAACAGCGCCGCGTATGGCAGAAGCGAGCAAAGAGACGGCCACCCGGGTGGACGCACCGGCGGTGGCCGCCCGTGCGATCCCCTGACGACGGGAGCAAAATCCCAGCTCAGCGGGGCCCGGAGACGATCCCTTGCCGGGTGGGAGGCGGTAGCGTCGAGGACGATGGACAAAGCCACCGGGGCAGGGACCACCGGGGCAGGGATCGTGGAGGCGCACGCCTCCGCCGTGCCCGACAGTGGGCACGGCGAGCGCGGCGCCACGTCGGGTAACGGTCGAGCCGCGGCCGGGGAGGTCCCGGGAGGGCCTCTGCGCGGGTACGCCGCCGACGAGCTCGTCGAGGACTTCCGTCTGGCCTGTCTCTCCCGGGCCCTGGACGACCGGGAGATCCTTCTGCAGAAGCAGAGCCGGGTGTTCTTCCAGATCTCCGGGGCCGGACACGAAATCCTTCTCGTCGCCCTGGCCCGCTCCCTGCGGCCCGCCTACGACTGGTTCTTTCCCTATTACCGCGACCGGGCGCTCGTCCTCGCACTCGGGGTGACGCCGCGCGACATCCTGCTGGAGGCGGTCGGCTCATCGGAGGATCCCGCCTCCGGCGGTCGACAGATGCCGTGTCACTGGGGCGATGCCGGCCGGAACATCGTCACCCAGTCGAGCCCGACGGGCAGCCAGTGCCTGCCCGCCGTCGGGTGCGCCGAAGCGGGCCGTTACATGGTCAGACGACCGGGACTGCAAGCGGGACGCGCCCACGGCGACGAGATCACCTACGTCTCGTTGGGCGAGGGCACGACGTCGGAAGGCGAGTTCTGGGAGAGCTTGAACACGGCCTGCCGACTTCACCTTCCTGTGCTCTATGTGGTGGCCGACAACGGCTATGCCATCTCGGTTCGCTCCGCCGACCAGGCACCGGCGCCCGTCTCGGAGCTCGTCCGAGGATTCCGGGGACTGGCGGTGACCGAGGTGGACGGCTGGGACTATGCGGCATGCCGCAAAGTGGGTGCCCGGGCCGTGGCCCGGGTCCGCGCCGGTGAGGGGCCCGGGCTCATCCATGCCCGGGTGACCCGTCCCTACTCCCACTCAGCGGCCGACTCGCAGGCCAAGTACCGGGGCGCCGACGAGTTGGCCCGGGAGGCGGCCCACGATCCCATCGACTGCCTCGAACGCGATCTGGTGGGTTCGGGCGTCATCACCGACGAGGACGCCGGAACCATCCGGGCCGAGGCCAAAGAGATCGCCGCCCGGGCGGCCGACGAGGCGCTCGCCGCCGCCCGCCCGGACCCGGCCAGCGTGACCCTTCATGTAGTGAGCGTCCCCGGTCGGGACCAGCGCCGGCCCGATCCGGTGGGCGATCCGGTCGCCGAACCGGTCTTGCTGGCGGACGCCATCGGCCGGACCCTGCACGAGCTTCTGGCCGCAGACGAGCGGATCCGGGTCTTCGGCGAGGACGTGGCCGACGCCGACGACGACGTCCTCGACGACGTCGAGGGCAAGGGCGGTGTGTTCGGCGTGACCAAGGGCCTCCAGCGACGATTCGGCTCGGCCCGTTGCTACAACACACCTCTGGCCGAGTCGAACATCGTGGGTCGGGGCGTCGGCCAGGCCCTGCGCGGACTGCGGCCGTGCGCCGAAATCCAGTTCTTCGACTACATCTGGCCGGCCATGCAGCAGTTGCGCAGCGAGGTGGCGACCATCCGCTGGCGCTCGAACGGCGCCTTCACCTGTCCACTGGTCGTCCGCGTCGCCATCGGCGGTTATCTGACCGGCGGGGGCATCTGGCACTCCCAGAGCGGGGAGTCGATCTTCGCCCACATCCCCGGCCTCTTGGTGGCCTTCCCCTCCCGGACACGCGACGCCGTGGGGCTCCTGCGTACCGCTTTTGCCGCCGACGACCCCGTGCTGTTCCTCGAACACAAGCATCTCTACCGCCAGCGCTACGCTGCCGATCCCATGCCGGCGTCGGGCTGGACGCTGCCTTTCGGTCGCGCCGCCGTGGCCCGGACGGGACGGGACCTCACCATCGTCACCTGGGGCGCCACCGTCCAGAAGTCACTGGTGGCGGCCGCCGAGTTGGAAGCCGAGGGTTGCAGTGTGGAAGTGATCGACCTGCGCACCATCGCTCCCTGGGACCACGAACTCGTCTGTGAGTCGGTGGAACGGACGAGCCGGTTGCTCGTCGTCCACGAGGACACCCTGACGGCCGGCTTCGGTGCCGAAGTGTCCGCCTGGGTGGCGCAGAATTGCTTCTGGGCCCTCGACGCCCCCGTCACCCGGGTGGCGGCGCAGGACACCTTCGTCGCCTATGAACCATCGCTGGAGGAGGCGATCCTCCCGCAGGTGTCGGACATCACCGCCGCCGCCCGGTCGCTTGCCGCCCACTGACTCCCACCCGATGACCACCGAACGCGTCGTCGTGATCGGTTGCGGCTTCGCCGGGCTGGCCGCGGCCCGGCAACTGGCAGGGTCCCCGGTCGAGGTCGCCTTGATCGACCAACACAACTTCCACACCTTTCTTCCGTTTCTCTACCAGGTGGCCACGGCCGGCCTCGATCCCGCTGACGTCGCCTATCCCGTCCGCAGCATCTTCCGTCGCCAGCCGAACGTCACCTTCCGGCACGGTCGCGTGACCTCCGTCGATCTCGAGACCCGGAGGGTCACCCTGGCCGACGCCACCACCATCGACTACGACCACCTGGTCGTCGGCACCGGAGCCGCCGCCGGCTTCTTCGGGATCGCCGGGGCGAGCGAGTACACCCGTCCGCTCTACACGCTGGGCGATGCCCGGCGGTTGCGCAACGACGTCCTCTCCACCCTGGAAGCGGCCGACGCCCGCCCCGAGGACTACGACGGCGGCGCACCCACGTTCGTGGTGGTAGGTGGTGGTGCCACCGGGGTGGAGACGGCCGGTGCGCTGATGGAGCTTCTCGATGTCGCAGTCCGTCAGGACCGGCTGCGCATCGACCCCGTCCGCACCCGGGTGATCCTCCTCGATGCCGGCGACCGTCTTCTGGCCGGCTTCGACGAGGCGCTCGGCCGCTACGCCCGGGAGACTCTGGATGGACGCGGCGTGATCGTCCGTCTGGACCAGGCCGTCGAGGAGGTGACGGCCGGCGGCGTCCGCCTGGTGGGCGGCGAATGGATTCCCGCCGCCGCCGTGGTCTGGGCCGGCGGGGTGACGGTGGAGGGCACTCTGGCGGCCACCCTTGGCGTGGCCCGCGGCCGCGGTGGCCGGGTGACGGTGGAGAGCGATCTGTCGCTGGCCGGTCACCCGGAGGTCTCCGTGGTGGGCGACGCCGCCGCTGTGCCGAGAGGCCCGGGGCGTCCGGACCCCTGTCCGCAGCTGGCCCAGGTGGCCATCCAATCCGGCCGCCACGCCGGCCGGCAGATCCTGCGCCGGAAGGCGGGCCGGCGCAGCGAACCGTTCCACTACAAGGACAAGGGGATGATGGCCACCATCGGTCGCCGGGCGGCGGTGACCCAGCTCCCCGGGGGGCTCGTCCTGCGCGGCAGCCTGGGCTGGCTGGCCTGGCTCGGGCTGCACATCGTCTATCTCATCGGCTTCCGCAACCGGATCATCGTGCTGCTCAATTGGTGGTGGCGCTACGTCAACTGGCCCGGAGGGCCACGGCTGATCGATGCCGACGTCGACGTCGGCGGATCGCAGTAGCGTCCGCACCCAGTGACACCACAGGTAAGGGGGCACCATCGTGGGTGAGTTCAGTGTCCAGGTCGATCCGGCCGCCGTCGGTTTCGACGCCCAGCGTCTGCGCCGAATCGACACCCATTTCGCTCAGTACGTGGACAAGGGCCTTCTTCCCGGATGGCTGATCCTCGTCACCCGCCGGGGCCAAATCGCCCATCTCGAGACCTACGGGCACCGCGACATCGAAGCCAAGCTCCCGGTCGAGAACGACACTCTCTTCCGCTTGTACTCGATGACCAAGCCGGTGACCTCGGTGGCCGCCATGATGCTCTACGAACAGGGCGCCTTCGAGCTCAAGGACCCCGTCAGCCGCTTCATACCCTCGTTTGCCGATGCCCGAGTCTTCCGCTCGGGAACCGCCGTGAATCCGATCACCGATCCCCTCACCGAGCCCGTGCGCATCTGGCACCTGCTCACCCACATGGCCGGCCTCACCTACGGCTTCCACTACAGCCATCCCGTGGACGCCATGTACCGCCACGCCGGCTTCGAATGGGACGCGCCCAGGGACATGGACCTCGCCGCGTGCTGCGACGCCTGGGCCGGGCTGCCCCTTCTGTTCCAACCGGGTGCCGAGTGGAACTACTCGGTGGCCAGCGACGTCCTCGGACGCGTGGTCGAGGTGGCCTCGGGGCAGACGCTCGACGCCTTCTTCACCGAGCACATCTTCGGACCCCTGGGCATGTCCGAGACGGGCTTCTTCATCGACGAGGCGGCCGCTCCCCGCCTGGCTGCGCTGTACCTGCCTGCGCCGGGCACCCAGACGGCCACCCGTCTCGACGGGTTCGGTGCCTCGCCCACCACACGGCCCACGTTTCTGTCCGGCGGCGGCGGCCTCATCGGCAGCTCGGCCGACTACGCCCGCTTCACCCAGATGCTCCTCGGCGGCGGGGAGCTCGACGGGGTCCGGCTCCTCGGTCCCCGCACCGTCGCCTACATGACACGCAACCACCTTCCCGGCCACGTCGACCTGGAGGCAATCGGCCGTCCTCTGTTCGCCGAGACGACGTTCGACGGTGTCGGCTTCGGCCTCGGCTTCTCGGTGATGGTGGATCCCGTGAAGAGCAAGGTGCTGTCCCAGGCCGGTGAGTTCGCCTGGGGCGGGGCGGCCAGCACCATCTTCTTCGTCGATCCGGTCGAGGAGATCACCGCGTTGTTCATGACCCAGCTGCTGCCCTCGAGCACCCACCCCATCCGGCCCCAGCTGCGCCAGCTGGTGAGCCAGGCCCTCGTCGACTGACAGTCAGCCGGGGGGGCGCTCCCCGGCCGAGCGACCGGCGCTCAGGTCCACGTCGAGCGCCAGGGTCAGGCACCGACAGCCACCACCGGCCTTCAGGAACTCACCCACCGCTGCCACCACCACCGACAGGCCGGCGTCCTCCAGGAGCTTCCCCAGCCTGGGGGTGCACGACGGCATGATCACGACGTCGTCCACCACCACCGAGTTGGCACAGAAGGCGGCCGCCTCGTCGTCGGTCAGCCACACCGGTTCCGGCACCAGCTCCTCGAGGACCCGACAGCCGTAACGGTCGAGACCCTGCGGGGCGATGAGGGCGCGTCGCTCGTCGAGCGGACAGAAGACCAGGTCCACGTGGTAGAAGCGCTCATCTACCAACTCCACCGTCCGCACCGGCACGCCGAGCAACCGGCCGAGCAGGGCGTGGGCGGCCACGGTGGAACGAGTCCGGTAGCCGGCCACGAGCACCGGGCCGTGGGCGGCCCCCGGCTCACCGCCGAAGGGCAGCACATCGCCCGCCCCCTCGAAAGGTTCGTTCCCCTCGAGCGGCGTCACCCGGAATCCGCGGGCCGCGAACCAGGCGACGTCGTGCGCCGTCTCGCCCTGGCGTTCGGGGTGCCGGAAGAGGCTCGGGACAAAGACGTCACCGTCGACCACACCGGCATTGGCGGTGAAAACGAGATCCGGCAGCTCCGGTTCCGGATCCATGAACTCGACGGCGGCGCCGGCGCCGCGCAACGCCGCCACCAGGGTCTCGAATTGGGCCGATGCCAGCTCCGGGTCGGGATGCACCTGCACGTGCATGAACGGGTTGATCTCGTAGGCCACGGTGAAGTGTTCAGGCCGGCACAACAGATACCGTCGTCCCCAGTCGAGGGTGCTCATCGACCGTCGGTCTCGGCACCGCACAGCCGGTCGGCCAGGTCGCCCATGAACAGGCCGACGTCGGTGACGATGCCGAGTGTCTGGTGGCTGCCGCGATCGGCCAGCTTGGTGACGACGGCCTGGTTGATGTCGACGCAATAGGTCTCCACCCCCGCCGGCAGCAGGTTGCCGGTGGCGATGGCGTGGAGCGTCGTGGCCAGCATCACGGCCACGTCGACGCCGTCGAGCTGGGCCCTCATGGCGTCGGCGGCGGCCACCGTGTCCGAGATGACGTCGGGCAGAGGGCCGTCGTCTCGCACCGACCCGCCGAGCACGAATGGCACCCCGGCCCGGACGCACTCGTAGAGCACGCCGCCGCCCAGCCAGCCGGCCTCGACGGCGGCGGCGATCGAACCGAAGCGCCGGACCTCGTTGATCACCCGCAGATGGTTGGCGTGGCCGTGCTCGGCCAACACCCCTTCGCCGAGCGACACCCCGAGCGAGGTGCCGAGGACGTTCGACTCGATGTCGTGGGTGGCGAAGCCGTTGCCGGCGAACAGCAGTTGCACCCATCCCTCGCGGACCAGACGGGCAAGCGCCGGCGCCGCCCCGGTATGGACCACGGCCGGCCCGCAGACGGCCAGGACCCGGCCACCGCCCTCCCCCCGCTCACGCCGTTCGCCTGCCTCGCGAATGCTCGCCGCCACCCGGGTGAGGCTCACCGCCTTGGGCTTCTCCGACGACACCTCGGAGGTCATGAAACCGAATCCGTCGGCCTCGTCGGCCCGGGTCGGGGTCTCCACCCGGACGCCGCGCCATCCGGTCACCACCGCGTTACCCGCCCGCACCCGGTGCATGGGCACCATCTGCACGGCGTTCTCGCCACCACTGCCGGCCATCACAACCAATGCGCAGTCCATCTCGGGCCGGCCGCTTCTGACCCAGCGCCCGTCGACCCGGGCCCAGGTGGTCAGGTTGGTGGTGGAGTAGAAGCCGTCGGGCAGAACACCGTCGGCCGGGGCCGGGACCACCACCGCGTCCGAGGTGTCCTCCCGGTTGACCCCGTGCACCTGCACCTCGGCCAGCAGGGTGTCGAGGGCGGCGTCGTCGGCGGCGCTCACCCGGATCCGGACGTGGCTCGGGTCGGCCGAGGTCGTCCCCATCTCGAGCTCGAGGATCTCGTAGCTGGCGCCGGCATCGACGATGGTGTCGAGGACCTTGGCCAACAACAACGAGTCCACCACGTGCCCGTCGAGACGAACGACTTCGGACGACACCGCATGGGTCGCGTCGGTCATCGGACCTCTTTCTCCCGGCCGCCGTCGCTTTGGCCGCCCGTCTCCTTCATCACCTCATCGACGGTACCGTCCCGGGGTCACCGCCCACCGGATCTCCTCTCACTGATTTCCAGTCCCGAGCGGTTACGTAGGGCGGGCCCGGACCACGCGCGCCGTCGGAATTCCGGCCATTGGACGCCGTCGGCGCGGTACCGTGGCGTTGTGACCCGGCGCTTCGCACTGCATATCGGCGGCTCCGACGAGGTCACCGAAAGCCTGGACCGCATCGACCGCGAGATCATCCAGCTCTTCGCCCTGGTGGGCGAAGGCGTGGCCGGAGCCACCCACTCCCTTCTGGCCGGAGACCGCGAGGCGGCCCGGGTGCTGGCCGACAGCGACGAGATGATCGACACCCTCTACCTCGAGGTCGAACAACTGGCCCAGCGCCAGCTGGCCCAGAGA
>Ga0307373_10010253_pt1 | contig 13831 bp, 15 predicted proteins | sample OX2MG_FD_202534 | JGI IMG/M metagenome (GOLD analysis project Ga0307373, IMG submission 202534) | Soil microbial communities from Risofladan, Vaasa, Finland - OX-2 | ecosystem: Environmental > Terrestrial > Soil > Coastal area > Acid sulfate soil | place: Finland: Risofladan, Vaasa | collected... | reverse complement strand
CCCGCCGTAGAGCAGGCGGCGCGCGCGCTGGCCGCACCCGGGACGAGCGTCGTGGTCTCGCTCGGACTGGACGGGCTGCTCGCTGTCGGGCCGGACGGCACCTGGCACGCGCGGCCGCCGGAGCGCGTTCCGGGGAACCCGACCGGCGCTGGCGACGCGGTCGTGGCCGGGCTCGCCGACTCCCTGGTCCGCGGCCAGGACTGGCCAGCGACGCTGCGGCACGCCGCCGCGCTCGGAACCGCGGCGGCGGCCGCGCCCGTCGCCGGAGCGTTCGGCTGGGCCGACTACGAGCGTCTCGTGACGACGGTTCAGGTCATCGGGGCAGGACAGGAGCGTGGGTAGGTCATGCCAGCGGCGGGAACTGCGGAGATCATCGCGGCGGCGCTGGCCGAGGGCCAGGGCGTCGGCGCATTCAACCTGATCGGGATCGAGCACGCCGAGGCGATCGTCTCGGGTGCCGAGGCGGCCGGGCTGCCGGTGGTGCTGCAGATCAGCGAGAACTGCGTCCTTTACCACGGGGCGCTCGAGCCGATCGCGCTCGCCGCGCTCGCCATCGCCAGGTCGGCGGCGGTGCCGGTCGCCGTCCACCTGGATCACGCGACCGGTGCCGATCTGGTCCGCGCGGCGGCTGGGCTCGGGATCGGATCGGTGATGTTCGACGCCTCGGCCCTGGACTACGCGGCCAACCTGGCCGCCACGGCCGAGCTCGCCGCGTGGTGCCATGAGCGCGAGATCTGGGTCGAGGCCGAGCTCGGCGAGATCGGCGGCAAGGACGGCGTGCATGCCCCTGGCGCTCGGACCAGGCCGGACGACGCGGCGGACTACGTGGCGGCGACCGGGGTGGACGCGCTGGCGGTGGCCGTCGGCAGCTCGCACGCCATGCTGACCAGGGATGCCGTACTCGACTTCGACCTGATCGGGCAGATCAGGGCACGCGTGCCGGTCACGGTGCCGCTGGTGCTGCACGGATCGTCCGGCGTTCCTGACGTCTCGCTGGGCAAGGCCATCATGGCCGGGATGACGAAGATCAACATCGCGACGCAGCTGAACAAGGCCTTCACCGCGGCCGTCCGGGAGCGGCTGGCCGCCGACGAGCGGCTGGTCGATCCGAGGAAGTACGAGGCGGCCGGCCGGGATGCGGTCGCGGCTGAGGTGACGCGGCTGCTCGGCGTGCTCCAGGTGGCGGGCTGACCGGCATGGCCTCGCTGATGTCGTCCGTGGCCGGTGCCGGCCTGCCGCCGCGAGTTCAGGCATGAGCCGGTACCGGCGGCTGAACGACCTGCTCGAGCTGCTCGCTGCGGACGGCCAGGTCAGCGTGGAGCGGGCAGCCGGCGTGCTCGGCGTCTCCGCGGCGACCGTGCGGCGTGACTTCGACGATCTGGCCGCGCAGCAGATGCTGACCAGGATCCGCGGCGGAGCGGTCGCCCGCGGCGTGACCTACGACCTGCCGCTGCGGTACAAGACCGAGCGGCACCCCACCGAGAAGCACCGGATCGCCGCCGTGGCCGCCGACATGGTCCGGCCCGGTCAGGTCGCCGGCCTCAACGGCGGCACCACCACGACCGAGGTCGCCAGGGCGCTGGCGGTCCGTGCCGACCTGCAGACCGGCGGTCCGCTCGCCCCGTCGGTGACCGTTCTGACCAACGCGCTCAACATCGCCGCCGAGCTGGCCGTCCGGCAGAACATCAAGATCGTGGTGACCGGGGGAGTTGCGCGGCCGCAGTCGTACGAGCTAACCGGGCCGCTGGCGACCGGCGTGCTCGAGCAGGTCGTGCTCGACGTGGTGATCCTCGGCGTGGACGGGATCGACGCCGAGGCCGGGGCGACGGCCCACCATGAGGGCGAGGCGAGCATCAACCGGCTGATGACGCAGCGGGCCGCCCGGGTCGTGGTCGCGGCCGACTCGTCCAAGGCGGGGCGGCGCGCGTTCGCCAGGATCTGCTCGGCCGGCGAGGTAGACGTGCTGGTGACCGACGCCGGGATCGACGCCGATCAGGCGGCCAAGCTAGCCGACGCCGGCGTCCGCGTCGTGATCGCCTGACCGCCCGCCGACCGGACCGCCCGCCGACCGGACCGCCCGCCGACCGGACCGCCCGCCGAGCCGCCGACCGACCGAAAATCAGAGGCTTGGCTCGTGGGGGCCGTGGGACCATGCGAACCGTGGACAAATCGTCTATCACGTCGGCGCTGGTGTCGCGGCTGGTCGCGGCGCAGTTTCCGCAGTGGGCTGGCCTTCCGGTCAGGCCCGTCGCGGTCGACGGCTGGGACAACACCACCTTCCGCCTGGGCGAGGACCTGTCTGTCCGGCTGCCGACCGGCGAGCAGTATGTCCAGCAGGTCGACAAGGAGCACCGGTGGCTGCCGGTACTCGCCGGCAGCCTGCCGCTGCCCATTCCTGAGCCGATGGCGAAAGGCGTTCCTGGCTGCGGGTTCGGCCGGCCGTGGTCGGTCTACCGCTGGCTGGACGGCGACATCGCGACCACCGGGCGGGTGCCCGACCTCGTCACGTTCGCAGCCGACCTGGCTGATTTCCTGGCGGCGCTGTGCCGGATCGACGCCGCCGGCGGACCGCCGCCCGGAGACCACAACTTCTTCCGAGGCGGGTCGCTGGCCGTCTACGACGGGCAGACCAGGGCGGCGATCGCGGCCCTCGGCGGCGAGATCGACGCCGACCGTGCGACCGAAGTCTGGGCGGCGGCACTGCGCGCGCCGTGGCGGACGGCTCCCACCTGGGTCCACGGCGACGTCGCGACGGGGAACTTGCTCGTGCGCGACGGCCGCTTGTGCGCCGTCATCGACTTCGGCTGCTGCGCAGTGGGCGATCCTGCCTGCGACACCGTGATCGCGTGGACGTTCCTGTCCGGGGAAGGCCGGCGGGTGTTCAGGTCCAGCCTGCCCGTGGACGAGGGCACCTGGGTACGTGGCCGCGGCTGGGCGCTGTGGAAGGCACTGATCACGCTCGTCGGAGCGCTGCGGGACGATCCGGACGATGCGAGGGAGACGAAACGCATCATCGGCGAGGTCCTCGCCGATCACGGGGCCGCACGAACGGGCTAGGTGAGCAGCTTGGCCGGTGTGATCGGCAGATCGCGGACGCGGCGGCTACGCGTCACTCTTGCCGGGTGCTGTCGTGCTGTCGTGCTGTCTGCCGGAAGCCGGGCGCTGGTTGGCCGGCACCGGGCGCTGGTTGGCCGGCACCGGGCACGCCTAGATGACCGATAGCTGGTCGCCGACCGAGATCTGGCCATCGGTCAGGATGTCCGCGTTGAGGCCGCCGCGGTGAATCAGGTCCTTGACGATGCCGGGCCGCGTTAGCTGCTGCAGATGCAGGCACGGCTCGCAGAGCTTGACGCCGAGGCACTCGACGTCCCCGACCATGAAGCGCTTGCCGACCAGGTCGTTGAGCCGGACGCCGCGGACCACCACCTGACGGCGGGACTGGGCGCCGGTGAGGCCGACATCCTCGAGAGCTTCTGCTTCGATCAGGGTTAGGGCGTCGCCGGCTTCCGCGCCGTGCTCGAAGAACTGGCGGTCGCCCTTCAGCCCCTTGCCGGCGATCGCGGCGACCGAGGCGAGCGCGTCGCTGGGGCCGATATTGATCTGTTCGACTTTCATGATCCCATCATCGCCTCGCTCGACAGGCTGGGCCAACCCGATATCGGGCGAACTGTCCGTGCCGCCGGCCAGGACGGCCCGGCGAGTCGAGCACGGGGCGGCCACAGCACGGATGGATGGCACTTTGATCCGCCGAAACAAGGATGGATGTGCCATCCATCCGGCGAGATCCGCGCGTGAACGACACCAGGAAAGTCGCATAGAAGACAAAACGGCAAGCTCGTCGTTAGAAACGGGTCTCGATGTCAAGCGGTCGGGGCAGCGAAGTGGTCGCGGAGGGCTTAGGCGGGGGCGGCGTAGGCGAAGTGGTCGCAGAGGGCTCCGCCGGGGGTGGCGTAGCCGAGGTGGTCGCGGAGGGCTCCGCCGGGGGTGGCCTAGGCAAGGTCACGTCCGCGCCGCAGGTCGGGCACCCTGGTGTGATGACCACTTCTTCCGCGCGTCGCCAGCCGCGGCTTGGCATCGACATCGGGCGGGTGATCATCGATGGCCCGGCCCATCGCGCGGGCGGCGACACGGCGTTCTTCGAAGGCGACGAGGCCGCCATGCTGGCCACGCCGGAGATGGCAGGCTCGGTGGCGGCGATCGAGCGACTGGTCGACCTGTTCGCCGTCCGGGTCTGGCTCGTCTCCAAGTGCGGCCCCCGGGTTCAGGCCAGGACGCTGCGCTGGCTCGCGGGTCATGACTTCTACCGGCGGACCGGCCTGCCGGCCGCGAATGTCAGGTTCTGCCTGACCCGCCCGGACAAGCGCATCCACTGCGAGCAGCTAGATCTGACCCACTTCGTCGATGATCATCCTGAGGTCCACACCGCCATCCGCGGATGGGTTGACCATCAGTACTTCTTCGGCCCGCAGCGCTGGCCGGTGCCCGGCTACGGAACCCACGCGCGGAACTGGCCCGAGACGGAGGCCCTGATCAGGGCATCGCTCGGCGCCGGGCCAATCAGCGGGGAGGAAGGCTCGCCAGGCCAGGCCACGCGTGCATGACCGAGCGGACGGCCTGGTAGCGCGGGCCGAGCACTGGCGGCGCAGCTGCCGGCGTCTCCGCAGCGGCGGCCCGCTTCTCGGCGGCGACGGCCAGCGGCGTGGCCAGCCGGCGCAGTGCCTCGCGGGCGAGCATGGCCGGCCAGAGCGCCGCCTCGAGGTCGGTCCACGGCCGCTGGCTAGCAGCGGCGGCGAGGCTGGCACGAACGGCATCGTGGTCGAGCGGGTCGTGCCCGTAGACGTGGTACCAGTACACCGCCGTGGCCAGAGCGAACAGGAACGGTTGGTGGTGCGGAGTGAAATCGATGATCGCCTGCACTTCGGCACCGACTCCGGCCTGCCGAGGCCGAACTCGGCGGCGACAAGCTCAGCGTCTCGCACGCCGACGGAGGATACGCGAGGCTACGACCTTGCCTGCGAACGGGCTGGTCCGACGGGGCAGGCGGATCCGGATCAGAAGGCGCAGTACATGATGTGCAGGCCGACCCGGCCGAGAACCCGGTGCTCATAGGCGCCAGGAACAGTTCCGATCATCGCGAAGCCGAGCCGCTCGTACAACTCGACGGCCGAGCAATTCGACTCGACGACCGCGTTGAACTGCATTCCCGCGTATCGGTGTTCCTTCGCCCAGTCCATCGCGCACCGGCACAGCGCCCCGCCCACGCCCTTGCCCCTGGCATCGGCGGCGACCATGAAGCTCGCGGTCGATATGTGCGCTCCCGGCCCTGGCTTGTTCGGTCCCATCTTCGCGGTGCCGAGCACCCGGCCGTCCTCAGCCGCCACGACGGTCAGCCCCGGTGGAGCCTCGATCCAGGTCTCGCGGGCCTGATCCTCGGTCATCGCCGGATCGTAGGGAAATGTCTCCTGCGCCCGGACGACGTCGCGCACGATCGGCCAGACCTGCGGCCAGTCAGCCTCGGCGAATTCTCGTATCTCCACCGGACGAAACGTAGCGGCTCAGGCCAGCCTGGCCAAGTGGGTTAACGGCGTGGTCAGCGTGGTGCCAGCCGGGTGGCCGCGGCGCGGCCCGTCGGCGAGCGTCCAGACCTGCTGCCGGCCGTGTACCTCCCAGGTCTGCCCGGCTCCGGTCAGGTCGACCAGCGCCGTGTCCTCGTCGATCCCGAGCACCGTGGTGCCTGCTGGCGGGTGCATCAGCGCCCGGGTCAGCAGGTCAGGTACCCAGCCCAGCATCTTGTCGAAGTGCGGCAGCACGCGCAGGCTCGGCAGCAGGCCGAGCCCGGGGTCGGGCTCGCGGTGCACGGCGCGCATCGAAGGGACCCAGCCGGTCAGCGCGATGGCGCCCGCCGAGCAGCCGGCCAGCGCCGACCCCGACTGCCAGGCGGCGAGTATCGCCTCCCACACCGCGGTTTCGCGCAGCGTCTGCGCCAGGTACATGGGGCTGCCGCCGGACAGGTAGATCAGCCCCGCGCCGTCGATCAGTGCGGCCAGGTCGGCCGAGTCCGCGTCGGCACGGTCCCGCACGACGACGGGAACCTGCTCGACGCCGAGCCGGTCGGCCTGCGCCGCGCCGAGGCCGAGCCAACGCCGCAGGCTCTGCTCTCCCTCAGGGGCCGCCGCCGTCGGCAACTGCACGTACCTGGACGGCCGGCCGCGCAGGAGCAGGCCCTCGACGTCGGTCATCACGGGCAGGTACTCGCCGCTGCCCACCAGGGCCAGCGGCCCGGGACTCAGGCTGTGCTCCCGCGGCGGCGTGCCCCGGCAGCCGGGCGGCGAGGACTTCCGGGCGTGGACAGCACGAGGCAATCATGGCCCGCGATGCCGCGGGCACGCCAGCGCACCGCCGCATGCGACCCAAGCTGGCCTAAAGTATTGCCCCGTGACCCACTACAGCCGGCTTGCCAAGATCGTCATTGACGTGCCCGAGGACGTCCACCAGCCCGAACTCGAGTTCTGGCAGGGAGTGATGGGCCTCGAGCTCACCCAGTTCGGCCGGTTTCCCGAGTACCACGGGGCCGACCTGCACGGCCACAATCTCGGCATGCTTGTCCAGCGGATCGGCGGCGGCCTGCCTCGTATGCATGTCGACATCCACACCGACGATCTGGCGGCCGAGGTCGCCAGGCTCGAAGCACTCGGCGCTAAGCGGCAGTTCAAGGCGCACTCCTGGTGGGTGATGAGCGACCCGGCCGGGCTGCTGTTCTGCGTCGTACCCGACGAGCCTGGCTCGCTCAACGACGGAAAGGCGCAGCGCTGGGACTAGCGGTCGCCGGCGAGGCGGCAGGAATCGCGGCGGGATGCCGGGGCGCGGGGCCGCGGCGCGCTCCGCGGCTAGGGATGGCCGTGCGAGGCCCAGGCCGACCAGCCGTTGCTCGCGGCCGTCTGCCACTTGTGCCAGAGCGCTCCGTCTCGTCCCACCACGAACAGCTCGAGCCGGTAGTCTCCGCTCCGCCCCGCTCCGCTCCGCTCCGCCCCGCTCCGCCCCGCTCCGCCCCGCTCCGCCCCGCCCCAGCCCTGGCGCGGCGTCGGTGAAGCCGCCTCCGGCGGACCCCTCCGAGGTTCACGGGGACCAGCCATTGCTCGCCATACGGATTCGGGCGGCTCTTCCGCGCGATGCTGCGGCTTCTGCGGCACTACCGCCGGATCGGGCGGACGATGCCGCTGATCGACGCGTACCCCGCGGCGTTCGGCCACCGGGTCGGCTTCTTCGAGCAGTGGCTGACCCACCCAGACCGGGCGGACCCATACTGGGACGGCCTGGCAGCCGCGCTCGGCAAGGAGCCGGTCCCGGTCAGCCTGGTCAGCGGCTGGGATGACATCTGCCTGGACCAGACCCTGGTGCAGTACGGCCGGCTCCGCGAGGCGGGCCGTCAGGTGTCGCTGCTCGTCGGGCCGTGGTCGCACACGTCCTCCTTCGGCAAGGGCTGGCCCGTCGTCTTCGCCGACGCGCTCCGCTGGCTGCGGGCGCACCTGGCCGAGGAGCCCGGCAGCGATCCTGACCACGCCGTCCGGGTACACGTCGGCGGCTGCGACGAATGGCGCGACCTGCCCGACTGGCCACCGCCGGCCGGCCCAGCCCAGCCCTGGCACCTCGGCGCGGACGGGATGCTGAGCGCCGGTGTGCCTGGTCAGCGGTCGGAGTCGTCCTTCCGGTATGACCCGGCGGATCCCACTCCGTCGGTCGGCGGGCCGGTGCTCAACGCGCGCAACGCGGGCATGAGGCGCAACAACGCGCTGGAGGCCCGTGTTGACGTGCTGGTCTTCACCGGTTCGCCGCTCGCCGAAGACCTCGAGGTGATCGGCCCCGTCAGCGTGACGCTCCGGGTCCGCGGCAGCAGCCCGCACTTCGACATCTTCGCGCGGCTGTGCGACGTCGACCCGCGCGGCAACTCACGGAACATCTGCGACGGGCTGGTCCGGCACGAGGTCGGCGCGGCCGCGGGCTCGGCGGCCGCACCTGCGGACTGGTCCGCCATCACGGTGCCGATGAGCGCGCCCGCCTGGCGTTTCGCCGCGGGTCACCGGCTGCGGGTCCAGCTATCGGGCGGCGCTCACCCGCGCTTCCTCCGCAACACCGGCACCGGGGAACCCGCGGCGACGGCGACAGGTCTCGTCCCGGTCGAGATCAGGATCCTGCACGGGGCGGATCAGGAATGCGCACTCCTGCTGCCCGTCGCTGCCGCCGCCGAGCCGGCCGGCCGCGAGCAGCCAGCGATCGCGAGCATCTAGCCTGCCGTCCCGTCGCGCGCAGCGGCGGGACACCCGCCTGCTGGTGCCGGCGGGGCAACGCTGCGAGAATGCCCGCATGCCCTCTGACGACGGCTCAGCCCGCTCGCCGGCCGCCTCGGACTCGATCCTGAGCATCGGGTCCAGCGGCTCGATCCTGTCGATCGGGTCGAGCGGGTCGATCCTGTCGATCGGGTCGAGTGGCTCGATCCTGTCGATCGGCTCGGCCGGCTCGTTCGCCTCGGTCTTTTCCGTCGGCTCCGCGATGAGCGTCGCCTCGATCCTGTCCGGGATGTCGCGCTGGTCGCTGCTGTCCTGGCGGTCCGCGGGCGCGATCCGGTCGGCCGGGGGATCGCGGCCGACCAGGCGGCTGCCGTCGGCGGGCCGCAGGCGCCGCCCGCTCAAAGGATCCCGGTGACGGAGCCGCTGCGGGTGGCGGACTCTACCGGACTCGAGGTCGCGCGCCGCGTGATCGACGACGGCTACGTGGTCGTGGACGGCATGATGTCCGACGGGGACGTCCAGGCCGCGCGGGCAGATCTCGGCCGGGTGCTCGAGGCGACCAGGACGGGCCGCAACGCGTTCGAGGGATTCTCGACCCAGCGGATCTACGCGCTGTTCGCCAAGACCAGGACGTTCGATCAGGCCGCTACCCACCCGCTGCTGATCGAGGTCCTCGACCAGGTACTGGGGCACTATCAGCTCAGCGCCCCGGTCGGCATCAGGATCGGGCCGGGCGAGAAAGCGCAGATACTGCACACCGATGACATGATCTACCCGATCCCGCAGCCCCATCCGCCCGTCGTGGTCAACACCATGTGGCCGCTGGACGAGTTCACCGAGGAGAACGGTGCCACCAGGTTCATCGCGGGCAGCCACCAGTGGGAACCAGGCCGGCAGCCGGCCGGCGGGGACCCGGTCAGCGTCGCCACCATGTCGCCTGGCTCGGCGATGTTCTACCTGGGCAGCCTCTGGCACGGCGGCGGCGCGAACCGCACCAGCCGGCCGCGGCTCGGGGTGATCCTGGAGTACGCCGCGGCGTGGCTGCGGCCGCAGGAGAACCACTGCCTGGCGGTGCCCCGCAGCACAGTCCGGCGGCTCGAGCCCCGGCTCCAGGAACTGCTCGGCTACAACATCTACCCGCCGTTCGTCGGCTACGTCGACGGCAGTCATCCGCGCAAGGCGCTGGCTGCTCAGGAATGACGCGCCCGCTCCGCTCGTGCGCAGGTGCCCGGGGGCGGGTGCCCGGTGCCTGACGGCGCTGCGCTGATCGGGCGGGCCAGCCCCGATGACCTGATGCTGCTGGCCAGCGATGTCGGTCCGGCGCCGATGCAGGCGGGCGCGGTCCTGGTGCTGGACGCAGGCCCGGACTTCGACCTGGCGGCCGCCAAGGCCACTATGGCGGCGCGGATAACGGCGGTGCCACGGCTCAGGCAGCGGCTCGTCCGGGCACCGCTCGGCTGCGGGCGCCCGATCTGGATTGACGACCAGGCTTTCGACATCGGGGCACACGTGCGGTCGGTGGCGTGCCAGCCGCCCGGTGACGACGCTGCCCTGCTCGAGACGGTGGCCGCGACCGCGACGCAGCCGCTGCCGTGGTCACGACCGCTGTGGTCCGCGACCTTCGTGACCGGGCTGACCAGCGGGCGGATAGCGATCATCGTGGTCTTCCACCACGTGCTCGCCGACGGAATCGGCGGCCTCGCGGTGCTGGCGAGCCTGGTCGACGGCGCTCCCAGCCCGGCGCCCGCGCCGTTCCCCCGGCCCGCGCCGTCCCGCCGCGACCTCGCCGTCGACGCGCTCGGCTCCCGGCTGAGGGCGCTGGCGCATCCGGCTGCCGTGCTCGGCAGAGTGCGTCCGGCCCTAGCCGAGCTCAACCCGGCGGATCTGATCCGGCCAGCCAGGACGATGCTGAACGCTGCTACCGGGCCGGCCAGGCGCATCCTCGTCACGCGGACCGAGCTCGGCGGGATCGTGGCGTGCGCGCACGCGCACGGGGCGACGGTCAATGACGTCGTGCTGGCGGCGGTGGCTCGCGTGCTGCGGTCCCTTCTCGCCAGCAGGGGGGAGAGGATGGAGGATCTCGTCGCGTCGGTGATGGTGACCGGCAGGCCCGCGACCACCGCGACTCAGCTTGGCAACCAGATCGGGGTCATGCCGGTGCGGCTGCCCGCGCACGGCGACCGGAGCGAGCAGATCGAGCAGATCGCGGCGACCACCAGGGCACGCAAGACGGCGAGCCGGGCCGCGTCCGCTGGCCTGCTCCGGCCGGCGTTCCGCACGCTCGCGGCCCTTGGCCTGCTGCGCTGGCTGATCAACCGGCAGCGTCTCGTCAACGTCTTCGTTACCAACCTGCGAGGGCCCGCCGATCAGTTCAGGTTCGCCGGCGCGGTGATCGCCGATGTCATCCCGGTCACCGACATCGCGGGAAACGTCACGCTCAGCTTCGGGGTGATGTCCTATGCCGGCACCCTCGTGGTGGTCGTGGTGGCTGACCCCGACCGCCACCCGGACCTGGACACGCTCGCCGGGCTGCTGCAGTCCGAACTCGACGACCTTGCCGTCGCCTCGTCAGCGGGGTGAGAACGAAAGGGGATGCGAGAACGAAAAGATCAGTAGACGCCGATCAGGTAGACCAAGGTTCGGGCGTACCCCCGTATCACCCGAACGCTGCCCGCTAGCGATCCATCGACGTGCAGGCTCGCACGCGGCGCTTCCTGGCCCACCTGACCGGCTGTTCCCCCGGCTCACCGGGAACTTTCGGGTCCCCCTACCCGATGTCCCGCACGGCTCGCGAGGAAACGCCGTGTGCGAGTCTTCGTCGCACACATCATCTAAGCTATGACCGTCCAGCGCTGGCCGCGACCCTCAGATGGTCCGATCGCACCCCCCATATGGTGGGAGGCCAGCAGGTCAGCGGGCATTAGTGTGCGGACGCCGAACCATCGTGCGGCAGGAGGCCCGACCTGGTCGCTACGACGACGGCCTCGAGCTGACTGTGCGCGCCGAGCTTCGTCATGACGCTCTTGACGTGGCCGCGCGCCGTGTGGAGGCTCACGACGAGCCGTTCCGCGATGGCCCTGGGGTCGAGTCCCTCGCCCATCAGGGCAAGAACCTCCTGCTCCCTGGCGGTCAGCCGGGCCCAGTCTTGCTCGGGTCCGGCCTGCGCGGGCACTGCCGCAGGTCCGCCGGGCCCGGGTTCGGCGTCCCGCAGCTCGTCGATCAGCGCCCGGAGCGTCGTGCCTTCGATCACCATCTTTCCGCCCACGGGGTTCCTGATCGCATCGAGGATGTCGGCGAACGAGCTGCCCTTGGTGAAAAAGCCGGTGGCGCCGGCGGCCGCTGCCGCCGCGAGCTTGCTCGCGGTGGCTTCCGCCGTCAGGATGAGAACGCTGACTTCAGGATGGGACGCCTTGATCTGCCTGGTGCACTCGATGCCGTTGCCGCCTGGCAGCTGAAGGTCCATCAGCACGACATCGGGGATATGACGGGCTATCTGCTCGAGCGCGTCGTCGACTGTCCCCGCCGAGCCCAGGCATTCCAGGTCAGGCTGGGCTGCGATCGCGACCTCGAGCGCGGACGCGAGTGCCTGCTGATCCTCCACTACCAGGACTGCCGTCATCTGCTGCCCCTTACTTCCCCGGTCCCACCGCGACATATACCCAGCTGAGGGGGCGGGCTGTGCAAGCGACCGGCTAATGCCGCCGAGCAGCCGGAGCCCGGGCGAGCGGCAGGTCGAGGCAGAAGGCCGAGCCTTCGCCGTCGCCCGGCTCGTACCATGCGGCGCCGCCGTTCGCGTGGGCAAAGGTGCGGACGATCCACAGGCCGAGTCCGGTTCCCTCCGCTCTCTGCCCGGTCGCCGGAGCGCGGGTGAATCGCTCGAACAGATCAGGGGCGAAGGATGGCGGCACCCCTGGCCCGTGGTCGGTTACCCGGATCTCCGCCCGGCCGTGACGTGCGGCGGCTCGCACCTCGATCGGCGGGCTGGCGTAGGCAAGGGCGTTGTCCAGGTAGTTGGCCAGCATGATCGAGAGCTCAGACCGGTCGGCGAGCGCGATCAGGCCGGGCTTGCAGGAGACATGGACGTCTTCGGGCTTCGGCTCGATGTGCGCGAGCTGCTCCATGATCACTTCGAGCACAGGGACGCGTTCAGGGGCGGAACGGATGCCGCCCGCCGCGTCGATCCGTGCCGCCGTCAGGAGCCGGTCGACGAGCAGCTGGAGGCGGCTGGTCAGGCCGATGATCCGGTCGATAATCTGGGCGACTTGCGCTGGGTGCATCGTGGCCTGCGAGGCTTGCTGGTCAGCGAGCACGTGCGCGAGGACACCGATCGCCGCGAGCGGGCTGTGCAGCTCGTGGGCGGCGACGGCCAGTACGGCGTTCCGCTGCTCCAGAGCCGTCTCAAGGTCGTGTTCGGCCTGCTTGCGGAGGGTCACGTCGCGCAGGGCCACGATCTGCAGATGCTCGCCGTCCAGCTTCGTGCTGGTGGTCCGCATCTCGACCACCCGCTCGCCTCCGCCGGGCAGCCTGAGCTCCACCTCCGCCGACCGGCCAGCGACGACAGGGAACCCGAACTGGCTGCCGATCAGGTCTTTCGCCGGCCGGGCGAGCAGTCTCTGCGCGGCCCGGTTGCACAGCCTGATGGTTCCGTGGTCGTCTACTACGACGATTCCGTCTGCCGAGGCGGCGACGATCAGCCTGCTGAGGTCATCAGGGAGCGCTGAGCTGGGGCGGCCCGTGGCGCCCTGCCTTCCGCCTCCCTGTCCGGCAGCGCGGTCAGCCATCGGGCTGCGGACCCCGCGATCCTGGGGAGTCGGCTGACCGATAGGGGAATGTCAGAGCGGCGGCGCCAGGCAGGACGCTGGTGATGCCGGGGATCGGCTCCCGGATATGCATTCCGTCGCCATCGATGGTCGCCCGGCGGACGCGGGGGTCGTGCGCGGAGCCGCGCGTCTGGATGATGGCGATCGCGCGCTGGATCTCGCCGGCCAGCTCGTAATAGGAGAGCGTTATCGCCACGTCCGTCAGGCCGGCGAGCTCGCCCGCGATCAGCGGCCTGATCTCCGGAGTGAGCGGCGCGGCGGGCATAGACGTCAGCAAGGCCGTGATCCCGTGCTGACGGGCAACCGCAACCACGGCGATCACGAAATCGAGCAGCGCGCGCGGCGAGGCGATGCGCTCCAGCGCGGACAGGGTGTCGATGACGAGCCTGCCGGGGGCAAGGTCCTCGATAGCGCGCCTGATCCGCAGGAAGTGGTCCTCGACTGAGGCCACCTCCGGGTAGTCGCACTCGACGCGGAGCAACCCCGACTCCTCGGCGCCGCGCAGGTCGATTCCCCAGCCGTTGGCGCTTCGCCGCAGCTGCTCCCTGCCCTCGTCGAAGGCGAACGAGAGGCAGGGCTCGCCGGCCGCCAGGCCGGCCGCGATGAACTTGAGGGCGGTCAGCGTTTTTCCCGCGCCGCTTGGCCCGGCTAGCAGGACGATCGCGTCTTTGTAGAGTCCGCCGCCGCACATCTGGTCCAGGTCGGTAATGCCCGAGCTCACCCGGA
>Ga0307373_10010251_pt1 | contig 13831 bp, 9 predicted proteins | sample OX2MG_FD_202534 | JGI IMG/M metagenome (GOLD analysis project Ga0307373, IMG submission 202534) | Soil microbial communities from Risofladan, Vaasa, Finland - OX-2 | ecosystem: Environmental > Terrestrial > Soil > Coastal area > Acid sulfate soil | place: Finland: Risofladan, Vaasa | collected... | reverse complement strand
CATGTTCAAGCTGCAGGTGGCCAGCGTGGCATGACGACAGCGTCGTCCACCAGGGCGGAACCTGGGATGGAAGCGGTGCGGACCGAGTCGGACGAGCCGCGCCTCGAGTCGGCCATCTCCCTTTTCGAAGGTGCTGCGCCGCCGCCGGTGTCCGTTCCCCTGCCCGGTGGCCCGGTGCCGGAGCGTTCGCAGATGACATCGGGCGTGTTCGACCCCACATGTGATGTCCCGTGTGGTGGAGATGGAGTGAGGAAGGGGCAATGATCGAGCGGAACGAATCGGCCGGCGACAGGGCCAACACCCTGGCCCAGGACGCCGAGCTCACCGGGGATGCAGGTACTCCTCGGGCGCACGAGCCAGTGGCCGCGTCGTCCAGCGGAGGCAGTGGCAACGGGTCTCAGCGGAAGGCAGACCGCAAACAGGAGAGAAAGGAGCGGAGGCGTCAGAGCGACGAGAGGGCGTCGAGGGTGTTGAGCGTCGTCGACCTGCTCACGGCCCCGGCCGCTGAGGTCGGGGACCCCGAGCGATCACCAGGCAGTTCCTCGGACCCCGTTCGCGAAGCCACCAATGGATCTGTGGGCACCAACAGGACCGGGGAAGGTCACCGGTCCCGCCAGGACGGCTCGACGACGGGTCGAGACGGTGCGGGGGCCGTCGACCCCGCGGGGGACGACGTCGACGGATCGGGGGCTTCGGGCGAGGCCGGGCCCGCACGGGAGACCGTCCCCTTGCCGGCGGACCGGACCGCTGCCGCCGCGGCAGGGCAAGGGGGCACCCCACCTCCCCCGGCCACCGGCCCGTCTGAACCGGAAGCGGTGCTCGACCCCGGCCGCAAGTCGCCCGCATCGGTTCTGGACGTTGTCGCGGCCAAGAAGTTGAGCGCCAAGGGCGCCAAGGGGGGACGGTCGCGATTTTGGGCCCGGTCGGGCAAGCCCGAGGCCCGGGGATCGGCAACCGGAGGTTTGTCCCCCGACCCGGATACCGCAGGCATGTCGGCCGCGGCGCCGGAGGCAGCGGTCTCGGTGGCCGCATCCGCCACGCCGCCGCCTCCATCCAAACACCCGGCCGGGCATGTGGCGCCACCTCCACCGGCTTCCGAGTCACCCAAGGCTCCGGAAGTGCCCAAGCGGCGGGGACCTTGGTTCCGTTCGACCCGTCACGAGGCCAAGGTCGAGACGCCGGTCCCACCGACCGGATCCGTCCGCCCTCCGACCGCGGCGACTCCGCCGGCACCGACCGTGCCGGCCTCGACGCTGCCAACGGCTGCCAGTCCGGCGAAGCCGGGCGGACCAGGCCGGCTCTCCACGCCGGGAGCCTCGCGCCCGGCACCCGGATCCAGTCCCCCGAGTCCCGATGAGCCTGCCTCGAAGCCAGAACCCGAGCCGCATGCGTCGGGTCCGAATCCGCCCAGGGGAGTGCTCTACGCCAACCCGGTCACCGGCCTGCTGGAGCGGAGGCCGGTGACCGGTCCAGCCACGCCGGTGGCTGCTGCTCAGATCGAGTCGCAGGCTCCGCCGCCACCGGCCAAGGTCGCCCCCGTCCCACCACGGCCGGCCCAGGCAGCAGCCACACCTCCGCCGCCACCGGCCAAGGTCGCCCCCGTCCCACCACGGCCGGCCCAGGCAGCAGCCACACCTCCGCCGCCACCGGCCAAGGTTGCCCCCGTCCCACCACGGCCGGCCCAGGCAGCAGCCACACCTCCGCCGCCACCGTCCAAGTCACCGACGTCCCCGTCGACCGCCACCGTGACCGGTGTGGCCGTGGCCACCGCCGTCACCGCGCCCGAGGAGCCGGCCACCCCGGCCGGCCCACCCGCGCCAGATGACAGGCGCGCCCCGACCCCGGCCCTGCGGAAGCGGCTCGTGCCCGGCCGGCCCCGGCCCGAGTCCTCCGTCGACGAACCCGCAGCCCCGCCGGCTCTATCCGGGTCAGGTGCGAGAACACCTCCGACCCCACCGGCGCCGTCCAAGTCACCGACGTCCCCGTCGGCCGCCGCCGTTACCGGTGTGGCCGTGGCCACCGCTGTCACCGCGCCCGAAGAGCCGGCCGCCACGGCCGGCCCCCCGGCTCCGACCCTGCGGAAGCGGCTCGTGCCCGGCCGGTCCCGGCCCGAGTCCTCCGTCGACGAACCCGCTGCCCCGCCGGCTCCATCCGGGTCAGGTGTGAGAACACCTCCGACCCCACCGGCGCCGCCCGCCGCCTCGGTGACCCCTCCGGAAGTGGAGGGGCTCGTCGAGCCCGAGGCCCCCGAGACGGAGGCCCCGGAGCCGGCCACCGAGGACCCCGATGGCAGCCGGCCCGACGGGATGGGCCTCATCCGCCACGGAGCCGGCCAGATCGGCCTCGGCACAGCTGTGCTCGCCCGCTCCGCATGGACGAGGGTGCGAGCGAAGCTCCCCGGGGCCCAGTCCTCCCTCGGGCTCGGCGCCTGGGCGGTCGCCGCGCTGGTGGTCGTGGTCGCGCTGGTGGCGGTGGCGGCCGGCGTGGCCCAGAAGACCGCCTCGGTCGTGGTCGCAACGGCTGGCCCCGCCACGATCAACGCGAAGCCCGGCGGCGTGGGCACCACTGCGCCGGCTCAGAATCTCTCCTTCGCCGTGGGTCTGAACATCGATGGGCTCACGGCGCCTGTCACGGTGACAGGGGTCAACGTGATCAACGGGTCGAATGTGCAGAAGGGGCAGACGCTCCTCGCCATCGATCCGGCTCCGCTCGAGCAGAACGTGGCAAAGGTCAAGTACGAATTGACATCGGCGCAGTTGGCGCTGGCCGCTGAGGAGTTGTCGGCCGGCTCGGGGCACAGCCCCGGTTCTCTCTACCCGATCCCGGTGCTGCAGGGTGAGGTGGCCATCGATCAACAGTTGCTGGCCGTCGCCGAGGGCAACTCGTCCACCATCGAAGCCCCCATCTCGGGTTCGGTGACCAATCTCAACGTGCAGCCCGGGCAGGTGGTCCGGCCGGGTGCCACCCTGCTCCAGATCGTGAACACCTCGCAGATCGATGTGACCGCCGGCCTGCAGCTCAGCGACATGCAGGCGGTGGCTGTCGGACAACCGGCTGATGTCGTTCCCACCGGCCTGGTGGGGGTCCACCTGCCGGGGACCGTCGTGGCCATCAATTCGAGCGCGACCGGGGGAGGCCTCCAGGGATCGGTGGTCATCGCCACGAACAACGTTCCCTCCAACCCACTCCCCATCGGGACACAGGTCTTCGTGCGCATCACGGCCACGCGGCATGCCGCGGTGTCCGTGCCGACGATCGCCGTCCAGAACCTCGACCTTGCCCCTGCGGTCTTCGTGGTCTCGCACGGACACGTCCACGTCACCCCGGTGGAGGTGGGTGCCGTCGACTCCAATCGAGCCCAGATACTGTCGGGCCTGTCCGCGGGCGAGGTGGTGGCCGAGTCGAACACCCAGTTGCTGACCAACGGCGAACAAGTCAACGTCGCCAGGTAGGCCGGTGGTCGACACCCTCGCTGAGCGCGCCACCGTTCCTGACGTCGAGGTCGGACCCCCCGATCTCGAGGTGCGTCCAGCGTCTTCGCCGCCGCGCCGTCGGGTCAACTCGGTCCTCCTCCTCTTCGCCGTCGCCGCGGGCATCGGGACGCTGATCCTCCCCTGGTTCGACCTGAGCCTCGACCCCAGCCTCCGGGCCTTCGACCTGTCACCTGGCCTGGCACGACTGCAGTTCCCGTCGGTCATCTCCTACGGCGCAATCATCTCGGTCGTGCTCGTCATCGCCGTCAGTACCGTCGTCCGAGCCGGTTGGCGACCGACGGTCACGTCCGGGCGGTGCGGTTGGGCGCTTCTCGTGCTCGGGGTGCTTTTTGCCGCGTCGACGCTGATCGGTGACGGACACGTCCAGTGGCTGTTGCAATCGGACAGCGATCAGTTGCAGACCTTCTACCACCAGATCCCATCGACGTCAGTGCTGTCGCCCCCCACGAGCTACCTGGGAGCCAACCTAAACCCGGCCACCACGAACTTCCTGAACGACCTCGGGGTCGGCGTGTTCCTGCTGCTGGCCACCGGGGTGCTCTTCCTCGTGGGCGCGCCACGACGGGGGGGACGCGTGCGTCTCCTGCCCGGATTGTGCGTGGGCGTGGCTGCCGCGGTCGTCGTCGTCGGCCTGGGTACCGGATGGATCGCTGAGAACGAAAAGGTGGCGGGCATCCAGGACGAGGCGCTCGGGCACTCGGCCGCGGCCGCGTCCCACCTGGGCACCGCTCTGCGCTGGGACCCGTCTCTGCAGTACGACCCCCAGCTCGTGTCGGCGCTCGGCCAGGCTGAGGCGGACCAGGGCAAGACCGGTCCGCTGGCGTCGTTCGCACGGGCCAACCGGCCTGCGGCTCAGTACTCGCTGCTGTTGGCCAGCCTCATTCTCGACGAGCAAGCGGTGGAGGCCGCCCCCAACAATCCACTGATCGCCGAATCGCTCGCCGACCTGCTCGCCGACCTGTCGGCGATGCGGCACAAGCCGGTGACTGCCTCCGCCACGTTGCCCGAGTCCCATTACCCCGCCCTCGTCTACACCTTCGCCCACTACTTCTACGACACCGGGGACCACCAGACCGCCGTGAGGATGATGCGCCAGGCACTCGCCGAGTCTCCGAACAAGGAGTTCGACTCCTATGCGCTCACCTACATAGCGCTCTCTGAGCAGGCGAGTGGCCAGGAGGCCGCCTATCGCCGTGACATCGTGGCCGCCATCAAGGACGACACGCAGGTTGCCAACGGCCTCGCTCGGGACATCGCCTCGGGCCAGTACCTCCCAAGCCGCCCGTGACCACCTTCGCCACCACAGAGTTCCTCCCTTCACCCGAGCGCCACCTCGCGCCCCCGGCAGTGCCGAGGGCGAGGACGGACGACGTGCGGCCTCGACGCCTCCTCCCGACCGTCATCGTGTTGGTGATCTGTGCCTGGCTGCTCTCAGGCTTCTGGCTTTCGGTGCAGCTGAGATCGCCGCGACAGCCCTTCCTGTCGCCGACGGCATCGCAATCGTGGGTGCGGGCGCCGTCGGGTGGTGCCACTGCGTTCTTCCTGCTCCACCTCCCCGACGGACCCCTTCCCCTCACGGCCACATTGTGGCTGGAAGGCGACCAACAGGTCACGCCCTACATCAACGGGCTGAGAGTGGCCCGGCCGCCCACCGCGCCGGGCCGGAACCTGGAGACGACCACCGATCTCCCGAAGTTCGTCGGCCAGTACGACATCCTCGCCTCGCTCGCCGCGTCGAACAACCTGCTGGGCCTCGAGGTGGTCAACCTGGCCAACCGAGTGCCTGCCTTTCGTGCCCGGGTCACCTATGGGTACGGCAACGGTGCCCAGCAGACGTTCGGGATCCAGCCGGCGTCGTGGCTCTCGACCACCGACGTCCGGCTGACCGGGCAGAGCGCGCCGGAGTCAGGAGCGTTCACCGTCCGCGGACACGCGGTGGGGATCTGGCAACCGGCCGAAACCGCCCAGCCCCGGTCGGGCACGGCGACGGTCACCATCCCGCCCGATGCCTATTCGACGCCACCATTCGGCCACGGCATGGTCGGCAACGTCGCGGTGGAATCGTTCGCCGCGTCAACGGTCGTCAACGATCCGTCGGGCTGTCAGGAGGGGTGGGTGAGGGTTGCCGCCATCGGCTCCTATGTCGTCTCCGTGGACGGCATGCCCATCCTGTCCGGTACCGGCACGAGGAGGTATTTCGGAGATCCGGACAAGGTGGCGTCAGCGTCCAACGCCGTGCGCACTGTGGTCCCGTCCGTGGTGCCCTTCCAGATCGCCGACCTGTGCCCGGTACTCCCGGCCGGGACCCACACCGTCACCGTGTGGGTCAATGCGTTGGGGGCTCCATTCGTGTATCTGGATGGCATCGTCCGCTCAGGCAGGACGGCCACCTCCTTCGCCACGGGACCGTCCTGGCACGTCGACCAGCCGGTTGGTTACGTGGCGAATCCACAGAGCTACGTGGCCACCTTCAACACGGTCCCGACGGCCATTTCGATTCCCACTGGGGTCCAGCTCTCACGCCGCCTCTCGTTGATGCTGGCCGTGCTGACCGCCGTCGCGGTGGCCGTCCTGCTGGCCCGGGCGTCCGGCCTACGGCTCGCCGCCGGTCTTCGGTCGGCGGTGCTGGGGCTCCTCCCGGCGTGCGGCCTGGTACTGGTGCTCACCGAGCTTCGCCACATGGTCTATGTGCAGCCCCCGTTCCCGAGTACGCCTGACATCCTGTGGGCGGTTCTGATGGTCGCCCTGGCGGGCGTCGTCGCCATGTTGTGTACCACGGTGTGGTCCCGACGACCGGGGGTGCGGGTCGCATCGACCACCAGCATCGGTGGCACGGGTGGGGCCAGCGGCGCCGGTGCGGACCGTGCCAACGGTACGAACGGAGTGAACGGCGCCAACGGTGCGGACCGGGCCAACAGTGGCCACGGTACGAACGGAGTGAACGGCGCCAACGGTGCTGACGGCGTGCACGGTCCGAAGGGCCCCGACGGCACGGACGGCGCGCTCAGGGCGCTCGGTGAGGCGCCGCCGATCGAGACGGCGCCCTCCCGGCGGCGTTGGCAGGAGAGCACCGCGAGCGGATGGTCACAAGGACCCCTGTACCGCCTCGGTGTGATGGCGGTGGCGCTCTACGGATTCGTCGTCGAGATCTATCGGATCGACTTCCAACCGCTGTGGCAGGACGAGCTGTCGAGCATCGCAGCTGCACAGGGGATACGCGCCCACCTTCCGCTGCCGCAGTGGCCCTCGGGGTTCCTCTACTGGAAGTCCGAGCTCTACTCCCTCTTGCTCGCGGTCGTGGGGGGGGTGACCCACGACAACACCGCCTGGCTACGGAGCATCAGCGTGCTGTGGTACGTGGCGACCATACTTCTGGTCGGGTTCTTCCTCCTGCCCATGGTGCTGCGGAACCGACGCGCCCTGCAGATCGCAACGTTGGCGCTCTTCGCCCTGTCGCCGATGGAGGCTGCCCACGCACGAGACGTCCGCATGTACCAGATGGTCCAGTGCTTTGTGGTGATCGTGGCCATCCTCCTGCTGCGGGCGATCAAGAGTCCATCGACCAAGAACATCCTCCTCGTGATGGTGGCCCTGGTCGCCATGTACCTGACCCACGAGGAGTCGTTCGGGGTGCTCCCGATCGTCCCGATCGTGCTCTTCTGGCTGTGTGGATCGAGGTGGATGCGGAACTGGCGCTGGTGGGCGTTCGGAGGCGGCGCGATCGCCGTCATCGGAATGCAACTCCTGATGGTGAAGGTCACCCACCCACCGGCCTTTGGTACCGATCTGAGCGGCGCCACGACGGTGCAATGGGATCCGTCACCGCTGTACTACGTCTTCCGCCTGTTCTTCACGGACACCACCTTCGGGGCGAGCATCACCGTCATCAGCTCCCTGGCGTTGCTCGGCGTGGTCGTCGGACTGTACCGAAGGCAGATGGAGCGCAAGTACCTGGCCTTGTACTGGATCGTCCCGATGATCGTCGTGTCCGACCTCCTGGTGGAGAGGGACTCGCGCTACTGCTTCGTGTGCTTCCCCTTCCTCTTCGTCCTCGCCGGTTGCGGCCTGGCCGACCTGCTCGACGGGCTTCGCTGGGCGGTCAGCGGGGGCACCCGAATGGTCAGGACCCCGAGGCGCTATGCCTCTGTCTGTGTCGCCGTGTTCGCCGTGGCCCTGACCGTGGCCGTCGGAGAGAGCCTCATCGCGGGGCTGCCCGACTTCGGCCCACTGGCGCAGACGTTGGCGAGTGCCAACGTCTCGCAGTCGGAGCTCAACTATCCGTTGGCGGATGACTATGTCAAGTCCCGCCTCCGTCCGGGCGACGCGGTCATTGCCGCGGCACCGGCCAATCTGGTGGGTTCGACGATGGGCCGGGCTCCGGACTACTGGGTGCCGTACCGGCGCTACTCGAACCTCCTCTACGTCTTCGACAAGAACCACAGGGTCGTCGAGACGGAGTACGGCGCCGGCGCCCTTCTGAACGGCCCCGCCTTCGAGCGGGCCATCGATGCCCATCCGAGGTCCTGGCTGATCGTGGCGGACGACAACTACCCGGGCATCCTCCCGTCGGTCCGGCAGATCATCCAGAGCCGTTTCGTGCTGGTCGAGGACGACGAGAAGGTCTCGGTGTTCCTCAACACGAACTGAGCGCACCGGGGCGAAACCTCACGCCTCGTGACAGTCCAACCGAGTGCCTCGAGGAAGACACGTGATGTCAACCGATCGACAAGACCATCCGCCCCCCGGGGACGGGAGAACCCGGAGGAGGGCACTGCTCGTCATCTCGGTGGGCGTGCTCGTGGCGGCCGGTGTCCTCGGAGCCCGGCTCGTCGTGTCGACGAGCCCGGCCAAACCACCGCATGCCGGGCCCGCGCCCAACACGGTGCCCGTCCAGCGACCCGCTGGACGCGGACCCAGTGCCGCTGACCTCGCTGATGCCAGGGCCATGCTGGTGAACGAGGAGGAGCACGGTTGGGACGCCTGTTACCACGGCCTCTTCATCAACTGGGCCGACGTGAACGGGACCACGGTCGGCAACTGGAACGGCACCGGCCATCCGGACCCGAGTCCCTGTACCCGGCACGAGGATCGCATGACCACCCTGCGCTTCCTCGACAGCCTCCTCCTGTACGAGGCGGATACCGGCAGTACCGAATTCGACGGCGAGATCAACAGGATCGAGCCCCATGTGCTGACCCTGTTCACGACGGCAAATGCAGATCCCCGGGGTTGGGCCTACGACACGGTCGTGCAGATCGCCACGTTGTCCGGGAATCCCCGGTTCACGGCCATTGCCGACGCCATGCTGAAACGGTATGCATCCACTCCGGCCGACAGCTCCCGACCGGACTGGCAGATCGAGGAGGCGTCGGCCCTGGTGCAGAGCCGCGTCCCGAGCTATGTCGCACTGGGCTCGGCCGAGCTGAACAGGTACTGGAAGGCCTACGATCTCCACGGCCTCGGGCTGGTGGACGAGCCGAACGGCATCGTGACCACCGACCAGGGGGACGTGGCCATTGCCCTGGCCCGGGCCGGCCTCACCACCGAGGCCCACCAGGTGCTCAGCGGGTCGGAAGCGCACCTCTGGGATCCGGTGAACGGGGGGTTCGCCGAAGGGGCCACGTACTCGAACGGCTCGTTGTCGCTCAAGGCGAAGAAGACCGGCGGTCGGGCGATGAACATGTTGGAACTGGGCAGGATCCTCGACGACCGGTCCCTCGTGTCGACCATGGACTCGATCTTCCACCAGCACATCTACCAGTCGTCGCCGGTGGGCTACCAGGGCGTCCTCTACGAGCAGCAGCCCGACTGGGCCCCGTACACGCTCGGTGGCACCAAGGAGAGCTGGGTGACGTCCGAGGCCATGGGCATCGCAACCATCGCCCTCCTTTCCCCCAATTAGGAGCCCTGGCCCATCCACTGTCGGATCAGCCCCGACGGTACGCCTCCTCGGCCCGCTCCGGCGGTGCCGTCAGGCCGCCACCCCCGTGGGGGACTGCATGTGCATGTCCGCTATGCCGGAACGGCGGCGTCCAGTGAGGTGAACTGCTCGTCGGTGAGCGTGACCGTGGCCGCCCGGCAGTTCTCCTCCACGTGCCCGGTCGACTTGGTCCCCGGGATGGGCAGCATCACCGGCGACCGGCGGAGCAGCCAGGCCAGGGCCACCTGCGACGGCGTGGCCCCGGTCTCCCGCACCACGGAATCGAGCGGGCCGCCCGGGCCGGCCAGGGCCCCGGCGGCGATGGGGTACCACGGGATGAAGCCGATCCCCTCCGCCTCGCAGTGGGCGAGCACGTCCTCGGACGAGCGGTCGGTCAGGTTGTAGAGGTTCTGCACGCTGACCACGGGCACGACGGCCAGCGCGGCGACGAGCTCCTTCACGCTCACCTGGCTGAGCCCGACGGCCCGCACCTTCCCCTCGTCGACGAGGTCGGAGAGCAGTCCGAACTGCTCCTCGGCCGGCACCTTGGCGTCGATGCGGTGGAGCTGGAACAGGTCGATGGTCTCCAGCCCGAGGCGACGGAGGCTCATCTCGCACTGCTGGCGCAGGTACTCGGGACGGCCGACGGGCAGCCACTGACCGGGGCCCTGGCGGGTGAGGCCGGCCTTGGTGGCGATGACCAGGTCGTCGGGATAGGGGTGGAGGGCCTCGAAGATGATGTCCTCACTGACCTCGGGCCCGTAGGAGTCGGCGGTGTCGATGAGGTCGACGCCCAGCTCGACGGCGCGGCGCACGGTGCGCACGCACTCGGCCCGGTCGGCCGGCTCTCCCCAGACCCCGGTGCCGGTGATCTGCATGGCGCCGTAGCCCAGTCGGTGGACGTCCCTCCCGTCGAGGGAGAAGGTGCCGCTGGCGTGGACGGGCCGGGCCTGCTGGTCGGTTGTGGTCACGATTCCTCCTGGGGGTGGCGGGCCGCGTCCCGTGGGGCCGGGGCCACTGCCCCCGTTCTACCCGGAGGGGGGCCGCGGCACGGCAGGGTCCGCTCAGCGCCGCCGGTAGGCCGGGGTGCGGCCCTCGGCCCGGGCCGCCTTCATCTCGGCGTAGTCGCCCGAGGCGAACACCATGGACTGGGCCACCGCTTCCTCGGCGATGGACCGCTGGACCTCGTGGACCCCGAGGCCGTAGAGGGTGCGTCGGGCCATCTTGACGGTGAAGGCCGGTGCGGCGGCGATGGTATCGGCCATCTGCATGGTCACCGACTCGAGCTCCTCCTCGTCGGCCACAAGGCGGCTGATGATCCCGTGGGTGAGGGCCTCCTCGGCGGTCATCACCCGACCGGTCAGTGCCAGGTCCGCGGCCACGCCGTGCCCGACCATCTGGAACAGACGGGCCATGCCACCGGTGTCGGGGATGACCCCGTGGACCACCTCGGGCAGGACCATCCTGGTGCCGACGGCGGCCACACGGATGTCGCACAGCAGCGACCGCTCGAAGGCCCCGCCGATGACCCAGCCCTTGAGGGCGCAGATGATCGGGGCGGGCATGGTGAAGAACATCTGGGACGGGCGGTGGCCACGCTCGATGAACTCGAGGTCGGAGATGTCCTCGGTGCGCAGGCCGAGCTGGTCGGTGTCCCGCCCGGACGAGAAGGACTTGCCCTCGCCTCGCCACACGATGGCCCGCACCTCGGGCATCTCGTGCACCTCGGCCAGCACCTCGAAGAGCCGGCGGTCCATTTCGTCGCTCATGGCGTTGTGCTTCTCGGGGCGGTTGTTGGTGATCACGGCCACCGGGCCGACCACCTCCAGGGTGACCAGGCGCTGGTCATCAGGGCTCAGGCTGCTCATGGCAGGGGTCCTTTCGGGGGGCCGGCCTCACCGAACGGTGGGCGGTGCAGCTGCTCGCGGATCGGGGTGAAGGGCGGCTGGACGGTATGGCGCCGCTGCCAGTTGGCCCCGTCCACCACCAGCGAGTGGCCGCTGATGTAGGTGGCGTAGGGCGAGCACAGGTAGGTGGCGGCCCAGGCCAGCTCGCGGGGGAAGCCAACCCGCCCGGCCGGCACCCTCGAGTCCTGGCCCTCGTACTTGCCCGGCACCGCGGCGATGGCCGCCACCTCGTCCTCGTGGGGCATGAGTCCGGGGACCAGGCCGTTGACCCGGATCCCGTAGGGCCCCCACTCCACGGCCAGGGTCTCGGTCAGGTTCTTGACGCCGGCCTTGGCCGCGGCGGAGTGGGCGAAGCCCGGCCCGCCCGTCCAGGCGTAGGACGCACCCACGTTCACGATGGCACCGTCCCGGCCGGCCGGGATCAGCCGGCGGGCCAGGTCCCGGCAGCACAGGTAGGTCCCGTTCAACACGATGTCCACCACGGTGCGCCAGGCGTTGGGGCTCATGTCCTCGGCCGGCACCGGAAAGTTGCCCGCGGCGTTGTTGACCAGCACGTCGATCGGGCCCAGGTGCTCCTCGACGGCGGTGAAGGCCGCGGCGACGGACCCGGCGTCCCGGATGTCGCACGGCGTGGCGAAGGCCGTGCCGCCGGCCTGTTCAACCGCCTCCACGCCGGAGGCCCGGTGCCCCTGGTCCCGGCTCAGGATGCCCACCGAGGCCCCCAGCCGGCCGAATTCGGTGGCGATGGACTTGCCCAGCCCGGTGCCGCCCCCGGTCACCACGACCACGGAGCCTTCGTAGGTGCCCGGGGCCAGGGCGGCGGTTCCGAGGGGTGGGGGAGGCCGGAGGCCTGGTGGCGCCATGGGAGGGCAGCCTACCGACGGAGCCGGGGACGGGGCGGTGCCGGGTGGTGTCGCCGGGGGTCTCCCCAGGGTCGGGAGCAGCCGGGTCGTCCCGCCCGGGTCGCCGTTCACCGTGGAGCGACGGCCTGACCGCCGGGGCCTCGCCTCCCTGAACTGCCGGAGACCGGTGACGGAGAACCGGGGACGGGGAGCGCCGTCGGCCGAGCCAGGCACCCGTCGGCCAAGGTCAGCCGTCGCAGTCCCTCGGGTAGCCTCGTCGTCCGTGGACTTCGACCTCACACCAGAGCTCGCCTCCCTGCAGCAGAGCGTCCGGCGCCTGGCCCGGGACAAGGTCAAGCCGCGGGCCCGGGCCATCGACTCCACCGGCGAGTACCCCACCGACCTCTTCGAGGCGTTCCGTGACGCCGACCTGCTGGGGCTGTGCCTCCCCACCGAGTTGGGCGGATCGGGGGCCGGAATCCTCGGGCTGACCATCGCCATCGAGGAGGTGGCCAAGTACTCCAATGCCGCCGCCCTCATGCTGCTGCTGACCCGGCTGCCGATCGGTCCTGTCCTGATCGCCGGCAACGACGACCAGAAGCAGCGCTACCTCCCGGGCATCGCCACCGGCGACCTGCGTGCCGGGTTCGGCCTCTCCGAGGCGGTCGCCGGGTCCGACGTGGCCGGCATCCGGACCCGGGCCGTGCCCGACACCGGGTCCGGCCGGGGGGGAGACTGGGTGCTCACCGGCACCAAGTGCTGGATGTCCGGCGTGGTCGAGGCCGACTGGTACACCGTCTTCGCCAAAACCGGCGACCCGTCCTCGCGGGCCCACGACGCCATCACCGCGTTCATCGTGGAGCGCGGGTGGGACGGGGTGTCGGTGGGGCGCACCGACGCCAAGATGGGCGTGCGGGGGGTCCACACCGGGGAGCTGGTACTGGAGGGGGTCCGTGTCCCGGCGGAGAACGTGATCGGGGAGGTGGGCGGCTTCCGCCTGGCCATGCTGGGGTTGAACGCCATGCGGCCCATCGTGGCGGCCCGGGGCATCGGCCTGGCCGAGGGGGCGCTCATGTACGCCACCGAGTACGTCAAGGAGCGCCAGGCCTTCGGCCACACCATCGCCGACTTCCAGGGCATCCAGTGGGAGATCGCCAAGGTGGCCGTGGACATCGAGGCGGCCCGCCTCCTCACCTACCGGTCGGCGTGGCTGGCCGACCAGGGAAAGTTCACCAAGGAGTACGTGCCCTACCTGTCGATGGCCAAGTACCACGCCACGGAGCTGGCGGTGAGGGCCTCGGGCCTGGCCGTGCAGCTGCTGGGGGCGGCCGGGTACATGGAGGACCACCCCACCGAGCTCTGGTACCGGGACGCCAAGCAGCTGACCATCGTGGAGGGCACCTCCCAGGTGCAGCTCGGGCTGATCGCCCGGGGCGTCCTCGGCCACGATCTGTGGTGGGACTGATGGCGCCCGACCCGACGGCGCCCGACCCGCCGGCGCCCGAGCCGACGGCGCCCGAGCCGACGGCGCCCGACCCCACGGCCTTCCAGTCCCTGGGTGGGTGGCCCGGCGTCCTCACCGGCCTGTTGTCCGGGACGTCGCTGACGGCTGACTCGGCCGAGACGGTGCTGGGCCAGGTGCTGGCCGGTGAGGCCTCGCCGGCCCAG
>Ga0307373_10010250_pt1 | contig 13832 bp, 10 predicted proteins | sample OX2MG_FD_202534 | JGI IMG/M metagenome (GOLD analysis project Ga0307373, IMG submission 202534) | Soil microbial communities from Risofladan, Vaasa, Finland - OX-2 | ecosystem: Environmental > Terrestrial > Soil > Coastal area > Acid sulfate soil | place: Finland: Risofladan, Vaasa | collected... | reverse complement strand
TCGATGCCGTGCAGGAACGCCAGATGACTCGAATCGATGTCGCCTTCCATGCCCTGCAGCCAGTGGCAATCCTGATAGCGCTTCGAGACATAGACATGGCTTTCCGGCACAGTCAGCCATTCGAATTCCGGCAGCGTCGGCTTCTTCTCGGGCGGACCCATATAGGTCATCACGATGCCGTTTCGCTCGATGCAGGGATAGGCCGGCTGCTTCACCTTTTCCTTGAATTGGGTCTGCGGCGGCTCGTTTGGCATGTCGAGGCAATTGCCGTCGATGTCGTATTTCCAGCCGTGATAGAGGCAGCGCAGGCCGCATTCCTGGTTCTTGGCGAAATAGAGCGATGCGCCGCGATGCGCGCAATGCTCGCGCAACAGCCCCACCTTGCCCGCGGTATTGCGGAAGGCGATGAGGTTCTCGCCCAGCAGCCTCACCCGCACCGGCGCGCCGTCGGCTTCGAGATCGCGCGACAGCAGAGCCGGAAACCAGAAGCGCCGGAACAAATCCCCCATCGGCGTGCCGCGGCCGGTGCGCGACAGCAGCTCGTTCTCTTCGCTGGTGGTCATGGGCGCGGCTACCTCGTGCTTTGCGGCAGCGGGCCCGGCCAGAGGCCGTGCTGCGCCAGGAATTCGATGGTGTAGTCGTCGTAGAGCCAAGGCGCTTCTTGCATCACGGCGTGGCCGGCATCCGCCACTTCCTTGAACGCGGAGTCCTTGATGTGCCGGTGCAGGGCGCGCGCGGCCTCGTGGTTGCGATCGGCGGTGCCGCTGATGATGATCGTCGGCATGGTCAGCGTGTCGAAGAACGAATCCGGCTCGGAATCGGCGGCCAGCGCCTCGTTCATGGCTATGATGCTGGCGACGGTCGAGGGATTGCTCAGCTCGCACACCATGCGCGCGTAATATTGGACATGCGGCAGCTTCTGCGCCGGCGGCGAGAAATGATCGAGGCATTGCTTGTAGCGCAGCTCGATGCCTTCCTCGGCATAGCGCTTGGCCCAGACCTTCATCGCGTCGCGGGTCGGCAGGTAGCCGGTGCCCGAGAGAATCAGCGCCGGCACGCGCGATGGCTGCTTCGACGCCATCTGCATCGCGACCATGCTGCCCATCGAATTGCCGTGGACGATAACCTTGCCGGTCGAGATCTGGTCCACCACTTCCCAGGCGGCGTCGGCCTGGTCGGAGACCGACAGGCCGTTTTGCGCGGGGCCCGAGCGGCCATATCCGGCAAGATCGACCGCGAGGGTACGAAACCACGACGAGAACCGCGCTGTCTGGTACATCCAGAGACGATGGTCGTCGGGCGTCGAATGGAGGAAGATCATCGGCAGGCCTTGGGTGCCGTGCTGATCGCAATAGAGCGGTCCGGGAATGTGGCGTGCCACGGCAATCTCCCTCTGCCTGCTTGGAAGCGACGAGCGCGATTTTAGCGCTCGGGCGATGCGAGTCGAGCGCACTTGCATCCTATGCGCATGATCGATTTATTCGACAGCCGGATACGGGCGGTCGGCGGCAAGGGAAGAAGCAACGCATGCGTGCAATTTTCGGTTTTGTTTTTTCGCTCGACGCCTCCAAGGAGTTCGGCTTGTCGAAAGGCAACGTGCCGCTCGCCGACATGGTGGCGCAATAACGGGAGGTTGAAATGGCAAGGCATATTCCCGGACCGCTTTACTTCGAGCAGCAAGGCGCGTCCGGCATTCCGATGCTGTTCCTCCATTCGACGCCCGACGACCATCGCCTCTGGATGTTCCAGACCGCGCATTTCTCCGCCTGGTATCGCTGCATCGCGGTCGATTTTGCGGGCTATGGCCGCTCGCCGCCGCCGCAAGCGGGCGTGCGGATCGTCGATCAGGCGGATGCCTGCTGGGAGGCGGTCGACCGCATCACGTCGGGCGGCATCATCATCCACGGCAATTCGATGGGCAGCATGGTCGCGCGCGTGATGGCGGCACAGCGCCCCGAGCGCACACGCGCGCTCATCATCTCGGGCTGCGCCTATCAGCCCGAGCGCAGCCAGATGAAGGAATGGGGCGAGCGCTTTCGCAAGGAAGGATTGAAGCTGCGACGCGAGCAAATCCTCTATCACTTCGCGCCCGCCAATCGCGACCGGCCTTTCATGCAATGGTACGCGGACATGCTGTGCGCGCTCGACAACGTCGCGACCGTCGACAGCATCGTCGCCATGAACGACGCGCTGCAATACACCCATTCGGCGGAATTCGGCGCAGGCATCGCCGCGCCGTCCCTGCTGATCAGCGGCTCGGCCGATCGCAATCATCCGAACGCCGCCGCGCTGGCGCGGCGCATCAAAGGCTGCGAGTACCAGGTGATCGAAGGCGCCGGTCATTCCTCGATGCTGGAATCGCCGTGGGAATTCGATCGCTATTGCATCGAGTTCCTGAAAAAGCACGGCCTGTTCCCCGGCTGAGCCGGCGGTCGCTATCGCTCGACCGTCTCTAGCTCGGCTTCGCGTTCTAGTGTACCGACTCCAACGCTTCATCCCCACTTCGTCATGCCCGCGAAAGCGGGCATCCAGAGTCGCAACCGCTGGATTCCGGCTCTTCGCTTCGCTCCGGCCGGAATGACGATGCCGGGGAACGGGACTCTCTGTTAAAACCACAACACTAGCCCTGCCGGGTGCGCTCTTCGCTCAGATCCTCGACGACCGGATTGGCGTCCATCGCGAAGCGGTCGCCGAAATCGAACGCGTCGTCATGCTGGAAGCCGTCGTAATAGAGAACTTCCCACCAATTATGGTCGAGGTCCTCGAAATAAAACGAATAGACGCCGTGGCCGAAGGCGGGGTCGAGGATCGTATTGATCTTGTATTTGTCCTTCAGGTCGTTCGCCGCCCGATGAACGCGCTCGACCTCGGCGCGGCTGCCGACTTCGAGGCCCCAATGATTGTGCAGATGCGCCGGCTTCAAGGAATTGCCGGCCTGCACCGCGACGATATGAAATTTGGTGCCGCAGCGCACGAAGATCGCCGGCTTGCCTTGACGCACGCATTCGAGGCCGAGGAATTCCTCATAGAATTTCCGCGTCTCGGTGAGGTTGTAGCATTGCATGGTGCCGTGCGAGAGCATCGCCGGCTTTATCACCGATCCCTTGTTGTTCGGCTCGAAGACCGGATTCTCGATCATGGTTGCGTTGTCCATCGGGAGCCTCCTCGAAAGTCCGGATCATATCACGAAGCGGCGCCGAGTTCCGCTTCGGTCAGGAATGCGTCGGCGAAGAATTCGGCCGAGGGCAGGCGGCACGCCGCCGTGAAATCCCGCCGTGCAGCATCGACCATAAGCGGCGCGCCGCAGGCATAGACCTGGTGGCCGGACAAATCGGGAAAATCTTCTATCACCGCGCGATGGACGAAGCCGGTGCGGCCGGTCCACTGATCGTCGGGCAGCGCATCGGACAAAACCGGCACGAAGCGGAAATTCGGCGCCTCGCTCGCCCATTGCTGCGGCAATTCGGGCATATAGAGGTCCTGCCGCGTGCGGCAGCCCCAATAGAGCGCGATCGGCCGCTGCATCGAGATCTTGCGGCGCAGCGCGTATTCGGCGATCGCTTTGATCGGGCCGAAGCCGGTGCCGCTTGCCAGGAAGACGATCGGTCTGGCGCTTTCCTCGCGCAGATAGAACGTGCCGAGCGGTCCCTCGAAGCGCAGCACCTCGTTGAGCTTGAGCGTCGTGAAGACGCGATCGGTGAAAAGCCCGCCGGGCGAATGGCGGATATGGATTTCGAGATCCATCATGCCGCCTTCGAGCATCGGCGCATTCGCGATCGAGTAGGAGCGGCGCTTGTCGCCCTCGAGCAGGAAATCGATGTACTGCCCGGCCGCGAACAGCATGTTGTCGTTGTACGGCGTGCGCAGATGCAGCGCGACGACATCGGGTGCGAGCCCGCGGATCTGCTTGACGCGGCATGGCACGATGTTGGGCTTGGCGAGATGGAGCGCCAGCTCGTCGATCGCCACCGTGAGATCGCTCAGCGGCTTGGCCTGACACAGCAGCGCAAAGCCTTGGTCGCGCAAGGCGGGCGGCAGATAGGTCTCGGTCGAGAGCGCATGATCGACCTTGCCGTCGAGAATGCGCGCTTTGCAGGTCGAGCAGCCGCCGGCGCGGCAGCTATAGGGGAGATTGAATCCCGCCTCGAGCGCGGAATGAAGGACGTTCCTTCCTTCCGCGGCTTCGAAACTGTGCCCGCTCGGCTCGAGCGTGACGCGAAACCCCATAACCCGCTCCGGTCTTGCCGAGTCCGGTAGCACGCGTCTCCCAGCGCGTCAATTTAACGGGCAGCTTAGCGGCGCTTGAAATATTGCACCGCGCGCCCGTGTTTTTCGGCGGCAGTACGGCTGCCGAAAGTCCCGAGATTGCGGCGGCGGCCGGTCTTCGGGTTGGTCTTGCGCGAATAAAGCCGATACTGCCCGGATTTGAGCTTGCGGATCATGGTTGCCTCGCATCCCTAGGACACGAAATCCAAGCGACGGCGACGCGAAAAGCTCTGCGCGGGTCAGGCCGTCTCGCTCATCGCCGCCAGCTCGACGCCTTCCTCGATCAACGCGCCGGCCGCGAAATGGATTGCCGCGACCACGCCGTCGGCGGGCGCGAGGATCGCATGCTCCATCTTCATCGCCTCGATCAGCATCAGCGTATCGCCGCGTTTGACCCGCGCGCCCACGGTCACCGATACGACGCTGATCTTGCCGGGCATCGGCGCGACGATCTTGCCGGCGCTTATGCCGCGCTGCGCGCGCGGGGCCAGCGGGTCGATAATCGCGAGGCGGCAGGTCGCGTCCGGCAAAATCACCCATATTTCATCGCCGATGCCCCGAACCACGGCATCGACCGTCGATCCGTCGAGCTCGATCGCGATCTTGCCGCCGCCGCACCGCTGGGCGCGAATGGTCGCATGGCGGGCGTCGGTCTCGCAGCGATAATGGCCGCGCGCATAAGCGACGCGCAGCTCGAGGATTCGCTCGCCGGCACGAAAGCGGAAGACGTCGCTTGCCTGGCCGGAGAGCCGCCAACCATCGCCGGCCTGCCACGGCGAATGCGGGTCGCCGGCCCAGAATTGCGAATTTTCCGGCGCCGAGCTCAGCGCTGCCGCCGCCAATGCGGCGAACGAAATCTCGGCCTGCGGCAATAAATCGCGATGGCGCGCGATGAAGCCGGTATCGGGGCCGCGTGCGCTGAAATCGGGATGCGCCAGGATACGCTGCAGCAATTCGCGATTGCTGGCGATGCCCGCGAGCTTCGTCTCAGCCAGCGCCGTGTACAAGCGCTGCACCGCGGCCTCGCGCGTCTCGCCCCAGGCGATCAGCTTGGCGATCAGCGCGTCGTAATGCGGGCTGACCCGGTCGCCCTGGCGAAATCCGGTCTCGATACGCAATTTTTCGCCCGCCTGGGGAAAGCGCAGCAATGCGAGCGGTCCGGCGCTGGGCAGGAAATCGCGCGCCGGGTCCTCGGCATAAAGCCGCGCCTCGATCGCATGGCCATGCCGCTCGATCGCCGCCTGACCCAGCAGCAATGCCTCGCCGGCCGCGATCCGGATCTGCCATTCGACGAGATCGAGGCCGGTGATCATCTCGGTGACGACATGCTCGACCTGGAGCCGCGTGTTCATCTCGATGAAATAGAATTTCTCTTCGACCGCGACGAACTCGATCGTGCCGGCGCCGCGATAATTGACCGCGCGCGTGGCGGCAATGGCCAGCATGCCGAGCTCTTGGCGCTGTGTGTCGCTCAGCCCCGGCGCCGGCGCTTCCTCGATCAGCTTCTGATGGCGGCGCTGAATCGAGCAATCGCGCTCGAAAAGATGCACGACATTCCCGTGGTTATCGGCAAAGACCTGCATCTCGATATGCCGCGGATCGATAAGGTATTTCTCGATCAGCAAGCGATCGTCGCCGAAGGCGGAGCTCGCCTCGCGGCGCGCTGCGGCGAGCGCAGGCGCCAGTTCGCTCTCTTGCGCGACGATCCGCATGCCCTTGCCGCCGCCGCCGGCAGAGGCCTTGAGCAGCACGGGATAGCCGATTTCGCGCGCCGCTTCGGTCAGACGCGAATCGTTCTGCTCGGCGTCGTGATAGCCCGGTACCAGCGGCACGCCGGCTTGTTCCATCAGCGTCTTGGCCTCGGCTTTCGAGCCCAAGGCGCGGATCGCGGCAGCGGGTGGTCCGATGAAGCCGATGCCGGCTTCCTCGCAAGCGGCAGCGAGATCAGGGTTCTCGGACAGAAAGCCATAGCCGGGGTGGATCGCTTGCGCGCCGCTGTCGCGTGCGGCGGCGATGATCCGCGCGATGCCGAGATAGCTCTCCCGCGCCGGCGCGGGGCCGATGAGAATCGCTTCATCGGCCATCGCAACATGCAGCGCGCCGGCATCGGCGTCGGAATAGACCGCGACGCTCTGGATGCCGAGACGCTTCGCCGTTCGCATGATACGACAGGCGATCTCGCCGCGATTGGCGATCAGTATTTTATCGAAGAGCGCGCTCACATCCGGAACACGCCGAATTCGGTTTTGCCGATCGGCGCGTTGAGGCTCGCCGAGATGGCCAGCGCCAGCACGCGACGGGTATCCGCCGGATCGATGATGCCATCGTCCCAGAGCCGCGCACTGGCGTAATAGGGATGGCCCTGGGTTTCGTATTGCGCGCGGATCGGCGCTTTGAAGGCCTCTTCGGCCTCGGCGCTCCAGCTTTCGCCGCGCGTCTCGATCGCGTCGCGCCGCAATGTCGCCAGCACATTGGCGGCCTGCTCGCCGCCCATCACCGAGATGCGTGCGTTGGGCCACGCAAAGAGGAAGCGCGGATCATAGGCGCGGCCGGCCATCGCGTAATTGCCGGCGCCGAAGCTGCCGCCGATGATGACGGTGAATTTCGGCACCGCCGCGCCGGCAACCGCCATCACCATCTTGGCGCCGTCCTTGGCAATGCCGCCGGCTTCGTATTTCCGGCCGACCATAAAGCCGGTGATGTTCTGGAGAAAGACCAGCGGGATGCCGCGCTGGGCGCACAGCTCGATGAAATGCGCGCCCTTCAAGGCGCTTTCCGAGAACAGTACGCCGTTATTGGCGACGATGCCGATCGGATAGCCCCAGAGCCGCGCGAAGCCGGTCACCAAGGTCGGGCCGTAGAGCGGCTTGAATTCGTCGAACGCACTGCCATCGACCAGCCGGGCGATGATCTCGCGCACGTCATAGGTCTTGCGCGTGTCGCTGGGGACGATGCCGTAAATCTCGCGCGCGTCGTAAAGCGGCTCCTGCGGCTCGGCGATGTCGAGGCTCGGCCGCTTGAGGCGATTGAGATTGCCGACGACGCGGCGCGCGATGCCGAGCGCCTCGCCATCGCTCTGCGCCAGATGATCGACCACGCCCGAGATTCGCGCATGCAGCTCCGCGCCGCCGAGCTCCTCGGCGCTCACGACCTCGCCGGTCGCGGCTTTGACCAGTGGCGGCCCGCCGAGAAAGATCGTGCCCTGGCCCTGAACGATGATGCTTTCGTCCGCCATCGCCGGCACATAGGCGCCGCCGGCGGTGCACGAGCCCATCACCACCGCGATCTGCGGAATGCCGGCCGCCGACAGATTGGCTTGATTGTAGAAGATGCGCCCGAAATGCTCGCGGTCGGGAAAGACCTCATCCTGACTCGGCAGATGCGCGCCGCCGGAATCGACCAAATAGAGGCAGGGCAAATGATTTTGCCGCGCGATCTCCTGCGCGCGCAGATGTTTTTTCACCGTCACCGGATAATAGGTGCCGCCTTTCACGGTCGCGTCATTGGCCACGATCATGCACTCGCGGCCCATGATCGGCGCGATGCCGGTGACGAGGCCGCCGGCCGGGACTTCCTCGCCATACATGCCATGACCCGCGAACGGCGACAGTTCGAGGAACGGCGCCCCGGGATCGATCAGCGCCTGGACCCGGTCGCGCGGCAAGAGCTTGTCGCGTGCGATATGGCGTTGCCGTGCGGCCTCGCCGCCGCCCAGTGCGATCGTCGCCAGGCGCTGCTTCAGATCGGCGACCAGCGCGCCCATCGCTTGCGCATTGGCGGCGAAGGCCTCGGCGTTGCGGTCGATCGCGGTCTTGATGGTCGTGCTCATCACGCGGTCTCGCCGAACAGGTCCCGTCCGATCAGCATGCGACGGATTTCCGAAGTGCCGGCGCCGATCTCGTAGAGCTTGGCATCACGCAGCAAGCGCCCCGCCGGCGATTCGTTGATATAGCCCATGCCGCCCAATGCCTGGATCGCCTGCAGCGCCATCTGGGTCGCATTCTCGGCGGCGTAGAGGATCGCGCCGGCCGCATCGCGCCGCGCGATCGCGCCGCGGTCGCAGGCGCGCGCGACCGCATAGACATAGGCGCGGCTCGCGCCGAGGCCGGTGTACATATCGGCGAGCTTGCCTTGCATGAGCTGGAACTCGCCGATCGCCCGGCCGAATTGCTTGCGCTCATGCACGTAAGGGAGCACGAGATCGAGGCAGGCCTGCATGATGCCGAGCGGTCCGGCGGCCAATACCGCGCGCTCGTAATCGAGGCCGCTCATCAGCACTTTGACGCCCTCGTTGATCGGGCCGAGGAGATTTTCTTCCGGCACCGCGCAATCGGTGAAGACCAGCTCCGAGGTCGGCGAGCCGCGCATGCCGAGCTTGTCGAGCTTCTGCGCCGGCGCGAAGCCTGTCATGCCCTTCTCGATGATGAAGGCGCTGATGCCGCGCGATCCGGCTTTGGGGTTGGTCTTGGCATAGACCACCAGCACATCGGCATCGGCGCCGTTGGTGATCCACATCTTGCTGCCGTTGAGGACATAGCGGTCGCTCCGCTTCTCGGCGTGCGTCGTCATCGCGACGACGTCGGAGCCGGCGCCCGTCTCGCTCATGGCGAGGGCGCCGACATGCGTGCCGTCGATCAGTTTTGGCAGGTACCGGCGCTTCTGCGCGTCATTGCCGATGCGGCGGATCTGGTTGACGCACAGATTGCTATGCGCGCCGTAAGAGAGGCCGACGGAGGCCGAGGCGCGGCTGATTTCTTCCATCGCGACGACATGCGCGAGATAGCCCATGCCGGCGCCGCCGAATTCCTCCTCGACGGTGATGCCGAGGAGACCGAGCGCGCCCATCTTTGGCCAGAGATCGCGCGGGAATTCGTCGCTGCGATCGATCGCGGCGGCGCGCGGCGCGATCGCGCCCTCGGCAAAGCCGCGCACCGATTGGCGCAGCATTTCGATCTCGGAGCCGAGATCGAAATCGAGTCCTGGGACGGCGTTGGGCAAACGATTCTCCGGGCTCAAAAACTCAAGCGGCGCGAACCCGCTGCGGCGGCGACGGGTGCAGCAGCCGATCTTGCAGCTTCTGCCATTCGCGATCAAACCGGTCGATCGCGGTCATCTTCACGGGACCGAAGCCGCGCACTTGATCGGGCAGCGTCGCCAATGCGACGGCGCAGGCGTAATTGTCGGCGGTCAGATGCGTCGCGATCAAATCGAGGCCGTGCTCGTAGGTCGCGACCAGGCTCCGTTCGCGCCGGCGCTCCGCGCTCCAGCCGAAGAGATCGAGCTTGGTGCCGCGCAGCGGCCGCATCGCGGCAAGGACGCGGAACACCGGCATCATCCATGCGCCGAGCTTGATCTTGCGCGGCCGGCCGAGATCGCGATCGAACCCGGCGATCAGCGGCGGCGAGAGATGGAACGACAGCGAGGTCTTGCCGTCGAAAGTCTCGTCCAGCCCGGCACGGAACGCCGGATCGGCGAACAATCGCGCGACTTCGTATTCGTCCTTGTAGGCGAGCAGCTTGGCGTAATTGATGGCCGCCGCGCGTGTGAGGTCTTCGGCCGGGCCGATACCGGCTTCGATTCGCCTTATTTGCGCCACGCGATGGCGATAGCGTCGCGCCAAAGCCTCGTTCTGATAGTCGGTTAGATGCCGCGCGCGATGCTCGATGATCTCGTCGAGGCTCATCGCGGCGAGCGGGCGATCACGCTCCTCCTTGGCAGTCAATGCCTCGATCCGGTCTGGGAAGGCCGCGAGGTAGCGCCCCCAACGAAAGGCTTCGAGGTTGAGCGCGACCGCGACGCCGTTGAGCTCGATCGCGCGGGTCAGCGCGCGCTCGGTGAGCGGCAGCCAGCCGCGCTGATAGGCGCAGCCGACGAGCATCATGTTCGCGGCAATCGAGTCGCCGAAGGCGCGAAGCGCGAGATGGTGAAAATCGAGCAGCGCCGGCGCTTCATGCAAGGCGCGCTCGATCTCGCCCAAGCTTGCCGACGCCTTGAAATCGAAATCGCGGTCGTGAATGAAGCTCGCGACCGGCGTCACATGCGTATCGACCACCGCGCGCGTGCGCGCCGCGGAGATGAGCTGCCGCCCTTCGCTCGAGGCGGCAACGACCAGATCGGTCGCCAGCAGCAGATCGGCGTTGCCAGCGGGAATGCGCTGCGCCGCGATCGTCTTGGCATCGCGCGCGAGGCGGATATGGCTGACGACCGCGCCGCCTTTCTGCGCGAGGCCGGTGATGTCGAGCACCTGCGCGCCGAGGCCGTCGATATGCGCCGCCATGCCGAGGATATGGCCGATCGTCAGCACGCCGCCGCCGCCAACCCCGGTCACCGCGATGTTGTAGGCCTCGGCCGCGGGCAGCGTTCCGACCGGAGCGGGCGTCGGCAATTCCACGGCGGGCAGACGCGTCCCCGGTTGCTTGCGGATCGTGCCGCCGCTGACGGTGACGAAGGACGGGCAGAAGCCCTTGAGGCAGGAGAGATCGGAATTGCAAGCCGATTGATTGATCGCGCGCTTGCGGCCGAATTCGGTCTCCAGCGGATCGATCGCGATGCAATTGCTCTGGTCCGAGCAATCGCCGCAACCCTCGCACACCGCCGGATTGATATAGGCGCGCGCGGCGGCGGGCGGCGCGGTGCCTCGCGCGCGCTTGCGACGCAGCTCGGTCGCGCAGGTCTGGTCATAGACCATGATGGTGCAGCCGGGCTCATCGCGCAGCTCCTCCATCGTTCGATCGATCGCCTCGCGCGGCCGGATCGTAACGCTCTTGGGCAACGCCGCCGCGGCATAGCGTTCGGGCTCCTGGCTCAGGAGATAGATTTTACGCACGCCCTCGTCGTCGAGTTGGCGGATCAATTGCGGCACCGTCAGCCCGCCGTCGACCGCCTGGCCGCCGGTCATCGCGACCGCGTCGTTGAAGAGAATTTTGTAGGTGATGTTGGCGCCGGCGGCGATCGCCTGCCGGATCGCCAGGATGCCGCTGTGGAAATAGGTGCCGTCGCCGAGATTGGCAAAGACGTGCTTCTCCGCGGTGAACGGCGCGATGCCGAGCCAGGGCACGCCCTCGCCGCCCATCTGGGTGAAGGTTTCGGTGCGCCGGTCCATCCACTGCGCCATGTAGTGGCAGCCGATGCCGGCGATCGCGCGACTGCCTTCGGGCACGCGCGTCGAGGTGTTGTGCGGGCAGCCGGGGCAGTAATAGGGGAGGCGCGTGGTCGGCGGCTGGTAGGCATCGAGCCGGGCGCGGCGCTCGCGGATCGCGGCCGCCTTGCCGGCGATTGCCGCCCGCAAATCGGCCGGCATGTCGATGCGCTCCAAGCGCGCGACCAGCACCTCGGCGATGATCTCGGCGGACAACTCGTGCTCGAGCGGCAGGCACGGCGCGTCGTTCTCGTCGAATTTGCCGACGATGCGCGGGCGCTGATCGGAATGCCAATTGAAGAGATGCTGCTTGATCTGGTGCTCGACCATCTCGCGCCGCTCTTCGACGATCAGGATTTCTTGCAAGCCCCGCGAGAAATCGCGGATGCGTACCGGGTCGAGCGGCCAAGGCATGCCGATCTTCAAAAGCCGCAAGCCGATCCGCGCCGCCGCCGCGTCGTCGATGCCCAAGAGCGCCAGCGCCTCGCGCATATCGAGGAAGGCTTTGCCCGACGCGACCAGGCCGAATTGCGCGCGCGGCGGATCGATGATCACGCGATCGACGCCGTTGGCGCGGCCGAAAGCGACGGCGGCATAGCCTTTCAGGTTTTGCAGCCGGTAATCCTGCTGCCAGCGATCGTCGGGCCAGCGCAGATTGAGGCCGTCGGGCGGGATGACGAAATCGGTCGGCATGACGAAATCGATCCGCTCGTCGGCAAGATCGACCGTAGCGCTCGATTCGACCGTATCGGAAATCACCTTCATCGCGACCCAGCAGCCGGAATAGCGCGACATCGCGATGCCCATGAGGCCGTAGCGCACGAATTCCTGGACGCCCGAGGGATAGAGCACCGGGATGATCGCCGACATGAAGGCGTGGTCGGTCTGGTGCGGAATGGTCGAGGATTTTGCGCCGTGATCGTCGCCGGCGAGGCACAAGACGCCGCCGTGGCGCGCGCTGCCGGCGGCATTGGCATGCTTCAAGACATCGCCCGAGCGGTCCACGCCCGGGCCTTTCGCGTACCAGATGCCGAAGACGCCGTCTTTCGTCGCGCCGGGCGAGAGGTGGAGCTGCTGCGTGCCCCAGATCGCGGTCGCGCCCATCTCCTCGTTGATCGCCGGCTTGACGATCACGCCGGCCGCATCGAGATAGGATTGCGCGCGATGCAGCTCGATGTCGTAGCCGCCGAGCGGCGAGCCGCGATAGCCCGAGATGAAGCCGCCGGTATTGAGCCCGGCCTTGCGGTCGCGCGCGATCTGGACGAGGGGCAGGCGTACCAGCGCCTGAATGCCGCCGATGAAGACTTCGCCCGATTGCTGCGTATAAACGTCGCTGAGCGTCGCGTCCGCATAAGGCATGTGCTTGCTCCCAGCGCGAACCCTACGAAGCTAAACGTAGGTCGGGCCGGAAGGGATGCCAAGCCGGCTAACCTTGTTCCTTTCAACCATGCCCGCACGCCGCTGACGCAGGCGAAGGCGGGGCGTTCGCCCGGCCGGGGCTATTTCCAGTTGATGTCGCTGACCTCATAGCCGAGCGGCGTAAAGCGGTCGGATTGGGTGATCGCGACTTCCTTGGTGTGAACCAGCACGGTCGGATAGGGCGCGATCGGCAGGAAGTAGAATTTCGCGGTGGCGCGGTCGAACAGCTTGCGGCCGATCGCCTGGCGCGTTGCGGGGTCCATCGCCGCGTCGCTCTGCTTTGCCAAATCGTGCAGCGTCGGATCGCCGGAATAATCCGCGGGGCCGGCGGCGAAGAACGAATCGACCGTTGCCGATACGTCGGGAATGTTGCCCGCCGGCCAGGCCGCGACCATGACCTGGATTCGTCCTTCCTGCTGCTTCTTGCGATACGAGATCACCGCGAGCGGGTCGATCGTCGCGCGCACCCCGATCGCATGCCATTGTCCCGCGACCGCTTCGGCGATGTCGGTCGGCAGGCCCGCGAAGCTGGTGATCTCGATGTTGAAACCGTCGGGATAGCCGGCGGCGGCGAGCAGCTTCTTCGCGCCCGCGGGGTCGTAGGGCGGCAGCGGCAGCGAATAATCGCAGCCCGCTTGCGTCCGCCAGCACATCGCCCCGGGCTGGCGCAGCGTCGCGTCGCCGGCGACCAGCTTGAGGAGGGCCGGCCGGTCGATCGCCATCGTCAACGCGCGGCGGACGCGCTCGTCGGTCAACGGCTTGGCGCCGCTGCGCCCGAGCGCGTCGTAGGCGACATACATGAACGAGGCGCCTTGCACGATCGTCATCGCGAAGCGCGGATCCTGCGCCAGGCTTTGAGCCTGCTGGAGCGACACGTCGATCATATCGAGATTGCCGGCGAGAAGCTCGGCGACGCGGGTGCCTTCGTCCGGCACGGGTTGGATGGTGATGCGCTTGATATTGCTGCCGGGCTTTGCCGGATTGCCGTGGCGGAAATCGTCGTTGCGCT
>Ga0307373_10010249_pt1 | contig 13834 bp, 11 predicted proteins | sample OX2MG_FD_202534 | JGI IMG/M metagenome (GOLD analysis project Ga0307373, IMG submission 202534) | Soil microbial communities from Risofladan, Vaasa, Finland - OX-2 | ecosystem: Environmental > Terrestrial > Soil > Coastal area > Acid sulfate soil | place: Finland: Risofladan, Vaasa | collected... | reverse complement strand
CCGGCCACCACTTCGAGAGATCCGACATCTTCGATGGTCACGAAAGCCGACGAGCTGGACGAACCTGACGATGACGAGCCCGAGCCCGACGACCCCGAGGAGGATGAGCCGGAACCGGAGGATGCCGAGCCCGAACCCGAGAAGCCAGAGCCCGACGAGCCCGAGCTTGACGACCCCGAGGAGGATGAGCCGGAACCGGAGGAAGCCGACCCCGTCGACGAGGAGCCCGAAGCCGAGGAACCGCCGCCGCTCACCGTCTCGCCCACGGTGTCGTTGACGGCGGTCACCGTCCCGCTGATGGGCGCCGTCAATGTCGTCTCATTCACGGCCTTTTGATCGGCCCTGACCGTGTTCTGATCCTGGAGCACCTGGGCCTGATCTTGGGCCACGGTGGACGCCACCACGGCCTCCCCGGCGGTGGTGGCGGCCATGCTCGTCTGCTGGGCGGAAATGGTGGCCTTGTCCTTGGCCACTGTCTGCTGGTCGGTGGTGATGGTCTGCTGGTCCACCACGCACGCACTCGGCGCCGTCTTCACCGTTTCAGCCACACCGACGGACGTGCCCTGGGCATTGACCGTCACCAGCGCGTACAGATACGTGGTGTCAGGAGTGAGGCCCGTCACCGTGGCGTTCACCGAGACGTTGGATGATCCCGATCCGGCGTCGACGCTCGGGGTGGTCGATCCGTAGGCGGTGGTGGTCCCGTATTCGAAGTGGTAGGTGGTGTCCACCCCTCCGGGGTTGACGGTGCCGGAAAGAGAGACGGCGGTGTCGCTCCCGCCCGTGCCCGAGGCTCCCGAACCGCTCGCCCCCGACGACGTCGAACCCGACGACCCCGGGCACCCCAGGGCTTCGTCGGTCACCAGCTGGTTCTGGGCGTTGGTGAGGTTGGTCTCATCGGTGGTGAGTTGCTCCTCATCCGACGTGAGTTGGTTCTGTGCCGACATCGTCGTCGCCTGGTTCTGCTTCAGCTGTGCCGCGGTTCCCCCTTGCTCGGCGGAGGAAAGGGTGTACTCGGCTGCGCTCAGGGCGGCCTGCGCCGACGCCAGCGACACTTGCGCGTCAGTGGGATCGAGCGTACCCAACACCTGGCCAGCCGTGACCTGTTGGCCTGCCGTGACGTCGACGGCCGTCAGGGTGCCACTGGTCTGGAAGTTGACCGAATCGGACGTGGCCGGGCTCACGTTGCCGGACGCCGACACGCTCGACTGCACCGTGCCCCGTTGCACTGTCACCGTCCTGGCCGTGGCCGACGACGCCGATGACGTTCCGTAGATCGACTCCAAGCCGAAGGTGGCTACCACCGCCACGGCGATACCCAGAGCGCCGTACCCGACGAGGGTCCGGCGGCGGATGATCTTCTCACCGATCTTCATCTTGAGTCTCGTCCCTTCGTGTCCAGGTGGTGACAGATCTCACGCCGCCGGAGAACGGCGTCCTCACCCTGTGGTTGTGGTGGTGGAGGAGGATGCCGATGGTCGCAAGGCGGCGCAGGCCTGCAAGGCCGCCTGCACTGGGGGGCTCGACTGATTGATCGTGCTCGGCGGGGTCGAGCCAGCGGCTGGGCGAGAGCCACCTGTGGGCAAGGTGACGCCGTGTAGCGACAAGCAGTTGCGGTAGGCGGCGAACGCCGAGCTGTTGAATCCCCCTGAACCACCGAATCCGCCAAACCCTCCGGATGGCCGCAGGCTCTTGCACGCCGTGGCCGCCTTCTGGAAGGCGGGATTGCTACGGAAGCCCCCCGCCCCAGACCCTGGGGTGAATGACGGGGGTGTTTCCCCGCCGGCCGGAGGGCCACCGGTCCCACCGGTGAAATTGGGGAGGGTCACACCGTGCTGCTTCAAGCAGTTGGAATACGCCGTTCGGGAGGCCCTGCCTGACGGCTTGGTCGAGCTGGCGTTCGCGCCGCTTGCTGACGAGCTACCGCAGGCGGCAAGAATCAAAGGAACGATACCCACGAAGAGCACAGCCAGAGGGATTGTGCGGACACGGCGAGGACCCTTGATCCGTCGTCTCGCCGACCATCCTGATCTTGCTGTCGTGAGAGCACAAGGGGAATCAGCTGCTGGGAGGCGGTTTCTCATGATGGGCTCGATGTTCACCATTGGAACTATGAGAATCCTGAGGACTAGTTGCCGGTTAGCTGTGAATCTGACGGCTGCGGCCGTGATGCCGCACGGAACCCCAGAAGTTCTCGACGGGGAACGAACAACGACCACGAGGTGTCCCCGCATCACGCCAGCCGACGTCCTACGGCGGAGTGGACGTGAAGATTCAGTGGTCGACTCGCTGCGTATCCCGGCAGAGAGGCAGCACGACGCGCACCACCGTGCCCCCTTCCGGAGAGGAGTCCATCGTGAACTGGCCGCCGTGGGCGGCGACGATAGCGGCGACGATGGGCAGGCCCAAGCCTGACCCAGGCCGTGACCGACTCCCGTCCCCCCTCCAAAAGCGATCAAAGGCGCGGGCGGCGCTGGCGAAGTCCATTCCTGGCCCCGCATCCGCCACCTCGAGCACCGCCCTGTCTGAAATCGCCGTGGCCCGCACGCTCACCGAAGTGGTCGCAGGGGTATGGACGAGGGCGTTCGTCACCAAGTTGGCAATCACTTGGCGAAGCGCCGCCTCGTCACCTACGGCCACGACGGGACCTGATGTCTCGGTTCGGATATCACGTGTCGGATGAGTGGCCGAGGCGTCGAGGAGAGCGTCGTGGATAAGGGGCACCAAGTCCACAGGGACGCCTTCGAGCGCGTGGCCCTCGTCGAGCCGCGCCAGCGTCAGCAGATCTTTGACAAGTCCGGCCATCCGGCCGCTCTCCTGTCCGATCCGGCGCATAGCCTCCTCCAGCGGCTGCCCTTCTCTCAGCTCGCCTTGGCGCCAGAGGTCGGCAAATCCCTGGATGGCGGACACCGGGGTGCGCAGCTCATGAGAGGCGTCAGCCACGAACTGGCGGAGTCGATTCTCGAGGCCCTGTTGCTCGTCGAGCATGACGTTGAAGGCCCGGGCCAGATGCGCGGCCTCGGTCCCCGACGGGGTTTCCGACACTCGACGTGACCGATCGCCGGCGGCGATGGCATCGGCCACGTGGGTGACCTCGGCGATCGGACGTAGTCCCAGCCGAGCAACCCAGTATCCGGCGGCCGCCAGAACGGCCAGCACAATGGCGCCGGCAGCCAAGACGGCCAATTTCAGTCTTTGGGCCGTGGCGTCGGCGCGGGTCAGGGAAACGGCCACGAGAACTTGGCGTGACGTGCCCGGCTGCTCGATCAAGACAGCTCGCCATCTCTCCGGTCCTGTCAACGAACTGACAGTCACCGAACGCAGTCTCCGCGGTTCGATCGTGGAGATGACCGAGGGTGCGTGTGGCGCTTCCCCCTTGGCGAGCGTCGGAGCCAGCGTCACGCTTCGCCGACCCTGCACGATGGTGGCCACGTAGATGTCACTGAGTGTGTTATTCGGTACGAACGGCGGTCGAGGGCTAAAGGACGTGGGTGGAATTCGAAGCGTCCGCGCCACGGGAAAGGCGGCCACGCTGATCTGTTGATCGATCTGTTGGAGCTGGGAGGCCTCAACCGTTTGGACCAGAAGAAACCCGGCAACAGTCACCACGGCTAGGACAAGACAAGCGGCGATGCCCAGACGGAGGCGAAGCGTCATCGCATCAGTCAGCGTCGATCCGGTAGCCGACGCCGCGGACCGTCTTAATCAACCCCCGTCCTCCGGTTCCCACCTTCTTCCGCAGCGATGAGACGAATGTCTCCACCACGGTCGACTCTCCGTCGAAGCTGTAATCCCACACATGATCGAGGATCTGTGCACGGCTCAGCACGCGTCCGGCGTTGCTCATGAGGAAACGGAGCAATTTGTACTCGGTGGGAGACAGGTGCAGGACCTGATCTCCGCGCGAGACGCGATGTGCCTCGTCGTCAAGCATGACATCGTCGCAGCTGAGCACCTGTGACTCGTGCGACTTGCCGCTCCGGCGAAGAACCACTCGCACCCGGGCCAGGAGCTCTTCGACACTGAAAGGCTTGACGAGATAGTCATCTCCACCGATCGTGAGCCCGCGAATGCGGTCCACGGTGGCGTCCCGGGCCGTGAGAAACACCACTGGCGCTTCGATTCCTTCGGTCCGCAACCGCCGACAGATCTCGAACCCATCGATACCGGGCAACATGACATCAAGAATGATCAGGTCCGGTGGATGGCCCTCCGCCGCCCGTAATCCATCTTCACCTGTGCGTGCCTCGACAACCTCAAAGCCAGCCATGCGTAGCCCCGCTGCAATGACGAACGCAATGTTGTCCTCGTCCTCTACCACCAGGATGCGGGCCTTCGGCATTGCGTCATCCTCGCAGATCAACCTTTGGATTTCTTGAGGAGTTCCTGAAGGTTTCATCAGGGAGTAGGAACCAGCCCCAGGGGGCCCTGGCTGGCAAATTCGGTTTCCACTGCACCGCCACCGGAGCAGTGTGCCGCTTATCGCCCACCCTTTCCTTACGTGTCGTTCTGACGAGACCAGGAGATATTGTCGGATCCGGTAATGCCGTCAGGGTCGCGTCGACAGCGCCAGCCATGCGCAATCACGCGCTGGTCGCCGATATAGACCGGTCGTCGTCGGACCGGCGCCGTACAACCCCTACACCTGACAGCCTTGTTGGCAATGCCTTCCCAGTTGGCAATGCCTTCCCAGTTGGCAATGCCTTCCCAGTTGCGACGTTGTTGCCGTCGGGGTCCCAGAGAAAGGCGCCGTACTAGTCGGGGTGGTACTCGGGCCAGACCCGGGGCGGATGAAGGACTTCGGCCCCGCTGTCCACGCCGGCGTCGAAGAAGGCCCGGACGGCGGCGCGATCGGTGGCGGCGAAGGCGATATGGGACTCCCGGAAACCGTCACCGGTCGTTCTCGGCCCGATCCAGAAGTCCGCCATGGCCGCCTGCCCGTAGCCGACGACGTCACCGAAGTCCATGATCCGTTCGCCGCCGAGCGGCCGGAGAACGATGTCGTAGAAGGCGGCGCTGGCGGCCACGTCGGCACACTGGATCGAGAGATGGTCGAGCATCTCGCCACGGTACGGGAGCTCCCGTAGTCTGACGATCGTGATCGCCGCCCGCGCCCTGGCTGCCGCCCTCGAGCCGTTGACGGGACAGGTCTACTTTTCGCCCGAGTGCCATGCCGGCTACGAGACCCTCGGCTTCGGCCCGAGCCCGGGGCTGATGGGGGAGGTCGCCCTGCCCGACGGCCCGGCCTATTTCTGCAGCCGGGGCTCGGTCATGGGCCAGGTTCCCGGCCAGCTGGTGGCTGCCGCCTTCGGCGTCTTCAATCCGGCGGTGGTCGTCCCGGCCGTCACCCGGGGTTGGACCCTCACCGACGCCACCACGATCTGCGAGGCACGCACTGCGGGCGCCGTCGGCCAGCTCCGCCGCATCCTGGGGGAGCGCCCCGACGGCCTCGACCGGGCCACCACTTTGCTCCGCCGGGCCAACGACGGCCTCCGACCCGAGGGCCGCGCCCTCTACGCCGGTCTGCTCGCCCTCGGACTCCCCGGGGATCCGCTCGGCGACATATGGCGTCTCGGCGATCGCTTGCGCGAATACCGGGGGGACTCGCACATCGCCGCCTGGGTGAGCGCCGGCTTCGACGGCACCGAGATCGGACTGCTCAGTGAGCTCTACTGGGGCCTGCCGTTACGGACCTACATCCGCTCCCGGGCGTGGAGCGATCAGGACCTCGACGCCGCCGAGGCCCGGCTCGAGGCTCGCGGCCTACTGGCCGACGGCGCCTTCACCGACGCCGGCCGGACGGCCCGTCAGCAGGTGGAGCTCGTCACCGACCGGGCCTGCGATCCCATCGTGGCCAACCTGGCCGACGACCTCGACGAGCTCCTGGCCATCCTGGGACCCTGGGCCACCGCCATCCAGGCGGCCGGTGGCTACCCGGCCCGCGGCCCCCACGATCTGGCCGGCCTCAGCGGCTGACCAGGGCCAGCGGGTCAGCGGGTCAGCGGGTCAGCGGGTCAGACCATCGTCTGGCCGGCGCTGGCGTTGACCGCTTCCCCGGTCACCGCGGCGGCGTCCTCGGAGAGGAGCCAGCCGATCACGGCGGCGATCTCCTCGGCCGACTGGAAGCGGCCCAGGGGGATGTCGCGCAGGATGGTCTCGCCGAAGGCCTGCTGCAGGATCCCGCCGGAGTTCGTCAGTTCGGTGTCCACCGTGCCCGGGCAGACGGCGTTGACCGAGATGCCCGAGGGGCCGAGTTCCATGGCCATCGTCTGGGTCAGCAGGATCACCGCCGCCTTGGCCGCGCAGTAGGCACCCAACATCGGGAACCCCCGCTTGCCGGCCTGGCTCGAGACGTTGCAGATCCTGCCGCCCACCCCGGCCGCCACCATCAGCCCGGCGCAGGCCTTCGAGACGAGCCAGGTTCCGGTGACGTTCACGTCGAGTACCCGCCGGAACTCGGCCGCCGGCACGGCGATCAGCGGACCGAAGCCGAAACCGGGTCCACTCCCGCCGGCCACGTTGGCCACCAAGGTGATGGTCCCGAGCGCCTCGCTGGCCGTCGCCACCGCCCGTGCCACCTCGTCCTCATTCGAGACGTCGGCCCGCACGGCGACAGCCCGCCGTCCCAGGCCCTCGATCTCGGCCACCACCGAATCGAGGTCGTCGGCACTGGCCACCCCGTGAGCCGGGGCCTCCTCGTAGGGTCGGGCGATGTCGAGGCAGGCCACGTCGTGACCGTCGCCGGCCAGACGCAAGGCGGTGGCCCGGCCGATACCCCGGGGTCGGGCCGCACCGCTCACCAGGGCTACGCTCACCGGCCCAACCCGTCGTTCATCCGGTTCTGTCGCGGGACCAGTTCCAATTCCCCTCCTTTTCGCCAGCGGGCCAGATCGCCCGTCCTGTAGGCCCGTCCGGCTCCGAACGGGTCGTCGACGAAGGCCAGCTCGCTCAGCTCCGGCCGGTCCAGGTAGCCCGATGCCACTCCGTCCCCGGCCACCAGCAGTTCGCCGGTGGCCCCCAGGGGCACGGGCCGGCCATGGCCGTCGAGAACGTAGACCCGGGTGTTGGCGATCGGCCGGCCGATGGTGATCGGACCCGTCCGCTCGACCCGGGCCATCGTCGAATAGACGGTGGTCTCCACGGCCCCGTAGGCGTTCCAGAGCACCCGGCAGCGTTCCAGGATCTGATCGGCCAGCTCCCGCGACAACGGCTCCCCGCCACTCAGCGCCGCCAACCCGCGCGACGCCCGCAAGCCGCTGTCGATCAGCACCTGCCAGGCGGAGGGCGAGGCGTGCAGGTAAGACACCCGCTCCCCGGCGATCAACTGCCGCAGCCGCCCGCCGTCGCCCGCCATCTCGTCGGGGGCCAACACGATCTTGGCTCCGGCGATCAGAGGCAACAGCAGCTCCGTCTCCGGGGCCCGGAAGAAGGTCGCCGGCAGCACGAGCACGGTGTCGGCCGACGCGATCCCGAGATCGGCGGCCAGCGCGGTGGCCATGTTCACCACCGAGTCGTGCCGGATGGGAACGCCGACCGGTCGACCTGTCGAGTGCGCCGTGTACTGCACGCAGCAGACGCTGTCGCCCCGGACACCGTCGCTCTCGCTTCCGCTTTCGTGAACCGGCTCGTCGACCGCTGGACCGTCGCCCCGGCCGACGATCTCGAGGACATAGTCGGGCGGGGCGGGAAAGCGTGCCGCCAGCTCCGCCGGCGCCACCAGGGCCACGGCCGCCGAATCGGTCATCATGAAGTCCAGCTGCTTGAGCGGCAGCGCGGGGTCGAGCAAAAGGTAGGCGGCCCCGGCCTGCAGCACGCCGAGGACGCCCGCCACCAGGTCGACCGACGGTTCCCCGCAGAGAGCCACCGTGGTTCCGGGGCGCACCCCGCCGGCGCGCAGGCGTTCGGTCATCCAGCGCGCCCGGCGGTGGAGGTCGCCGTAGCTGACGCGCTCCCCGTCGGCCGCTACGGCCGGAGCCTTCGGCTGACGGGCCGCCTGCTCGGCGATCAGGTGGTGGACCACGTCGGAGGGTCGGACCGTGACCGTGGCGTTCCATTCGACCAGTTGTCGATGTTCCTGGGCCGGCGTCAGGATGGGGATCTCCGATGCCGTCACCGCCGGATCGTCGGCCACCGCCCCCACCAACCGGAGCCAGTGGGTCACCATCCGCCGGGCACTTGTCGTCTCGAAGAGATCGCGGTCGTAGATCAGTCGGCCGGCGATATGGCCTTCGGGACGCTCGTCGAGTTCCAACTCGAGGTCGAGCTTGGCGCTTCCCACGGCGTCGCCGATCTCGCTCTCCATCTGATGGATGGACCACGAGGGGTCGGGCGCCAGCGTCTTCGGTTCCAGGATGAACATGGTCTGGTAGATCGGGTTGGCACTCGAGGTCCGCCCGATGGGCAACTGCCGGACCAGCCTTTCGAAGGGCACCAGGTTGTCGAGGCCGTCGAGTAGGACGTTGCGGACCCGGACCACCAGTTCCCTGAAGGAGGGATCACCACTCAGGTCGACCCGAAGGACCAACGGTGTCAACGAGTAGCCGACCACCGATTCCAGCTCCGGGCGCTGCCGGAGGTCGGTGGCGGTGGCGAAGACGACATCGTCTTGTCCCGAATAGCGGCCGAGCAACAGAGCCCAGACGGCGGAGAGCACCTGGAAGAGGCTGGCGCCGGCCTCCTGGCCCCCAGCACGTAGCTTGGCCACCGTCCCGGCCGGAATCTCGAGCGGGATCACGCCGCCACGAAAGCGCGGCAACGGTGGCCTCGGATGGTCGAGGGGCAGCGAGAGCACGGGAAGATCGCTCAGCTGTTTCTGCCAATGCTCGAGTCGTCGTCGCGCCCGCGGCTCGGTCATCCAGTTCTGCTCCCAGCGGGCGTAGTCGGCGTATTGGGTTTCCGGTTCGGCCAGCGGTGACGGCTTTCCGGCGATGTAGGCGTCGTAGAGAGCCACCAATTCGGGCGGAACTATCCGGTAGACGCTCACCCCGTCGAAGACGAGATGGTGCATGGCCAGATACAGACGGTGGTGCTCACCGGGGAATCGGATCAGCCGGGGCCGCAGCAGCGGTCCCCGGCGCAGGTCGTAGGGAACCCGTGACACCTGGGCGGCCAGCCGAACCGCCTGCCGTTCGGCCTGTTCCTCGGTCAGATGACTCAGATCGAGGACCGGGAGATCGAAGGTCGGTGCCGACTGGACGATCTGCACGGGCACGCCGTCGACAATGTCGAACGTGGTCCGCCACGCTTCATGGCGCCGGACGATCTCGTTGAACGCTCGGCGGAAGGCGTCCAGGTTGAACGCCCCGTCCTTTCGGATGGAGATGGCCTCGTTGTAACTGAACTGGTTCGGCACCAGCAGGCTCAGGTACCACAGCGCCTCCTGGGCCACCGAAAGAGGCGGAGCCGACCGGGGTCGCTCGTTCGCGGCGCGCGACACTTTCCCGTGGGGCGCCCCTTTCCCGGCGGGCGGTTCTGTCTCGAGGGGCGGCTCTGTCTCGAGAGGCGGCTCTGTCTCGAGAGGCGGCTCTGTCCCGGCGGGCGGCTCTGTCCCGGCGGGCGGTTCTGTCACGAGGGGCGGTTCTGTCACGAGGACCGCTCTCTCACGAGGCGAGGACGTGCAGCTCAGTCACTCCCCGCAGTCCCAGATTCGGTCGCCACTGAATGGCTTCCGGGGCGAGCTCGAGTTTGGGGAACCGGTCCAGCAGCGTCTCGAAGGCGATCTGTCCCTCCATCCGGGCCAGCGGTGCGCCGAAGCAGAAGTGGGCGGACCAGCCGAAGGCCAGATGCCGGTTGTCCTGACGGCTCAGATCGAGACGGTCGGGATGGCGGAAGCGTTCAGGGTCCCGGTTGGCGGCGCCCATCACGGCGATCACGGCGGCACCCTCCGGGATCTCCTTGCCGCCCAGGACTTCCCCCGGCGGGGCCAGCCGGGCGGTGTGCTGGCTGGGGCTCTCGTAGCGCAGCAACTCTTCCACGCCACTGGCCAGCAGGCTCGGATCGGATCGGAGTGCCTGGAGATGTTCAGGCTGGCGCAGCAACGTCAGCAGCCCGTTCCCGATCAGGTTGGTGGTGGTTTCCTGGCCGCCGACCATGGTCACGATCACATTGGCGACAACCTCCTCCTCGCTCAGTCGGTCCCCCTCCACCTCGGCTGTGGTCAGGGCGTTGATCAACCCCTCGGTCGGGTGGCTTCTCTCTCTGTTCACGGCGGCACTGAAGTAGGAAACCATCTCCTCCACACTCTTGAGAACTTTCTTGGCCCGCCCCGGATTGTGCTGGAAGTTGCCCAGCATCTCGGCGAAGTCCTGGGACCAGGACTTGAGCACCGGGTGGTCCGAGATCGGCACCCCGAGCATCTCGGCCGTCACGATGGCCGGCAACGGGTTGGCCAACGACTCCATCACGTCGAAGCGACGGGCGCCCACCAGGTTGTCGACCAGTGTCTCGGCGATCTGCCGGATGTGCTCTTGCAATACGGCGATCCGTCGGGGGGTGAAGGCCACCGACGCCAGCCGTCGAACCCGGCCGTGTTGAGGTTGGTCGAGGAACAGCATCTGCCGGACCATCACGGCGGCGATCGGGGTGAGCGCGCCCATGCCGAGTTCGTCCAACCGTTCGGGAGCCGGCGTCCGGGCCGCCCGGCAGCGGTGGAGCACGCTGACCACGTCTTCGTAGCGGGTCACCACCCACGCGTGCAGATAGGGATCCCAGTGCACGGGATCCTCCTCGCGCAGCCGACGGTAGAGAGGGTAGGGGTCGGCCAACACCTCGGGGTCGAGGAGGTGATAGAGGCTGAGAGGCGGAGGCCCGTCGCCGACTGCCGGCGGGTTGGTCACCCGGTGCTCGACCCCATGACCTCGCCGGCGGCCGTCTGACGGTCCACCTCGGCGGCGATCTCTTCGAGCGTCGGGTGGTCGAACAGAAACCGCAACGTGATCTCGACACCGAAGAGCTTCTCCAACCGGACGATCAGCTGGGCCCCGAGCATCGAGTGACCACCCAGCAGGAAGAAATTCTGCCCTCCCCCGATCTCGGCCACGTCGAGCAGCTCGGTCAGTACCGGCGCGATGGCCGCCTCTGTCTCCGTGCGTGGACGTTCCTCGCTCCCACCTTCGCCGGCCCCCTCGTCACCGTCGCCACCGTCGTGAACATCGTGGCCGTTTGTCCCGACGGCACCGACTCCGCGCCCGACGGCGGTGGTGGCGGCCTCGACGGGCGCCGGCAGGGCGCCGCGGTCGATCTTTCCATGGGCGGTGAGAGGCAGCTCGTCCAGCCAGACGTACTTCGAAGGCAGCAGTTGCACGGGAAGGAACCGGCCCAGGAATCCGTTCATCTCGCTCGGATCGGGCCGATCGGTCCCGGAGCTGACCAGGTAGCTCACCAGCTGCTGGTGGCCGGTGGAGTTCCGCAGCCCGACGGTCACACTGGACCGGATACCGGGATGAGATTGCAGAGTCGCATCCACCTCGGCCGGCTCCACCCGGAAGCCCCGGATGCTCACCTGGTCGTCCAACCGTCCGAGGAATTCGATCTCACCGTCGGGCCGTAGCCGCACCCGGTCGCCCGTCCGGTAGCGCCGGCCCTGCGGACCGTCGAGAAAACGCTCGGCCGTCAGGTCGGGCCGGTTCAGGTACCCGCGCCCGACGACGACACCGCCGATCAGAAGCTCGCCGGCTTCGCCCGGCGTGACCGGTCGCAGATCCTCGTCGACCACTTCGGCCGTGGCACCGGTGATGGCGGTGCCGATCGACGGCAAACTCTGGCCTCGGTCACCGGCTGTGTCGCCCTCGGCGACTGCGCCCGAGGTGGCAACCACCGTTGTCTCACTCAGTCCGTAGTTGTTCACCACCGTGAATCCGAGCCCCGCTGGTGGTCGCCGGGTCAGCGCCTCCCCACCGGTCAGCAGGTACCGCATCGCCGTCTCGTGCGGCCAGGCCAGGCCCATCAGACCTTCAGCCACCGCCGTCGGTAAGAAGGTGACGGTGATGCCCTCGGCTACCAGCCAGTCCCGCAGACGGAGTGGATCGAGACGGACATTCTCCGGGACGATGTGAAGCGACGCACCCGCAGCCAGGCAGGGCCAGATCTCCCAGGCGGCGGCGTCGAATCCCGGGCTGGCGATCTGGGTGCAGCGGTCATCGGCGCCCAGTCCGAAGGAGCTGCGGTGCCAGTCGATCAGGTTGGCCAGGCCGGCGTGTTCGACCATGACGCCCTTGGGCTGTCCGGTCGATCCCGATGTGTAGACGATGTAGGCCAGATCGGTCGGTCCGCAACGCTGTCCGGCAGGGCCGTCACCGCCGCTGTCACCGCCGTCGCGGTCTGAGGGTTCAGCCAATTCCCCGGCGCCCGTGACGACGATGCGCGGGCGCTCGCCGAACGTTCCCAACCGGTCGGCCGTGCCGGCATCGGCGACAACGGCGACGGCGGCCGAGTCGTCGAGCATCCATCGGATCCGCTCGTCGGGGTAGGTGGGATCGATGGCGACGTACACACCGTCCGCCTTCAGCACGGCCATCGTGGCGACCACCAGGTTGATCGAGCGGTTGACGCAGAGACCGACGTGGTCGCCCGGCGTGACGCCGATCCGTCGCAGACGACGGGCCAGGCGACCGGCTCGAAGCGACAGCTCGGCATAGGTCAGCGTGCCTTCCGGTCCGCTGACGGCGACTCTCTGGGGCGAGCTGTCCAACTGATCGATCAGCGGGACGAAAGTAGCTCCCAGTGTCACCACGTCGGCTCCCATCTGCTCCCCCCGGAGAACCGTTCAACGGTACCCCCCAGAGCGCCGCTCAGGCTCCGGATGATAGCGGTCGAGGGGTCCGAATCAGCGAGGGCCACCGACGTGGGAGCCGCCGGAATCCACCCGGTCGGGCCCTCTCCGGCGACGGCGGCGGCGAAGCCCGGAGCCAGCTCGATCTGGAGCACGGTCCAATTCGAGACCGAGGCTGCCCGGCCATCCTCGGCCCAGGTGTCCACCGTCCGGACGGGGAAGGACAGTCCGCTGCCGATGCCCTTCACGTAAGCCTCCTTGCAGGTCCAACACTGGAAAGAGGCGGCGAGACGCTCGTCTGGGGTCAGCGCCGCCAGTGCCTGTTGCTCGTGGACCGAGAAGAATTTGGAGGCGATGTCGTCGATGTCGCTCTCGGCGCCGTCGCGGATCGTCTCGACGTCGACGCCGACCTCGGTGCTCCAACTGGTGGCATAGAGCGCGATTCCCGCGCTGCGTGCCCCGTTGAACTTTAGGTCGCTGCACTCAATTTCGGGTTTTCCCCCGGGTCGGATCGAAAATCGGACCTCGTCGGGCCGGCAGTCCGTCTGACCGGCCACCAGATGTCGAAGCCATCCCCGGGCGGCCACGAAATGATCTCGGGCCAGAGGATCGTGATATTCGTCGGCTCGGGCCTGCTCCAGCGACGAGAGACACTCCGACAGGCTGGCCAGCGAAGACGCAGGCACGTCGAGAGGCGCCCACCACAAAGTTGCCGGGGCCCCCCGGTCAGCTGACTGATCGCTCGACCTTGCGGAGTCGGTCGTCATATTCGTCCTCGTCGACGCTACCAAGCGCCGGAACCGAGGCTCCTCGACGTTCCGGCCGAGAGCCGTCCGATCAGGGGTGATGAGGGGCCTTTCCATAAGGAGGTTTCGACTCTCGAAGGTCTCAGATCGTGTTGTCACTCTGTGTGCATGATGAACCACGCCAGGGTGTTGACGTTCCCTGTCGACGGTGGCGGGATGCCCGACCTGATCGACGCCCTCGACGAAGCGACGACTCCGGTGGCCTTCTCTGCCTGGAAGAACATGGACCCCGGTTGACTCGACGGACCTGGGTGTGAAC
>Ga0307373_10010248_pt1 | contig 13836 bp, 10 predicted proteins | sample OX2MG_FD_202534 | JGI IMG/M metagenome (GOLD analysis project Ga0307373, IMG submission 202534) | Soil microbial communities from Risofladan, Vaasa, Finland - OX-2 | ecosystem: Environmental > Terrestrial > Soil > Coastal area > Acid sulfate soil | place: Finland: Risofladan, Vaasa | collected... | reverse complement strand
GGGCGGTTGTACGGCGCATCCGGCTCGCGGCCGACGAGCAGGATCTCTCCCTCGGCGCCTTCCTCGCGCAGCCATCGCGCGCAGTTCGCGCTCGCCAAGCCGCCGCCGATCAGCAAATAGTCGACCTTCCGAATGGCCATTTCGCCACCTTAGTGCAGATGCGGTTGGCAGTTGGTCGGGTTGAACCCCACAATCACAGCCCCGGCGGGTGCCTGACCGACCAGTGCGCCCATGTCGGGATGTGGTCGAGGATCCGCCAGCGAGGACCGTCTTCATTCCGGTTTGGCCCAACGTCGGTGCCGTTGTGGCTCGTATCCAGCCGCAGCCCCGCGATCACGATGAACACGTGGTCGGTCCCTTCCGTGGTGGCGTAGATCGTCACCCACCTGCCCGGCCCCGGCTCACCCCAACTGGGGTAGGACTGGGCAAGCGGGTTATCGCGCAGGATTTCCGAGATTGGCCGCACACCACTGCGATAGAGCACATAGTTGACAGTGCTCGAGCAATCCTCCTCGGTCGCCCCCCGCGGGTCGGGGTGGCCACCCGGACCATATGGCAGTTCCTGCAGCTCATTGCCCGCCACCACCATCGCTTGCACGGCCGCTGGGACCCCTTCGGGGATCAGCCCCTCATGGCCATCGCCCGGATTGAGCACCGCCCGTTCGCCCGCGACGAATCGCACCGCTGTCGGGCTTTCTTCGCCCAAGCGGCCACCGGCGCCGGCCCCTTCCGCCGGCTGAGCCGGTGGGGTGGATGGGCCGCGGTAAATGGCCGCCCAGTGCTCCACCTCTTCCACGTACCAGTTCGCGTGGTTGTACGCGAAGATCGCCCTTTTGTAGTCGCCTGGCGCGCCCGAGGCGCGCAGATAGTTAGCCGCGCCGAAGATCGCATCGACCGGATTCCAGCGGTCGGCCTGTCCGTCGCCGTTCCCATCCACCCCATACCGCGCCCATGTTTCCGCGAGGAACTGCATCGGCCCGCCGGCGCCCGCCGGGTTGACCGCCCCCTCTTTTGTGCATGACGGGTCGGGGTCACGCCCGTGGTCACACTCCACCCTGCCGATCCCCGCCAGGATCGCCCAGTCAAGGCCATAGTGCTGCGCCGCCTGCTGATATGAGCGTAGGTATTCCGGCGGTATTTCCCGTAGCGCCTGCGGCGAGGCACCAGAGCCCGCCGTACCCGCGCTCGCGTGTCCCGCGCCCACCGCGGTCAGCGCCGCACCCATCAGCAGCATCACCATCAGCATGCCGGCGGCCACCACCGCCACACCGGCCAGCCCCGCCGGCCAGCGATAGATGCGAACGCCCGTGCTCACCAAGTCCGCGGTGCTCACTGCGTCACTCCCGGCCCAGCTGACGCCTACGGTGCGCCTGCACCTCGCGGGCGTCACGCACCACGCTGGATTCTTTCGCGCGTGAACGCGCGCGCGACTCCTGCAGGTGAGAATCAATTGAGGAGGTCTTCGGTCTCGCCGAGGAGGGCAGATCGTGGCCACCGGCGCCCACCTGCTGTTTAACCGTGTTGTCGAAACCTCTACTGAGTTTGCGCTGCTCGCGGCGGCGCAGCGACCCCATCCCGCCAGCCGCCACGTCCCCGGCGGTTGTATTCGCCGCCTTGTGCATCGCGAGCTCCCGGTCGACCTCCAGCCGCGCAGCCCGCTGGAAGCCGGCATCGAGCCCTTCGTACTCCCTGCGCCCATACCCCGCAAGGCCTGCCAGTCCCGCGTAGTCCCGCTCCCGCCCGGGCAGCGCCGCCTGGGCGGCGAGAAAGCGCGCCCGCTCCTCGCTCTGCTCCCGCGTGTACACGTTGCCCGACGCGCGCTTTGCCCGCTCTCCGCCCGCCACCGTCTGCCGCGCGGCGGTTAGCGAGCTCTGCTCAGTTGTGATCTCGCCCTGGAGACGATCCATGCGGTCCTGCAACTTCGCGGCACGCTTCTTGTGGGACGCCTCCTCGGCGCCATACTTGGCCGCTGCACGGTCGCGCTCTGGCGGCGGCTGGAACAGGGTGAAATCGCTGTAAGCCAATTCACCGGCTTCCTTCGCCGTCTGCGCCTTGTCCTGCGCGGCGGCATGCTCGTGGCGCAGGCGATCCAGCCGGGCCTGCTTGCTGCTGATACGCGCTTGAAGTGCCGGCGCTTCCCCCACATCAGCCTGCGCCTCGCGGTAGTCGTGTTCGAGGCTCCTCCCCGCCTGATTGTCTTCGATTTCTTTGGCCCTCCCGCGTGCGGCGGCGGCGACCCGCGCTCGCTTCTCGGCGCTGGGAGGAGGAGGTGAAAGCTTGCGGCGAACCATTCCCCCCATGCGTCCCAGCTCACGTGCGGCCATCAACCTCGACGCCAGCCGCAACCCACCGATGCCGTGCTCGTGCGAGGAGGACTCGCCGTGGTGGAGGGTGCCGAGACCGAGCACGTCGCGGCGGTGGCGGAATGCTCCCCACCAGAGCACCGACAGCAGCAGCCACTGGGTCCACCAGCCGAACCCAGGCAGCCTCATCAGGGTCCGCTCCAGCAGCAGGACGATGCCGAGCATGAAGGAGTAGAGAAGCTTTGCCGTCACCGCGCCGAGCAGACGTCTCACCCATCCGCGGAAAGCCGCCCGGCCGCCGTCGCCCAATGCCGGTGCGATTACCGCCGCCGGCGCCAGCAACAGATAGAACAAGCTGATGATCGCCGCGCTGAGCAGGTGCAGCGCGATGAAGCCAATCAGCAGAGCCATACCCAGCGCTCCGATCACGATCAGGAACAGGCCCCCGAGGCGAGACGCGGTCCCGCTGCGGGTGCGGAACTCCGCTTGCGCGGCCGTCGGTCCCTTGCACGGTTCTTCATCGCCTCCGCACAGCACATGGAACAACGAACTGGATTCGTTGATCGAGTTACGTGCCGGTCCATTTGCCGGAAGCGCCAGGAACAGTTCCCCGTTGGTGTGCGCGCCGCGCAGGAGTTCCGCACTCTGGTTCAGCGCTTTCGCCTGCGTGCTCCCAGGCGTCACGCAAACCGGCAGCCCCAATTCTTTGGCCATAGACGGCGAGAGTGAGGGAGCGCTCGATTTGCACCCAACCTTCGCAAGTTCACTGGCGGCGATTTTTAGCCCCGCCGTGTGCAGCCGCGGGTCCAGCCGTGCCGGGTTGCTGCACCATTCCACGTCGCCGAACTCCATGTAGCACCAAGGCGCGGCGACCACGCCGTTGAAGAGGCCCCTCATGCTGTCGCCCAGCGTGCGAGCCGGATGGGCTGGCGTGCCACCCGCCACGGCGCCCAGCGTGCCCAGGCTGGCCTGGTTTGCCAACTGCCCAAGCGCCCCCACGGTGCCCGTGGGATTCGCTATCACCCACAGGCCCCCCACCATCATCGCCACCATCAGCAACGCTTGGCCAAGCGTCTCCGCGACGCGGCGGCGAATCAGGCCGTTATAGAGAGCCAGCACCGCCGCTATCGCGAGCGCCATCACGAGCCACGGCTGGGTGAAGACGGCCTGGGCCGAGCGCAGGGCGCTGGCCACACCGCTCATCGCGGAGCTGTTGAGCAGGTCGATCGTGAAGCACCACTCGAGCGCCACGATCAACGCGTGAACTATCCACACCAGGGCCATCCACACGGGGGAGATCAGGTAGTCCTGCTCGAGCGTGTCGCTGTTGGCCCCGAGCAATCCTGTGTTGATGTGCACGTCGAACGCGTAGTTGCCAGTTGGCGCCTGTGCCGCCTCGAACCCCGAGGTGCGGCAGTTGCGTGTGGTGGGCGTGGAAAGTTCGGCTCCCGCCCGGTCTTCGCACATGGGGCTGCCCATCCCATTGCCCACCAGCGGATCGCCGCCGCTGGGCGCTGCCGAGCTCGAGGCTTCTTCCGCGGAGGCGGAGGCGGAGCCCGAGGTCAGTGGCGGGCCGCTTGGCGCCCGCGCCGGTGCGGGGGTGTGAGTGCCCGGCTGGTCTCGTGCTGGCCGGGCATCGGCCTGCGAGGAGCTGAACGCCCACGCGAGCAGGACCAGAGCGGCCGCTGCGATGCGCGCTGCAGGCACGGTCAGGCAGTCCCGGGGGTCGTGGAGAAGGCGCGCAGCAGCGACGGCAGCACCACCTCGACCTGGATCGCCTCCACTCTTCCTGAGTGGTCACGAAATAGACAGCGTCCCGCCTCGAACTCCAGCAGGCACTGGCGCATCCTGCGGTTCTCCGGATCGAGCCCGAGCAGCTGGAGCGCACGCCCCGCCTCCGCCTCCGAGCGCATGCCGAACACGAACGTCGCCCCAAGCAGGTTCTCCAGCGACTCGCGCTCTCCGATCAGCGTGTCGGTCACGAGCTGCGTCGAGATGATCGGCACCGCCAGCTCCGAGCGGCCCATGCGTTGCAGAGACGCGAGCAGCGTGCGGCCCACAGGGTCTCCCAAGAGCCGCCAGCCCTCATCGAAACTGAACAGCTTCAGCCGCTCACGCTCGGCGCTCATCAGCTGCATCGCGAACATCGCGATCAGCCGGACGATCTGCTCCCCCACCCGCTCGGCCTGCGAGTACTCAGAACGGCGCGTCCCTGGCTCAGGTCCCGGCAGGTCGCGGATCGGCAGGTAGGTCACCTGGCTCTGCCCGACCGGCGGCAGCTTCACCGATGGGTCCGCAAAGCCGAGCTGGGTCAGTCCCGAGCGGGCATAAACCTCGAGCGTCTTTGCCACCTGCGCATCGGTCTCATCGCCCTCGCCCAGCGCGCGCACCACCTCCAGGCAGGTCGGTTCGCGCGCTCGCCGCAGCACGCGGTCGACAGCGCCCACCACCGCGGTCTCCCATGCGGGCTCTGCCCTCCCCGGCAGCAGGTCACGCAGGAATGACACGGTCGCGTCCTGGCGCAGGTGCTCCGGCGCCACGCGCAGCGGGTCGAGCACCCCGCGCAGCGCCGGGTCGGGCTTCAGCGTCACGCACTCCGTGTGGGGCGCCACCTCCTCCAGCAGGTGAAAGCGGTGGTCTCCCTTGGGATCACAGTCGATCACGCGCGCGCCCAGCAGAAAGCCCTCGTACTTGAGCTTCTGGTCGAGCGTCGTCTTACCCGAGCCGAGCGCGCCGACGCTGAGGATCGTCGTGTTGCGGTTGCTGTCTGACCCCTCTCTGAGGTTGAAGCGAACCGGCTGGCGGGATCCCGACAGGGTGTGCCCGAGGTAGAAGCCCGCGCGCGAGCCCGCCACGTGGGCGGCCGTCGGCATCATCGCCGCCACCTGCTCCGGCGTGAGCGTGTCGTCGTAGCCCGCCACCTTCGTGCGTTGTGCGGGCAGGTGCTGCACGAACAGCGACAGCTGATCGCCGAGCGGGCGGTGCAGGCGGATCTCCCCGTAGGCGCGCCTTGCCATCTCAACGCGCTCCTCCAACTCCTCCTCGCTCGGCGCCCCGACCGCGATCGCCAGCGTCGCGCGCAGCAGCGGCGGGCGGCTCGATGACTGCAGGTAGGCGAGCAGGTCACGTGCCTCCTGCGTGCGCTGATACCCGAGGTCGGTCACTCCCTGCTCCCCGTCGGACTCCGCCCGCACGATCTGGTCGGCATCCTGAATCCGCCGCCGCGCGATCCGCAGCGCCAGCCCGTTGGGCAAAAAGTGCGCGTTCAGCGACAGGTCGATGCCGAACGGCAGGCTCTCCGGCGGCGCGAACATGAGCTCCACGCGCGCGCCCGGAAACTGCGCCCGCTCAGGCAAGGCGCCAGCGACCAGTTGCGCCTGCCAGCTCGTGCCGGCCTCCGACTCGATCCGCAGCGCACGGCCGCGATGTTCGACGTAACCGTCCATCCAGCGCATCACGTCGCCCTCGAGCGGCGCCAGCACAGCCTCGCCGTTGCGCTCGAACAACAGCGCCCGCGGCTCGTGCAGACCATCGACGAGCGGCTCTCCCAGCCCCCGGCAGAAGGCCCTGCGCACGAGCCACTGCAGCTCCGCCCCTCGCGCCTGGCTGACCGGCAGGAAGTCAGCCAGCCGCGCGTGGGCCTGATCGGCGCGTACACGCGCGCGCTCCAGCTCTGCGACCTTCAGCACCCGCCGGTCTCTTACGGAAAAGGTGCGCCTGATCGCATCGATCCACTCGCGCGGATGACGCTCGGCGGCGCGCGAGACGTAGGCGGCAACATCACGCTCGGGATCGCGCAGGCTCACCAGCAGAAACAATTCCGGCCGTGCATCACCGATCTCGGTCAGGCGCTCTGAGTGCTCCTGCAGATAGCGCCTGCGCGCCCGCGCATGAGGAGCATTGCGCCCGTCATTTTCGAGCTCCTGGGCGTAACCCTCCAGGTCCCAGCGCCGCCCGACGCGCAAGATCTGCACATCGGCCTCGATCACCTCCAGCGCCCCGAGCAGCGCGAGGAACCGCGCACGCTTGCCATCCTCGGAGAGCCACTCATAGGAGGACGCCTGCACCGCGAACGCCGCCCAACCGTCGTCGAGTGCGTCCGCAAAGACGCAGTTGCCATACACGAAGCCGATCGGCGGCTTCACCCCCTCACCCGATCCGCAACCGGATGTCGCGCGCGAGCGCGATCACCTGCCCCTCGGTGAGAGCACGCTGTTCCGGAAGTTCGCGCAGCCTCAGCCGGGGAGCGCCCAGAGGGCCACTGGTCTCGATGCACTCGTGCGCGGCGGTGACGAGCACGGCCCCGGGTCCGGTGTAGCGCAACCGGCGCATCTTCTTCTCAGAGCCATCCGGCAGCATCACGATCTCCTCCGGACGCCAGCACGTGCCGGGCGCGCTGCAAGAACGCATCCCGGCAAACCGGCGTGCTCCGGCGCCATAGCGCAGCAGCGCATACGCCGCCAGGTGAAACGGCCGGCCCTCGATGCGGATCACGCTCAGTACCGTGGCGCTCGCGACCGGCAGCGCGAGATCGCGCAGATACCAGGGAAGCGCACCGATCGCCTTCCCCACGAGTGGCAGGCCGCTGGCGAGCAGCGTGGCCACCAGAATCGCGAGGAAGTAGATGACACCCCGCAGCGGAATCCCGCCAGGGTTCAACCGCAGCCGGTCAACGCGATAGATGCGCCGCTCCAGGTCAAATACGGCGCGATATGAGCGAATCTCCACTGCTCAACCGAACAGCGAGGTGACCGTGGAACGCAGCAGGCTCAAGCCCGCAGGGGTTGCGAGCAGTACCGCGACGATCCCCACTGCGAACACGCCGGCCGCCTCCTTGAAGTCACGGCGGAAGGCCAGCACGATCGACGCGACCGCCAGAGCGAGCCCGATCAGGCTCATTGCCACGGTGCGGGCCGTATTGCCCGCCTTCGTGGCAGCCGATTCGAGCGACGCTCCCACTTTTTCGGTGCTGGCCGCCTGCTGAGCGTTGGGCGCAGTGGTGCTCGTGACCGCGGCCTGCGCGAGGACGGGCGCGAACGCCAAGCCTGCGCAGGCAAGCAGCAGGACGCTGGCTCCCACGGCCGCTACTGCTCGCGGCAGTACAGGACGATGGATGGTTCTCATTGTGGGCTCCTTCGATCGGGTTGGGCTGGGCTGGGTATTGGAAACTTCGGCTCACGGCGTGGCGCTGGCGGCGGACAGAAACCAGGCGGGCGTATATGCCCGCATTGCAATCGCTGCCGGGCGGTTGCGCTAGGCATTGGGATTCACCTGGATGGCCGAGATCTCCCAGCGGCCCTGCACCCGAGTCACATCGAGTTCGTAGGCGAGCGTGTATCGCGCGCCGCGAGCATCCTGTGCTTGGGCAACGGCCAGCACGGCGCCCGTGCCCGGCGCCCAGTCCAGGCGCTGCACCGATTCGAGGCTCAGCGTCGCAGCCGGGAGGGAGACGTGCGCGTCATTCGTCAGGTCCGCGGCGAGATCAGACCCCGAGGCAGACAGGTAGTTGCGCAAAGCGCGCCCCACGACCGTCTCGAGCGCCGGTTCATTGACTTCACGCAGGTGCTGCGGCGCTTGCGCCGGGCCGCTGGCAGGGGCCCCTACGAACGCGGGATAGCCTCCCAGCGCCAGGCTGCCGGCGGCGGTCCGCACGACGCTCACGGACAGGTACTCAAGACCCGCGTTGTCGGTCTGCGCAGCCACCGTGTAGACGTGATCGCCTGCAACCGGTTCGCGCTCTTGCACCACTTCGGTCCACTGCACCTGCTGCTCGCCGCTGGGCGGCACCTGCAGGCCCGCGCCGGGTTCCATCCCCGGCCCAGCGAAGGAGGCCAGACTGCGTTCGTGCACTTGTGGACTGGCGGCATTCCACGTCAGGTAGCTACGCGCGAACAGCGAGGCGAAGCCTTCGGCTGCCAGGTCAGGGGGCGCGGGGGCAGGCGCCACTGCCTTCGCCGCCGCAGGTCGCGGCGGGTTGATCGCAAAGCGCGCGCTCGCCGCGAGTCCCGCGACGGCCAGCGCGCTCAGCAGATAGCGGGGCCATTCGCGTGCCACGCGAATCTGCCACAGCGGCCGGGCCGCAATCGTCACGCGCGCGTGCCCAGGGATCCCCGGCATTCGCTCAGCGCTCGAATCCGAACTCGGCGTGTCCTCCCGCTTGCGCGCGCGCCTGTAAAGAACCAGCTGAGGAGCCAGTGGCCGTGCTCGAATCCGCTGAAGTGGCTGCGTGGATCCGAACCACTTCCCCAGCGCCCGGTGAGGAGCCAGGGGAATAGTCAACGGTGACCTGGGCGCCTGCGCCACGCGGCACCCGGGCGCCGGTGAGAGGCGGATTTCCTGCACGCCCGCCCACGCTCCTGCGCCGCGTGGATGGGTGGGAATCAGATCCTCCTGCGCGAAGGTGGCTGGGGTGAAAAGCGGATCTCCCTGGCCTATCGCTACGCTGCCCGGCCCGTGCGCCACTCAAGTGCGTGGCCTGCACGGTCCGGCGAGCAACCGCAGGCGCCGCCGGCACCGCTCGAGAGTTGGCCTGGACCGGCGAGGGCAGGGGCGGTGAGGAACGTGTGGCCGCAACCAGGCTCCCCGGTTTCCTGGCGGCGCCCCGGTGTGCCCTCGAGATGTTCGCAGCCACAACTGCGCCCACCGTTGCAATGGCACCGGCGAGCATCGCTACCCCCGCTGCCCGGCGCAGCCGGCGCTCGCCTGCGAGCGTTCTCCCGGGCTCCGCCACCACCTGACTTTCGTCCAGCGTCGCGGGCTCGAACCCAGCGCCGTTCAGATACTCCTCTTCGGTGTACACGCGGTAGACCTCGCGCGGGCGCCGCTGCAGAATGCTCGTCACACGACCACCCCGCCGGCGCAAATCACGCGGGCGGCCGGAGGCCAAGGCGGGGAGGTACCCGGCTTCCGGCCGCTTGCGCGCGGATGGGCATCACCGAGCGCTCGTCCGTCCGATCGACCGCCGGCGTCCCAAGGGACGCGCCTATGAGTGGGGGGAGTGATTTTCATAGGAGAGTCCCTATCTCTCTCCGACTACCGACCCCAGACGGGACACTTCAGCGGGTAAAAATTTCTACCTCACACTCAGCGCGCCGCTGTGACCCGGAGGCGTGGGTGGGCGGGCACCGGATCCGGACGGGACGCGCCGGATCTCGCTCCCTTGCCACGCCATTTCCTCGCTCGCCAGCAGCTCTCGCAGCCGCGCCCGGGCACGCTGGGCCACCTTGCGGTACTTCTCCTTGGACCATCCGAACCGGTGGCAGAACTGGGCGCAGTCCATCCCCGAATCGATCCTGCTGGTGAGAACCAAACGCTGATCTGGGGTCAACTCGCCCACGGCCTTCCCCAGGCTGCGCAGGTCCATCCGCAGCATCACGAGCTTGTCGACCTCGACGCTTCTGTCAGCGACTTCGACATCTCCCTCGCAATCTCCCAATGACAGCGCGCCATCCAGCGCTGCCTGCGCGGGGCTGCGCCCGCGCAACGCGCGGCGGCGGTCGTGGATGCGCGAGACGAAGCGTTGCTCGAGCACATTCGCCATATGCGCGCGAGTTGAGAACCCCCTTCCCCTCTGAGCTTGCGCCAGCAGCTCGAGCGTAGCTTGGCTGTAACAGTCCTCGAGGTCCTCCTTGCGCAGGCGATGGCGGTGCGCGCGCAACATCAGCTCGCGCCTAGCCTGCGCCATCAGCGCCATCTCCTCCACTTGGTCGGGTCGCTTGCGCGGATCTCGCCCGGCGAGCAGGCGCCTGTCCAGCGCTCGTATTTCCGCCTGGAATCGGGTAGACACGCACCATGTCGCTCGCTTCCCCGGAGAGACCCCCCTCCCAATGAGCCTCGCCGATCGTCTCCAGACACTGGACCGCCTCCAGCAGCGCCACCGCTGGCTCAGCTTCCCCGCGGCCGTGATCAAGAAGTTCGGCGACGACGAAGCCGGGCGGCTCGCGGCGCTGATCGCCTACTACGGGTTCGTCTCACTGTTCCCGCTGCTGCTCGTGCTCGTCACGGTGCTGGGCTTCGTGCTCGAAGGGAACCCCAAGACCCAGGCCAGCGTCCTTCACTCCACTCTCGGCCAGTTCCCGATCATCGGCGATCAGCTCCAGCGCAACATCCACTCGCTCAAAGGCAGCCCCGGCGCGCTGGCCATCGGCGTCGCCGGTCTCCTATTCGGCGGCCTGGGCATTGTCGGCGCCACCCAGAACGCCTTCCAGCAGGTCTGGCACATCCCCCGCAAGCACCGGCCCAGCTTCCTCGCATGGCGGCTGCGCGGTCTCGGCCTGCTTGTCCTCCTCGGCCTGTTGCTGATCGTCTCGACCGTCGCCGCGGGCTACGTGACCGCCCAGACAGCGGGTGTAACCGCTGTGCTCGGCGGGATTCTGCTGGCGCTGGTATCGAACCTACTGCTGTTCATCATCGCCTTCCGCTTCCTGACCCCGGAGGAGGTACCGACCCGCGATTTGATCCCGGGTGTGATCTTCGCAGCGGTGCTGTGGCAGCTGCTGCAACACATCGGCGGCTACTACGTCGCCCATGTCGTCCGTCACGCCCAGGAGACCTCCGGCTTGTTCGCGTTCGTCCTCGGCCTGCTCGCATGGCTCTACCTCGGCGGCCAAGTCACCCTTCTCGCAGCGGAGATCAACGTTGTCCGGGCGCGCGCACTGTGGCCACGCAGCTTCTTCTCCGCCCAGTTGCTCGACGCCGACAAGCGGGCGCTGATCTCCTCTGCGGAGACCGAGGAGCGAGTTCAGGACGAGAACGTGGAGGTCAACTTCGATGGCTGACTTTTGGCTCTGTGATGCACATTTCAGGCATTGCAGAGAAGTACTTGCGCCCGCAACGACCTCGCGCTATACTAACTAAACTTTCGTAAGCTCATATGGAGCAATAACTCATGACCTCACCTGCAGATAGCCCCCAGACACAACCTTCTCAGCCAAAGCCGTTGCTGCGGCTGATCCCTCTCGACGACACGGTCGTGTTCCCCAACATGGGCATCACGCTGACGATCGACGTCGGCGATGACGAGCGTGTCGTGCTCGTGCCGCGTCACGAGAACGAGTTCCTCGAGGTCGGCACGATCGCCGAGGTAACCGAGCAGATCCGCCTGCCCGGCGGCGGCCGTGCGGTCGCCATCTCTGGCGATCACCGCGCGCTGATCGGCGCCGCCCAGACAGGGCCGGCCGGCGAGTTGCGCGTCGAGGTCGACGAGCGCCCCGATGAAGTGCCCGTCGACAAGCGCACGCGCGAGCTCGAGCGCGAGTACCGCGCGACAGTCGAGGAGATCCTCGAGCTGCGCGGCGACGACGGACGCATCGCCGCCTTCCTGCGGGCGATCGCCGAGCCCGGAGCGCTGGCCGACTCGGCCGGCTACTCCCCCAACCTGTCCTACGAGCAGAAGGTCGAGCTGCTGCGCACGCTCGACGTGACCCGCCGCCTCGAGCTGGCCGTGAAGCTGCAGCGCGAGAGCCTGGCCGAGCTGCAGATCCGCAAGCGCATCCGCGAGGACGTCCAGGACGGCGCCGAGAAGCAGCAGCGTGAGTACTTCCTGCGCAAGCAGATGGACTCCATCCGCAAGGAGCTCGGTGACGATGACGCCTCCGTGGCCGAGGAGTACCGGGCCAAGATCGAGGACGCCGGCATGCCCGAGGAGGTCCACGAGCAGGCGCTGAAGGAGCTCAGCCGCCTCGAGCGGATGGGCGAGCAGACGGGCGAGTCGAGCATGATCCGCACGTACCTGGACTGGCTGATCGCCGTGCCGTGGGGCAAGCGCTCCGAGGAGCACCTGGACCCGGTCGCCGCGCGCGCGGTGCTCGACGCCGACCACGCCGGCCTGGAGGACGTCAAGGACCGTGTGACCGAGTACCTGGCCGTGCGCAAGCTGCGCCAGGACCGCAACATCGAGGCCGACCCCAAGTCCGGGGCGATCCTCACCCTGATCGGGCCGCCCGGCACCGGCAAGACCTCCATCGGCGAGTCCATCGCCCGCGCCACCGGACGCGAGTTCGTGCGCATGTCCCTCGGCGGCGTGCGTGACGAGGCGGAGATCCGCGGGCACCGGCGCACCTACATAGGAGCGTTGCCTGGACGCCTGGTCAGGGCGCTCAGGGACGCCGGCACGATGAACCCGGTGATCCTGCTCGACGAGGTCGACAAGGTCGGTGCGGACTGGCGCGGAGACCCCTCCGCGGCGCTGCTCGAGGTCCTCGACCCCGCGCAGAACCACTCCTTCCGCGACCACTACCTCGACGTCGAGTTGGACCTCAGCCAGGTGCTGTTTCTGGCCACCGCCAATGTCGCCGACACGATCCCCGGCCCGCTGCTCGACCGCATGGAGGTGATCCGCTTCGACGGCTACACCTCCGAGGAGAAGCTCGCGATCGCCAAGGGCTACCTGTGGCCGCGCCAGCGCGACCGCAACGGCCTGCGCGAGAACGAGGTGAAGATCTCCGATGAGGTGCTGCGCCAGATCATCTCCGAGTACACGCGCGAGGCCGGCGTGCGAAACCTCGAGCGCGAGCTTGGCACGGTGCTGCGCAAGACCGCGACCAAGATCGCATCGGCTCAGACGCAAGGCGAGCCGGCAGACGAGCAGGCCAAGCCCAAGGCTGACGGCGAGGACGCGAAGCGCTCTGGGGCCGCGAGCAACGGCAAGCTGCCCGCTGCAGCGGAGAAGAAGCCCGCAAAGAAGAACAAGACAGCGAAGGCCGCCAAGACGAGTCCCGTGAAGATCGATGTGGAGACCGTGCGCGACGCGCTGGGCCGCCAGAGGTTCTTCCAGGAGTCGGCCGCGCGCACCGCGACGCCGGGCGTCGCCACCGGGCTGGCAGTGACCGGCGCCGGCGGAGACGTGTTGTTCGTCGAGGCGACCGCCATGAAGGGCAGCGGCTCTCACGGCAACAGCCTGGTCCTGACCGGTCAGCTGGGTGACGTGATGAAGGAGTCCGCAAAGATCGCGCTCTCCTACGTACGCGGCCACGCCGAGGAGCTCGGCATCGACGAGCATGCATTCGAGAACCGCGAGTTCCACGTGCACGTTCCCGCCGGGGCGATCCCCAAGGATGGCCCGAGCGCGGGAGTAACGATGGTCACGGCGCTCGCCTCACTGCTGTCCGGCCGCCCGGTCAAGCACACGGTCGGCATGACCGGTGAGGTCACGCTGCAGGGTCGCGTGCTGCCGATCGGCGGCTTCAAGCAGAAGGCGCTCGCCGCCAATGCCGCCGGCCTGACCGACGTGATCCTGCCCGAGCGCAACCGCGGCGATCTGGATGAGATTCCCGAGGAGGTTCGCAATCAGATGAGCTTCCACCCGGTGATGACCGTCCAGGAGGTACTCGACCGCGCCCTGGAGCCCGCACGAGATGTCGCGCACGTCTCCTAGATGCAAGCCCGTTCCAGCGGAGGTTCGCCAGACGGCGGACCTCCTGGAGCGGCGCTGGCAGCTGTCGATCATCTACGCGGCACTCACCGGCGCGCTGCGCTTCAACGAGTTCGCGGAGGCCGTCGCCGGCATCTCCCCGCGGATGCTCTCCGAGCGCCT